>ENA-UONS01002535-UONS01002535.1-human-gut-metagenome-genome-assembly--contig:-CS19-NODE-2535-length-14249-cov-5.405876_pt1 | contig 14249 bp, 8 predicted proteins | sample MGYA00242458_ERZ724005 | MGnify/ENA metagenome assembly ERZ724005
AATTCTTCGGCTGGCTCGACAAATACGTCAAGGGAGAGCAATAGAGCGCCTCGCGGTCAAAGCCGCAGGACTGATTCCGGAGCGGGCGGACTTTATGGTCCGCCCGCTCTTTTTCCGTCTCCGGAGAGTGTTCCGGAGGGCCCGACGGCCCCCTATTGGTAAGCCGCAAAAAATCGCTAACTTTGCGACGCGGAAAACCGCTTTCCGCAAAGGCGGTACCGCATACGAGAAACGGACATGGCAGACAACAACATACTGAACAGGCTCGACGGCCTGAAACTGAAATTCGAGGAGATAGGGCAGCAGATGACCGACCCCGAAGTGATAGGCGACATGAAGAAATTCGTGCAGCTCAACAAGGAGTACAAAGAGCTGAAGCCCATCATCGAGACGAGCGAACGGTACCGCACGGCGGTGAACAACCTGCGCGAGGCGAAGGACATCCTCGCCAACGAAAAGGATGAAGACCTGCGCGAAATGGCCCGCGAGGAGGTGGCGGAACTCGAACCCGCCATCGACCGGCTCGAAGAGGAAATCAAACTGCTGCTCATTCCCAAAGACCCGCAGGACGAGAAGAACGCTATCGTGGAGATACGCGGCGGCACGGGAGGCGACGAGGCGGCCCTCTTCGCCGGCGACCTGCTGCGCATGTACACCAAATATGCGGAAAGCAAAGGCTGGAAATACGAGATAAACAGCGCTTCGGAGGGAAGTTCGGGCGGTTACAAGGAGGTCGTGATGAAGGTCACGGGCGACAACGTTTACGGAACTCTCAAGTACGAATCGGGCGTACACCGCGTGCAGCGCGTGCCGCAGACCGAAACGCAGGGCCGCGTCCACACCTCGGCCGCATCGGTAGCGGTGCTGCCGGAGGCGGAGGAGTTCGACATCGAGCTGAACATGAACGACATCCGCAAGGACACGTTCTGCTCGTCGGGCCCCGGCGGCCAGTCGGTCAATACCACCTACTCGGCCATCCGCCTGACACACATCCCGACGGGCATCGTCGTGCAGTGCCAGGACCAGAAATCGCAGCTCAAGAACTTCGACAAGGCCCTCGAAGAGCTGCGCACGCGCATCTTCAACCTCGAATACCAGAAGTATCTCGACGAGATAGCAGGCAAGCGCAAAACGATGGTTTCGACGGGTGACCGAAGCGCCAAGATACGCACCTACAACTACCCGCAGGGCCGCGTCACCGACCACCGCATCAACTATACGATATACAACCTCTCGTCGTTCATGGACGGCGACATACAGGATGTCATCGACCACCTGATAGTGGCCGAAAATGCGGAGCGTCTGAAAGAGAGCGAACTCTGACGCTCCGGACAAAGGCGGGAACGGCATGACGGTAAAGCGGACGGCGGCGTCCGCTTTTTATCGTTCGGACAGCACGAAAGGGCAGGGAAAGCCGGCCGGCAACGGTTTATTACCGCTTCGGGCACGCTAAAGCGGCACTCGGTACGTTATTTGATAAACTCCAGGCAATTCGCCACGCTATACTCTGGTATGGAATACACCGAAACAGCGACGATAACAACAGCAGTACAGGGAACGGAGAGGTATGCCGGCTTCCTCGACCTCCTCGGACGCACCTTCAACGAACAGAGCCGGCAGGCCGTCATGGAAGCGTTCGAGATGGCCCGCACCGCCCTCGACGGCATGGTGCGCTACGACGGAACTCCGCTGTTCGACCACTCGGTACGCACGGCCGAAATCGTCATCTCCGAAATAGGGCTCGGACGCAATTCCACCATCTCCACCCTGCTGCACGATGTGGCACGACTGGGACTGGCCGATGCCGACGAGATAGAGAAACGGTTCGGCAGTATCCCGGTCAGCATCCTTGAAGGGCTCAACCTCATCTCGAAGGTACACACCAAGGTGTCCATGTCGCAGGCCGACAACTTCCGCGACCTCATCGTCTCCTACTCCACCGACCCGCGCATCATCCTCATCAAGCTGGCCGACCGGCTGGAGGTCATGCGTTCGCTCGCCATGTTCCCCGAAGGGAAACAGCGGAAGAAGAGTTGGGAGAGCATGAACCTCTACGCACAGATAGCCCACAAACTGGGACTCTATTCCATCAAAAGCGAACTGGAGGACATCGCACTGAAATACCTCGAACCGGAAGATTACGCCTACATCAGCCGCAGGCTGGAAGAGACCGCGGCCGAACGCGACGAATTCATCGCAGGATTCGTCGCCCCGATACGGGAAAGGCTCGACGCGCAAGGTATCCAATACCACATCAAGGGACGCACCAAATCGGTCTACTCCATCTGGCGGAAGATGAAACGCACGGGAGTATCTTTCGACGAAGTGTACGACATCTTCGCCATCCGCATCATCGTGGAGTGTCCGACCGAGAGCGAAAAGCAGCTCTGCTGGAGCATCTACTCGATAGTCACGGACTTCTATACCCCCAATCCCGACCGGATGCGGGACTGGATATCCATCCCCAAATCGAACGGCTACGAATCGCTCCACACCACGGTTGTCACCAAAGACGGCCATTGGGTGGAGATACAGATACGCTCGGAACGCATGGACGAGGTGGCCGAACGGGGCATCGCAGCGCACTGGCGTTACAAAGGGGTGCACGGAAGCGGCAGCCGCAACGACGAATGGCTCGCCCGCCTGCGAGAAATCATGGAGGAAAGCACCAACAAAAGCCAGATAGCGAACAAAATCGACACGGAAAGCACCTCGGAGGAGGTCTTCGTCTTCACCCCTGCCGGCGACCTGCGCAAACTGCCCAAGGGAGCCACGGTGCTCGATTTCGCATTCGACATCCACACCCATGTGGGAGCCGCCTGTACCGGTGCGAAGATAGGCGGACGCAACGTCTCCATCAAGGAGGAGCTGCACAACGGCGACATCGTAAACATCATCACCGCCAAAACGCAGAAGCCCAAAGCCGATTGGCTCAATTACGTCGTGACGGCAAAGGCCCGCAACAAAATCAAGGCGTGCCTGCGCGAAGAGGAGGCCAAAGTGGCCCGGTTCGGACGCGAGGAGCTCGAACGCAAACTGAAAAACTGGAAACTCAGCATTCCGATTGACGATGCGGTCATCGCCCTGACCAAATACTACAAATACAAGACGGGAACGGAGTTCTACGGCGCAATAGCCGACGGGACGATAGACATCGCCGATACGAAAGAGGTCATCGCACGCTACCTCGCCGGGGAGCTTTTCGAACCCAAGGCCAAACCGGCACAGCCCGCAGCCAAACCCGCTCCCGAAAAGGAACAGGAGGGCGATGCGCTGGTCATCGACGAGTCCATCCAGGGGCTCGACTACAAACTGGCCAAGTGCTGCAACCCCATTTTCGGCGACGACATCTTCGGATTCACCACCGTCTCGTCCGGCATCACCATCCACCGCAGCGACTGCCCCAACGCCCGCCGGCTGAAGCAGCAGTATCCCTACCGCGTTCTCGAAGCGCGATGGCGGAGCACCGCCGGACGGAACAGTTTTCTGGCTTCGGTGCGCATCGTGGCAGAAGATACGACCGGCATGGTGAACCGGATTACGGAGGTCGTCTCGGGCGAACTGAAAATCAACATCCGCTCCATGAGTCTGAGCCCGATGCGGGACGGCAAGATTGGCGGGACGATAAACATCGAGGTACCCAGCACGGCCGTCGTCGATATGGTGGCGGCCAACCTGATGAGAATAAAAGGGGTAGAGAAGGCTTACCGCGTCACGCAACAGTGACCGCCCCGCCGAAAATCCCGGCATCTTCCCGTATGTTTCCATATCTACGGGAGAATGCTTATTTTTGTTTGCTGTACCGACAGCGTGCGGCAGAAACAAATTATTGAGAATACGGCAACGGTCCGACCGCTACCCGGCGAGGCATAACACTCCCCGGGTACGGACCGAAACGGCCGAAGACATGACATTAACTTTACCGAAACCGACATCGCCTTATGTGTGGAATAGTAGGATACGTGGGAAGCAAGGACGCTTACCCCATACTGATAAAGGGGCTCCACCGGCTCGAATACCGCGGGTACGACAGTGCCGGCATCGCACTGATAAATCCGGCGGGAAAGCTCAACGTCTACAAATCGAAAGGAAAGGTAACCGAACTCGAACACTTCGTGGAGGACAAGGATACTTCCGGTACGACAGGCATCGCCCATACGCGCTGGGCCACGCACGGAGAGCCCAACGACGTGAACGCCCATCCCCACTATTCGGAGAACGGCTCGATAGCGCTCATTCACAACGGCATCATCGAAAACTACGGGGTACTGAAAGCCATGCTCGCGGAGAAAGGCTACACCTTCCGCAGCGAAACCGACACCGAGGTACTCGTACAGTTCATCGAATACCTGCACACGGAGAACCGGTGCACGCTGTTCGAAGCGGTACAGGCGGCACTGAACCAGGTCATCGGAGCCTATGCCATCGCAGTGCTCGACCGCACCAACAACGATGAAATAATCGCGGCACGCAAGAGCAGCCCGCTCGTGGTAGGCATCGGCGAAGGCGAATACTTCCTCGCCTCGGACGCCACGCCGATTGTGGAGTACGTGAAGGACGTGGTGTATCTCAATGACGGCGAAATTGCGGTCATCAATCGCCACAAACCGCTCAAAGTAGTGAATCTCAACAATATCGAATCAAAAATCGATATCCGCAAGCTGGAGATGAACATCTCGGAGCTCGAAAAAGGCGGTTACCCGCACTTCATGCTCAAGGAAATCTTCGAACAGCCGCGTACCATTACCGACTGCATCCGGGGCCGCATCAACGTGGAGGGCACGAACGTGGTGCTGTCGGGCATCCTCGACAACAAGGAGCGGTTCCTCAATGCCCGGAGAATCATCTTCGTGGCGTGCGGTACGTCGTGGCACGCGGGCCTCATCGGCGAATACCTCTTCGAAGACCTCTGCGGCATCGAGGTAAAGGTCGAATATGCGTCGGAATTCCGCTACCGGAATCCGGTCATCCATTCCGACGACGTGGTGATAGCCATCTCGCAGTCCGGAGAAACGGCAGATACGCTGGCCGCCATCGAGCTGGCCAAAAGCAAGGGGGCTTTCGTCTACGGCATATGCAACGTGGTCGGCTCTTCGATAGCCCGTGCGACACACTCCGGAACCTACATCCACGTCGGACCGGAGATAGGCGTAGCCTCCACCAAAGCCTTTACCGGACAGGTCACCGTACTGGTCATGATGGCGATGATGCTGGCCAAGATGAAAGGACTCATCGACGAGGAGAAGTATCGGGAAGTGCTGCGCGGTCTGATAGCCATGCCCGACAATATCAAGGAGGTACTCGACCAGCACGAACACATCCAATCGGTGGCTTCGATATTCACCTATGCCCGTAACTTCCTCTACCTCGGTCGAGGCTGCAACTATCCCACGGCCATGGAGGGGGCACTGAAACTGAAGGAGATTTCCTACATCCATGCGGAGGGGTGCCCCGCCGCCGAGATGAAGCACGGCACCATCGCGCTCATCGACCAAGAGATGCCCACCATCGTCATCGCGACCAACGGCAGCGTGTACGAAAAGACCATCAGCAATATCCAAGAGATAAAGGCACGCGGCGGCAAGGTCATCGTTGTCGTCACCGAGGGCGACTGCATCGTGGCTGAGATGGCGGACTACTGCATCTGGATACCGAAAACCGCCGAATGCCTCACGCCGCTGCTCTCCTCGATACCGCTGCAACTCTTCGCCTACTACATCGCAGTAAACAAGGGGCGCAACGTAGACCAGCCGCGCAACCTGGCCAAATCCGTGACGGTAGAGTGACGACCGCTGCGGACAACCGAAAGAATCGACTATGGAAACAACCGGAAAAGAAGCGATACAGCCTGAACGGGCCGTCCTCGTGGCGGTCGTCCGGGAGAGGCAGGAGGTGAGCCAGAGCGAGTAGTACCTCGACGAGCTGGAGTTCCTCGCCGAAACGGCCGGCATCACCACCGTGAAACGTTTCATGCAGAAACTCCCCTCCCCCAATTCGCGTACCTACGTGGGTCCCGGCAAGCTGGAGGAGATAGCAGCCTGGACGGCGGAGAACGAAATCGACGTTGTCATCTTCGACGACGAACTGTCGCCCTCGCAGACGCACAACATCGAGAAGGCACTCGGCCGCCGCATCACCGACCGCACGCGGCTGATTCTGGACATCTTCGTCCAGCGGGCACAGACGGCCTATGCCAAGACACAGGTGAAGCTGGCACAGTACGAATACATGCTGCCACGCCTGACAGGCATGTGGACACACCTGGAACGGCAGCGAGGCGGTACCGGAACACGAGGCGGAGCGGGCGAACGCGAAATCGAGACCGACCGCCGTGTCATCCGCAACAACATCGCCAAACTGAAGGAAGACCTGAAGAAAATCGACCGCCAGATGGCCGTCCAGCGGAGCAACCGCGGCAGCCTGGTACGGGTTTCGCTCGTAGGATACACCAACGTCGGGAAATCCACGCTGATGAACCTGATAAGCAAAAGCGACGTATTCGCCGAGAACAAACTCTTCGCCACGCTCGACACGACCGTGCGCAAGGTGGTGCTCGACAACCTCCCTTTCCTGCTCTCCGACACGGTGGGCTTCATCCGCAAGCTGCCGACGCAACTGGTGGAGTCGTTCAAATCGACGCTGGACGAGGTACGCGAGGCCGACCTGCTGCTCCACGTGGTGGACATTTCACACCCTAATTTCGAAGAACAGATAGCGGTAGTACGGGAGACGCTGCGCGAAATAGGGGCCGGCGACAAACCGGTCTTCATGGTTTTCAACAAGGTAGACGCCTTCCGTTACAAACCGAAAGAGGAGGATGACCTCACGCCCGCCACCCGCGAAAACCTGTCGCTCGACGAGATTAAGCGCAGCTGGATGGCCAAGGGGGATACTCCGTGCATCTTCATCTCGGCCAAAGAGCGGCTCAACATCGACAAGCTGCGGACAGACCTCTACGGTATGGTAAGGGAAATCCATGCGGGACGCTATCCGTTCAACAACTTTTTGTATTAACTTTACCACGACGGTGTTCCGTTCCTGCCGGGACATGCAACACGCTCCGGCAGACGGAAGCCGGCACTTCATACTCCCGCTTAAAACAGAACGGCCATGGTACACATCCTTGACAGAGAGAACACGATACTCAACCGCTTCATCGCGGAGATACGCGATTCCCGCATCCAGAAAGACCGGATGCGGTTCCGCCGCAACCTCGAACGGTTCGGCGAAGTGATGGCTTACGAAATCAGCAAGAGTTTCCACTATTCGCCTCGGACGGTGGAGACGCCGCTCGGCGAAGCCGAAGTGATGCTGCCCGACGAGGAAATCGTACTCGCCACCATCCTCCGTGCCGGCATTCCCTTCCATCAGGGATTCCTCAACTATTTCGACGACGCCTCCTGCGCCTTCGTATCGGCCTACCGCCGGTACAGCAAAGACGGCACGTTCAACATCCGCGTGGAATACGTCTCGGCCGGCGACCTCACCGACAAGACGCTGCTGCTCGTAGACCCCATGCTGGCCACGGGGTCTTCGCTCGTGCTCGCCTACGAGGCGCTCGTGGAGCGCAAGGGAAGGCCGGCGAAACTGCACGTCGCCGCAGGGATAGCGAGCGAGGAGGGCGTCGAGTACGCTCTCAGACACTTGCCTGCCGCCGATACCACCATCTGGTGCGGGTCGGTAGACCAGGAACTCACGGTACACTCCTACATCGTACCGGGATTGGGCGATGCGGGCGACCTCGCATATGGAGCTAAACAGGATGAACTGCAATAGCGGCCTGCCGGTAGCCATCCGCCGGGCAAGACCCGAAGAGCTCGGACAAATCATGGAAATCGTGGCGGATGCCGCCGCTTTCATGCACGCCAACGGCAATCCCGGCCAATGGCGCGACGGCTATCCCGGCCGCGAACGAATCGCCGCCGACATCGCGGGAGGATACTCCCATGCAGCCATCGACGCGACAGGCACGATGGTCGCCACATTCTGTTTCATGCCCTCGCCGGAACCCAACTATGCGACCATCCGCGACGGCGCCTGGCAGGACGGAAGTCCCTACCATGTCATCCACCGCCTGGCCTGTGCGGTACGGGGCCAGGGCATCGCCGCCCGATGCATGGCATGGTGTCTGGAACAGGACCGTCACCTGCGTGCGGATACCCACCGCGACAACATCCCGATGCAGCGTCTGCTGCTTCGGTTCGGTTTCCGTCCGGTCGGCACCGTCTTCGTGGAGGACGGCACACCGCGCATCGCTTTCGAACACAGCGACAACTTCTCTACAAAACAGTAAACGACAGACGTTTCCGTCCTATTCACCGCCCTTTTCTTCTCCATCCGTGACGCCAGCGTCTCCGCAACCGTTGCGCTTTCCGGCACCGACCGACGCGTCGAAAGGTACCGGAGCAAATTCATCGCACTCCTTCCCCCGACAAGCGGACACGGAACGGCCGAGACAACGCGCCGTTGCCATTCTCTGCAATTTTATATAACTTTGTGGTTTCAAAGATTCGTAGCATATATGAGCAGCAGAAAATTCAACGAGTACAAGGGGCTCGACCTGCCGCAACTGGGCAGGGAAGTCCTCGAAGTGTGGGACAGAGAGAACACGTTCGGACGCAGCATCACCGAACGCGAAGGAGCACCGGCTTTTATCTTCTACGAAGGGCCGCCTTCGGCCAACGGACTCCCCGGCATCCACCACGTCCTCTCGCGTACCATCAAGGATACTATCTGCCGCTACAAAACCCAGCAGGGCTATCTCGTCCGCCGGAAGGCGGGATGGGATACCCACGGCCTGCCTGTCGAACTGGGCGTGGAGAAGAAGCTCGGCATCACGAAAGAGGACATCGGCCACAAGATATCCATCGAGGAGTACAACCGTACCTGCCGTGAAGCGGTGATGGAGTTCACCGGCGTCTGGGAGGAGCTCACCCGCAAAATGGGATATTGGGTAGACATGAAACACCCCTACATCACCTACGAAAACAAATATATCGAAACGCTGTGGTGGATGCTGAAACAGCTTTTCGATAAGGGCCTGCTCTACAAGGGATATACGATACAACCTTACTCGCCCGCCGCGGGTACGGGCCTCAGCAACCACGAGCTCAACCAGCCGGGATGCTACCGCGACGTGAAGGACACGACCTGCACGGCGCAGTTCGAAATCATCCGCGACGAGCGAAGCGAATTCCTGTTCGATGACGCACAGGGTACGCTCTACTTCCTCGCATGGACCACGACGCCCTGGACGCTGCCCTCCAACACGGCGCTCGCCGTGGGCGACAACATCGAATACGTGCGTGTGAAATGCCTCAATCCCTACACGCAGCAGCCCCAGACGGTCATTCTCGCCAAAGAACTGCTTCCAGCCTATTTCACTCCGAAGATGGAGGGAACGTACAGCATCGGGGAACGGATTTACAAGGGTTCGGAACTGGTCGGAATACGCTACCGGCAGCTTATCGACTGGGTGAAGCCGATGGGCGATGCCTTCCGCGTCATCTCCGGCGACTACGTGACCACGGTGGACGGTACGGGCATCGTGCACATCGCCCCCACCTTCGGCGCCGACGACGACCGCGTAGGTAAACAGGCGGGCATCGTGCCGATGTACGTCGTAGACAGGGCGGGCAAGAACCAGCCCATGGTGGACCGCCGCGGCCGTCTGTTCCGCATCGAGGACATGGACCCCGACTTCGTTGCGAAATACGTCGATGCGGAACGCTACCGCGAATGGGCCGGCCGTTTCGTGAAGAACGCCTACGACCCGTCCCTCGGTCCGGACGACCCCACGCTCGACATCGACATAGCCGTCATGCTCAAGGGCGAAGGCAAGGCGTTCAAGATAGAAAAACACACCCACTCCTATCCGCACTGCTGGCGCACGGACAAACCCGTGCTTTACTACCCGCTGGATTCGTGGTTCATCCGGACGACGGCCCTGCGGGAAAGGCTCATGGAGCTCAATGATACCATCGACTGGAAACCCGCCTCGACCGGGACGGGCCGTTTCGGGAAGTGGCTCGAAGGGCTCGTGGACTGGAACCTCTCCCGTTCCCGCTTTTGGGGCACGCCGCTGCCGATATGGGCGACGGAAGACCGCTCCGAACTCAAGTGCATCGGTTCGGTGGCGGAGCTGCGCGCGGAAGCGGAGAAAGCCGTAGCCGCGGGAGTCATGAAAAGCAACCCGCTGGCGGCGTTCCGCGAAGGAGACTTCTCGGAGGAGAACTACAACATCTTCGACCTGCACCGCCCCTATGTGGACGACATCGTCCTTGTATCGGACAAGGGCGAACCCATGCGGCGCGAAAGCGACCTCATCGACGTCTGGTTCGACAGCGGCGCCATGCCCTATGCCCAGGTGCATTATCCGTTTGAAATCAGCCGCGAAGAGTTCCTGAAACGCTTCCCGGCGGACTTCATCGCCGAAGGAGTGGACCAGACGCGGGGATGGTTCTTCACGCTACATGCTCTGGCCGCCATGCTCTTCGATTCGGTCGCCTTCCGGAACATCATCTCCAACGGTCTGGTGCTCGACAAAAACGGCAACAAAATGAGCAAGCGGCTCGGCAACGCCGTAGACCCGTTCGACATAATGGATAAATACGGGCCGGACGCCGTGCGCTGGTACATGATATCCAATTCGCAGCCGTGGGACAATCTCAAGTTCGACCCGGAAGGGGTGGATGAAGTACGGCGCAAATTTTTCGGTACGCTCTACAACACCTACAGTTTCTTCGCCCTCTATGCCAACGTAGACGGCTTCAACGGTCAGGAACCGGAAATACCCGTGGCCGAACGCCCCGAAATTGACCGGTGGATAATCTCGCTGCTCAACACACTCGTGCGAGAGGTGAGCGACAGACTGGAGGATTTCGACCCCACGCCTGCAGCACGCCTCATTCAGGAGTTCGTCGGCGAGAACCTTTCCAACTGGTACGTACGACTGAACCGCAAACGCTTTTGGGGCGGCGGCATGAGCACCGACAAACTGGCCGCCTACCAGACGCTCTACACCTGCCTCGAAACCGTTACCCGGCTCATGGCACCCTTTGCGCCCTTCATGGCCGACCGGCTGTTCGGCGACCTGAATGCCGTGAGCGGAAAATACCGGGATTCCGTACACCTGTGCGCTTTCCCCACGGCCGACGCCTCCCTGATAGACGGGGAACTGGAGGATACGATGTCCATCGCCCAGCGCGTCTCCTCGATGGTGCTCGCCCTGCGCCGCAAGGTGAACATCAAGGTACGCCAGCCGCTGACCAAGATTCTGATACCGGTGCTCGACGAAAAGACGGGACGGCACATCGAGAAGGTCCGTAGCCTCATCATGAACGAGGTGAATGTCAAGGAAGTAGAGCTCATTACCAACACCATGGGCCTCATCACCAAACGCATCAAACCCAACTTCAAGACACTCGGCCCGCGTTACGGCAAGCAGATGAAACAGATAGCCGCACTCGTGGCATCATTTTCGCAGGAACGGATTGCAGCCATCGAGGCGAACGACAGCTTCTTCCTCGAAATAGACGGCCGGCAGTTGCCCGTGACGCGCGAAGACTTCGAGATAACCTCCGAGGATATGCCCGGATGGCTCGTGGCAACGGAAGGAAAGCTGACGGTGGCACTGGACGTAACCGTAACCGAAACGCTGCTCCGCGAAGGTATCGCCCGCGAACTCATCAACCGCATCCAGAACATCCGCAAAGAGAGCGGCTTCGAAGTGACGGACAAGATTCGCGCGGAGATAGGCCGATGCGACCTCGTAGAGGGGGCCGTCACGGATTTCGGCACCTACATCGCCTCGCAGACGCTCGCAGTGGAATTGAAACTAGCCGATACGCCGGCGGGCGACTTCGTTCACGACGTGGACATCGACGAGCATCCGGTCACGATAGCGGTTACGAAAGCCACCGCCTGACGGCCGGCACACAACGGCTTCTGCCGGATACCCGGTCGCGCGGAGGTGCGCTGCAATAATAATGCGATGCAGAAAAGCGTTATGGCAAGGATATAGGAGATAATTTCACGCACCGGCTTGCATTTATGCCCGGAAGTGGTTATCTTTATAATATCGGAATTAAAAACCAAATAAGATACGGATATGTCAGAAGTCGAAAAAACCAGATACTCGGACGAGGAACTTGCCGAATTCAAGGCCATCATCCTCGACAAGCTCGAAAAGGCGAAAGCCGACTACGAATTGTTGCGTTCGTCCATCACCCACACGATGAGCAACGATACGGAAGATACGTCGCCCACCTTTAAAGTGTTGGAAGAAGGGGCCGCTACCCTCTCGAAAGAGGAGTCGGGCAGGCTCGCCCAGCGACAGCTCAAATTCATACAGCATCTCGAAGCGGCTCTCGTGCGTATCGAGAACAAGACCTACGGAATATGCCGCGAAACGGGCAAACTGATTCCGAAAGAGAGACTCAAAATCGTACCGCACGCTACGCTGAGCATCGAGGCCAAAGAGAGCCACAACAAATAGGAGTGCAAACGCACGGGAACCGTGTACGCAGCTCGTTGCCCGACAGGAACAAGGGATGGAAAACAATCCCCTGTTCCTGTTTCCATCTGCAGCGACCGCCCGCCATAGGAAAGTATCGCTTCCGGGATGCCGCCGGAAACAAGACGCGGCATTCCACACGCATACCATACGAAACGCCTCATCCGAGGCTGGCCATACACAGGGAGAACCTCTCTGTTGTTTCCGAATATCCTCAACCGTTTTGCCCCGTTACACGAACGGAACAACCTCTCTTGCCCGAGCCTCCCGAAGGCGGGAAGAGAACGCCAAAACTCTCGGGACAATCCGCCCCACCCCCTTCGAGAGCAGAAACGCCTTGTCGCTCCCGCCCTTTCGCTTCCCTCTTTTTACGAGCAGGAAACGGGCCATGCACGGCAACGGCATTTTTATCGTATCTTTGCCGGACGACCGCAACAGGCGGAACGACGATTGACATGGCGAACAACAAGATAACCATCTATACCGACGGGGCGGCACAGGGCAATCCCGGCAGAGGAGGGTACGGTGTGGTACTGCTTTCTCCGCCCTATCGGAAAGAGCTCAGCGAAGGATTCCGTCTTACCACGAACAACCGCATGGAGCTGCTGGCCGTCATCAAAGGATTGGAGACCCTCAAATTCGACGGCTGCGAAGTCACCGTCTTTTCCGATTCCCGCTACGTGGTCGATGCCGTCACCAAAGGATGGGTGTTCGGCTGGGAAAAGAAAGGTTATAAAGACAAGAAGAATCCGGACCTGTGGCGGCGGTTCATGGTGCTTTACCGCAAACACCATGTACGGTTCGTATGGGTGAAGGGACACGACGGCAATCCGGAAAACGAACGCTGCGACCGGCTGGCCGTGGCAGCCGCCAACAGCGGCGACCTGAAAGAAGACGCAGGCTATACAGGGAAAGAGGAGAGATAGCAAACGGGGCGCTCCGCAGCCATCGCTCCGGTCCATCTTCCCGGCACTACATGCCGACAGGAAACACGGATAGGATACGGTTCCCGCCCCAGATAAAGCCGAGCATGGCTCCGGAGCCATGCTTCCCTGCGCTGCACCGGGACACAGATTATCCGCCACAAAACAAACGCGATTTTCGATGCCCTATCACCCCGGCTCTCTGAGAATGCCACAGAAGGCTCGGAAACGGCGAGCTCCAATCTAAACCGATGATTTCTCACCTGTTCGGCAGAATCACAGCCGAGCAACCAAATACCGCATCAAAGTTTAGCTCGCTCATGACAGAAAAACCCTACATGTTTTCTGTCCCTTCTCCCGGCCTCTACGGTTGTATTATACAAGCTTCTACCACAACATCCGAACGTTTCATCTTATAAGCGGCGAATGTTGTAGATCGTCCTTCTACATCAAACCACAACAAACAACAATGCGACGAAAATTACGAGTGAGTTGTATTGCATCCTCTTTCTACATCAAACCACAACATGTAATTATGATACTTACAATCCCTTGGGTTGTATTGCATCCTCTTTCTACATCAAACCACAACGGAGTAAGACCGTATCCGATACGGCGTCCCGTTGTATTGCATCCTCTTTCTACATCAAACCACAACTGTCAAACGCTTACGTGTTGCTATTGACCGTTGTATTGCATCCTCTTTCTACATCAAACCACAACTAGCTCACCGCGCTATTGGAGCGTTCATATGTTGTATTGCATCCTCTGTCAACAACAAACCACAACGCACTACGCGGGACGTGACGAGG
>ENA-UONS01002538-UONS01002538.1-human-gut-metagenome-genome-assembly--contig:-CS19-NODE-2538-length-14225-cov-9.796542_pt1 | contig 14225 bp, 9 predicted proteins | sample MGYA00242458_ERZ724005 | MGnify/ENA metagenome assembly ERZ724005
GCGTTGGCCGGAAAGCCGGTATCACATTCGGACGGCTCATGAAATTTTCAAGGTTCAGCTTCCCGGAAAAGAAAAAGACCGCCCACGCAGTACAGGCGAAGGATTTTGTCGGGTGAAACGGCGGCAAAACGATCGGGTGTGTTGTGGGGCGGTACGTTCTTTTGGGGGCAATCACTCACTGAAAGTGGTGGTTATCACGGTGAGAACCACCACTTTTCATAGCAAGCCAACTTTTCAATGCATCGGCAACATCGTTGGCTTGCATATCGCAAATATGAAGTTTCGGTTGAGCCAATTTCTTATTTTGCGATAATGTGATTTGTGACAAAGGGTATCATGGTTTGCAAGGTGCGTCAAGATGGTTTTGAGTATTTTATTGTGGTAAAGCAATAATAGTAGGACTTATAGAAAAAATTGGAAGCTTTCAGCATAGCGGACACTTCCATAAGTTTTTACCCATTCATACTGAAATTTCAAGTCTATGTTTCGGATAAAAAACTGTTCTGCTTTTCAACGTATATCTTCTGCCAGGGCACCGCCAGTGGCACGATATACAGCTGGCGTACAGCCGTAGCGCACCTGAAACTTTTTATAAAAGAAGTTCTGGTTGGAATAGCCACACTGGTTGGCGATCTGACTAATAGGTGCTTCGGTGGTCAACAGCAGGAAGGCGGCGCGGGACAGCCGCCCATCCGATACCAGATCCTTGAAGGCACTGCCGGTGCCCTCCTTGACCATGCGAGAAAGGTAATTGGGGTGGAAGCCAAAATGCGCTGCGGTGCTTTCCAGTGTGCAGTCGATGCAGTGGTCATCCATGTATTGCAGCACTTCGGTGAGGTAGTTCTTGTTGGATTTGTGGTATTCGTGTTCCTGATTGCCCTGATAGCAGCGTGCCAGCTCGATGAAGATCAGGCTCATATAATTCTCCACCGCACCCGCCGTGCAGGTGGTAGGGTCCAGATATTCGCAGAACACACACTCAAACAGATCCCGGAAAATATACGACCGCTCCGTATGAAACAGCAGATAATGGTCGTGATCGTTGCGCTCGTTCAGCGCATTGGAAAGAAACCGCGGCACCGCTCCACTGGCGGCAAGCCGCTCGGTGAAGCTTGCCTTGAAATAATTCTGCCCCATCAGGCAGTTGAGCAGGATGTCGTTTTCGCCGGTGGGCAACACCCGGTGCACCACATCCCGGTCCAGAATGGTCACATCGCCGGTGTGCATCTCAACCGTCTGGCCGTTGATCTCTTGCACGCAGGTGCCGGAGTACACATAGTTCATTTCAATGTAGTTGTGGCGGTGCAGCGGCACCATGCCAAAACGGGTCTGCTTGTTAAAGGCCAGATTGCCTCCCTCCAGCACGCGGGGCGCAATTTTTGGGGAGATCACACCATGCAGATTGGAGGCCGCCTGTTTTTTAGGGGACGGAAAAAACAGGATCTCATCGCTGTTGTCCGCACCCGTCACAACAGTCGCTTCGCCCTCATACCGGAAATTTTTGAAATAGATCAGAGAATCCTCCGGGTGCTCCCGGTAGTGCAGTTCTTTTTCACTGAGGGGAAAGAGCATTTCCCGGAATGCCTCACGCGCCAGCATGGCAGATACCTCCCAAAAGGTTTGATTTTGTCAGTGAGTGTCTTAAACTTTGCCAGTATCGTTCGACGAAAAGTTTGATTTTGTCAGCACCGGAGTTTGCTTTTGAGATTGTGACACCGTGCCGGATACGGTACAATACAGGTACGATTTGGACACAAGCATACAATGAAATGCCAGCTGTGTCAAGTTTTTGTGCGTATTTTGGAAGATGTCAAAGAGAAGGAGAACAAGATCATGGCAAGAAAAGACTACGATCAATTTGCCGATGAGCTGATCGCGGCAGTCGGCGGCAAAGAGAACATTGTCAGTGTGACGAACTGCATGACCCGTCTGCGCTTTGTGCTGGCAGACGAGAGCATCGTCAAGGATGACGAGGTCAAAAAAATCAAAGGCGTGATGAGCGTTGTGCACGGTGCAGGACAGTACCAGATCCCCATCGGTACTTATGTCTCTGACCTGTGCCCCGTCGTCAAGGCAAAGCTGGGCCTGACGGAGGATGCCATGGCTGCCGGCAAGGCCAAGGCCGAAAGCATGCGTGTGGTCAAGAAGGACGGCTTCTTCAACAAGTTCTTCAAGGCCATTTCCGGCTGCATCCTGCCCATGATCGCACCCATGGCCGCCGGTGGTATCATCAAGGGCGTTCTGACCATCCTGACCACCTTCGGTGTGCTCACCAGTGACAACGGCATTTACCTGATCCTGTATGCAGCGGCCGATGCGCTGATGTACTTTATGCCCATCATCGTCGGTTTCTCGGCCGGCAAGGTCTTTGGCATGAATCCTTATACCGCTGCTGTCATCGGCGCAGCGATGCTGTACCCGAAGCTGGCTGCTTTCGTGGGCGCGGAGGAAACGCTTACCTTCTTCGGCCTCAAGGTCACGATGCTGGATTACTCCCAGACCATGCTGCCCATCCTGCTGGCCGTCTTTGTGGCAAGCTGGATCGAAAAGGCTGCGAAAAAGATCATCCCGCAGATGCTGCAATTGATGTTCGTGCCGACTGTGGTGCTGGTCATCACGCTGCCGCTCACCCTGCTGGTGGTCGGCCCGGTCATGGCAGGCGTTTCCAATGCTCTGGCTACCGGTGTCAACGCGCTGTACAATGCGGTGCCTGTGGTCTGCGGCGGTGTTCTGGGCGCGTTCTGGCAGCTGTTCGTCATGATGGGTGTCCATTCAGCCATGCTCCCCATCATCCTCAACAACCTTACCACCCTGGGTTACTGCCCGGTCAACGCCATCTTGGGCCTGACCGTCTGGGCACTGGCTGGTGTGGCTCTGGGCTACGCACTCAAGGTGAAGGATGGTGAGACCCGCGCAACGGCATTCGGCACCATGGCTTCTGCGCTGTGCGGCATCACCGAGCCGGTCATCTATACCGTGGCCCTGACCAACTTCAAGCGGTTTATCTGCGCCTTCGTGGGTGGCGGCGTTGCCGGTGTCATCGGTGGTATCCTGGGCATCAAGTTCTACACTTGGGGCGGTGACGGCATCTTCCGTATCCCGTCCATGATCAACCCCGCAGGTCTGGATATCAGCTTCTGGGGCTTCCTGATCTGCGCAGCCATTGCGTTTGTGGTTTCTGCAATCGGCAGTTATGCTGTGACCAGCGCGGACGAAAAAGCGTAATATTTCCCGCATGGCACCTGCCTCTTGCAAAAGGGACGGGTGCTGTGCTATGTTCAGAGTGAGTGAAACGGAAGGAAAGGACCCGAGCATGAAAAGCGTTTGTGATGTCCTGCATGGACAGACCCCCAATGCCCTGTATCCCTTTTTGTGGGTGCATGGCGTAGAGAGTGAAGAAGAACTGCGCCGCGAGGTGCAGAAGATCCGCGAAAGCGGCATCGGCGGCTTCTGTGTGGAAGCCCGTCCGCACAAGGATTTCAACGGTCCGGGCTGGTTCCGGGATCTGGCCCTGCTGCTGGACGAAGCAAAGCGCACGGGTATGGAGATGTGGATCCTGGATGACAGCCACTTTCCCACCGGTTTTGCGGATGGTGCGGTCAAGCGGGAGCACCCGGAGCTGTGCAAAAAGTTTCTCTGCTGCAAAACGCTGGATTATGCCGGCCCGATGGAGAACATGACCGCTGTTCTCAAGTATGCCCTCCGCGACCCGCGTGACAAAATCCTGGCTGTGACCCTGAGCCGCAAAACCGCGTTTGAAACCATTGACCCGACCACAACCATCGACTTGACGGACAAAGTTTATACTTTTGAAGATGCCCGTACGGGGGAGATCATGCTTTCCTCCATGGGCCAGCCGCTGCCCGGCAACCCCAAGGAAGGTCCCTGCGTGGCCGTGGATTTTGACCTGCCGGATGGACAGTGGACTCTGAACGTCATCACTGTCAGCTACAAGGGCGGCGAGAAACAGACGGAAGGCTATCTGAACCCGCTGGATTCGGCGGCGACCAAGGTACTGCTGGATACCGTCTATGAGCCGATCTATGCCCACTTCGGGGAGGAGTTTGGCAAAACGCTGTGCGGGTTCTTCTCGGATGAGCCGCGGCTTGGCAACATCCACGGGGCGGAGGATGCCGCCATCGGCCACAACAGCGCCATGAACCTGCCCTGGCGGGATGGCATGGAGAACCTGCTGGCCGGAAAGCTGGCCGGAACGGCTCTGACAGACCGTGCTGCCGGGAACATCCGTGCGTTGCTGCCGCTGTTGTTCCTGCACAGCAGCGATGAGAGCGCTCATGTGGCACAGTATACCTATATGGATCTGGTCAGCCAGCTGTACAGCGACAACTTTGATGGTGTTCTGGCGGCCTGGTGCCATGCCCACCACTGCGAGCACATCGGCCATACCATCGAGGACAACAATGCCACGGCTCGTCTGGGCTATGGTGCAGGGCACTTCTACCGCGCCATGGCGCATCAGGATATGTCCGGTATCGATGTGGTCATCCAGCAACTGCTGCCCGGTATGGATGAGGGAATGTTCAAGGGCATGCACAGCCCCGGCTGGGACGGCGAGTTTTTTACCTATATGTTGGGCAAGCTGGGGGCAAGTCTGGCCCACTTGGACCCTGCCAAGAAAGGCCGTGCCATGTGTGAGCTGTTCGGTGCCTATGGCTGGGGCGAAGGCAACCGCCTGTGCAAGTGGCTGTCGGACTATATGCTGGTGCGCGGCATCAATCAGTTTGTGCCGCACGCCTTCAACGCGGCACCCTTCCCGGACCCGGACTGCCCGCCGCATTTCTATGCCCACGGCCATAATCCGCAATATCCGGAATTCCGGCAGGTAGCCAACTACCTCAACCGGATGTCCGCAGTGCTGTCTGGCACCCATGTGGCTCCGGTGGCGCTGCTGTATCAGGCCGAAGCCGAATGGAGCGGCGAGTTTATGCTCACCCAGAAACCAGCGGCCCGGCTGGCCCGCAATGGTATCGACTATGAGCTGGTGCCCTGTGAGGTGTTGAAAGCGGACACCGCGAAGGATGGTGCGCTGCACCTGAACGGCATGCAGTTCCGCGCGCTGGTCATCCCGTACGCCGAGGCGCTGCCTGTTGCACTGCTGGAGAATGTACAGCGCTATCTGGATGCTGGGGTCAAAGTTTATTTTGTGGGCGGTCTGCCCATTCGCTGCTGTGAAGGCGGTCCGGCACCGGTACTGGAACATGCGGTCGTCACCACGCTGGATGCGCTGGTGGAGACGCTTACGGCAGACAGTATCCCTGCGCTGCATCTGAGCGCAGCGGCACCATATCTGCGATACTACCACGCTCGGCAGGCAGACGGTGATGTCTACTTCTTCACGAATGAGGGCACGCAGCCGCTTTGCACCACTGTGACTGGTGCAAAGCCCGGTGCAGCCTTTGTATACGATGCCTTTGCCAACGTTGTGACGGCAGCACCGGATGCCTTTGCTCTGACACTGGCTCCTTATGAATCCCGCTGCATTCTGGTGCCGGATGACCCGACTGCATTGCAGGTGCAGGCGGTGGCGGCTCTGCCTGCCGGTGTTCCGGCGGACTGCATTCATTTGACAGCATGCACTGTTTCGCTGGCCGATGCCGACACTGGCTGCGCCGAATATGGTGCCCCGCTCCCGCTGGAAAAACTGCTCTCTCTGCACCGTCTGCCGGGCTGCATCGCGTTTGCAGGCCGGGCACGGTATGCATTCCGCTTTACGCTGAACGAAGCACAGGCCGCACGGCCCGCCGTGCTGGCCCTGACGGCACAGGAAGGTGCAATCGTCCGAGTGAACGGGACGGACTGCGGTGTACGGATCTGCCCTCCTTACCGCTATGCAATCTCCGGTTCCCTGCACACCGGGGAGAATTTGTTGGAAATCGAGGTGAACACCACCCTTGGCCGCCGGATGAATGATTTTCTGGGGCAGTATATGCCCACCGAGCCACAAGGCTTGAAGAGTGAAGTAACCATACAGCTGTTCTAAAAAACTATAATCAACGATGCCCTTTGTTACTGACAAGGGGCATCGCTTTGTTTTGTGCGCGTTGAAAAGCAACCTTAAAATGTCAAATTCTTCCCACAGATTTTTCAACAGGATATTGCGGAGCAACTAAGGTTTGACGCATACGATCGTTCTGATTTTTTTCGTAGAAAAGGATGCGTTTTCAGTTTGTCTCGTTATAATTTGGAAAAGGACTTCTTCGGGTCAGAAGCCAGACAGAAAAGGTGGAATTTGATGCTGTTCTTGTCGTTTCTGTTTCATAACACTTTCAGAATGCGACTAAAAAATGAGACAGGCCAGCCTCTTTTCGGGCCGTCTATCTCATTTTTTTGGAAAAACTGTTTTACAACAATCGCGCGATATCAGAGATGATCCAGAAAATCAGGAGAGATCCTCGCCATTGGAGGCGATGACTTTCTTATACCAGTAGAAGCTGTCCTTCTTCTCCCGGCTCAGGTCGCCGGTGCCGTCATCAAATTTGTTGACGTAGATAAAGCCATAGCGCTTTGCCATCTCACCTGTGGACGCAGACACCAGGTCGATGCAGCCCCAGGGGGTGTAACCCATCAGATCCACGCCGTCCTTCACGGCCTCGGCCATCTGCTCGATGTGCTGGCGCAGGTAGTCGATGCGGTAGCTGTCGTGGATCTTGCCGTCCTCGCTCTTCACATCGTAAGCGCCCAGGCCGTTTTCCACTACCATCATGGGCAGATGATAGCGATCGTAGATCTCGTTCAGGGTGTAGCGCAGGCCAATGGGGTCGATCTGCCAGCCCCAGTCGCTGGCTTTCAGGTAGGGGTTCTTCTTGCCGGTGGCGATATTACCGCCCACGTCCTCGGCGTCCTTGTGGGTGGTGACGCAGTTGGACATGTAGTAGCTGAAGGTGTAGAAGTCCACGGTGCCGGCCTTCAGGATGGCGGCATCCTCCGGCTCCTGATGGATGGTGATGTTGTGCTCGGCGAAGAAACGCTTCATATAATAGGGATACTCACCGCGCACATGCATATCGGAACAGAACCAGTTCATGATCTGCATCTGCTTCTGGTTGGCCACCACGTCGGCGGGGTCACAGGTCATGGGATAGCTGGTGATGGAGCAGATCATGCAGCCCATCTTGAACTGGGGGTAGTTGTCGTGGGCATACTTGACAGCCCTGGCGCTGGCCACGAACATGTTGTGCAGGGCCTGGAAGCGTGCCTGCTCGTCGTTTGGCACATCGGCGGTGGAACCCTCGTATCCCTGGATGGTGCCGGTGTTCAGGATGCCGCCTATGGGCATGGTGCCGGTGTTGATCTCGTTGAAGGTGAGCCAGTACTTGACTTTGTCCTTGTAGCGCTCGAAGATGGTTTTGCAGTAGTTCATGTAGAAGTCGATTAGCTCGCGGCTGGCCCAGCCGTTGTACCTTTCCACCAGAGCGTAGGGCAGCTCGTAGTGGCTGATGGTGACCAGCGGCTCGATGCCGTGCTTCTTGCAGCAGTCAAAAACGCGGTCGTAAAATTCCAGGCCCTTCTCGTTGGGCTCGCTCTCCATGCCAGTGGGGAAGATGCGGGTCCAGTTGATGGAGGTGCGGAAGGTCTTGAAGCCCATCTCCGCAAACAGAGCAATGTCCTCTTCGTAGTGGTGGTAGAAGTCGATGGCTTCATGACTGGGGTACAGGCGGTCCGGGTGGATGTGGGTGGTCACCCACTTCGGGCTGGTGTGGGAGCCGTTGGTACACATATCCGGTACGCTGGGGCCTTTGCCGTCCACGTCCCAGGCACCCTCGAACTGGTTGGCTGCACATGCACCGCCCCACAGGAAATCATCGCGGAAAACACTCATAATCTCTTATTCTCCTTCTTATCGATCAATCGTTTCTTGTTCTTGAAAGGCTCATCACTGTAATTAAGAAAATCAGTCGAGGAACTCCTCGTTCAGGGTCACGCCAAAGTCGCGGGCGATGGCGCGCAGGTCATCATCGGTGATGGTCTGACGGATGAGGCCGCCGCTCATGCTCAGCACCTTGACATAGATCTCGGCACTCTTCTCGATGGTGTGAGCCAGACCAAAGGCGATGTCAAAATCCGGGCCGGAAACGAACAGGCCGTGCTGTGCCCAAATGGCTGCCTGATATTTCTTCATCAGTTCGCTGGTGGCCATGGCGATGTCTGCACCGCCGGGCACCATCCAGGGGCAGACGCCCACACCTTCCGGGAAGACCACCGGGCACTCGGTGGCGCTCTGCCACAAAGCACGGGAGAAGTCGCGGTCGGTCAGGGGCAGAATGTAGGTCAGAGCGATGACATTGGTGGCATGGCAATGGTAGATGACGCGGTTTGCGCCGTTCGTGGCCGCCTTGCGGACGCTGTGGTTCATGAAGTGGCTGGGGAACTCGGAAGTGGGCTTTGCGCCGCCTTCCAGGCCCCAGACGATGCGCCAGCTGTCGCCCTTGTCGTTGATCTCCACGATGCCGATGCTGTGGATGGGGTCCGGCTCCACATTGCGGAAGAACTTGCCGGAACCGGTGGTGATGAAATACTCCCCGGCCAGGTTGTCGGCCTGCACGCCCATGTTGACCCATTCACCGGGCTGTGCATTGAAGAAGGGACGGCACTCGGCCACTTCCTCTTCCTTCATACGGTAGGTCAGGTTGCCGCCGTTGCGCTCGTGCCAGCCCTGCAGCCAGCCGTCGTTGCACATGCGGATGTAGCCCTTGACGATTGCAATATCCAGAATGCCCATGATAAAATACCTCTCTTTTCTCTCAGCTTATCGGGTGATGACGTCCACCGGAATATTGAAGATCTTTGCCACCTTCAGGATGGTATCGATGTGGCGGCCGGTGGCAGCAGCCATGTGATGGGTGGGGCCTGCCTCGCTCCAGCGGTTGCAGAACTCCCGTGCCCCGCAGGTAAAGCGGGTGCGCATGTTGGTGTCACCAAAGGTGAAGATGGGGCCAGGCTCGTTGACGCCCTCGGCCACCACGAACTTGAAGTGACCGTCCTTGTCCTGCGTGATGCCCAGATAGGTCACGGGGCCAAGGTGCGGATAGAACTGGGTCAGATAGCCGCCGCCGGTCTTGCCGTGGAACACCGGCACGATCTTCATGGTGGGCTTCTTCTCGGAAATGTCGGCATCGCCGGAACCGGAATGGCCGATGATGCAGATATCCTCGTCAAAGTCGATGGAGTACATCTCACTCAGCTGGCCGCAGCCTGCAATGGTCTTGAGGATGGACATGGCCATAGCCACCTTGATGTCACCCTCCACGGCACAGGCAACGCCCTGCTTGATAAGCATGGAGAAGGCCGGGATCAGCATGCTGTCCAGCACACCGGCCTTGCCCTTGGCAAAACCATCGTAATGCGACGCGATGAAGGCGATCTTCTCGTCCTTGACCCACTGCTCAAAGGCGACGACATACTTTGCCATCTCCCAGACCTTTTCCACCGTGCCGCCGCCTTCGATATCGAAGGTATTCAGGATATCCTCTGCCTTGGCACGGATGGCAGCTTCGTCGGTGATGTTGTCGGCGATGGCCCACATCTTTTCCCAGTCGAACTGCTTGGTATACAGCCACATCCGGTTGTAGAGATTCGTTTCGTCGATGTACAGGTCCATCATACCGGGATACGGGCGGCCGATCTGGGCCAGATTGGTGTCGCGGAAACGGCGGCGCACCTGAGCCGCACGGCACCAGTCCTCGATCTCGGCCTGCACCTGCGGGTCGCCGCCTTCTACCACACCGGTGATGACGGCATGACGCTTGCCGGCACGCTCCAGATCGGCCACCATCTCGCCCACGGCACCGCAGGCGTACAATTCACCCAGCCAGGTGGGCGTATCGGTGTTGGCGTAGTCCGGGGCTTTCTTCTTCTGGACGTTCACCAGCACGACCGGGACATCCAGATCCCGCACAGCAGGCAGCATGTTGTAGGAAGTGGCGTAGGTCAGCAGCTGCAGGATCACCAGGTCCACATCTGCAGCGCGGAACTTATCACCCGCCGCCATGGACAGCTCTTTGGTGGTGACGATGCCGCCGTCGATGACCTCCACGGTGTCCGGGATGGTCTTTTTGAAGGCAGCGTACTGCTGCTCAAATTCGGGCACGAGGGTCGGGAACTGGGGCAGGTAGGCACCCAGCGCAATGGCGAACACGCCAACGCGGGCTTTGGTTTCAACCAGCATAATTTGTCCTCCTTAGTGGATGTTCATCTGTATTTTCAGGTTGCCGATGGCGGTCGCCTCAATGGGCAGGGCCACGACCTGTTTTCCGGTATAATGGGCGGTCAGCTCGTTCAGGGTGGCATTCTTGGCGCCGCCGCCTGCAATGTAGAGCTTGTCCCAGTGCTGCCCGGTGACGGCTTCCATCTCACGGTAGGCTTCGCCGTAGCAGTACGCCAGCGAATGATAGATGCAGTTGATGAGGTCAGCGTCCGTGGCAGGCGGTGCACCGGTCTCAGCAAGGGCAGCTCTGATTTCCGCGCTCATATCCTGCGGAGCCGAGAAACGCGCATCGTTCACATCAAAAATGCGGGTGTAGGTGCTGGCCTTTGCCAGCTCCACCATCTCCGCAAAGGAGATGCCCAGCTGCTTCTGCACGCACTGGATGATCCACAAGCCCATGATGTTTTTCAGATAGCGGATGTAGCCCACGCCGCCTTCATTTGTGAAATTTGCTTTGCAGCTTTCTGGAGTGGTGACCGGCTGTGCCAGTTTGACACCCAACAGGCTCCAGGTGCCGGAAGAAAGGAACGGTGCCTCCCCCTGCTCCATCGGGATGCCCTCCACCGCGCTGGCAGTGTCGTGGGTGGCACACAGCACCACGTTGGTCTGCCCGCCCACCTCGGAGGCGATCTCCGGCTTCAGCGGACCCAGCACCGTGCCGGGTGCGGTCAGCGGCGGGAACATGGTTTCCGGCAAGCCCAGCGCAGAGAGGATCTCCGGGTCGTATTCTCTGATCTGGGCGTTGACAAGGCCGGTGGAGGTGGCGTTGGTGTACTCACGGGCCTTGACGCCGCAGAGTTTCCAGAGTAGATATTCCGGAATCATCAGGAAATCGTCTGCCTGCGCCAGCCGCCCGGCTTTTTTGTCCGCATACAGCTGATACACCGTGTTGAATGGCTGAAACTGGATGCCGGTGCGCTCGTAGAGCTTCTCAAACGGGAGGATGCCGTGCACCTCATCCAGAACGGCCTGTGTCCGGCCGTCGCGGTAAGCATAGACCGGATAAAGGGGCTGTTCCTTTTTCAAAAGTACGTAGTCCACCGCCCAGGTGTCGATGGACAGGCTTTTGATGGCGGGGTACTTTGCAAAAGCCGCTTTGACGCCCTGTTTCACGTTGGCAAACAGGCTGTCGATGTCCCATTCCAGGTGGCCGTCCACCCGCCGGACACTGTTCGGGAAGCGGTAGACTTCCTCGGTCTGCAAGGTCCCGTCCTCCATCCAGCCGATGATATGCCGCCCGGACGATGCGCCGATGTCGATGGCGAGAAATTTTTCGTGCATAGTGCGCCTCCTTCTGTCTCTTTCCGGTACCAGTATAGCGGCCCGGAAAGGCGGATTCCATCCGCAAAGGTGACGCATTCTTTGTGAAAAGTCCACTCTTGCATCACAGGGTAAAAGCCGCTATACTGGAAGCAGAAAGGCGGGAGAAAAATGCTGACTTACAACATGGATGTGACCCAGGAAAGCATCTGGAAGCGCACGACGCTCAGCGAAGCGGAGCGTGCACAGTCCTATTCCTGCACCGAGGCGGGGCTATTCTATGCACAACAGCGGTTCTCCACCGCCCGCACCGATAAAGAAAGCTATATCCTGTTCTACACCCTCCGGGGTGCCGGTCTCATCGAGCAGGATGGGAACCATGTCGTGCTGGAGACCGGGCAGGCACTGCTGCTCAACTGCCGCACGGCACAGAGCTACTGCACCGCACCGGGGCAGAGCTGCTGGCACCACTACTGGGTGCATCTGGACGGTGCCGGTGTTGCGGCCATGGAGCCGCTGCTTCTGCCGGACAAAAAACTGACCCCGGTCCAATTGACCGGGGTCAGGATGCAGGAATTGTTTGAACTTGTTCTGGAGCAGATGGAGCTTGGCACGGTGGACAGCATGGTGCAGACAGGTCTTGCCCTGCACGAGATGCTTGCCCTCTGTGCACAGAGCCTGTTTGCGCAGGCGGAGATGACCACCAACCGCCAGCTGATCCTGCAGGCGGCAGAGACCCTGCGCAAGAACTACCGGCAGGAACTTTCCCTTGCCGATCTGCTGTCAAGTGCGCACATGAGCAAGAGTTATTTTCTGCGCCTGTTCCGGCGGTACATGGGCACAACGCCGTACAATTATCTGGTCAACTTCCGCATCACACAGGCAAAAGAGCTGCTGGTGCTCACCGACCACAGCATCAGTGAGATCGCACAGGAAGCAGGCTTCGGGGATGCCAGTAACTTCTCCACCCGCTTTGCCAAGGCCACCGGCCAGAGCCCGATGCAGTATCGGAAGAGCACATTAAAGAGCAAAGAATCCAAGTAAAAACACAGCTTGCATTCCCTTGCAAAATATGGTATATACATTATACGAAGAACAGCCTTGAATAAACGTACATTCGTTCAATGATGTGTAAAAGTGAGGTGCTTTCCATGAATGCTGTGATCTACGCTCGCTATTCCAGTGACAACCAGCGTGAAGAATCCATTGAGGGCCAGATTCGGGAATGCACAGCATATGCTGAAAGAAACGGCATTACAGTGGTCAGGCACTATATCGACCGTGCACTTTCTGCCAAAACAGACAATCGACCGGATTTTCAACAGATGATTCGGGACAGCAATAAAAAGTTGTTTGAAATCGTTTTGGTTTGGAAATTTGACCGTTTCGCTCGGAATCGCTTTGACAGTGCAAACTACAAGATGATTCTGAAAAAGAACAATGTCCATCTGATATCGGTCATGGAGCCGATTGCAGAAGGCTCGCAGGGCATTCTGGTGGAGACGCTGCTGGAGGGTATGGCAGAATACTATTCGGCGGAACTTTCCGAAAAAGTCATTCGTGGCCAGACCGAAAATGCGCTGAAAGGCAAATGCACAGGCGGCACAGGAACGATTGGCTATAAAATCGACGCAGATAAGTTCTATCGCATCGACCCGCTGATTTCACCGCTTGTATTGGAGGCTTTTCAGCGGTACGACAACGGTGAAAAAATCGTTGAGATCATGAACTACCTCAACGAAAAAGGGGTTCGTAATATGCTGGGTGGAAAGCTGACGTGCAGCAGCATGAACACCATGTTAAAGAACCGCCGCTATATTGGAGAACTTTCTTTCCGGGATACCGTTGTCCCGGATGCAATTCCAGCCATCGTTCCCAAGGATTTGTTTGACCGTGTGCAAAAACGTATGGAGAAAAACAAACGTGCTCCGGCTCGCGGAAAGGCAGATGAGGAATATTTGTTGACCACAAAGCTGTTCTGCGGTAAGTGCGGGGCATTGATGTTCGGCGAGAGCGGAACAAGTGCTACCGGGCGAACCTACTATTATTATAAATGTGCCACTGCCAAAAAGAAGAAAGGCTGTAACAAGAAAACCGTACAGAAGGAGTGGTTGGAAAATCTGGTCGTTCAGGAGACGATGAAGCTGATTCAGGATGATGCAGTGATTGAACGAATCGTTCAGCTGGTCATGGATTTCCAAAATCAGGAGAATACCGCGATCCCTCTGCTGGAAAAACAGCTCCGGGAAGTGGACCGAAAACTGGACAACCTGATGAAAGCAATCGAGGAAGGCTTGTTCACACGGACGACCAAAGAGCGTTTGGATGCGCTGGAAGCGCAAAAGGATGAACTGACCGCCAAAATTGCTGACGAAAAGCTAAGAAAGCCTTCCTTTAATGCTGACTTCATCCGATTCTGGTTGATGAAATTCAGAAAGTTCGATGTATCGCAGCAAAAGCAGCGCAAGGCACTGATTGAGATCTTTGTGAACGCCATTTTCCTCTACGATGACAGAATGCTGATCACGTTCAATTATAAAGACGGCTCTCAAACCGTCCGCTTCGAGGATACTTTGGCTGCCGATGAATTGGCAGGAAATAGTTCGGATTTGTCCAGCTCTGCTCGACCACAAGAAAAGCCGCCCGGAAGCGTCTGAGAACGTTTCCGGGCGGCTTTCTGTTGGGTAGCTTGAGCGAGCGACAACCACCAGCTCTGCTGGTGGAGAAGAAAATGCTTTAG
>ENA-UONS01002543-UONS01002543.1-human-gut-metagenome-genome-assembly--contig:-CS19-NODE-2543-length-14185-cov-5.316136_pt1 | contig 14185 bp, 14 predicted proteins | sample MGYA00242458_ERZ724005 | MGnify/ENA metagenome assembly ERZ724005
ACCTCCGTTTCTTCAGGATTGTCGGTTCCTGTGGGAGTTTCCTCCTGCGTGGTTTCCTCCTGGGACGCTTCCTCGGGATCAGGCTCGGGAGGATAGAGTTCCAACAGGACATCATCCTGTGCGGTGAGGAACTTTTCCGCATTCTCCTTGCTTCCACGGTAGACCAGAGTCAGATGGATTGTACCTTCCTCCTCCAGCTCGGCCAGCACCTTGCTCTGTTCAGGCGTGACAAGCAGTGTGACCGTACTGGGCAGCTCTTTTCCATCCTCATCGTCTGTCTGAGCCTCCCCGGTGTTGGCATCATACCCGGTGGACGCAGTCACGCTGATTACTTCCACATACTGAAGCTCAGGTGGGATGACGGTCTGGCCTTGCTGTTTGTAGTCAGGGGCAACAACAGAAACAATATCGCCGCTCTGCAGCTTGCCCGACAGACCGTTTGCAAAAGAGCGGATTGTAACCGAGATGGCCTGCTGGCTGTACTACATAGCCACCCAAGCCGGAGATTCCACTGGGAACATATACGCCGCATTCGCCCATGCGTGCCATTTTCCCGACCTTCTCAAAGTCCAGAAGCTCAAATGCCGCATCTGACATTCCTTCCACTTCCGGAACAAAACCATTCTCTGCGTAAAATCGCCCTAACTGTCCATCTGATACAACCGATTCCACCACATGGCAGCAGTCCACACTTTCTGCCAGATCCCGAAGGCGTTTCAGTGTGATGGATTCTTGTTTCTGGAAATCCACCCGAACCAGTCCTTCGAAGGCGATGCGCTGAACCTCATTCAGCCTGGAGAGGCGTTCTGCCAGGTCATTCAGCTCCAGCAGGTTTGTTGCTGAACATACAAGACTGGAGCGTAGCACCTCAAAGTCACGGTAATCTGTGATCTCCAAATACAAGGAATCTCCCTCTGGGAGCCGCACCTTGTCCAGCGCGTCCAGCAGTTTCCATGGGCTGGCTGGAAGGTCCAGCTTGGCGTAGGCCAATTTGCTGTAGTCAGCGGGGGTCAGGTAGACGCTAAAAATTTCATCACCCAAGAGTCATTTCACCTCCATTTTGTTCCTGATGTTCCTCATACCACTTAGGGTCTGCCCCCGGCACATCCCAACCGCACATACTGCCGGTGAGCATGGCCTGCTCCTGGGCCGGTGTAATGCCTCGCCGTTGATTGTTATAGTCGGCCAGCCAGCGGTTCTGCGCTCGATCCTTTGTACTCCAGTCGCTGGGATAGTAGCCGCTCTCGCCACGCTTGATGCAAATAAGCGTTCCCTCACCGGGGAGAACTGACCAGCACAGGTCAGGCAGGCGGGTGAGTGAGTCCGGCGAAAATCTTTCTTCTTCCGTCTGAATGCTCCAGTTGCTGGAGTTCCAAAGGCTCACATAGAGTTCTCCATCGTTCAGTTTGATGGCTCGCTGCTCGAAACCCTCGCCCCAGCCGTCCGATGCCTGACCGGAAATGTACTCAGCAAGGGCCTCCTTTTCCTCCGGAAGAAGTGTCCCATTCACCTTGCATTCGGCCACACCCCACAACTGACCGTCACGGCTTTCCACATCCAGCATCACGGACTGGACTTTCGTGTTTACGCCGTCCGGTTTGTCATACCAGTGCATCAGACCACGGTTTTTTTCTTCAGGCATCTGGTTTTCCAGCAGTGCTTCGTGAATACATGACTGATAGTCCCTCAATTCACTCCCATCCAGGTCGTTGCCATACTCCTCCAGATCTCCCCAGTCGTCGTAAGCATAGAGTTGGGCCGTGAGTGGCATATAAAACTTGATCGTCTGGGGCTCAGGAGGCAGGATTTGAAATTGGTCCTCACCAATGATCAAGGCAAGGCCTCTGCCGTTGTCCCATTTCACATGAAATTGCCCTACATCATCGATATATTTCAGAGTGCCCATGCTGCCGGGTGGAATAGGGTGAGGATCGTTGCCCATCTTCGTCAGCCGAACACGACTTCCTTTGGGATACTGCTCCCGCAGGAATTCCAGCCATTCTCTCGAGACCTCTCTCATGATAGTCCTCCAATCGTTATGCCCTGCTGGGGCGTATTTTGTTCCAGCTCCAATCGGAGCGTTTTCACTGCGGCGGCGATTTCTGGGTCGCGCTTGAAACTGTCCAGTTGCAAGTGATCCGTGAAGAAGTGCTGTTCTCCATTCAGCGACCGAACCAGATCCACTGTGGCGATACCGTCCTTGGTGACGCCCAGCCGTTTCTCTGGCCGGTCACTGTCCAGGTAGGTGCGGATGGCCTCCTCCAAGGTCAAGTCCCGGTAGATTTGCTCTCCGGGGATGTTGCAGTCGGTCATCACGAACCATGCGTAGGTGTGGGGACGGTCGGGATCGGCGGCTTCTCGGAGTGCCTGTTTCCCAGCCTCTGTCAAGCCATAATTGCAGCCTCTCCGGGGGTTCTCCTCCCCAGCAAAGTCCAGCAGAATGTCGTCCACCGCCTTCCGCACTGCGGGATCGTCCGTCAGCGTTTCATAGCGGAAGCCTGTGGTGGCTTGATATGGAAGTTCCTCCCGAATGGTGTCCAAGTATTTCTGGGTATCTGTGAAGGTCTGTTCTTCACCACTGGCGTAGGTGATCCGACCCACAGGCTTTGCCTGTTGGGCCATCCGTTGCTGACGCAGGTCGTAGGAATAAAGGTACCCCTGATATTCCCCAGGGGAAGGGGTGCAGCGCAGGCAGTAGCGGTAGTGCTCCGTCTCCGCGATATAGCCGAAGCATCGGCCGTCCTCGGTGATCTTACCGCCGTGCTGGTAGCAGTAGTTTCTCATCGAAGCCAGATTCGTAAGGGGACCATCCGCCCGGAGCATATCCACAAACTTCTGAAGTTCGTCTTTGAATTCCCCCGTGTTGAACTGGTCGCCGTTGTGGGGCCACCAAGTGTGGTAGAATTCTTTTCCGGAAGCTCCGAAGTCCATCCGTATATGGCCTACCGTTCCCAGCACCGCATCCTCGGCCTCGTCCATCTGAGAATAGAAAAGGCCCGCCTCCTCAATGGAAGCGGGCCTAATATGAACTGGTGTATTTACTTTTGCTTTCTGCTCCATAGCATTCACCTCTGAATTGGAATTGTAAATTTGCCAATCTGGGTGTCCCATCCTTCCCAGTACTACTCGTTGAAATGCGATGGAAATATCATCATCGCTATAATCTCCACGGTTGAAATTCGATGCACTGATGACATCTTCTCTAATGTCTGCAGCAAATCTTTCATCAAGGCTGGCGATATATGTCCCAAAAACTTTGTGAATATATGCTTTGATGTCACTATCCAACTGCTCCGATAGAGAAATAATCACTTACTTCACCTCCTTATTCGGAACCATACCACAACTCAGTAGCAATAGCTATAGTCAAAAGCAGGTTTGCCAGAGAAGTGATAATAGCCAGCAACAGCAGCTCCCAGTGCCGCCAGGAACGCTACAGTAATCATAGTCTTCTTCGTTTGCATTCCTCCCAGTCATCGAATGATAGATGTTCCGTTCGTTGAAATCCACTAACAATAACGCATTTGACCTCGACAATCTCAGTTTTTCCTGCACTGCTGGCCTGATCAAGGTGGCTGGACATTTCTGTAATGGCACCTCCAAGATGTGGGCAATTGAGAGAGACAACAACAGAACTCCCACTTCGTTTCATAAAGAGTTGGCTTATGTCATGCCATCCATTTGAAAGTCCAGCTCCCGCTGATAGATTTCCGCAGGGTCGTCCATCATCAGTTCTTCCAGTGTGAGTACCCCATGATAGGAAACATATCCACTCTTTACGACCTGTCCTTCCTCCGCATTCATGCGCTCCAGTCCGTATCGGGCATAATCGTAGTAATCACACAGATTTTCGTCGTACTCAAATCTGCCGGATTTCTGAATCATGTAGCGGCCATATTCCTCCACATTCTGGACACCAGGGGCATAGTCAAACTGCTCCAGATTCTCTGCCAGCTGCCTGACTTGTGCGACGGTTTCCGGCCGTGCGTATTCCACCACCGCGCCCAGTTTTTTTATTTCATCGGTACTCAGTTGTTGAATCGCCTGGCACAGCTTATTCAGCTCCTCCAGGCACTCTGACTCCATATCCAAAACACAGTCTACGGCATCCGGAAACTCGCTCCCCTGAAATGACAGCCTCATATCCGCCGGATCAACGATCCCTGCCCGAACCAAGGAACGCTTGATATGGAGATCTGGCGCAGGCAGATACAACCAGGTTTTGGGAGCGTCCTTACTCTGCTGTACCGTCAGGGTCAGCAGGGGAGGCTCATAGAAATACTGCGGAAAATGACGCCCATCATAGAGCTGCGAGAGTCGCATACCGTTGTCATAGACTACTCCGTATGGTGTGATGACTCCATTGCCCTCATCAATGAGGAGCAGGGCGGTTTCATAGCCGTCAAGGGCGTCCAGCTCCTCTTTGCTGGCGCAGCCGCCATTCAGCACCATGTAATGATCTCTGCCGACCTGCTCTAAATCAGAAAAATCTGTGATGACCGTGACCTGCTGGCAGGAAAATGTCAAGTTGATTAGGTCGGTCATGTCGGAATAGTCATAGCTGACCGCCGCACCCTGGAACTGAGCGCCCTCCTGTGCATAACAGAAGCTGTCCAGCCGCTTGGCCAGATAGTCCAGCTCGTCGATATTTACAGGTTTTCCCTCCAGTCGCTTCAGGATGGGGTACTCACCAAGGATCTCGTCCATTTGGCAGTCCCTCGCCAGGGGATCTCCCATGTCCATCGCATTCAGCGCCTCCATGATTCCGTCATACTGGTTGTGCGGGATTGGGAGGGGAACGGTAAACTGTCCGTACTCGGGATGCTTCGGATTTGATAACACAGCATTCATTCTCATCGTATTCCTCCAATGCCGAGCCCTACATCTCCATCTGAGGGCTATAATCCTGTCTGTGTTCCAATTGGGTGTCCAGGTCAGGGACAGAGAACTCGATTTTGATTCTGGCTTCTTGGATGGCTCTTATCTGTTTGTCATTCAAATTTGGGTCTTCTGCCAACAGATGATCCGTTGCACGATAAATCTCTGTCAACTCCTCATTGGAGAAGAGACTGGCTTTGGGGATCAGACCAGAGCGGACAGCGAAGTCCCGTTTGGCTCCTGCAAAATCATCCTCATAATAGTGCCCATGGCTGACGCCGACCCTTTCATAATCCCAGATCCATGTAACGAACTCATAGCCCCGGCCGGTGCCTCGCTCTCTGCCCGCCAGCACAGCCCCGCCGAAATCCGCAAGTAGATGAAACTTATTGTCAAGACCACGAGCACGGAGCAGGGGGGTGTTTTCCATAACCTCCACATATTCAAATACTCTGTCGGCTGCAATGGCGACCCTGTGATACAGCTCGTTGGCCTCTGGATTCTTGCTCCCGGACGGAAGCATAAATACTTCGTTCCCAGGAGAAACAGAAAGGACAGGCTGTCCATGGAGAAAAATCTCCAGCCGCCTGTCCTCTTTGCTAAGGGATTCAATTTGCTCCTTTCCGAGACACCGGGATAGTTCCTCAAAAAATTTACTCCCCACTGTAAACCTCCAATCTTGTTACTTCATTGAAAATAAAAAAAGCCCGTGCATTTTTTGCACGGGCTTAGGAACACATCTTTTAACTGAGTGTTCGTCCTCATATTCTTCTTGGATAAAACAATAACTCACACAGCATTGACTGTGTGAGTTATTGTTTTGGTGGAGATAAGCGGGATCGAACCGCTGACCTCTTGAATGCCATTCAAGCGCTCTCCCAGCTGAGCTATACCCCCATATAACCGGAAACCCTTGATTTTACTGAGTTTCCGGGGTTTTGATTAAATTGTCATTTCCTCGCGTCGAGGGGTCGTCACATGCGGTTGCTGGCGCTCCCAGCTGAGCTAAACCCCCAAATGTTTGTTGTCGTCCGTGACGACGCTAGTAATTATATCAGGTGAGGATGGGATTGTCAACTGTTTTTGCAAAGTTTTTTGCAAGGTTTGTTCTGCCGTGCACTTTTTGCCGCAGGGTTTCCCTTTTGGGCCATTCTGTGCTATGATAGAGAGGTACCGGGCGGGGCACTCCCCTGCCCACAGAGAGGGGTGGTTCTTATGAGCGAAGCAGAGGTCAGTCAGTTTCTCTGCGTCCTCATCAAAATGGGGGAAGCGCTGCAGAACAGCGGGGCCGAAGTGTTTCGGGTGGAGGACACCCTCAACCGCATTGCGGCGGCATACGGGGCTGAGGAGGTCAATATCTTTGTCATCACATCCAGCATCGTGGTCACGCTGACCATGCCGGACCTGCCGCCCCAGACCCAGACCCGCCGCCTGCGCAAGAGCACCGGCAACGACTTGCTGGAGCTGGAACAGCTCAATGCCCTGAGCCGTCGCATCTGCGCCGAAAAGCCTCCGGTGGAGGAGTTCCAGCAGCAGCTCAGTACCATTCTGGCACAGCCCGGGGAGCCCCGGCTCCATCTGGCGGGAAGCGTGCTGGGGGCGGCCAGCTTTGCGGTCTTTTTTGGCGGGAGCCTGTGGGACGGCGTGCTGGCGGGCGGGGTTGCAGTGTTCATCTGCTGGATGGAGCGGTGGCTTGCCCCGTTCTGCCTGAACGGTGTAGCGTTCCAGTTCATTGCGTCGTTTCTCAGCGGCATGGCTGCTCTGCTGTGCTGCCGGGTCTGCCCGCTGCTCCATGCGGACATGGTGCTCATCGGCGTCATCATGCTGCTGGTGCCCGGCATTCCGTTTACCAACGCCATCCGGGATATCCTGCTGGGTGATATCATCTCAGGCTCGCTCCGGCTGGTGGAGGCCGTTTTGCTGGCCGCCATGCTGGCTCTGGGCATGATGGCAGCCATCTGGCTGATGGGAGGTGCCGCATGACGCAGACGATCATCCAGCTCCTCAGCGGGGCATTGGGTTCCATCGGGTTCGGGCTGCTGTTCCACCTCAACCGCCGTTACCTGCCTGCGGCAGGCGTGGGCGGGCTGCTGGCCTGGCTGGCCTATCTGCTGGCCGCACCCGCGGTACACGGCACGTTCCTGGCCAACCTTGTGGGCGGTGTCTGCGCGGCCCTTTACGCCGAGTTTATGGCCCGGTGGTACAATGCCCCCTCTACCCCGTTTTTCATCACGGCGGCAGTCCCCCTCATCCCCGGAAGCACCCTGTATTACTGCATGAACGCAGTGGTCTCCAGCAATCTGCTGGCCGCGGAGCACTATGGCGAGCAGACCTTTTTAGCCGCATTCGGCATTGCAGGCGGCATGGCCATTGCCTGGTGCCTGGCCGACCTCAGCCGCAAGCTGAATGCCCTGCTCACGGGCCACAACCCCGCAAAATAACACAGAAAGAAGAGTATTATTATGGATTTTTATGGAACCATCGGCCCGGCCTGTGCGGAGCTTTCCACGTTACAGCAGATGGTCCGCGCTGGAATGACCGGCCTCCGGATGAACCTTTCTCACGGCTCACTGGCCGAGCACGCCGACTGGCTGGAGCTCATCCAGAAAGCAGGCGTCCGCACCCTCCTGATCGACTTACAGGGCCCGGAGCTGCGCATCGGGCGGCTGGCGTCCCCGCTGACGCTCTCCGAGGGGCAGCAGGTGTTTCTGGGTACGGGCGGCATTCCCTGCCCGGCCTGCCTTTTGGACGCCATAACCCCGGGGCAGAAACTGCTGCTGGACGACGGCAAGCTGCTTTTGCAGGTGAACGCTGTGGACACTGCTCTCCACTGCACCGTACTGCGGGGCGGTCTGCTCCAGAGCCGGAAGAGCATCGCGGTGCCGGGCGTGGAGGTTCCCTCCCCTACCCTGACCGATGAAGACCTGCAGAACCTGCGCGTCGCCGCCGACTGCGGTGTCACAGGTGTCATGCTCCCCTTTGTGCGGAGCGCCGAAGATATCCGCACCCTGCGGGCCGCACTGGAAGATGCCCACGCCGGGCAGATCCAGATCTTTGCCAAAATTGAGAACCTTGCCGGTGTCCGTACTTTGCCGGAGTTTCTGCCGCTGGTGGATCAGGTCGTTATCGCCCGGGGCGATCTGGGCAACGCCATGCCCCTGTGGGAGCTGCCCCGCTGCCAGAAGCAGCTGGCCTCCCTCTGCCGGGCCGCGGGCGTGCCTTTTATGGTCGTGACCCAGATGCTGGACAGTATGCAGACCCGGGCGGTCCCCACCCGCGCCGAGGTCAGCGACATCTACAATGCCGTACTGGACGGGGCCGCAAGCCTGATGCTGACGGGCGAGACCGCCGCCGGGCAGTACCCCGTGCAGGCCATGGAATACCTTGTCAAGACCGCACAGACCGCACTGTAAATTTTTATGATACGATGAAAGACCTCCGGCGAGCTTGCCGGAGGTCTCGTTTATTCCAAGCAAAGATCCTTTGCGAAGCCCGGTCTATTCTTCACAAATTGTTCATAGAATGATCGTATCTTCATTGATTTTAACGAAATTTCTTTTTGATTTTCATACAATTTCGCAATTGACAGAATGCCATGCGGTCCGATACAATAAAGCCAGAACAGCACATGATCTGGATGTGCCGATGATCATTCCTGCACCCAAAAATGACAACAAAAATTCTGAAAACAACAGGAGGCATTTACGATGAAACACCTGAAAAAACTGGCCGCTCTTCTTCTAGTGGGCGTTCTCGCCTTGTCCCTGCTGACAGCCTGCGGCGGCGGCGGTGGCTCTACCTCCGCAGATGCACAGGCGGAAACTGCCGTGATGGCCGCCATCAATCAGAACCGTCCCGTCAATTCCGCCAAATTGCAAAACAGCAGCGAACTCCGCAAAATAGCCAATCAGGACCTGGATGCTGCCATCAGTGGAAAATGGGGCCAGCTCAGTTCTTCTTTTACATTCAAATCCCATCCTGATTTAAAAAATGGCAAATTCGGTTACACATTCATTGCCAAGTGTGATTACAAAAATACGGACCTCGCAAAACTTATCAAAACCGACACCAACATCAAGAGCCACTATATGGACCAATGGAGCGATGTCGGTGTGGTAGTCCGGACGGTTGACGGCCAGACTTACATCGCCATCTCGGTGGCTATCAATACTTCCAAGACCTGATTTTATCCAGAAGATTCTTTTCTCCTCAAGATATCCCGCATTCCCCTGTGTAACAGAAAAAGTCAGGCTCTCCGGTAAAATGGAGAGCCTGACTTTTTGCTTTTTATTTTACTGTTCCGGTTTGTTCCGGGCAGTCTTCCTCAGCAGTAGACCACCGTTTCCTCCAGAGGCTTGCGGGAGGCGTGGTTGGGCAGTGGGCCAACGCCCTCGGCTGCATAGCCCAGGTCCAGGATCATCAGCACTTCCTCATTTTCCGGCAGGCCCAGCTCTTTGGCTGCCTTGTCCGGGTCAAAGAAGTTCAGCCAGCAGCTGTCCACTCCTGCGTTGGCGGCGGCCAGCATCATGTGTGTGGCTACAATAGAGGCATCCTCCACGCCGGAATCCCGCTTCTCGCCGGGGTAAGTAAACACATGGTTTTTATCAAAGGCCACCACCAGGCAGGTGGGAGCACCATAGCGGCAGGGCGTTACAGCGTCGATCTTTTTCAGCCCCTCTTCGGACTGGACGACATAGACCCGCTGCTCCTGTAAATTTTTCGCAGTGGGGGCCACCCGGCCTGCTTCCAGAATGACCTGCAGCTTTTCCGCCTCCACCTTACGGCCACTGAAGTTTTTGCAGGAATAGCGGTTTTCCACGACCTGTGTAAATTCCATCTTGATTTCCCTCCTGATGTTCTCCTTTGGGGGACAGCCGTCCCCGGTTCCCTATCCATTATACGCAAACCGGCTCCAGTCTTCAACCCTGCACGCAGGCGGTCAAAACAAGTCCAGCATGTTGTCGAGATAAATTTCTTCCCGGACTTCCAGCTGGTGTTCCGGCTTGACCAGATAGTAGAGCAAAAATTCCAGCACCAGCGCGCTGCCCAGGCCCCGCCCCTCGATCTTGAAATTGGAAAAGCCCATGGGCAGATAGGTTTCCTTGATCTCCTCCACCCCGATGAACGCCGGGCTCCGCATGGCTTTGGAAAAGCGGTACCCCTGCGCCGCGTCGGGCGCGGCACAGCGGTGATCCGGGCAGTCCTCCCCAAGGTTCTGGCGGCTGACCACCTCATAACAGCGCTTGCGGTCCCTGCAGCCCGTCCAGCAGCACTCGTTGCAGAGGAATTCCACCTTGTCTTTTTCCGCCCGGGCAAGCGTTTCCAGCTGGGCAAAGGCCTTATTGAGCCGGAAATCCGGCACCACATAGGCAAAATCCTCCCGGGCCGTCTCCTGCCGGAACGCTTCAAACTCCGTGAGGACTTTGGTGGTGGAAGAGACGAGATAAAGCTGCGGGTAGTGCTCTTTCAGGTAGCCCGCCAGTAGGTCGGAATGGACGATGACGCCGTTCTGCGGGCCGCCGCTTTCTGCCAGCAGCCTGCAAAGGGCGTTGCAGCGCTCGTCCGCCAGATGCTCCTCCCGCAGCAGCGAGTTGCTGAATGTCAGCCGGGCCGAGATGCCGTATTCCCGCAGCAGGGCCATCATCGCCTGGGGATCACACTCCCCGCAGGAAAAGCGTCCCCCGCCCCAGAGGCAGTTTTCCGGGGCACCGTAGATGGAACCGATCTCGCACCCATCGTAGAAATACTCCCGGTGTGTCCGGAACAGCGGCAGGAACCGGCGGTACAGCTCGTAAAACTCAAACAGCCCCGGGAGATGATAGATTGCAGTGTTTCTCATTCCGTCTTTCGTACTCCTTTTGCTTTCCGGTTCGGGTCATTCGGTTTCTGCCTCGGCCGCTGTGATGTCCCGGTAGAAAACCGCCCATGCGGCTTCCTCATAGGGGCGCACTACAAAAAAGCCTGCGCTCAGCGGAACTGCCAGCAGCGTCACCAGGGCGACCCCCATGGCCGCTGCATCGGAGAAAGCTGCCACGACCCACGAAAACCCGGCCAGCATCGGGAGGACACAGAGCAGCTCCCACCCGATGAAGCTGAAATCCAGGCAGAACAGCCGCCATTTGTTGCCGTCCATGATCCGCCGCGATTCCGTAATGGCCTCATTGGCCGTCAGGGCAGGGTGTTCCGCCATGATGTACGGAGCCATTGCATAGCTGTAGGATTTTACAATGCCGGGGATCACCAGCAGCAATGACCACAGTGCCACATACAGCCCCTGCAAAAATTTCAGGCAGAAGCCATCCCACAGGCGGCCTTTCTGGGAAAACAGGTCCGAAACAGCGGCCGCTTTTCCGTCCGCCAGATTCAAGTTGAACCGGGCATATCCCAGCCGCACGGCACCGCCCACCACGAGGGTGAAGAGGGTCCAGACCACGATGCAGACCACCAGCACTGCCAGCAGCCTGCCGCCGTTGGCCTGTGAAAACAGCTCAAGGGAACCGCCGGGCGTGATGTTGGAATTCTGGTTGGCACGGTTCGCGTTGGATGTAATGTTCTCGGTTGCGTTTACAATATTGGCACCCAGCGCACTGGCGAGCAACCCGGCCAGCACCGCTGTTTTCCATCTTCCACGCAGGGCATCCCGGGCAAGAGCACGGTAATCAGCAGCTAGTTTCATATCGGCAGCCTCCTTATCCGCAATGGACCGCATTTCTTTCCACTGGAAATTGGTTTCTTTTTCTTAAATACGGTTCATCACACTGAAAAATTGCAGCTTCCCGGGCCGGCAGGCAAAAATTTTTCCGGCACGCAAAAGGAAAAGGCGGCACTCGATTGCAGAAGTGCCGCCTTTTCAGGAGAAGAAAGTAGATGGTTCCGTTATGCGCTCATTACACCAGGCCCGTCAGTTGAGGCAGGGCCATGGACACTGCCGGGATGTAAGTGACCAGCAGCAGGCCGCCGATGATGGCGACATAGTACATGAGCATGTAAGGCAGGATCTTTTCCAGGCTGGTACGGCCCACCTTGATGCCCACGAACAGCGCGTTGCCGACAGGAGGCGTGATGTTGCCGATGCAGAGGTTGTACACGAGGATCATACCAAAGTGGATGGTGCTCATGCCAAAGCTCTGGCAGATGGGCAGAAACAGCGGGGTGAAGATCAGGATCGCCGGGGTAACATCCATAAAGGTGCCGGACACCAGCAGGATGACGTTCATGATCAGGAGGATGATGTACTTGTTGTTGGTCAGGCCCAGCAGCAGAGCCGCCACGGCATCGGGGATCTGCAGGAACGCCATGACCCAGCCCAGAATGTTGGACACGCCAACCAGGAAGACGACCATGCCGGACATCTTGGCAGAATCCACAATGATCTTCCACAGGCTCTTGAGGTTGATGGAGCGGTAGCAGAATGCCAGGATGAGAGCGTAGACCACGGCGATGGCAGAGCCCTCGGTGGCGGAGAAGACGCCGCCCACGATGCCGCCGATGACCACGATGATCAGGGAGAGGGAGGGCAGAGCGCGCAGGGTGCAGACGCCGAGGTTCTTCCAATCGAACTTGCCGGGGGTGCCCTTATAGCCCAGCTTCTTGGCCAGGATGACACCGACCACGGCGCAGGCCAGAGCCCAGATGATGCCGGGGACATAACCGGCCATGAACAGGGCAGCCACGGAGGTACCGCCGGAAGCCAGCGAGTAAGTGATCAGGGCGTTGGAGGGAGGGATCAGCAGGCCGGAGCAGGAGGAGGCTGCGTTGGTAGCAGCGGTGACAGCCGGGTCATAGCCCTGCTCCTCGGCACCGTCGCGGATCATGGAGCCAACGGCAGCAGCGGCGGCGGAAGCGGAACCGGAGATGGCACCGAACAGGGCGTTGGTGCCGATGTTGGTGATGAGCAGCGCGCCGGGCAGCTTGCCCAGAATGGACATGACGAAATCCACCAGGCGCTTGGCGATGCCGCCCTGGTTCATGATGTTGCCCGCCAGGATGAAGAACGGAATAGCGGTCAGGCTGAACTTGCTCATGCCCACGAACGTGCGCTGGGCGGCCGTCAGCACGGCAACGTTCAGGTCAATGGACGAGAGGATGGCCGTCAGAGAAGAAACGGCGATGGCGTACGAGATGGGCACGCCCAGGAACAGCAGCACCAGCAGGACTGCCAGAATGACCAACAATGCTTGAATTGCCACGGTTTAGCCCTCCTTCTTTTCGTTTGCAGCGGCTTTCTCGGCCTCGACCTTGGCGATGGCCTCGGAAGCCTCATCGGCGACCTCCAGCGAGATGGTGCCGTTGGCAATGCCGATGATGTTCAGGATGGAATACAGCAGGATGACCACGCCGCAGAGGGGCATGACCCAGTAGAATACGCCGACTGCCACGCCCAGCGAGGAGGTCTGCTGGCCCATGGCCAGTTTGGAGACCTGGAAGCCGCCGAAGACGAGGATGGTGGCGGAGAAAAGGAACGCCACGACCTCCCACAGGATGTGGAACGCCTTGCGCATCCCGGGGTTCATCCGGTCCACCAGAATGGGGATGTTCATGTGGCCGCGCTCACCGGAAACGATGGTGGCACCAAACAGGGTGCTCCAGCCAAACAGATAGCCGACCAGCTCCTCCGACCAGGTGGAGGGAGAGTTGAAGATATAACGGGCAATGACCTGATAGGTGGTCAGGATGACCATGACCGCCATGCTCAGGCCAGCCAGAAGCTCAAGCGCCTTGTTCAGCGCGGTACGAAATTTTTCCATATTGGCCTCTCCTTAGTTTGCGGACGCGTATTCGGCGTTGTATTCCTGAATGCGGTCATAGATCGACTGCAGCTCGGGGTTGGCAGCCAGCACCGAGGTGTGCAGGGGTGCCATGGCCTCCTGGAACGGGGCGGTGTCCGGGTAGAGGAAGTTGACGTGCTGCTCGTTCTCGGCCTTGTTCTTCGCCTCTTCCACGGCAGCGGCCCAGGCATCCCGCTCCACCTGATTGATGAGCTGGAAGCCCTCCTCAAAGATGGCCCGCTCGTCGGGCGAGAGGTTGGAGAGGAACTCGTAGTTGGCCACCAGCAGGTCGGGGACCATCTGGTGCATGTCGTAGGAGTAATACTTGCAGATATCGCCGTGGCCGTTGTCGGTCAGGGCCAGCTCGTTGTTCTCCGCGCCGTCCAGAATGCCGGCCTGCAGGGCGGTGTACACATCACCAAAGCCCATGGGGGTGGCGGTACCGCCCAGCAACCGCATCATCTCCACATTGGTGGGAGACTGCTGGACGCGAATTTTGAGGCCTTTCAGGTCAGAGGGCTGGTTGACGGGGGTCTTGA
>ENA-UONS01002544-UONS01002544.1-human-gut-metagenome-genome-assembly--contig:-CS19-NODE-2544-length-14182-cov-8.204431_pt1 | contig 14182 bp, 8 predicted proteins | sample MGYA00242458_ERZ724005 | MGnify/ENA metagenome assembly ERZ724005
CGATATTCGTGATTCGGCTCCAAAAGTGTGGTTTGGAAGGGCGGCATGTACTAAGCCGCAAAAGCGCTCTTATAAAAGTGCCTTAGGGAGGCAGAACTTCTTCGGAGGTTCTGCCTCTCTTTTTGTATAGCCTGGGTCTCCGTTGCCCACGCTATGCCAAAGGGGGCGTGTCCATGTCCGGGCGGAGGGTGCTGGCGCTGTATGCGGCGTTGTTGTTCGGCTTTGCCGGAGTGCTGTGCAGGCTGTTTTATTTGGCGTCCCGCACGGATTATGCAGCCCGTGCGGCGGCACAGAGCACGGTCACGCTGGAACTGCCAGCCCGGCGCGGCGGCTTTTACGACTGCATGGGCCTGCCACTCACCGGGCTGGAAAAACGCTGGCTGGCTCTCTGCTTCCCGGGGCAGGAAAATTATACCCGCCTGTACGCCTGCACCGACACCGCCGGACAGGAACTGCTGTACCGCAGCCGCAGCCGGGCGGCTCCATTTCTCGTGGAGGTGGACCGGGACATGACGGCGCTGGGCATTCCATGCTATGCGGCGTCCCGGCGGTATGCAGCCGCACCGCTGTGCCCGCAGCTGCTGGGGTATCTGGACGGTGAGGGCCACGGTGCTGCCGGGCTGGAAAAAGCACTGGACGCGCTGCTCACCGGCAGCGGGGCACGGGACACCCTGCTGTGCCCGGTGACCGCGCAGGGCAACCTGCGCACCGGGGAGCAGGTGCAGCATCTGCAGGCGGACAGCGGAGCGGTGGGGGTCCGCCTGACCCTCTCCCGTTCTGTCCAGCGGGCGGCCGAGGCGGTGGCGGCGCAGACCATGACCACCGGCTGCATTCTGGTGCTGGACGTCCGCACGGCAGCCCTGCGGGCCTGCGTCAGTGTGCCGGGTTTTGACCCGGCTGACCCGGCGGCCAGTCTGGAAGCGCCGGACAGCCCCTTCCTGAACCGGGCCTTGCAGGCGTATGCGGTGGGGTCGGTGTTCAAGCCGGTGCTGGCAGCGGCTGCGCTGGAAGCCGGCCTTGCGCCGGAGTACGACTGCAACGGCGCGGTGGTGGTGGACGGACAGATCTTTCGCTGCGCAGGCGGTGTGCCGCACGGCGAGGTGGACCTTTCGGCCGCATTGGCAAAGAGCTGCAACGGCTATTTTATCCGGTTGGGGCAGCAGCTGGGAGCACAGGCTCTTTTGCAGCAGGCGCAGGCGCTGGGTTTCGGGCGGAGCATCGGGCTGGCGGAGGGCCTTACCGCCCAGAGCGGAGCCCTGCCGGGAGCCGAGGAACTGGCCCAGAGCGGGCAGCTGGCCAATTTCAGCTTCGGGCAGGGCAGCCTACTGGCAACGCCGTTGCAAGTGGCCGCCATGATGAACACCATCGCAAACGGCGGTGTTTACCGTGCGCCGTGCCTGCTGGACTGTACGCTGGATGAAACATCCGGGGAAGAGCTGTCGGCCTTTGCCCGCCCGCAGGCAGAACGGGTGCTCACGGAGCAGACCGCAGCGACTCTGCACACCATGCTGGAGCAGACGGTGGCCGAGGGCACGGCACAGGATGCTTCCGGCCTGCCCGGCGGGGCGGCGGGCAAGACCGGTACCGCCCAGACCGGGCAGTTCACGGCCGAAGGGAAAGAGCGCAAGAACCTGTGGTTCGCGGGGTTTTACCCGGCCGAGGATCCGCAATACACCATCGTGGTCTTGCAGGACGGACAGACGCAGGCGGCGGTCTCCAGCGCGGCGGTGTTTGCACAGCTGTGCACGGCACTGCACTGGTTGGGATAAATGCGGAATTGTGCTTGCTTTTTTGCAGATGGTATGATACTATATAGTCGTATTTTTGCGTGGTTTTCCCATTCAATTTGAATAAAGGAGCGTTTCAATCCATGTCTGTTATCGAAATCGTTGGCGGCGCGATCCTGCTGGTCGCTTCGCTGGTCATCGTGTTCCTCACCCTCATGCAGCACACCCACGGCCAGGGCCTTTCCGGCGCCATCAACGGCAGTGCAGGCGGTGCCAACAACGCACGCCTGACCCCGGCTGACCAGATGTTGGCCAAGGTGACCCGCATTGCCGGTGTCGTCTTTTTCGTGGTGGCAATTCTGGCTTGCCTGTTCACCGGCCGTCTGGCAGGTTGATGCACCCCATGCAGCCCCGTGCTCTGACGGGGCTGTTTTTCTGCGTAAAACCGACATAGTTGAGTGAAAAAGTGCGGGCAGCTGTCTTTTCGGGCTGCCGCAGCAGGGTGGGCAGCAATGCCCGGAACTGGCAGGGCTGCAGCCCGACGGAGGCCGCAGCCAGGAAGAGCAAGGAGAAAAATATTATGGCAATGCGCGATAAAATTGAGCACGCGATCCAAAATCAGCCGTGCACCGTGAAGGACCTCAAGTCAAAGTTCGGCGGGGACCGTGGCTCGGACCGCAAGGTGATGGAGGCCGTGGACCAGCTGGTGCACGAGGCTGTGATCTGCCAGCGGCAGGGCGTTTTCTTTACGGTGCGTTCCGGCCGCGCCGACAAGGCCCTGCTGTGCAAGGTGGTCAAGCTGGGCAAGAACTTTGCTTTTGTCATGCTGGAGGACGGCACCAGCGATATCTTCATCCCGGGCCGCTTCACCCGCGGCGCCATGCCCGGTGACAAGGTGCTGGTGGAAAAGTTTGAGCATCCCCGTGTGGAGGGCAGCGACGAGGGCGAGATCCTGGCCGTGCTGGAAGAAAAGAACGATCTGGTGGGCACCGTCCGCCGTGTGGAGGGCATGCTGAAGTTCGTGCCCGATGACTGCCCCGCCATCTCCATGCGGATGATGCGCGACTGCGAGGGCGGTGCCAAGGACGGCGACAAAGTGGCTGTGGAGATCCTGCAGCGCGGCAACCGGCAGGAAGAGCACCGCGTGGGCGTGGCCATGCGCTTTGGCAGCTCCGACGAGGCCAAGCGCTGCGCCAAGGCTCTGCTCTATGCGCAGGACATCCGCAGCCGTTTCCCGGATAAGGTCCGCGAAGAGGCCAAGAAGCTGGAGAACGCCGCGGTGACCGAGGCCGACTGTGAGGGCCGCATGGATCTGCGCGCTCTGCCCATCTTCACCATCGACAGCGCTGAGACCAAGGACATCGACGACGCCATCAGCCTGACCAAGACGCCGGAGGGCGGCTTTGAGCTGGGCGTGCATATTGCGGATGTGTCTCACTACGTCAAGCCCGGCAGTGAGCTGGACAACGAAGCCTTTCACCGTGCCACCAGCGTGTACTATGCCGACCAGGTGGTGCCCATGCTGCCCAAGCAGCTGTCCAACGGCATCTGCAGCCTGAACGAGGGCGTGCTGCGCCTGGCGTTCTCCTGCCTGATGCGTCTGGACAAGGACGGCAACCTGACCGACTACCGCTTTGTCAAGTCGGTCATCCGCAGCCGTGTCAAGGGCGTGTACTCCGAGATCAACGCCCTGCTGGCCGGCAGTGCCGACGACGAGCTCAAGGGCAAGTACCATGAGGTGCTGGCTCAGCTGCCCGCCATGAAGGAGCTGTACGGCCACCGTGCCCGCCTGCGCAAGGAGCGCGGATGCATGGACATCGAGAGCGGTGAAGTCAAGCTGATCCTCGACGAGAATGGCCACTGCATCGACGTGAAAAAACGCACCTCCGGCGAGAGCGAAGCCATGATCGAGGAGTTCATGTTGCTGGCCAACCAGTGCGCCGCCCACTTTGCCCGGGTCAAGCAGATCCCCTTTGTGTACCGCGTGCACGAGGAGCCCAACGCCGAAAAGCTGGAGCGTCTGCATGCTCTGCTGCAGGCCTGCGGCATCAACGACCACTTTGCCAAGGAGGTGCCCACCCCCAAGGAGCTGAGCGCCATTCTGGAGGGCGTGCGCGGCGGCCCGTATGAGCAGATCATCAACACCGGTATGCTGCGCTGCATGTCCAAGGCTCTGTACGAGGAAAAGCCCAAGGGTCACTACGGTCTGGTGCTGCAGGACTATGCCCACTTTACCAGCCCCATCCGCCGCTATCCGGACCTGGCCATCCACCGCATCATGACCGCGCAGCTCAAGGGCACCGACAAGGACACCATGATCCTGCGCTACACCGATTTTGCAGAGCGGGCCAGCAAGCAGGCCAGCGAGCGCGAAGTCATCGCCATGCAGATCGAGCGCAAGGCCGAGGACTGCTACAAGGCCGAGTATGCCCACCGCCATCTGGGCGAGAGCTACGAGGGCCGCATTTCCGGCGTGACCCAGCGCGGCCTGTTCATTGAACTGGAGAACGGCGTGGAGGGCTTTGTACCGGCTTCCAGCCTGACCCCCTCCGGCACGATGCTCACCGAGGGCGTGCGCCTGTCCGACCCCGTCTCCGGCAGGAACTGGAGCCTGGGCGATACCATGATGATCACCATCGTGCGTTCTGACGTCAATCTGGGCAAGATTGACTTTGAGGTGGCCCAGCCCACCGCAAAATAAAACAAACGCCTGCAAAAGCGGAATGACAGCGGTCATTCCGCTTTTTTGTCACAATTTGTACGCATTTCCAACAAAACGGGACAGTTGTCTAAATTTTATACAGGGGGCAGAGTTTGTTTGTTGTTCTGCGGGCCAAGGCAGGGTATACTGTTGCCATAGAGAGCAGCATTGAACTGCTGTAAGTAAGAAAAACAGCGAAGCAAGGAGGCTTTTCCATGTACTATTCCAGTGGCAACTACGAAGCATTTGCACGCCCCAAAAAGCCGGAGGGCGTTGATCATAAATCCGCATATATCGTCGGTTCCGGCCTGGCAGCCCTGACCGCAGCCTGCTATCTGGTGCGTGACGGCCAGATGAAGGGCGAGCATGTCCATGTGTTCGAGAAGGAGGCCCTGCCCGGCGGTGCCTGCGACGGCTACAAGTACAGCATCGGCTACGTCATGCGCGGCGGCCGTGAGATGGACAACCATTTTGAGGTCATGTGGGACCTGCTGCACTCCATCCCTTCGCTGGAGACCGAGGGTGCCAGCGTGCTGGATGAGTATTACTGGCTGAACAAGGAGGACCCCAACTTCTCCCTTTGCCGTGCTACCGTGGAGCAGGGCAAGGACGCCCACACCGACGGCAAGTTCGGCCTGTCCGACAAGGGCGCTATGGAGATCATGAAGCTGTTCTTCACCCCGGACGAGCAGCTGCAGGACAAGAAGATCACCGACTTCTTTGACGATGAGGTGCTGAATTCCAACTTCTGGCTGTACTGGCGCACCATGTTCGCCTTTGAGAACTGGCACAGCGCACTGGAAATGAAGCTGTATATCAAGCGCTATATCCACCACATCGGCGGCCTGCCGGACTTTACCGCCCTGCGCTTCACCCGCTACAACCAGTATGAGTCCATCATCCTGCCCATGATCGAGTACCTGAAGGGCTTTGGCGTGCAGTTCCACTACGACACCAAGGTCACGGACGTCAAGTTCGACATTCAGGGCAGCCGCAAGATGGCAAGCTCGGTCACCGTGGAGCACGCAGGCGAGGTGTCCAACATCGACCTGACCGAGAACGATCTGCTGTTCATCACCAACGGCGGCTGCGTCGAGAGCTGCACCGTGGGTGCCCAGGACAAGGCAGCCGGTTTCGACCCCGCCATCAAGCCGGGCAACGGCTGGGATCTGTGGAAGAAGATCGCCGCACAGGACCCGTCCTTCGGCCACCCCGAAAAGTTCTGCTCGGATCCGGAGCTGTCCAACTGGGAGAGCGCCACCATCACCACCCTGGATGACAAGATCCCGCAGTATATCCAGAAGATCTGCAAGCGCGATCCCTTCAGCGGTCACACCGTCACCGGCGGCATCGTTACGGTCAAGGACTCCAGCTGGCTGCTCAGCTGGACGCTGAACCGTCAGCAGCAGTTCCGCGATCAACCCAAGGATCAGCTGTGTGTCTGGGTCTACGGCCTGTTCAGCGACAAGCCCGGCGATTATGTCAAAAAGCCCATGCGCGACTGCACCGGCAAGGAGATCTGCATGGAGTGGCTGTACCACATCGGCGTGCCCACCGACCAGATCGAAGAGCTGGCAGAGCACAGTGCCAACACCGTGCCGGTGATGATGCCCTATATCGACGCTTTCTTCATGCCCCGTGCCATGGGCGACCGCCCCGACATCGTGCCGGAGGGCGCTGTGAACTTTGCCTTCCTGGGCCAGTTTGCGGAGACCAAGCGCGATACCATTTTCACCACCGAGTACTCCATGCGCACCGGTATGGAGGCCGTGTACACCCTGCTGAACGTGGACCGCGGTGTGCCCGAGGTCTGGGGCAGCACCTACGACGTGCGTGACCTGCTGAATGCAACGGTCAAGCTGCGCGACGGCAAGAAGATCACCGACATGGACCTGCCGCTCATCCCGCGTCTGGCCCTGAAGGAAGCTCTGAAGAAGATCGAGGGCACCGACCTGGAGAAGATCCTCAAGGAATACAACGCCATTTAAGGCCCCCTTTCTCCGGCCTTTTTAAACGGATGGGAACGCCCCCTGTATGCTGGGACAGCTGCAGGGGCGTTCTCTTTTTTGTACGGCGATGATGCGCAATGCAAGAAAAACGGCTGATATGTGAAAGAAAATTGAACAAAACGGCATGTTTTGTCTTGCTCTTGGCACGGTTCTGTGTTATGCTTGAACCAGTCAGGGGCAGGGGGAGAGCCTGCCCTATCAAATGCCAGAAAAAGAGGAGGTCGTTTTCCCGTGAAACATCTTATCTCCCGCCGCAATTTCCTGAAGGCCGCCGGTGTCACCACCGCTGCCGCCGCCATGGCCGTCGGGGCCCCGGCTGCGTCTGCCTGCTGGACCGGTGAAAAATCCGAGGTCACCATCCTGTACACCAACGACGTGCACACTTACATCGACAAGCAGGCCCCGGAGCTGACCTATGCGGCCATTGCCGCCCTGAAGCAGAGCTATCAGAACGCAGGCAAAAAGGTCCTGCTGGTGGACGCCGGTGACCATGTACAGGGCACGGCTTACGGCTCCATGGACCAGGGCGCTTCCATCATTGAGTTGATGAACGCCGCCGGTTACGATGTTGCCACCCCCGGCAACCATGAGTTCGACTATGGCATGGACCGTGCCAAAGAGCTCATGCGGGATGCCGACTTCCCGTACCTGTCCTGCAACTGGGTGGACCTGCGCACCAATCTGCGGGTGCTGCCGGAAATCAAGGTGTTCGTGCGCGGTGGTGTGCGCATTGCCTTTGTGGGCATCACCACGCCCGAGACGTTTACCAAGTCCACCCCGGCCTACTTCATGAACAAGGCCCAGACCAAGTACATCTACGACATCCTGGGCGGCGAGGACGGCCAGAAGCTCTACAGCGCCGTGCAGAAGGCCGTTGACAAGGCGAAGTGCCTGGCCGATGTGGTCATCGGCTTGGGCCACTTGGGCGTGGACCCCTCGTCCTCTCCCTGGACCAGCGAGGAGGTCATTGCCCACACCACTGGTTTTGATGCCTTCATCGACGGCCACTCCCACACGGTGATGGAGAATAAGCAGGTGGCGGACGCTTCCGGCAGAATGGTCACCCTGACCCAGACCGGCTCCTACTTTGCCAACGTGGGCGAGATGACCATTGCCCCGGACGGCACCATCTCCACCCGGCTGGTGTCCACCTACGACCAGGAGGATCCTGCTGTGGCAGCAGAGCAGGCCGCATGGGTCAGCTCCGTGGACGAGATGCTGGGCGAGAAGATCGCCGTGGCCGATACCAAGTTTTACATCACCGACCCTGCTACCGGCAAACGCCGCATCCGCTCCGGCGAGACCAACCTGGGCGACTTTGTGGCCGACGGCATCTACACCTACTTCAATGAGGTGGAGCAGCTGCACTGTGACATCGCCATCATGAACGGTGGCGGCATCCGCTCGGACGAGGACGCCGGGTACTGGACCTTCAAGACCTGCAAGCAGGTCAGCCCCTTTGGCAACGTGGCCTGCCTGATGTCGGTGACCGGCAAGCAGATCCAGGACGCACTGGAGTTTGCAGCCCGCTTTGCCGGTGCAGAGGGCAAGGAGAACGGCGGCTTCCTGCAGGTGGCCGGTGCGACCTATGAGATCCACACCGACATCCCCAACACCGTGCAGACCGACGACAAGAACGTCTGGATCGGCAGTGCTACCGGCACGCCTCGTGTGCAGAACGTGAAGATCTACGACCGCGCGAACGGTACTTATGTGCCGCTGGACGAGAACAAGACCTACGCGCTGGCCGGTATGAACTACACCCTGCGCAATCTGGGCGATGGCTTTGCCATGTTTGACGGTGCTGAGCTCATCAAGGACTATGTGTCGGAAGATTACCTTGTCATGTCCACCTACGCCATGACCTTTGGCGGTGTGGACGCAGAGGGTCTGCCGCACCTTTCCAGCGCCAACAGTGTGCTGGCAGAGTACCCTGGCTACCTGCTGGACTACGAGAATCCCTACGGTGCAGGCCGCATCAGCATCCTGTAAGATGATTCAGCCCGCTGGCTGACAAACGAAAAAAGCACCCGCACTGCATCTCCCAAGAAAAGGGAATGCGGTGCGGGTGTTTGATTTGCCCAAAGACCTTTGGTACAGTGCGGTGTGTTCACTGCGTGAAATCGGCAGAAAACAAAACAGAAAAGCCACCCGATTGTTCATCGGATAGCTTTGTTCTGGTTGGGGATGAGAGAATCGAACTCCCACAAGTAGAGTCAGAGTCTACCGCACTACCACTATGCAAATCCCCAATATTTTGTTCGCGTCTTGCGGGGTGAGCCGCTCAACGTGTGCTATTATACCCGCAAATGCGGTGCTTGTCAAGCCTGTTTTTGAAAAAAATTGCACTTCTTTGGAAAGAGACGCAGCAGCGCAAAAGTTTCCTGCGCTCAAACGACAACCCCGCCCACAGAAGGACAGAAGAGTCCGGTCCGTGGGCGGGGGTTGCGTTTATTCGGGCTTACTGCTCCAGAAATCGGCCAGAGCGGTTTCCAGTGCGGCAGGGCCGGGCAGATACTGCAGGTGCTTCCAGTGGAGCGGGAACAGCCGCTGATAGTCCGGTTTTGCAAAGCGGTCATCCAGAAGCAGCACCACGCCCTTGTCCTCCGGGGTGCGGATGACCCGCCCGGCGGCCTGCAGGACCTTGTTCATGCCGGGATAGCGGTAGGCGTAATCGAACCCGGCCCCGTTCTGGGCGTCGTAGTAGCGGCGCAGCATCTCCTGCCGGGGGTTCACCTGCGGCAGCCCCACGCCCACGACGGCACAGCCGATGAGCCGGTCACCGGCAAGGTCTACGCCCTCGCCAAAGATGCCGCCCATGACTGCAAAGCCCAGCAGGGTATGGGCAGGGTCTGGCTCAAATCGTGCCAGAAAAGCGGCGCGGGCGGCGTCATCCAGTCCGCTCTCCTGCACAAGGGTGGAAATACCCGGATAGCGGGCGGCAAAATCTTCCTGCACCTGCCGCAGATAGGCGTAACTGGGAAAGAATGCCAGATAGTTGCCCACCCGGCTCTGCGCCAGCCGGGCCAGTGCATCCGACACGCTCTGTACGCTGCGCTCCCGGTCGCGGTAGCGGGTGGAGATGCCTGGCAGGCAGAACAGCCCCAGGTTCCCGGCGGGGAACGGGCTTTCCAGCGCCACAGCCCGGGCGTCGGCACAGCCCAGCACGCTGCGGTAGTAGGCGGGCGGGGTGAGGGTGGCGCTGAACAGCGCGGCACTGCGCCCGGTGGAAAGGCTGGCATCCACAAAGGGGGCCGGGTCCAGACAGAGCAGCTGCAGTTCCAGCTCGCTGCCGCGGGCGGTGAGCTGGGTCACAAAGTGGCTGTCGTACCGTTCGGCAGCCCGCACCAGATCCTGTACCGCAAAATAAAGCTCCAGCATCTGCGGGTGGGCGTCGGCTTCCGGGTTGTCTTCCAGCCAGGCCTGCAAAGGGGCCTGCACCGCCCGCAGGGGCGTCAGCAGTGCGGCGGGCAGCTCCTGCAAAAACACCGTGCCGTCCTGCGCATACAACGGCTCCGGCAGGGCAAACGCCGGGGCATCCGGTTCCGGCAGAAGGCTGGTCTGGGCCGGTTCGCCGGGGGCGTCCTCCGCGTGCCTGCGGGGTGCCAGACGCACACAGGCCTGCCGCGCCTCCCGCATGGCCTTGTCGGCCTTGGTCAGGGCGGTTTTCAGGGCACTTTTGCCCTTGCCAAGCGTGCGTTTTGCGTCGGTCAGGCTGCTCTTACAGAAGCGGGCCGAGTACATGGCGCGGGCGCGGTCGGGCAGATTGTGTGCCTCGTCGATCAGGAACAGCCAGTCGCCGGAGGCATCAAAGAAGCGTTTCAGATGCACCACCGGGTCGAACAGATAGTTATAGTCCCCGATCACAACATCGCACCATTCGCTCAGGTCCAGCCCCAGCTCAAAGGGGCACACGGTGAACTGTCGGGCGGTGTCGGCCAGTGCGGCACGGCTGAATTGGCCGCTGCCGTCCAGCAGTGCGGCCAGCGCATTCTTGATGCGGTCGTAGTAGCCGTTTGCATAGGGGCACACCTCCGGCAGGCAGGCCGGATGGCCCTCGGCGTCCGGGTGCAGGCAGGCTTTTTCCTTGGCGGTCAGGGTCACACTGCGCAGGGCAAGGTCGGGCTGTACGGCCCGCAGGCGGGCAATGGCGTCCTCGGCGGCGGCCTGTGTGGTGTTGCGGGCGGTGAGGTAAAACAGCTTCTCCCCGCAGCCGCTCCCCATGGCTTTCAGGGCAGGGAAGAGCGCACTCATGGTCTTGCCGATGCCGGTGGGGGCTTGACAGAACAGCCGTGTGCCTTTTTTGGAGGGGGCGGCGGTGCAGGCCCGCCAGACCTCGCCCGCCAGTGCCCGCTGCCCGGGGCGGTAGGCTTCAAACGGGAACCGCATGGCGGTCAGGCTGCCGCTGCGGGTTTCCTGCCATGCAAGCTGACGCTGTGCCCAGGGCAGATACCGGTGCAGGAGTTTGTGCAGGAATTGCTCCAGCTCCTGCCGGGAAAAGTGCCGTACAAAGCGGAGGATCCGGTCGGTGTCGATCTGATAATAGGTCAGCCGCACATCCACGGCGGGCAGGCTTTCCTGTGCGCTGTAGATGGCTCCGTACACCATGCCCTGCGCCCAGTGGCAGGGGTTCATGTCCTCGCAGATCTCTTCCTCGGGCACCGCAGTGGTCTTGATCTCGTCAATGGTCACAACGCCGGTTTCATTGGTAAAAATGCCGTCGGCCCGGCCCTCCAGCGTAAAGCGGATGCCGTCGACCGTATAATCGGCGCAGAGGGGTACCTCGGCGGCGTAACCCTCCCCGGCGGCCTTCTGCAGCCTGCGGTGGATGCGGGCACCTTCCAGTGCGCGGTCAAAACCGGCAAACCGGCTGTCGATGCTGCCGCTGCGCAGCAGAAACTCCACCAGCTGCCGGATGGGCAGACGGATGTCGGACATGATTTCACTTCCCTTATCATAAAGAACTCAGCAGTCGGGTGACGGCGCTTCCAGCCCGAACAGCTCCGCGCACCGGGCGGCAGCTTCGTCCACCTGGGCGAAGTCCACGGTAGCACGGTAATAAGTCTCCAGTTCGTCGTGGCAGCTCTTGGCCTGTGCCATCAGGGCGGTGGCCTGCTCCAGCAGTTCGGCGGCCGCCCGCTCGTTGAACCGCAGCCGGGCGCGGTAGCCCGCCAGATTTTCCCGGTCAAGGAACCGGGTGCACCGCACGGCCTGCATGCCGGGCAGCTGCACCGGGTGCCACCGGTTGTCGGTGAGGAAGGCCAGCCGCAGCTCCGGGATCAGGATGTGGTCGATCTTATCCTCCGGGTGCATGGCGCAGGGGCAGGTGATGATGTGATAGCCCCGGGCCAGTGCCTCGGCACGGATCAGCTCCAGCAGCAGGCGCGACACGGCACCATATTCGTCCCGGAACACGATGAACCGGTCAGCCAGCGCCTGCGCGGTGTGCTGGTAGAACACCTCACCCTTTGGGGTCACGGCCGAGAGCAGCCGCAGTTCTTCGCGGGCGGTGTTCTCGGTGCGGGGCAGCAGCCGGGTACACAATCGCTTGACGTAGCGGCGCACTTTTTCAAAGTTGGCGCTGCATGCCTCGGCCCGGCGGCTGTCCAGCAGCAGGCTCCCGGCAGAAGCGACATACCGCGCAGCCCGCGCCCGCAGCGCAGCGTTGCGGGCAAACAGCGCCTTGACCTCTTCAGCATGGGGGCGCAGGGCGTCGGCCTGAATGGTATGGTACAGGCTCAGCACTACCTCGTCGGCACCGGGCGCATCCGGCTCTATGGTGTGGGGCGCGGTGGCATCTACGATGGCCCGGCGCTGCCGAACAAAGATCACGCCGTCAAAGCTGTCAGGGTCGCTGGCGCAGTGGATGCACTCCACCGGTTCACCCTGCTGGATGGCCCGGCGGGCCAGCTGCTTCATCAGGGTGGACTTGCCGCAGCCCGGCCCGCTTTTGATCAGCACCATCTGCATGCCGGGCTCCCGGCGCAGCGGCTCAAAATAGCCCTTGAACCCGGCGGGGGTGGTGGCCCCCAGAAAGAAATCGACCCGGTCAAACGAAACACGCTGCATAAAAAACACCTCGCTTTTGCTTTAGAGTATGCAAAAAAGAGGTGTGGGGTGAATGAAAATGAAACCCTCTCAGTCATCGCTGCGCGATGCCAGCTCTCCCGAAGAGCGAGCTTTTCGCCATCTGGCTGTTACGCTGCCAAAACCTCCCCCCTTCGGGGGAGGTGGATGCGAACGAAGTGAGCAGACGGAGAGGATGATTCATTCATAGGTATGCTCACACACTTCGTGGATCTTGTCCCGCAGAGCCACAAAGTCGGCAAAGGCATTAGGCTTGTTCTGCGGGCCGCGCAGCAGGGCGGCCGGGTGGAAGGTGCCCATGAACAGGATGCCGTTCTTCTCCATGAACTGCCCGTGCTCCTTGGTCACCGAAAAGTCGGAACGGATCATCCGCTGGGCGGCGATGCGGCCCAGGCACACCACGATCTTGGGCCGCAGCAGGCGGAACTGCTCCCGCAGCCAGGGCATGCAGGCCTCGCTCTCGGCGGGCAGAGGGTCACGGTTCTGGGGCGGGCGGCACTTGACGATGTTGGCAATGTAGCAGTTCTTTTCCCGGTCCAGGTCGATGGCAAACAGATACTTGTCCAGCAGCTGACCGCTGCGGCCCACAAAGGGCAGGCCCTGCTCGTCCTCGCTCTGGCCGGGGCCCTCGCCCACAAACAGCACTTCGGCGTCCGGCACGCCCTGCCCGAACACCACATTCGTGCGGGTCTTGCACAGCTCACAGCGGCTGCAGGCAAGGCAGTCGGCTTTCAGCGTTTCCCAATCCATGGCGGTTCGATCTCCTTCTGAAACAGTATGATATTTTATTCACAATTCGAAACCTGTTTTCTCTTAAATATTAGCACAAAAACACAATTTTGTCTTGAACTTTTTGCCCGGTGTGTTAGAATAAAGAAGAAAGGCATCCTTGTGTCCAACAGACACGGGGTGTGAATTTTGGAAAGTAAATTCGGAGGTAATCACAATGGCTGATATGTTTGCACCGCTGGTAGCACAGCTGAAGGCAAATCCCAAGACGATCGTTTTCACCGAGGGCAATGACCCCCGCATCCTGGAGGCAGCAAGCAAGCTGCTGGCCGAGGGCGTGCTGAAGGTCGTCATGGTGGGCAACGAGGCAGAGTGCAAGGCTGCTGCCGCCGCCGGTAACTTTGATATTTCCGCTGCCGAGATCATCGACCCTGAGAACTACGCAGGCTTCGATGAGATGGTCAACACCATGGTCGAGCTGCGCAAGGGCAAGCAGTCCGCTGAGGAGTGCACTGCTCTGCTGAAGAAGTCCAACTACTTCGGCACCATGCTGGTCAAGATGGGCAAGGCTGACTGCCTGCTGGGCGGCGCTACCTACTCCACCGCCGACACCATCCGTCCCGCTCTGCAGCTGGTCAAGACCAAGAAGGGCGCACATCTGGTGAGCTCCTGCTTCATCCTGGACCGCGACTGCGGCGAAGAGGGCCTGAAGCGCATTGCCATGGGCGACTGCGCCGTCAACATCGACTACACCGACACCATCGACAAGGCCACCGGCGAAGTCAAGGTGTCCGCTGCTTCCAAGCTGGCTGAGGTGGCCGTTGAGACCGCCAAGACCGCAAAGCTGTTCGGCATCGACCCGAAGGTCGCCGTGCTGAGCTTCTCCACCAAGGGCTCCGGCAAGGGCGGCACCGTCGCTCTGAGCCACG
>ENA-UONS01002545-UONS01002545.1-human-gut-metagenome-genome-assembly--contig:-CS19-NODE-2545-length-14181-cov-7.160838_pt1 | contig 14181 bp, 9 predicted proteins | sample MGYA00242458_ERZ724005 | MGnify/ENA metagenome assembly ERZ724005
TGCCGGTGCCGGTGATGTGGGTCTGCAGGTCCTTGGTGTAGTCGCCGCCGGACAGCGCGATGCCGAACAGGCGCTCATCGCTCTCGCAGATCTCCAGGGCGTTCATCACGCCGCGGGCAGACTCCAGAGCAGCGATGATCAGCACCTCGCCCTCGGGGCGGCCATAAGTCTTCTCGTCCTCGGCAATGGCCTGGGCCACGCGGTGGACGTCCTCAGCGTGCTCGGTCTTGGGGATGCGGATGGAATCGCAGCCGCCAGCCACGCAGGCACGGATGTCTTCCCGCCAGTAGGGAGTGTCCAGGCCGTTGATACGGACGACCCGCTCTGCACCGCGGTAATCCACGGTCTTCAGAGCGTGATACAGGCTGAAACGGGCAACATCTTTCTGGTTTTCGGCCACAGCGTCCTCCAGGTCCAGCATCAGGGAGTCGGCCTTATAGATGTAAGGGTCCTTGATCAGGCCGGGCTTCTGCGCATTGAGGAACATCATCGTGCGGCGCAGGCGCTTCTTGTTCGGATTGTTCATCGAATGGCACCTCCCCAGGGCAGATTCTCATACTGATCGACGGAACGGAAGACCGCACCCTCAATGCGGGCTTTCAGGGTGCAGTCCAGCGCGCCCTTGTCCACAATGGTAATGCGGACGTTGTCAATGTCCAGATTCTTCAGCGTCTCCAGTGCGACCTTGCGCAGCTGGTTGCCGTACTGGTTGATGACAGAGCTCTCGAGGGAGAAATCAACTTTGCCCTCGCCCGGCTCCACCGTCACCATGCAATCGCTGGATTCCAGAGTGCCAGCAGTTGCTGCCTTTTTGATCTCCATGCTTTTTCCTCCTTGGTGGGTGTTACCTTCTAATATACCGTTAATATACCGTTCTTGCGGCCCAGTGGCCGCCCTTGATGATTCTATGATAGCCTTACAACCTTACAGAAATCATAGCCACAGCCTTAATATTCGTTAAGAAACAGCAAAAATTTCGCTTGAACACAAGAAATATTCCATTTTCTCATGTCTGGTTTCCGTCCGCGTTTCCGCTCCGCTGTCCACTCCCACAAAAACATCGCTTCCAAAGCGGGGAAATCCGCTTTTCCTGCTTCTATTATGAGCCCAAAACCTCGTTTTGTGAAATCGCGTCTTTCAATCTCCATCCATTTCGGAAAAGAATGGATAAAGATGGCAAGCAGCGGTATCCCGCAGCAAAGAGCCGGGGCTCCGCGGCTCCAGCTCTCCGCATTGGTTCTGGTGAATGCTTTTGTTCAGAACTCAGTGCAGCGGCACAACGCCCAGGAACACAGCGACGATCAGCATCACGATGGACACGCCCCAGTAAATGGGGATACTGAACTTCATGTGATCTTTCAACTCCACATCGGTCAGGCCGGTTGCCAGATAGGTAGCAGGGACCAGCGGGCTGACCATCAGGGCCAGATTCTTGCCAATGATCATGGCGCAAGCCGTGCTCAGGGGGTCGATGCCATAGGTGCTGCCCACCTCAATAACCAGCGGCATGATGCCGTAGAAGTAGGCATCGGTGCCAATGCACAGGCCCAGAGGCAGAGCCAGAATGCCAAAGATGATGTGCAGGTACTGGCCCATAAAGCTGGGAACAAACGAGATGATGACATTTGCCATCTCGGTCAGCATTCCGGTGCCGTCAAAGACGCCAACCATCGCGCCTGCGCTGAACAGAGTGGCAGAAATCATGAGGGCTGCTGGTGCGTGCTTCTTGATCAGCTTGTCCTGCAGCTTCAGGTCCGGGTAGTTGACGGCCAGACCGATGGACAGCGCAACCAGGAAAGCAACATAACTGGTAACCACACCTGTGGACAGGATCGCCAGCAGGGCAACCGTCAGGACCAGGTTGAAGATCAGCAGCTTCGGGCGGCGGAGCGCCTCTTCCTCCTGCTGTGCTTTTTCGTCCACCGTGATCTCCTCGCCCTTGCCCTGGCCTGCACCATGCTTGATGGCAAACATGCCCAGCAGAACAGCTACCGCAATATTGGCGATCAGGCCCAGGATCTGGACGGGGATCATGATATGCCACAGATCGTTGGCATCCATGGAGAGGACCGTTGCCGCACGGGCCACCGGGCCGCCCCAGGGCAGCAGGTTCATCACGCCCATGCAGGCACCCGTCAGGCAGAGCAGAATGCGGGTGTCAATCTTCATCTTCTTGTACACGGGGTACAGGGCGGGAATGGTGATGAGCACCGTGGTGGCGGTGGTGCCGTCCAGGTGGGCAATGGTGGCGATGAGGGCCGTTGCCACCGTGACCGCGATGACGTTGTTGCCCGCCAGCTTGACCAGCTTTTGCACAATGACATCAAACATGCCCGTGTCGCTCATGACACCAAAATAGATGACCGAGAAAATGAACAGAATGCCGTTGCTTGTGGTGGTCTTGACGCCGTCCTTGATGAAATCGGCGATCTCAACGGGGCTAAAGCCCAGCAGCAGCGCTGCAATGGCGGGAATCAATGTCAGCACCACGATGGGCGACATCTTCCCTTTCAGCAGCAGAAAAACGATTGCAACGATCATTGCAAAGCCAATAAGTGCTACCATAATTTTACTTTCTCCTCTTCAAAACTCATGTACTTTCGATCAATCTGACAGCCGCTTTTCCGTTGTCCCCTCCCTTGCGCTCCATTTTTATCACTCAGGGGCATTGCATCCCCAAAAGTACATTTTATCGGTCTTGCACCGTCGTTCTCGTCGTTTGTGATGGTTTTATCATACACCATGGAAAAGCATTTGTTAAATCGTTTGTTTTGATGATTTTTGATTCAAAAAAAGAATGGTTCCATTCCGGTTTCGGCTTTCTTTCCATTTCATTTCCTTCTCAAATTTATTTTATCGCCCTAAAAAGGCGCAAAAAAATCCCCCTCGGCAGCTTTGCCAAGGGGGATTTTCCAGATCAAAAAGATTGTATTCAATTCTTATTATGCATGATTGAAACCCTTGCCGAACACTTCGGTGGTACTCAGCATGGAGATGAACGCATTGAGGTTTTCCTTATGGATAAACTCCTGCAGCTGGCCGGCCTCCCGGTTGGTGAGGGTGGTGTAGATCATATAATGGGGCTTATCGGTGTAGGCACCAAAGCAGGGAGTGTAGGTAGCGCCGCGCACCAGCTTGCGCATGACGAAATTACAGATGGGATCTTTGTCGTCACAGATGATGAGGATGGCCTTGCACATCTTGATCCGCTCCAGCACGGCGTCGATGACCAGCGATTTCACGGTCAGACCCACGAACGAATACAGTGCCGTGTACAGGTTAAAGACGAAGCAGGCCGCCACCACCATGAACAGGTCGGTGAGGAAAAGGGCTACGGCGATGCTGTGGATGTGGGTGTATTTTTCCACGATGAGGGCAATGACGTCCGTGCCGCCCGAGGAAGCACCTACATTGAAGAGTAGGGCCGAGGCAATGGCCGGCAGAGCGATGGCGAACAGCAGGTCCAGCATGGGCTGGTTGGAGAGGGAGCCGTGCATGGGGAAGAACTTTTCCAGGAACATCAGCTCCGCCGACATGACCACCGAGGCATAGCCTGTGGTCATGGCAAATTTTTTGCCCAGGAAGATGAGGCCCACCACCAGCAGGATCATGTTGGCCCAGGACGAGAACGCCGAGGCCGAGAGGGGGGTCAGCTTTGCCACCAGAGCTGCCGCACCGGTCACACCGCCAAAGACGAAGTTATTGGGGAATTTGAAGAAATACACACCAACGCTCATGATGGTGATGCTCAGGGTGATGATCGCGTACTGGCTGACGTACGCCATGATCTTTTCCCGCTTATTGTGTTCCATACCGTTTTTCCTTTCAGCGCCCCGGCGGGGCGTTCTCCTCGTTTCACCGTTTTTTGCAGGGTGTTTTGCCGCACACCCCATTTCACCTTGGCTATTGTAGCACGCCGCCCCCCGCCGCGCAACAAAAGAAGTGATTTTTCTGCAAAACGAAACTTTTTACGCCAAAAGCACCCGCTCCGTTTTCCACAGGGCGGGTGCTTTGCGGTTGAAAGTTTGTTTTTGAAAATCAGCAGTTCTTACAGCTTCTTGCCCGTGAGCATCTCATAGGCTTCCTCATACTTGGCAATGGTCTTGTCAATGATGTCCTGCGGCAGGTTGAAATCGCTGTCGGGGTTGGCCTTGAGCCAGTTGCGGACAAACTGCTTGTCGAACGAGGGCTGTCCGTGGCCTGCCTCGTAGCCCTCCAGCGGCCAGAAGCGGGAGGAATCCGGGGTAAGCATCTCGTCGCCCAGGATCACATTGCCCTCTTCATCCAGGCCGAACTCAAACTTGGTGTCGGCAATGATGATGCCGCGGCTCAGGGCATACTCAGCGCACTTCTTGTACAGGGCAATGGTGTTGTCCCGCAGCTTGGTGGCGTACTCCTCGCCCTTGCCGGGGAAGAGCTTTTCCAGCACGGTGATGCTCTGCTCAAAGGTGATGTTCTCATCGTGGTCGCCCAGCTCTGCCTTGGTGGAGGGGGTGTAGATGGGCTCCGGCAGCTTCTGGGACTCTTTCAGGCCCTCGGGCAGCTTGATGCCGCAGGCAGTGCCGTTCTCCTGGTAGCTGGCCCAGCCGCTGCCGGTGATGTAGCCGCGCACGATGCACTCGATGGGCAGCATGGTCAGCTTGCGGCACATGGTGCACTTGCCCTCAAACTCGGGCTGCTGGAAATACTCCGGCATGTCCTTATTGTCCACGCTGATGAGGTGGTTGGGCACCACATCACGGGTGTAATCAAACCAGAACTTGCTCATCTGGGTGAGCACTTTGCCCTTGTTGGTGATCTTATTTTTCAGGATGTAATCAAACGCAGAGATGCGGTCCGTGGCAACCATGATGAGGCTGTCGCCATTGTCGTAAATTTCGCGGACTTTGCCTTCCTTGATGGGCTTAAACTCTGTCATAGCAAAACACTCCTATTTCTTGTGTAACCCTCTCCGTCGCTTCGCGCCAGCTCTCCTGTCCGGAGAGCCTTCGGCAAAGAGAGAAAGCCTTGCGGTACGCCAGGGTCACCCCTGTCAGGGGAGGTGTCACCGCAGGTGACAGAGGGGTTTTGTTTTCAGCTTCCATCAATATCTTATCACAGAACCTGTCCGTTTGGAAGAAACAGAATCCAAGGAAAATGCCCTCATTTTTCGGTTTTCTTCGTGAAAATTGCTAAAAATCAGCCTCGTTTTTCGTCGTATCGACGATAAAAGTCGTACTTTCCCCCGGTTTTCCCGGCCAGCAGTGCCAAAACCGCGGGCCGATTTTTGTACAAAGCGTGACTGGACACGCCGCCGGGATATGGGGTATAGTGGTAGCAGAAGAATTTTTCACAAACAGGAGGGCATTTTTATGGGCAAATTTCCAAAGGATTTCTTATGGGGCGGTGCCACCGCCGCCAACCAGTGCGAGGGCGCATACAACGAGGGCGGGCGGGGCCTGTCCAGCGTGGATGTGGTACCGTTCGGCCCGGATCGCTTCCCCGTGGCCATGGGCACACTGAAGATGCTGGACTGTGACGCCGGGCACTTTTACCCCTCCCATGAGGCCATCGACATGTACCACCATTATAAAGAGGACATCGCCCTCTTTGCCGAGATGGGCTTCAAATGCTACCGGCTCTCCATCGCCTGGACCCGCATCCTGCCCCACGGCGACGATGCCGAGCCCAACGAGGAGGGGCTGAAATTTTACGAGAGCCTTTTTGATGAGTGTCACAAATACGGCATTGAGCCGCTGGTCACTCTCTGCCACTTCGACACCCCCATTGCACTCATCCAAAAATACGGCGGCTGGAAAGACCGCCGGATGGTGGACGCCTACACCCACTACTGCGAGGTGCTGTTCCGCCGCTTTGCGGGCAAGGTGAAATACTGGCTGACATTCAATGAGATCAACATGCTGCTCCACATGCCCTTTATGGGGGCCGGCCTGCTGTTTGAGCCGGGCGAAAACGTGCTGCAGACCAAATACCAGGCCGCCCACCATGAGCTGGTGGCCAGCGCCAGGGCCGTCCAGCTGGCCCACAGGCTGATGCCCGGGGCCATGGTGGGCTGTATGCTGGCGGCAGGTCAGTATTACCCCCGCACCTGTGCCCCCGCCGATGTGCAGGCCGCGGCCGCCGCCGCCCGGGGGAAGTATTTGTTGGTTGTTGTCCAGTCCCGGGGCGAATACCCGGTCTGGGCCAAAAAGAAGATGGAGCGGGCCGGCATCCAGCTCCGGATGGAGCCGGGCGACGAGGCCCTGCTGAAAGAGGGCGTGGTGGACTTCATCTCGTTCAGCTACTATTCCAGCCGCTGCATCACGGTGGACAAGACCCTGCTGGGCGATGCCGATGGCAACGCCGTGACCGGGGCTGCCCGCAACCCCTACCTCAAGGCCAGCGAGTGGGGCTGGGCCATCGACCCGGTGGGCCTGCGCATCACCATGAACAGCCTGTACGACCGCTACCAGAAGCCGCTCTTTGTGGTGGAGAACGGCCTGGGTGCCGTGGACACCGTGGAACCGGACGGCTCCATCCACGACAGCTACCGCATCGACTACCTGCGGGCCCACATTGAGCAGATGGAAAAAGCCATCCATGAGGACGGCCTGCCCCTGATGGGCTACACCACCTGGGGCCCCATCGACCTGGTCTCCGCCTCCACCGGTGAGATGAAAAAGCGCTACGGCTTCATCTATGTGGATAAGGACAACGACGGCAGCGGCACCCTCAAGCGGAGCCGGAAAGACAGCTTTTACTGGTACAAAAAGGTCATCGCGTCGGACGGCGAGGACCTGGCCTGAGCGCGGTTTTGCAAACCAAATAAAATTCACATTTTGTTGATTGACGCCGCCCATAAAAACGTGTATGATGAGACAATGTATGGCAAACCAACTTTTGAACGCGTTGGGAACATCGTTGGTTTGCCTATCGCAACGATGTCGTTTCGTGATACGATATTTTTAGAATTGCGATCAAATCATTGTAATATAAGGAGCAGTTGTATGCGTCCCCTCATCATAGCACACCGCGGTGCCTCCAACCTGGCACCGGAAAACACACTGGCGTCGTTCCGGCTGGCCAAGGAGCTGGGTGCCGACGGCATCGAGTGCGATGTCCAGCTCACCAAGGATCACAAGCTGGTCATTGCCCACGATTTCTTCACCGATGCGCACACCGGCGTCAAGGGCGATATCTACGATATGACCTTTGACGAGCTGCGCCAGCTGGACTTTGGCAAGTGGAAGAGCCCCGAGTACGAGGGCGAGAAGATCCCCACCATCGAGGAAGTGCTGGACATCGGCAAAGACATGAAGATGATGCACATTGAGCTCAAGCCCTATCTGGACCGGGATGCCGATTTCCCGGAGCGGGTCATCGACGCGGTGGTCAATGCGCACATGGAGGATAAAGTCATCCTCACCTCGTTCCAGTACGGCCTGCTGGGCCGCATCAAGGAGATCCGGCCCGAGATCCGCACCGCCGCCCTGTTTCTGAACACGGAGTCCTCCCTCTGCCCGCCCACAGCCCTGTGGGAAGATCTGGGCCTGACCAACGGCGACCCGCTGCTGGAAGAGCTCTCCGGCCCGCAGGGGCTGGAAAAGGCTGTCTCCATCGTGGAGAATCCGGACTCGGTGGACGATGAGAACGGCCTGCTGGTGCGCTACCTCAATGACCGCCTGACCGCCCTCTCCTCCAACTACCCAGGCAAAAACCTGGTGGAGATCTTACAGCAGTACTATTACCAGACCGATATGCTCAAGTATGTCTCCCAGTTTGATTTCCCGCTGGACTATGTCGGCCCGGAGTACCACGTCTGCTTCCGGGACACCACCCTGCTCCAGCGCGCGGTGGAGATGGGCTACCATGTGGCCCCCTGGCCCGTGGGCGACGAGAGCCGCCGGGACCTGCGCAGTGTCCTCAAGCAGAACCCGGAGATCATCGTGACCAACAAACCCGAGATCGTCATGGCGATTTTGCAGGGCCAGAAAGCACAATAAGCTTTTCCTCTTCGCCAGGGGCTCTCCCTTTGGGAGAGCTGGCGCGCCAGCGCCTGAGAGGGCGAGCCCGGTAAAATAAAATCTGTATGCGCAGCGATACGCTGACTCTAGCAAATAGAGTGCGTATCGCTGTGTTTTTTCTTTTTGTTCCCATCCTTGCCCTCTCCGTCACCTGCAGTGACACCTTGCCCCCTTCTGGCACTTTCGTGCCACCTCCCCCGGACGGGGGAGTCTTTCAAAGGGAGAGGCCTTGGCATTTCGGAAACTTTTCTCTTGACATTTCCTTTCTCACGCCTATAATTGTACCGTATCAAACAGTTTTATTTGAAACAGTTCCGTTTCAAAACGATCCAAAGGGTGATTCTTATGTTGACCGATTTTAAAACAGTGCATCCCGGCTGCTGCCCTCCCCACGACAACCCGCCCTGGGAGCCGCCGCAGGTCATCCCGGCCCAGATCCGCCGGGTAAACAACCTCATCTTCCGCAAGATCAACGCGTTCTCCCGGGCAAACGGGCTGGAACAGGGCACGCCCATGCATGGGTGGATCGTGGAATATCTCTACTCCCATCAGAGTGAGCCGGTCTTCCAGCGGGACATCGAGCGGGATTTTTCCATTACCCGCTCCACCGTGACCAACATTCTGCAGCTGATGGAGCGCAAAGGCTACATTGAGCGCCAGAGCGTCCCCCAGGACGCCCGGCTCAAAATGTTGGTGCTGACGGCCAAAGGCCTGGAATTTCACGAAAAAACCATGCTCTCCCTCCATCAGACCGACGAATTTGTAGCTGGGCTGTTGACAGAGGAAGAAAACACCGAGCTGCTCCGACTGCTCAACAAACTCAAGAACGGGCTGAATGATTCACAAATATGAACTTTTTCCGAAACCTTTTTGAATTGCATTGACATTCAAAAAGTTCTGTATAGAATTGTTCTGTACCAAACAAAATCAACCACAGGAGGAAACTACAGATGATCAAAAAGTTAGCGTCACATCTGGGCGAGTACAAACGCTCTGCCATTGTGACGCCTCTTCTTTCCGCGCTGGAAGCGATCATGGATATCCTGCTTCCCACCATCATGGCGTTCATCATCGATCAGGGCATCGAGAAGAGCGATATGAACGCCATCCTCAAATATGGTCTGCTCACGTTCCTGGTGGCCGCTTTCGCGCTGCTGCTGGGTGTGCTGGCGGGCCGCTTTGCCGCCGATGCTTCCACGGGCTTTGCAGGCAATCTGCGCGACGCCATGTATGAGAGCATCCAGCATTACTCGTTCTCCAACATCGACAAATTCTCCACCGCCGGCCTTGTCACCCGTATGACCACCGACGTGACCAACGTGCAAAACGCGTTCCAGATGATCGAGCGGATGTGCGTGCGCGCCCCCGTGCATCTGGTGTTCGCCCTGTTCATGTCCTGCATGATCGGCGGCCCGCTGGCCCTGATCTTTGTGGTGGCGATGGTATTCCTGCTGGTGGTGCTGGCTTCCATCATGGTGCCCACGTTCAAAATTTTTGATCGCGTGTTCAAAAACTACGATAACCTGAACGCCTCCGTGCAGGAGAACGTTTCGGCCATCCGCGTGGTCAAGAGCTTTGTCCGCGAGGGCTTTGAAAACGAGAAGTACACCAAGGCCTGCGAGAGCCTGTACAACCAGTTCGTCAACGCGGAGAGCCGCCTGAGCTTCAATAACCCCGCCATGCTCACCGCCGTTTACGGCTGCAACATCGCCCTGAGCTGGTTCGGCGCCAAGTATGTCCTGCACGGTGCCATCACCACCGGCCAGCTCAACGCCCTGTTCGGCTACATCATGAACGTTCTCATGGCTCTGATGATGCTGAGCATGGCGTTCGTCATGATCTCCATGTCCGCCTCTTCCGCCAAGCGTATCGTGGAAGTGCTGGACGAGAAGACGGACCTGCCCCCGGCCAAGAATCCCGTGCAGCAGGTGGCCGACGGCTCCATTGAGTTTGAGCATGTTTCCTTTCAGTATCAGCACGGCTCCGGCCAGCCGGTGCTGAATGATATCACGTTCTCCATCAAACCCGGCGAAACGCTGGGCATCATCGGCGGTACGGGCAGCGCGAAATCCAGCCTGGTCCAGCTCATTCCTCGCCTGTACGACGCCGAAACCGGCACCGTCAAGGTCGGCGGCGTGGACGTGAAAGATTACAACCTTGATGTCCTCCGCCGTGAGGTCTCCATGGTACTGCAGAAGAACGTGCTGTTCTCCGGCACCATCCTGGATAACCTGCGCTGGGGCAACGAGAACGCCAGCGAGGAAGAGTGCATCCGGGTAGCAAAGCTGGCCTGCGCCGATGAATTCATCGAGCGGTTCCCCGATCAGTACAACACCTGGATCGAGCAGGGCGGCAGCAACGTCTCCGGCGGCCAGAAGCAGCGCCTGACCATTGCCCGCGCGCTGCTGCGCAAGCCCAAGGTGCTGATCCTGGACGACTCCACCAGCGCCGTGGATACCGCCACGGACGCCAAGATCCGCAAGGCGTTCCGGGAAGAGATCCCCGGCACCACCAAGATCATCATTGCACAGCGCGTCTCCTCGGTGCAGGATGCTGACCGCATCCTGGTGCTGGACAACGGCCAGATCAACGGCCTGGGCACTCATGAGGAGCTGCTGAAGACCAACGCCATTTATCAGGAAGTCTACAACAGCCAGACCCAGGGCAGCGGCGACTTCGACAAGCAGGGAGGTGAGCAGTAATGGCACAGGAAAAAGCAAAAGTGGTTCACGGCCCCGGCCCCCGCGGCGTCGGCGGCCCGCGCCCCAAAGTAGAGAACCCGGGCAAGCTGCTCAAGCGGATCATGGGTGAGGTATTCAAGCACTACCTGCCCCACTGCATCATCGTGCTGTTCTGCATCGTGGCAAGTGCCATGGCAAATGTGCAGGCCAGCCTGTTTTTGCAGACGCTGGTGGACGATTACATTGTCCCCATGACCCAGCAGGCCAACCCTGATTTTGCTCCCCTGCTGGGCGCTCTGCTCAAGGTGGGCTGCATCTATCTGGTGGGCATCATAGCCGCCTGGTGTAATTCCCGCATCATGGTCAACGTGACCCAGGGCACCCTGCGCAACCTGCGCGTCCAGCTCTTCACCCACATGGAGAGCCTGCCCATCAAGTATTTTGACCAGCACCCCCACGGCGATATCATGTCCGTTTACACCAACGATGTGGACACCCTGCGCCAGATGCTCAGCCAGAGCATCCCGCAGCTCATCTCCAGCGCCATCACCATCGTTTCCGTCTTTGTCAGCATGTGTATGCTGGACATCCGCCTCACCGTCGTCACCATGCTGATGGTAGCCCTGATGCTCTTCACCACCAAGAAGATCACCTCCCAGAGCGGCAAATACTTCATCGCCCAGCAGCGTGACCTCGGCAAGCTGAACGGCTACATCGAGGAAATGATGGAGGGCCAGAAAGTCGTCAAGGTATTCACCCACGAGCAGAAAGCTCTGGCCGGTTTCCGGGAGCTGAACGATAAGCTGAAAGACAGCGCCAAGCAGGCCAACAGCTACGCCAACATCATCATGCCCGTCACGGCCCAGCTGGGCAACGTGAGCTACGCCGTCTGCGCTCTGGTGGGCGCGGCCATGGCCGTGGGCAATGTGGGCGGCATGACGCTGGGCACTGTCATGGCGTTCCTGGCCCTGAACAAGAGCTTCAACATGCCCATCAGCCAGGTGTCCATGCAGGCCAACAGCATCATCATGGCACTGGCCGGTGCCGAGCGTATCTTCAAGATGATGGATGCGCCCAGCGAGGCCGATGAGGGTTATGTCACCCTCGTCAACGCCAAGTACGACCGGGACGACAACCTCGTGGAGACCAAGGAGCGGACGGGTATCTGGGCCTGGAAGCATCCCCACCACGACGGCACCACCACCTACCACAAGCTGGCCGGTGACATCACCTTTACGGGTGTTGATTTCGGCTATGTGCCCGAGAAGACCGTCCTGCACGACATCAACCTGTACGGCCGCCCGGGCCAGAAGATCGCCTTTGTCGGCTCCACCGGTGCCGGCAAGACCACCATCACCAACCTCATCAACCGCTTCTACGATATCTCGGACGGCAAGATCCGCTACGACGGCATCAACATCCAGAAGATCCGGAAGAGCGATCTGCGCCGCTCTCTGGGCATCGTGCTGCAGGATACCCACCTGTTTACCGGCACGGTCATGGAGAACATCCGCTATGGCCGTCTGGACGCCTCGGATGAAGAGTGCATCGCGGCCGCCAAGCTGGCCAACGCCAATGGCTTCATCCAGCGCCTGCCGGATGGTTACAACACCATGCTGACCGGCGACGGTGCCAACCTGTCTCAGGGCCAGCGCCAGCTGCTGGCCATCGCCCGTGCCGCAGTCGCTGACCCGCCGGTGCTGATCCTGGACGAGGCAACCTCCTCCATTGATACCCGCACCGAGGCGCTGGTCCAGCGCGGCATGGACGGCCTGATGTACGGCCGCACCAGCTTCGTCATCGCCCACCGCCTGTCCACGGTCCGCAATGCAGACTGCATCGTGGTCCTGGAGCAGGGCCGCATCATTGAGCGCGGCAGCCATGATGAGCTGATCGCCAAGAAAGGCAAGTACTATCAGCTCTACACCGGCAACCTGGCCGAGAATTGATCCGGCCTGAAAAGGGGCTGTTGCAAAAAACGCAACAGCCCCTTTTTATCATTTGCTTTTTCTATTCTGTCCGAAATTATTTCCACAGGAAGTTCTCTGCTGCATTTGCAAAGGTCAGCTGCCAGCACTCCCAGTCATGGGCGGCGGGCACCTGCAGATAGGTATAGTCCAGACCCAGTTCGCTCAGATTTTTGCCAAAGGTCTTAACAGGCTCCTGGCCAAAGTCCCAGTTTCCGGCAGCAAGCATGATCTTCGGCTTCACCGTCAGAGAAGACAGATTCTTGCGCACGCCCGGATCGGTAATGCCCGCTACGCCGCCAAAAGAACCATCCACATTCGCGTAGCTCCAGACGCCATAGTAGCCAAACAGCTCTGTATGGTGCATCAGCATATTACTGGTGGTAGAGCCGCCCATGGACAAACCTGCATAAGCACGGCCCTCTGCAGTGGTGCTGACATGATAGTGGCTCTCCACATAGGGCATGATATAATTGATCTGGTCTGTCTCGATGTCAGAGTACTTCCAATTGGGTCCGGAGTGGCCTGCCCCCTGACCATACTGCTGGTTGTTCATTGTGACAACGATAAACGGCTCTGTCTTTCCCTCCGCGATCAGGTTGTCCAAAATATTGGGCACGTCGCCCTCATTCATCCAGCGCAGCTCGTCACCATAGATATCACCGGACGTACCATGAGACAGATACAGCACTTTATAAGGCTCTGTGCGGTTCGCGTCATAACCCGCTGGCAGATACACGGCCAGACCATGCTCCGTGCCGTCTGCCCCGGTGTAAGAAACGGTCTGTACCGTTCCGCGCTTGCCTGCATCCGCCTGCGGCAGTTCCACCGAGCGGTCTGCCCACTCACTGGTGCCCTGCTTGGCCGTATCATACGGGACATAGACCATACTGGACAGACTGTGGATCCCCGTTGCCGAGTTGGTCATCGTCGGATTGATGGGATCGTCCAGCCGCGCGATCTGATCGCCATTCGCTGCAGTCACACGGAAGTTATAGACGAACGCGCCGCTTGACAGCGGCATCTGTACTCCCCAGCGGCCATCCGCAAATTTTTCCATTTCCACATAGTAAGTGGTATCACCGTTGCCGCCGGCGGGAGCCAGACCTGCTGCATACTGATATGGAGTGGAGGCCAGAGAAGCGTCAATGCTGCCTGCCGTACCACTGGCCGGGTCGAACAGCATAAAGCAATCACTGTACAGCTCCACCTTGGTCAGCGGGTTTTCCGTCGTATTGATCGTCAGACCAGCGTTGGAAGTATAGCTCTTCTGCTCTTTGTAAATAAAAGTGACGGTATAACCAGTGGGCGAGTTCTCGTCTTTCTCGACGGTAACACCTGGGTTGTACTTGGCATAGACGCTCTTATTGAACAGTTTGATTCTGGTATTTTCTGCCCAATTCGCAATGGAAGCTGCCGAGATGCAGTTTTCTTCCTCTGCTGGTGCCGCTGCCATCGCGGCAGTCGTTCCGCTCAATGCCATAGACAGCACCAGAGCGGAAGCAATAGTCGTTTTCACAACACGGTTCA
>ENA-UONS01002556-UONS01002556.1-human-gut-metagenome-genome-assembly--contig:-CS19-NODE-2556-length-14138-cov-4.414613_pt1 | contig 14138 bp, 11 predicted proteins | sample MGYA00242458_ERZ724005 | MGnify/ENA metagenome assembly ERZ724005
AGGCGAGGTAAGAGCTCACCCGCCGCATGGGAACATTGCGGCGCTGTAAACTCTATCCGGTGCAACACCGTGGAGGAAGCATATGGCCTGCCCGGCCGCTTCCGAGGGGGTGGCTTGAGCGCAGCGGCAACGCTGCGTCGAGATAGATGGCTGTCGATCACAGAACCCGGCTTATAGTCCCAATCAAACATGAAAAAATGACGCCGAGAGGCGTCATTTTTTTTGCCTGCCGGGAAATCATTCGATTTTCCGGCAAAGGATTGCAGTCCGCTGCGCGCACGATCGCCCGCCGGAGGCGGGCGATCCGCACACTGGCGGACTGAGCTGTATTTTCTCCGACGTACACGCCGCCGGAGAAAATGATTTCAATTGATTCGCCGCCTGCGGGCGGCGAACTCTGCGAGGCCGTTATACACCGCATATGCTGAGATGCTCCGGTGCATCATGGTCGATTCTCTCAGATCAGCGCGAAATGTGCCAGCGCATGGGCCACGCCCTCGTCGTCGCAGTCGTCCGTGACATAGTCAGAGGCGGCCTTCGTCTCCTCGAGAGCATTGCCCATGGCAACGCCGGTACCCGCATAGCGGAGCATTCCATTGTCGTTTTCGGAATCGCCGAAGGCCATCAGCTCGTCCGGTGTCCAACCGTTCGCCTCAGCCATGAAGCGCATCGCAGGCAGCTTGCCGCCCTCGGCCGGAATGATATCCTGCCCATGGATGAACCATTGCGTCGAACGCGCATGCGGCATGAACGACAGCGGGCCTTCGCGGACCTCCTGCGCCGTCAGAAACATGACGGCCTTGACGACCGGCTCCTGCAGCATGGTGTGCAGGTCGCAGCGCTCCGGGATCTCCGTATGGATCTCTGCCATAACGACCGGCACGCGGTCGTTGAAATGGTAATTGAAGCGCGAGCGCTGCTCGCTGACGAGCCACAGCGGGAGCGAACGCTCGTCACAGTAGTCCACAAGGGCGCGGACCTCGTCCGGAACCATTGCCACCGTGCGCAGCAGGTTCCAGCTGCCGTCATAGACGATCTGGCCGTTGTTGGTCAGATAGCCGTCAAACGTCATGCCGCGGAGCATCTCCTGCTCCTCCAGCTCGAAGCGGGAGCGGCCGGAGGCCACATAGACGCGGATGCCCTTCTCTCGCAGGGCGCGGATGGCCGCCTTTGTGGAATCCGGGCAGCGCTTGGTCTTCAGCGAGACCAGCGTGCCGTCGATATCAAAAAAAACAGCGCGGATCATCGTGTTCTCTCTTTCTGCGGCTTACAGGCAGGACAGCTCCAGCTTGCCGTCCTGCGCCTGCAGGCCGATCGCTGTGATGGGGTTCTCATAGCTGTCGATGAGCTTTTCGGCGACGACGTCCTCGATGTCCTTCTGGATGGTGCGGCGCAGGTTGCGCGCGCCGTAGGTCAGAGTATAGGACTTCTGTACGAGGTAGTCGATGACGCTCTCATCCCAACGGAGCGCCACGCCGTGCTCTTCAAGGGCAGTTTTCAGCTCACCGAGCATGATGGCGGCGATGCCGCGGAAGTTCTCCTCCGAGAGGCGGTTGAAGCAGATGATCTCGTCGACGCGGTTGAGAAATTCCGGGCGCAGGAATTCGGACAGGGCCTTCATGGCCTTGTCGCGTCCCTGCTCGGTCGCCGTGCGGCCGAAGCCGACGGAGCCGCCCTGCCGGTCGGAGCCCGCATTGGACGTCATAACGATGACGGTGTTTTCAAAGTTCACGACGCGGCCCTGCGAATCGGTGATGCGGCCGTCATCCAGAATTTGAAGCAAAATATTCAGTACGTCCGGGTGAGCCTTTTCCAGCTCGTCGAACAGAATGACGGAATAGGGCTTGCGGCGGATCTTTTCCGTCAGCTGGCCCGCCTCGTCATAGCCGACATAGCCGGGGGGCGAGCCGATGAGCTTCGAGACGGAGTGGCGCTCCATGTATTCCGACATATCCAGCCGGATGAGCGAATCGACGGAGTCGAACAGCTCGTTTGCGAGGCACTTGACCAGCTCCGTCTTGCCGACACCGGTCGAGCCGACAAAGATGAACGAAACGGGGTGCTTCTTCACGGCGATGCCGACACGGTTGCGGCGGATGGCGGCGGCAACGGCATGGACGGCCTCGTCCTGTCCGATGATGTGCTGCTTCAGCCGGTCCTCGAGCTCACGCAGCTGGGCATATTCCTGCGCGCGAATTTTACTGGCGGGAATTTTCGTCCAAAGCTCGATGATGCGCGCAAGGTTCTCCATGGTCAGGACGGGCGCGGGCTTCGCCTCCAGCTCGGCGATCTCGGCGTCGAGGCGGCAGACGTTGCTGCGCAGCTTGGCCAGACGCTCGAAATTGTCCTGCTGTTCCGTGTCCTCCGTCAGCATCTTGATCTCAAGCTGGTAGTCGTCGCGCTCCTTGCGCTTTTCGGCCAGATCGGAGATCTCCTTGCTGTGCAGGTTCAGATCGGAGCAAGCCTCATCAAGCAGGTCGATGGCCTTGTCCGGCAGGAAGCGGTCCGTGATATAGCGCTCGGAGAGCACGACGGCCTGCCGCGCCATTTCGGGCGGGATGATCACGCCGTGGAACACTTCATAGTAATGCGCCACGCCGCGCAGGATGGCGACGGCCTCCTCCAGCGACGGCTCATTGACTGTGACAGGCTGGAAACGGCGCTCGAGCGCAGAGTCCTTTTCGATGTATTTGCGGTATTCGGCAAACGTCGTTGCGCCGATGACCTGAATTTCGCCGCGCGACAGCGCAGGCTTCAGAATATTGGCGGCGTTCATGGAGCCTTCGGCATCGCCCGCGCCGACAAGGTTGTGAACCTCATCGATGACAAGAATGATGTTGCCGCAGGCCTTGATCTCGGCGATGAGGCTCTTCATGCGGCTCTCAAACTGGCCGCGGAACTGCGTTCCGGCGACGAGCGACGTCAGGTCGAGCAGATAGACCTCTTTGTCGCGCAGCTTAAACGGGACATCGCCCGCGACGATGCGCTGCGCCAGACCCTCGGCGATGGCCGTCTTGCCGACGCCCGGCTCACCGATGAGGCAGGGATTGTTCTTCTGACGGCGGTTGAGGATCTGCACCACACGCTCCGTTTCGACCTCGCGGCCGACGACCTTGTCCAGCTCACCGGCGCGGGCACGGCCCGTGAGGCTCAGACAGTAAGTGTCGAGGAACTTGTGTTTCTTCACCTTTGGCTTTTCCGTCTTGCCGTTCTGCGTCTCCTTCGGCTCCTCGCGCGGGGCGACCTCGCCCTGATTGCCGAACAGGCGGTTCATGTGCGGGAATGTCGCCGTGCGGCTGCCGATGTCGTCCTCGTCGGTCTCGTCCGGCTCCGGCTGCATCATGGCCATCATCTCGCCATTGAGATTGTCCAGATCCTCATCCGTAATGCCCATGCGCTCGACGATGTCGTCGACCTGCTTGATCTTCAGCTCGCGGGCGCACTTCAGGCACAGGCCCTCGTTCGTGCTCACGCCGTTTTCGACCTTCGTAATAAAAATCACAGCGATGTTCTTCTTGCATCGGCTGCAGATGGTAGGTTTCATAAGCTCACTCCTCCCGGAAGCAGTCGCGCCTCCGTAAAAGTCCCGCATTGCGGGCGTTTTCCTGCTTACGGCAGGAACAGGCTTGCCGTTCCGGTACCGGCCAGCAGAGCCGTTCCGTCCGAACGGGCAAGAATGCAGACGGCCGTGCCGTCCTGCTCTGTCTGGGCGACGGGCTCCAGCACGCTCGTGTAGAGCAGCGCCTTTTCAGCCGTCAGAATGCCGACATAGCTGCCACAGGCCGAAAGGCTGACCGGCATGAAGCTCAGCGACAACTGCGCCAGAACGCTGCCGTCCGGCTGCAGCGTGATGAGCTCTGCGCGGCTGGAGGTCTCATAGGGATCGACCAGCACGGTCACAAAGCCGTCTCCGCCGAAGTGATAGTCGGCGATGCGGCCGTTCTCCGCGACATAAGCGCCGCGCTCTGTGCCGTCTGCCGCAAAGAACCGGACCCTGTCCTCCGAAACGGCGCAGACGACGCTGTCCGTCACGAAGGCGATATCATAGGGCATCTCCGAGCCGAGTGCGCACTCGGCGGCAATTTCCTCGCTGTCCGTGCGATAGAGCTGCAGCGAGGCAGAAAATGTGATGTCCGCCTGCCCGAGCGCGACCGCCGCTGCATGGCTGCCGTCCGGCGAGACGGCGCAGGCGCTGAGATAATGCGACTTTGTGCTGCGCTTATACAGCAGGCTTCCGCTCGGGTCATAGACCTGCAGCAGCGAGCGGCCGCTGTCCCCTGCCGTCAGCATGGCGCTGTAGCCGCCGGAGGACAGGTCGGCATCAAAGATCGTCTGTTCCGGGGTCTGCGAAAAGACGGCGCTGCCGCTCTTGTCCAGAACGGTCAGGTAGTTCCCGCCCGCGTCATAGCACAGCAGGCGGTCCTGCCCTGTGCAGATGACGGGAGCGGTCATGGCATGCTGCTCGGAGCCGAGCTGCTTGCCCTCCTCGGAAAACAGGGTCACGCTGCTTCCAGTGGCAACGCCGAGGCCACCGTTCAGCTGGCCATAGGCCGTGCTGCCAAGGGTTTCAAAGCTGACGGAGCCGTAGTTTTCCCCGTTTTTCCCAAGATAGCGCAGCGAGCGCTTCAGCCCGTCGAGCACATGGGTCTTCGTCAGCAGGAAGGCTGCGAGAAGCGCCAGAACGATCAGCACAGCCAGCAGATAGAGTGGCCAGCGGCGGCGCGGCTTCTGCGGCTCGGGATCCGGGAGCGGCTTGATATGGTCAGGCATCGAACGTCACCTCCCCGTCGTCATACCAAAGGTGCGTCATGTACAGGCCGCCGGGCGGCACAGTCGGTCCGGCGGCGGTGCGGTTGCCGCTATCCAGAATGCGGCCGATGTCCTGCGGGCGGATTTTGCCCTCCGCCGCATAGACGACCGTTCCGGTCATGGCGCGCACCATATTGTAGAGAAATCCGTTTGCGCACACGCGCAGGAGGATCAGCTCTCCTCTGCGCTCCACGTCGAAATAATACACCGTGCGGACCGTGGACTTCACGTCCGTTCCGACGGAGCGGACGGCAGCGAAATCATGCGTTCCGACGAACTGCGCGGCGGCCTCCTGCATGACGGCTTCGTCCAGATGCTTGGGATAGAACCATGCCCGGTTCACAAAGAACGGGTCGCGGATGCGGGAGTTATAGATCTGATAGGTATACTCCTTCCGCACGCAGGAGCCGATGGCGTTGAAGCCCAGCGGGACCTCCCGCGCGCCGGTCACGACGATGTCGGCGGGCAGATGCGTGTTGAGCGCATAGGCCACGCGGTCGACGGGGATGCGGGACTCCGTGCGGAAATTGGCCACATAGGTGCGCGCGTGGACCCCGGCGTCCGTCCGGCCGCAGCCGGTCATATGCACCGGATGGCCGACGACATCCGCCGCGGCTTCCTCCAGCGTCTGCGCGACGGAGCAGGCGTTTTTCTGCACCTGCCAGCCGTGATAGGCCGTTCCGTCATATTTCAGAAAGAGTGCGAGATTCCGCATGCTTCCTCCCAGCCGTTACAGTCCATAGCTCCGCAGGACGATGACGCCGGCCAGCACGGCAGCGCCGAGCGCAAACGTCAGAATATCGCGAAGCTGAAAGCGGAGCTGCTTCAGCTTCGTGCGGCCGGTGCCGCCGCGGTAGCAGCGGCACTCCATGGCCGTGGCCAGCTCGTCGGCGCGCCGGAACGCGCTGATGAACAGCGGCACGAGGATCGGCACAAGGGCCTTTGCGCGGTGGAACAGATTTCCCGTTTCGAAATCCGCGCCGCGGGCCTTCTGGGCCGAAATGATCTTATCCGTCTCCTCGATGAGCGTCGGGATGAAGCGCAGGGCAATGCTCATCATGAGAGCCAGCTCGTGCACCGGGAAATGGATGGCCTTCAGCGGCGAGAGCAGGGATTCCAGGCCGTCTGTCAGCGCGATGGGAGACGTCGTGTAGGTCAAAAGGAACGTGCCCGTCACGAGCATGACGATGCGCAGCACCAGGAAGCCCGCGTTGACAAGGCCCTCCCTCGTGATCTTAAAGATCCAGAACTGCACCAGCACATCGCCCTTGGTATAAAATACGTTGATGATGGCGGTAAAAATGATGATAAACAGCAGCGGCTTCAGGCCCTTGAACAGCGCGCGCGGACGAATGCGTGACAGCGCGACTGCGGTGACGAGAAACGCGAGCATGACTGCGTAGGAAATGACCCACTTTGCAAGGAACAGCGCCACGATGTAGACGATGACCATCAGCAGCTTCGTGCGCGGGTCAAGCCGGTGGACGACGGTGTCGCCGGGAAAATACTGACCGAGCGTGATGTCTTTAAGCATGGGCACGGCCCTCCAGCAGCGCGCGGAGCTGCGGCACAGCCTGCTCCACGGTAAAGGTCGTCGGGTCAACGTCCACGCCCAGCTCCCGCAGGCGCAGGAACAGCGCCGTGACCTGCGGCACGGACAGGCCGATCTCTGCCAGACGCGCCGCATGGGAGAACACCTCGCGCGGCGTGCCGGACATCTCGATCGTTCCCTCGTTCAGGACGAGCATACGGTCGGCCAGCTGCGCGACCTCATCCATGGAATGCGTGACCATGAGGATGGTGGCGTGCGTCGCCTTCTGATAGTCACGGATATTGCCGAGAATGCTGGCGCAGCCTGCGGGGTCCAGCCCGGCTGTCGGCTCGTCAAAAATGACAACCTCCGGCTCCATGGCGATGACGCCCGCAATGGCGACGCGGCGCTTCTGCCCGCCGGAGAGGTCGAACGGCGACTTTTCCAGCAGGGACTCGTCCACGCCCGCGAATCCGGCCGCGCGCAGCACGCGCGTACGGATCTCCTCTTCACTCAGGCCCATGTTCTTCGGACCGAACGCGATATCGCGGTAAACGGTCTCTTCAAACAGCTGATACTCCGGATATTGGAACACCAGCCCGACACGGAAGCGGCTCTCCCGCGTTGTTTGCTTGTCCTGCCAGATGTTCGTCCCGTCCAGCAGGATCTCGCCGGACGTCGGGCGCAGCAGGCCGTTCAGATGCTGGATGAGCGTCGATTTGCCGGAGCCGGTGTGCCCGATGATGCCGAGGAACTCCCCCTTTTCCACGGAGAAGCTCATGTGCTTGACAGCATCGTGCTGAAACGGCGTTCCGGCGCTGTAGGTATGCGAGAGGTCTCTGACCTCGATGGTTGCGGCCAATGGTCTTTCCTCCAAATCGTTTGTCAGGTCTTCGCCCTGATCGCGGCAAGAAGTACCTGCGCACATTCCTCCGTGGAAAGCGCGTCGAGCGGCAGGTCAAAGCCCGCCTGATTCAGCGCATAGAGCACCTTCGTCGTCGCCGGTACGGTCAGGCCTACGGATTCCAGCAGTTCGACCTGCGGGAAGACCTCCTTCGGTGTTCCGTCCGCGAGAATGCGCCCCGCGTCCATAACGATCACGCGCTGGGCGCGGATCGCTTCGGTCATGTGATGGGTGATGAGCACCACGGTGATGCCCATTTCCCGGTTCAGGCGCTCGATGGTCGAAATGACCTCCTCGCGCCCGTGGGGGTCGAGCATGGCGGTCGGCTCATCGAGTACGATGCAGCGCGGCCGCATGGCGATAACTCCCGCGATGGCCACGCGCTGCTTCTGCCCACCGGAGAGCAGGTGCGGCGCGTGCAGACGGTAGTCATACATCCCGACGAGCTTCAGTGCCTCGTCCACGCGTCTGCGGATCTCCTCCGAGGGAACGCCGAGGTTCTCCGGCGCAAAGGCAACATCCTCTTCTACGACGTTGGCGACCATCTGATTATCGGGATTCTGGAACACCATGCCGACCGTGCGGCGGATGTCGACCAAAAGAGAATCGTCGGACGTGTCCATGCCGAATACATGCACACTGCCGCCCTCCGGCAGGAGGACCGCGTTAAAATGCTTGGCCAGCGTGGATTTTCCGCAGCCGTTGTGGCCGAGGACGGCGACAAAGCTGCCCTCCTCGATGGATAAATTTAGATCGTCAAAAACCGTGACGCCGCCGCTTTCGCTCTGGGCGTCATAGGAGAATTTCAAATGTTCTGTCCGGATGGCCTCGGTCATGCTCTGCCCTCTCTTGTCCAGCGCCCTGTTGCGCCGCACGGGAGCACAAGGCCGGAATCGGTCACGGGAAGGCCAAGCTCATCCGAGACCGTCCCGCCGCCGAAGCGCGGCGTTACCACGCTGTCGAGGAGGCATGTCAGAACGGACGGCGCAAGGCCTGTCGTGTAGGAATTGATGATGAAAAACAGCGGATCGTCCGACAGCACGCCGGAGACGAGCTTCAGGAACGGGAAAAGGTCCTTTTCGAGCTTCCAGATCTCGCCGGACGGGCCGCGCCCGTAGGACGGCGGGTCCATGATGACGGCGTCGTAGCGGCGGCCGCGCTTGATCTCGCGCTCGACGAACTTGGCGCAGTCGTCGATGATCCAGCGGATGGGTGCGCCGGACAGACCGGAGGCAGCCGCATTTTCGCGGGCCCAGGCGACCATGCCCTTTGCGGCGTCCACATGGCAGACGGATGCGCCTGCCGCAGCGGCTGCGAGTGTCGCGCCGCCGGTGTAGGCAAACAGGTTCAGCACGCTGACGGGCCGCCCCGCGCGGCGGATCTGCTCATCGATAAAATCCCAGTTTGCCGCCTGCTCCGGGAACACGCCCGTGTGCTTGAAGTTCATGGGCTTGACCTGGAACGTCAGCTCGCGGTAGCGGATGCACCAGTGCTCCGGCAGATGGTGCGCGGACCAGTGCCCACCGCCAGTGCTCGAGCGGGCATAGCGCGCGTCAAAGCGCTTCCAGCGCGGGTCCTGCCGCGGCGTGCTCCAGATGACCTGAGGGTCCGGCCGCACGAGATAGAAGCTGCCCCAGCGCTCGAGCTTTTCTCCATCGGAGGTATCGAGCACCTCATAATCCTTCCATTGATCGGCTTTCCACATGGGCTTTCAGCTCCTGTCTGTCTTTTTGCGGGCTGCGGGCATCGGTGTGCGTGCGGGCGTGGGCGGCTCCGTCGGTTCCATCGGTTCCGTCGGCTCCGTCGGCTCCGTCGGATCGCTCGGCCCCTCCGTCAGCTCGGTCGGCTTGACGGAGTCGGCGGTGTGGATCGTGCAGACCTGCTCCTTGTCCTCGGGGTTATAGACGAAGTCTGCATCCTTATTGACTTTCCAGTCCTTATTATAAATCAGCTTGCCGACTTCTTCAACCGTATTTCCGTCGGCCTTTTCACAGTATTCGTTGGCAATTTTGCCGCTTTCCTTGCAGATTTTGACCATAGTATGGCAGGTGCACTCCTTTGTGGGCGCATCTTCATAGAACAGACGCACCGTCACAACGCGGTTGCTGCCATTCTCGCGCACGTCCTTCTTGCAGGCCTCGATGGGCTTGCCGCCACAGTCAGCGCATACGGAATAGTAGCCGACATTCTCGGGCTGCGAGAATGAGGCGGACTCCAGACCTTCGTGCAGCGGACGCATGACCTGATTCCACATGGAAATGGCGGGGTTCGTCCAGTCACCGTCGAGAATGATCTGCTCCGGCTCGTCATAACCGCACCAGACGACGGCCGTGTAGTACGGCGTGTAGCCCGCAAACCAGCGCGTCTGGTTGTCGTTGGACGTACCGGTCTTACCGGCTACGGCGATGTTGTCCATGGCCGCTGCGGAGCCGGTACCGGCCAGCACGGCATTCTGCAGCATATAGTTGATATAGAAGTCGGCCTTCTCGCCGATGGCGGTGTGGCTCTCCTGTGCATTGTCGAGGATGACCTTTCCCTCGGGGTCGACGACTTTTGTGAACGTGCGGGCCTCGCGGAACGTGCCGCCGTTCGGGAAGGTGCCGTAGGCCTGCGTCATCTCGCGCACGGTGACGCCGCGCGTGAGCTGGCCGAGGCCGAGCGGAGCAAGAGCGATATCCGTATAGGAGTGGTCGCCGATCTGCAGCTCGTCCACAAGGGTCGTAAAGCCGAGCTTCTGCGTCAGGAACTGGTAGCTGTTCTCCACGCCGAGGTCATTGAGGACCTTGACGGAGATGGTGTTGAGCGAACGCGTCAGACCGCGCAGCACATTGCAAAGGCCGCTGTAGGATCGAGAGTCGTTCTGAGGCCAGTTGCGGTCTTCGTTCAGCGGAGAGTCCTCGTAGACCGTCGCGGGCGTAATGATCCCGGCGTCCAGCGCGGGCGCATAGACTGCCACAGGCTTGAATGACGAGCCCGCAGGCTGTTTGCTCTGCGTGGCGCGGTTGAGCGTCAGGCTGCCGCCCTTGTCGCCGACACCGCCCGCCATGGCGACGATGTCGCCGGTCTTGTTGTCCGTCACAACGATGGCGGACTGCAGCTGCTGAACGCTCACGGTCTTCGGCACGTTGTCAAGGTTCTCGTAGACCTTGTCCACAATAGCCTGGACCTCAGGATCGATCGTTGCATAGATCTTATAGCCGCCCGTCAGGAGCTTCTGCTCTGCGGCAAGCTCACTGTAGCCGTAGCGCTCCACAAGCGCATCAACGACATCGCGCCATACCGTATCGACAAAATAAGAGTAATAGTGGTTCTTGTCGACGGCGTTGTTCACCTCGCCGCACTGCGGGCAGAAATACTCGCCGTCCGTCTCCGTGTACTCCGCGCGCGTACCGGTGAAGCCGCAGCTCGCACAGGTGTATTCCTCCTCGTCATACGTTCCGTTGCGGAAGACCATTTCCTGATCGACGGCGGCCTGATAGGCCTCCTCCGTCTCAATATAGCCCTGAGCGTACATTTCCTTCAGGATCGTGAGCTGACGCTCGCGGTTGTTCTCCTCGCGGATATAGGGATCGTAGAGCGAGGGATTGTTCGTGATGGCGATGAGGCTGGCGCACTCGGCCGTCGTCAGGTCGGAGACCTTCTTGCCAAAGTAGACGCGCGCCGCACTCTGGACACCGTAGCAGCCCTCACCGAGGTAGATCGTGTTGAGATACCACTCCATGATCTCGGACTTCGTATAGCGCTTTTCGACCTCCAGGGCGCGGAAGATCTCCTGTACCTTGCGGTCGACCGTGACCTCATCCTCCTGTGACAGGTTCTTGATGAGCTGCTGTGTGATAGTCGAGCCGCCGAACGATGAGCTGCCGCCCGCAAAGCCCTTCACGGCTGCCAGTGTGCGGATCCAGTCCACGCCCTTGTGCGTGGGGAAGCGCTTGTCCTCGATGGAAATGGCCGCGTGGACGAGGTCAAGGGGAATATCGTCATAGGAGACCCAGATACGGTTCTCTGTGCCATAAAGCTGCTGCAGCTCACGGTATTCCCCCGTCTTGGGGTCGGTATAATAGATGATCGAGGTCTGTGCCAGTGAAATATTGTCCAGCTCCAGCCCTTCGGCATATTCCTCGGCCTTCGGGATGATATCCAGCTCGACATAGCTCTTGAATTTCGACAGGAAGATCGAACCGGCGATCGCGGCGATGAGCGCGACGGTGCCAACGGCGATCAACAGCACAAGGATGATCTTGCCCAACACGTCGAGCACGGTCCGCGTGATGCGCCAGGCCAGATGCGGCTGCTTTTCCTGCTTCGGTTGTCTTGCCATGACAATTCCTCCGTTCTTCGGGAAGCGCCGCATCCTACGGACAGGCGCAAAAATCCATGATCCTTCATTCTCTATTTTTTAATTATATCATGCCTGTCAATCACTCCGGCACATTCCGACTGAAAATTTTCTGCGGCAGGATTTCTCTGCTTGTAGATCCGCAACGAGACTTTTTACGGTGGCTGAAAGGGCAGAAAACGGATTTTCCGGCGGTTCGTCAGATTTCCACTTGATTTTCCCGGCAGCAGCGGTTAAAATAAAGCCAGACAGACAGGAGGTGCCCCATGGAGCAGCAATACGGAAGCGACTTTATTTCGATCACGGATGAGGACGGCAAGGAATACGAGCTGGAGATCCTCTCGACCATCGAATACCAGGGCGCGGAATATCTTGCCCTTGTCCCCGCAGAGGAGGACGAAGCGAGCGAGGAGCTCGAGGTCAGCATCCTGAAGTCTGTCACGGAGGACGGCGAGGACCTACTCGTTGCCGTGGAAGACGAAGATGAGCTGGCTGCCGTCTACGATCTGCTGATGCAGTCCCTCTATGAGGACGGAGAGGAAGCAGAAGACGAGGAAGAATGACCGCCCTTTCTCATAATTAAATAGTCATCAAGCAAGATCCCTGCTTGGTGCGTGATAGTTCCCTTTAAACCCACATCATTTTTTCGGGACGCCGGACGTTCGCTTCGGATTGCAGGCCTCCCGTCCTGGCTCTGACCGTGGATGGAAGTTGGAAGCAGCTAAGAATCGGAGAGGCGACCCACCTGCCCGTTTCGTGCAGGTTATAAACGGAGCTACACGGCCAAAGCGGGGATCTTGTGCGTCTTCCCAGCATCTCTCTGGCATTATCGCGCAGAGCGGTATCATTTTCTTAACGAGTTTGTTAAGAAACAGAAACTTTTTTCGTCAAATTTCCAGAATGCTCTTGCAACAAGCGCAAATCCTTAGTATAATAAGACCTGTTATTTTCCGGGGCGTGCGCCCCGCGATTCCCACGAATGAGAGGTAAACAGACTATGAGTGCATCCCGCGAGCGCAAAAAGCGCATGGTAGAGTCGGAGCAGGCCGCTCCGCAGCAGGCAAAGAAGACCAAGAAGAAGCTCTCTGAGGGCTGGATCTTTGCCATTATCGTCATTCTGATCCCCGTGATCGTTTTCGGCGTCATCTTCGGCGTGCAGGCATCCTGGCGCAATGCGACCGTTGTGTCGGTCGGCGATCATAAGGTCTCCACGACGGAATTCAACTATTTCTATCGCGGCGCACTGAATTCGATCTACAGCACCTACGGCAGCTACATCTCCCTGCTTGGCATCGACACGAGCACCCCGCTCGACGAACAGAGCTATGCCGGCAGCGACGAGTATGACACCTGGGCCGATTTCCTGGCGGACAGCGCCAAGACCTCTGCTGTGGATGCCTACACCGTCTATGACAAGGCCGTCGAGGCAGGCTTCTCCCTGAGCGACGACGACAAGGCCTCTATCGACAACGAGATCAACACCCTGAAGACCTATGCCGGCGTCTACAGCATGGATCTGGATGAGTACATCGAGGCCATGTTCGGTAAGGGCTGCAACGAGAAGAATTATCGCCACTATCTTGAGGTCTCCAAGCTGCACGACGCTTACATTGAGTCCCTGACCTATACGGAAGACGAGCGCAACGCCCGCTATGAGCAGGACACGACCGAGTTTGACACCGTCACCTATTACAGCTACGCCGTCAAGGCCTCCGATTTTGAGACGAAGTCCGACAGCAGCACTGACAGCACTGAGGCCACGACCTCCACGGAGCCGTCCGAGGAAGCCATTGCCGCCGCCCGTGAGGCTGCCAACGCCATGGTCTCCGATTTCAAGACCGATGACGAGAATGTCTCCGTCATGACGGAGCGCTCCAAGAGCGAGGTCACGTCCTCCATCTCCGAGGATGCCGCCAACTGGCTCTACACCGAGGCGAAGCCCGGCGAGGCGAAGCTCTTTGAGAAGGACAACACGTTCTATGTCCTCCAGCTCACGAGCATCAACGACAACAACTATCAGACCGTCAACGCCCTGCAGCTCTACATCGCGAAGGATGCTTCCGACAAGGAATACAAGGACGGCGAGAAGACCTCCGACGAGCGCGTCTCCGAGCTTGAGGCTGCCCTGAAGGAGGATTCCTCCGAGGAGAAGTTCCGCGAGTACATCAAGACCTATGCGGATAACACCTCCTCCTACACCATCACGAACGGCGCGCACCGCAGCATCACGCCGGAAGTCGCCCGCACCTGGCTGTTCGATTCCAGCCGCAAGGCCGGCGACACGAAGGAATTCGTCGATGACAACGGCGGCACCTATGTGTTCTTCTTCCAGGACTTCGCCGAGACCTATCGCGACCTGCTCGTCACGAACAAGCTGAAGACCGAGTGGTACGACGAGGTCACCTCTGCCGCGACCTATACCTATGATGCAGACGCCGCCAAGCACGCAAATCTCGGCCTGACGATCGCTAATATCTACGGCAACTCCTCCAGCAGCAACTAATACTGATTCCTGATTAAAACATTTCATCAGGAATCCCGTGTGCTACGCACAC
>ENA-UONS01002565-UONS01002565.1-human-gut-metagenome-genome-assembly--contig:-CS19-NODE-2565-length-14105-cov-23.404484_pt1 | contig 14105 bp, 16 predicted proteins | sample MGYA00242458_ERZ724005 | MGnify/ENA metagenome assembly ERZ724005
ATTTATCTGCGAGAAGTCAGAATGAAGAAAGCAGCAGAATTACTTGCTACCACAAAACTCTCCGTAGCTGAAGTAGCAGAGCAAGTCGGCTATATGAACCAAAGTAAATTTGCATCGGTTTTCAAAAAACAGTTTGGACTATCGCCACTGGAATACAGGCGGTCAAAGAATTTGGAAAACAGGTAAGACTAAAGCCGGGATTTGCCGCTTGGCAGCGAAATCCCGGCCTTACTTATGCTTAAAATTTCATGCGTAAATCAATTCTTGAAAAATAATTTCCTCTGCCTGCGCTTTCAGCGTGTTCATCAGCCCCACCCAGCGCATGGGGTCACGGGCTTTCAGTTCCTCGGTGACGCCCGCCGCCTCCATCATGCGGGGCAGCATGGCGTCCATCCGTTCACGCGCCGCCCGGTCAATCTCCAACAGGTGCGGGTACAGCTTTTCGCTCAAAATCAAGCTGCTGTAAAGGCCGGGCCGGTGTTCCTTCAGGTAGCGTTGCCGCATACGGCCATACTTGCCAATGGGGGCCTCCGGCTGCTCGGAAAGTTTCAGGTCGGGGATGTAGTAATCCCCGCAGCGGGTGTAAGTCAATTCGCTCATGTTCATTCTCCTTTGCACTGTGATGGTTAAACTGCGGCGTTGGCCGATACGGTTGCCTTGCGCGGCTCCTGCCTGGGTAACTGGCTGACGGTGGTAAAAATGCCCTTTTCCATATCCTCGGCCCGGATTGCGGCCTTTGCTGCCTCCATTTTTGCCTTGCGCTTGGCGTTATAGCGTTCTTCCCATTCCTTCTGCTTGCCGTTTGCCTTGCGGCGTAAGTAGTTCTGGTGAAGCCTGTCCTTGCGTTCCTCCTTCTTCCGCAGTTCTTCCTGTTCCTCCGGGGTCAGGGGAACCGGCTGCAAGGCGGGCGGGATATACCGGCCCACAAAATTGAAGTAGATTTCAACCTCCTGTGTGGTGTCCTGGCTGCCTTTGCGGGCGCGTTCATGGACAAGGATTTTCTCTACAAACTCGTTGAGCATGGTATTTGTCAGCGTGTCGAAATTTTCATACTTGTCAATCAGGGCGATAAACTTCTCCGCAGATTTCCGGCTCTGCTCATAGCCGGTAACGGCCTTTTCCAGTTCCGTGATTTCCGCATGGAGAGCGTCCTGCTCTTTGGCATACTGTGCGTCCAGGGCCTCATACCGGGCGTCCGGCAGTTTACCCAGGGCGTTGTCCTCATAGATTTTGCAGATCAGCTTTTCCAGTTCTCCGGCCCGCTTTTGGGCGGCGGCCAGCCGTTTTCGCTTCTTGGATATGTCGGCAGTCTGCTGGGCGGCCTGCGTTTCCTGGACAGTACGGATAAACTCGGCCCGGTCATTCTTGGAATACTCCGCGATAGCCCGGAGCATATCTGTTATCAGGGTCAGGACGGCCTCAGCCCGGATGCGGTGCTGTGTGCCACAGAGCGTCCCGCATGGGACTTTGGTGTACTGGCTGCAAGTAAACTGCGGGTCGCGCTTGCCGTTATAGGTGCGATGGACATACATCTTGCCGCCGCAGTCGGCGCAGTACATCAGGCCGGTCAGAGGGTGGGCCTCGCCCCAGCCGTCCGGGTAGCGCCTGACATTCGCCCGGATACGCTGCACATTGTCAAAGGTTTCCTGGTCGATGATGGCCTCATGGGTATTCTCGAAAATCGTCCACTCGCTTTCGTCAACATAGTGGCTTTTCTTGTCCTTGAAGTGCTTGCGGGTCTTGAAATTGATAGTGTGGCCCAGGTATTCCCGCTTTTTCAGGATGTTCACAATGGTGGACGATCCCCAGCCGTAGGGGTCTTTGACCGGCTTCGTCCTGTTTACTCCTTCGTCAAAGCGTGCCAGATGGACAGCGGGGATTTCAACCTTTGCCTCGGACAGCAGCTTGGAGATTTGATAGGGGCCGTAGCCCTCCATCGTCAGGGAAAAGATACGGCGTACCACTTCGGCGGCTTCTTCGTCCACAAGCCAGTGTTCCCGTTTTTCGTCCCACAAATAGCCGTAAATGACAGTGCCGGTCAGGTGCTTGCCGCTCATGCCCTTGGACTTGAACACGGAGCGGATTTTCCGGCTGGTGTCGCGGGCGTAAAACTCGTTCATAATGTTGCGGAAGGGCGTAAAATCATCGTCGCCTTTCAGACTGTCCACACCGTCATTGATGGCAATTAACCGGACGCCGCGCTGCCGCAAAATCTCCATGACCTGGCCGACTTTCAGATAGTCACGCCCCAGGCGGCTCATGTCTTTGATAACAATGGCCTCCACTCGTCCGGCCTCGACTTCCTCCATCATCGCCAGAAAGCCGGGACGGTCAAAGCGGGTTCCCGATACGCCGTCATCGGTGAAGTGGGTAGGGTTCGGCAGCCCATTCCGGCGGGCAAACTCCTCTAACATCTGCTTTTGATGGCTTATGGAGTTGCTCTCGCCCTGTAATTCATCATCGCGGCTCAACCGCTCATACAGTGGGGTGATTTTCTCGTTTCTCATGGCTGTACCTCCTGAAATGAAAATGCTCTAAGTGGCTGCTTCACTAACCATGACAAAATCCATGATTAAGAAGTCATTTAGAGCATACATCTCCAATTTGTTTTTTGATAATCTTTTCGACTAAAAGACCAGAATACCGTTCCTTTGTATTCCTTTATTTTTTCCAATCCCTCTTTTGGCTCTCCGATTTCACTATATACATCTTTGAATGTAGTAGGCGGCATGATAAAAATTAGATTGTCATAAATCTCTTTGCTTTCATCGCCCCACCAATCGGGCGCATGATGTAAAATGTCCTCAAGTTCTTCCTTTGATATGACAAAAACAGGGATATCTAAACCGAACTGATTTTTAATCATTTTCTCAATCCGGCTTGTAATCTTAATGGTATCAGCTGCATCACTTGAAAAAATCACATTGCCGCTGTTCAAATAGGTTTTGATCTCTACAAAATCAAGTTTTTCAAAGCCTTTTTTTAATTCTACCATTGGCACTTTGTTTTTACCGCTTATATTGATACCTCTTAAAAAGGCAACATATCTTTTCGTGTCCATACACTCCTCCACAACTTCTGCACTATCGCTTTTACTTAATATGCCAAATCAACCTTTCCAAAAACCGTCTAATACTCCCGCGAGCCGCGTCGGTGCCTGCTGGTTGACTTCGTGTCCGCTTCCGGATATCACACTCAGACTCGCATGGGGAATCCTCTCCGCCAGTTCCTCAGACGCCTTTTTATTGGCCGTATCCTTCTCTCCGCAAATAACTAAAGTAGGGCAGGTGATGCTTCCAAGTTCCATACTGAAATCAAGCTCGGCCATAGTCTTAGACAGTTGAATGAAATTCTTTTTCGAGAAGCCCATCGACTCAAAGGATTTGCTTGGCATCAAACGAAATATGGCATTCTGAACTGCCAGGAGTTTCTTCGGCATTACATACTGAGTACCGATGAGCACCAACGACTTTATTTTCTCAGGATGGTCGATAGCATAATTCAGAGCGAGAATTCCGCCGAGAGACAGCCCGCATAGATTCATTCCATCGGACTCAGTCTCACAGTAACGGCAGAACGCTGCATAGAGATTTTTATAATTGCATTCCTGCCCGTGGACCAGGACTGGCAGGTTGGGACACATCACCTTTTCTGTCAGACTCATATTGGAAATGACCTTGTTCCAGCTCTCCGGCGTCTGACCAAGTCCGTGTATAAAAATATATGCCATCGCTTTTCGCCTCCTTGAGGATACTCATTTGTTTGCACTCCTTGCCTCAGTAATAGAATATCGTCGAGCCGCAAACAAAGCCGCAATCCCAACTCGTATACTCCTTGCCTTCAAAATGGGATACCGGATGCTTAAAACGAAGCCCAATGCCAAATTCTATGGGAGCAAAGAGTTCATCGGTATCAACCATTTCAATGTCAAGATCCTCCGGCACGATATTTCTGCCGTAAACATCCTCGTCTTTATACATCTCAATCTGATCAGCAGGGGTGGAGAGAAATTTTCCGCAGAGCAAGAATGCTACCTCCAAAGAACGCAGCTCATCTTCGTCGCATTCCTCTTTCGATAAGTCATACTCTTTTTTATGGACCTGAATCTTCGACGGATCCACACCAAGCGAGTCTAAGAAATCTCTCTGTTCTTTAGTCAATTTGGAAATCAGGATCCGGTTGGCCGCTTCATCGACCGCAAAGGTTTTTTCCGCATAAAGCGCCTTCGTTTTCTCTACATCAATATCCAGCTTCCAAGGATAAAAGTTAAATTCCATCGTTCCCTCCTGCGAAAATGTATTCTTATTTTTTGTTTTGCCAATTTGGCTTACAAGCTGTAAGCCCATTATCTCAGCATCTTAGGAACTGCTTACTTACTGACTAATATGTTAAAACCAACCTACTTTTTCATCTCTGAATTGAGGCTTATCTCCGTATTGGTACGGGTCATAGTTATTGATGTTACAACCGAACTCTTTGAGAAACAAGATTTTGTTGTCGTTTGTCCACTCAATAAGGGAAACTCCGTCAAACGCTTCAACCGTTCCATTTTTCATTTGATTTTTAAAGTACCATTCGACTATGGTCTTATTTTCTTTGTGAAAGAACTGTTTTATATCCCATTGAAGAACGGTGCCACGAGTATTCCATTCATCAAACCAAAGTTTGATTTTTTCAGAACCATGATACTCCGGTCCCCAGCTTTCAATATAGACGGAATTATCCGCAAACATCTCGGAAATACCCAAGTCTTTCTTCTGCAGCCACATATCAAACCATAAACGGATAATCTTTTCTCTTTCATTCATAGTCAAACATCTCACTAACTTCCAATTTTCGTTGCACATTACAATTAAAATTTATCTTTGTTCTATTATTTCTAATAGTCTTCTTACATAATCATCTGCATGGTTTATTGAAAATTCTCCATGGTACATATTAGGAAGAACTTGTATAGAACTATTCTGCAGTTTTCTATGAATTAGTTCTGCTGATTTTTTCATTGAGTGATTTTCTTTTTCTCCGACAAAAATATGAACTATTGCTTCGCTCTCTTCAATCCCATCTTTTAAGGAATATAATGAGTTTTCCTGTAAAAAAGCAATCATATCGCCCTTTGTTATTGCACAAGTATCTTTGTAATAATTATCGAACAAATGCTGCTTTATTCGTAATGATTTGAATTGTAATTTTGAAAACCATTTATACTTTATCAAACCATAACAACTCCCAAACGCAGGCTTAATCATAAAATATGTGAATTTTGAAGGTATTACAAGTGCGCTTTCCACTATTGCATACTTACATATATCCTTACGATGAGATAAAATTTCAAGTAAAATCTGTCCTCCAAGTGATAGTCCTCCAATCAATAAAACGGAACCATCCAGTTTATCATTTATAAATTCTATAATCTCTAAAGCGTTATTTTCTATCGTTGTAAATCGTTTATCACTTCCTGCATGACCGTCTAATATAGGTATAATTATATGATAATTCGTTTGTAGCATTTCAGCAATTTCTTTGTAATTCCACCATGACAAACCACCTCCATGTAGGAGGATAATTACATTACTATTTCCTTTCCCATATTCAGCATAGTTCAACCTTTTTCACCTCGCTGTAAAATTCCAATTTGCTCTTCCTGTACCCGCACACGGCAGTTACTCACTTTTCTTCAATGCCATCATGAACTCCCGGACCATCTCGCGATCCAGCTCTCCAATCTCATCACGCGCATTGTCTTTACGAGTAATATATGAATCGTCACCGGTCTCCAGATACCCATACAACTGCATATATGGGTCATAGCCGGCATCTTTCAAAGCCTTGACGATTCGATCCATACGGACTCTGAATTCCTGATTATCCAAGGAAACCGCCTCCGTTATACCATTCTTCGGCTTCTTTTCTTCGTTCATCATACTCTTTCATCTCTTCCTGTGTGGCCGGACGGACCTGATGCTTACCACAATCAGGGCAGTCTGTCACATTCTCTTCATCCGATGCAAATAAATATCTGCACGCATCACAAGCATAAATCATTTCTTATTCCTCCGTTACCTCCGCATAATTGTACTCCAGCAGATCCTCTACCTGACAGCCCAGTACCTTGGATAAGGCAGTCAGCGTGCCGCCGGTGGCTCTGTTGATGTCCATTGCACGGTTATCATACTCCTGAAGGGTCCTGAGATTTACCCCCGACTTTTCTGCCAGTTCCTTCTGTGAATAGCCGCACGCCTTCCGCAGCATCCGCAGCTTTGTTGGCAGCTTTTTTCTGCGGGCAATCCCGTTGACGGTATCCACAAACTTGAGTTCGGACGCCTCGTGAAGGGTTGGATACATTTTCCGGATTTCCGTCATCGATACAATCTGGGACATCTCTCGGAACGAAACCCCTGTATACCACTGATAGAATGCCACGATCCATCCGCACCAGTATTCCGGAGAACGGTCATACTCGGCTTCTGCATCCGGCAACTCCATATCAGCTCCGCTCTTTCGCACGACCTCCATAGCAAGCTCCACACCGGACATGCCGGAGACAACTTTCGGTACGCCCTTCGCAAACTGTCCGGCCAGATCACTGACCAGGAACATATCGAAAAACTCATTGATCTCAAAATGGCAGGTATTGACCGCATAATCCATCATTTCGCCAAGGTTATTCATAGCGTCAGACAAATATTGTTCATCGTAAGCGTGGGTCATCTGGGGTCAGCTCCTCTCTTAAGATATCCCTCATATACAGGCCGTTCAGATCGTCCTTTTCCAGTTCTGCTCTATAGGCCGCTCTCGCCTCATCATCACGGGCCTTGCGCTTGGCATAATATTCGGTATTATCTACACCCACATAAGAGATAAACTGGATCGCATCAAACGCCGCAGGGCTTTTCAGCACGATCTGCTCACCCAGTTTTCCAAGACGCATGGCGTAAGACAGCTGGTTCAGCGATATTTCATTTCCGATAAAGGCTCTGGCAAAGGAAAAATAGGAATCATCTGCACGGTAGCCGATGATCACATCATACTCGGAAAGATCCAGCAAATAGTTCTTTTTCAGCCAGTCAATGCTGCGCTGCTGTATGGGGGAGGAGACTCGGATTTTTCTGTAAGTTACAAGAAGCGCCAGCCAGTGCAGGATGGTATACTCCGATAGGTGCAGCACCTTCAGCTTGCTCAGATCAATCTCATACTGGTTGCAGTATCCGTCGATATTCTCGCTGCACGCCCATTCCTTGGCCAGCTCCAAATGTTCCGTACAATAAAAGCCACGGCCATAGTCGTTATATGTTTTCCCTTTCCCATATACAGGCTTTTTTATGATCTCAGGGGATCCGTGGTATACAATCGTCTTCATCGCCATGCTCCTTTCTACGGATATAATTCGTCCTCAGTTATATTATACGCATTATATCCGTAGAAATCAAGTATCAGAAAACATTTTCTCAATATCTGCTGTCATTCTTCTGAGAAGTAAAGGAAAAGCGGTCTTGAAATGTATTTCAAAACCGCCGTTGAAAATGCAAATTGAGAGCACAGATCCAAGGAAGTTCCCTTAGGTGCTGCTTGTCTGTTTTTTGAAAGAAACGGTTCCCGAGATACAGGCGGCGATACTGGCCACCACATGACTAACCAATACTGCAACCCAAATTCCGTTAAGTCCAAAGCCCACATAGTAAAGTAAATAGGACAGAGGAATCCGAACCACGATGTAATAAAAGATCATCAGGAACATACTCTTTGAGGGTTTCCCCATACCGTTAAGAGCGCCGAGATAGCAGTTTGTAACCGTATTCAGGAGATACCCGATGCTGACAATCAGAAAATAAGTTCCGACAATGGCCGCCACATCATCGCTCTTAACGAATAGGCCGGAAAGCTGCTTTGAAAAGCCAATCACAAGCGCTGAAAGAATCACAAGCAGTCCACATCCATACCCCAAGGCACATTTTAAATAATCCTTGGCTCGGTCATATCTCTTTCCGCCAACACACTGTCCGATAATGGTTGTCAAAACCATATTCAGGGCCATAGCCGGATAAAAAACGATAATCTCCAGTTTCCCGGCAACTCCATAGGCAGCGATGGCCGTTATACTGTATGTACTGACGAGAGCTGTAAGAAAAGTTGTGCTGACCGCCGGAATACTCTGCTGGATAACCGATGGAACCGCTTTCTGAACCAACGGGAGTATGTCAGACTTATCAAACTCAGAAATCTTGAATGTAAACAATTTCTTCTTTTTGAGATAGACCAGCATAAACAAGAGGCAAATTGTTTCTGAGAGCAGGGTCGCAATCGCAGCGCCATTGAACCCAATGAAATGGATGAAAATAGGGTCCAGAACCGCATTCAGGATCGTCGTTGTCAGCATGGCTATCGCTTGAAATATCGAATTCCCAAAGCTGCGCAAAACGGCGGCAAAATAGCAATACAGGTAAATTGCAATGTATCCTAACACATAAACGGATAAGTAGCTGTATGCCATATCATAGGTTTCAGCCGGAGTATTTAAGGCACTTAGAATACTTGGAAGCAGAAGTTCCAGTATGACCGTCACAAGAACGGAAAAGACGACTGCCACACAGAAAGAGGTGGCGATCAAACTTTCCGTCCGCTTTTTGTCCTTTGCCCCAATGGCTTGTGAGAGCAAAATAGACACCCCGTTTGTCGCTCCCATAGCCACAGAGGTCAAAATCAAAATAATCGGGGTTGAGTTGGTCAGAGCTGCATACGCAGTTTCTCCCAATAAGTTTCCGATCCAAAGGCTATCCACAAGGTTATACATCATATTCAAAAACATGGCGGCAATCATCGGGAGCGCCATTGTCATAAGGCAACGCCTCGTATTTCCACCGATAAAATCAATTTTTGTTGGCATAAGAGTACCTTCCTTTCCGTTGTAAGTGAATGAATATTATTCATTATCAAGCCTTTGAAATACCCCTACCAAACTCAGTAGGGGATACTTCAAAGATGCAGCGCATAAATTAGAAACGCCCGAATCCGATTTGCTTTTTCTTTCTGGTCCGCACCGTCTTCCAGCAAAATACCAAGCTGTCCATAAACGCAAAACATCGCGGCTGTCGATAAATCTTCAAGCTGAATTTCGCCCTTTTCCTTAGCCTTCAGCAGCAGCTTTTCTACGATGGGAACCAGCTTTTCGCTTGTTTTGAGTGAAAGCTGATTATGGAATTTTTTGTTTTGAGGGCCATGGAAAACAGCGTAATATTTTGTATTCTTATCTTCCACAGTAGCCGGCATCTTCTCAATAAATTCTTTTAGAGGGATGTCACTGCTTTCTGCTAAGTCTGCAAACTGAGCCACCAGTATATCGGCATACTGATCAATGGCACTGTCAAACAATACTTCTTTGGATGGGAAGTAACGATAGCACAATCCCTGCGCTACTCCGATTTCCTTTGCGATATCCGTAATCGTCGTTTTTTCGTAACCTTTTTCGCCAAACAATCTGAGAGCAACATCAAAGATCTCTTGTTTTCGCTCTTCCGGCTCCTTTGTAATCCGCATATCAGGACCTCCTTTCCTTTAGGATATCATACCCGTCCTAAAAAATCAATGAATGAACATCAATCATTTTTTGCCCATAGCAATGCAAGCAGTATTTCCTATCCGCTCCCACGATACATCACGGAAACGCTCTGAAAGCATCGAAACCATTTCTGCTTCAGAATATATTTTGACATCGCCTTCTTTGCTATGCCGCATATAGAAATTCATGATCGCGCGCCCTACAAGGGGCTGCCAGCAATCTCCCATCAGGAAAGTGCCTCCCGGCTTCAATACCCGGTATACTTCCCTTAATACATTTTGCGGTGCAGGATAATGATGGAACGAGTCGTTGCAGTACACAACATCAAAAGCATTGTCCGAGAAAGGGAGTGACTCGCTGTCTCCCAATATCAGCTTGACTTGTTCCGGCAATTTTGACTTGGCAACAGCAAGCATTTTCTCGGATAAGTCGATGCCGCACAGTTCTTTATGGGTATCCTCCTGCACAATGAGCTTCAGCATCTCTCCCGTCCCGCATCCTAAATCCAGAGCAGACTGAAACGGAATATGTGACAGCTTTTCCAACAGGACGGGATAAAGAGAACGGGCGTGCTGGCCTTTCATATCTTCGTCGTAGGTAGCGGCCTGTCGATTAAATGCTGCTTTCGAGTTTTCCTTTATGGCATTCATGGCTCTGCCTCCTTTCCATCCATTAGTATAGCATCTTTTTTGGAAATGTCAATGAATAATATTCATTCATTTATTGCCCGCTAATTTTTTTCTTCGTTCATTCCGCTGAGAAATCGTTCTGGAGCCCTTTAAAACTGAAGCGCGGCCACTGTTGGAAGTGGTCAGGAAATGGATTACGAAGAAAATAAGCAGCAGCACAGATGGGCGAAAACCCAATCGTGCTACTGCTTTTCAATAGGGGTGCAATTTCCCTTCTACTCTTCTTTATGAGCATTGTAAGCATCCCTCAGATGCTTAAAGGACTCCTGGCTGATTACATGCTCCATCCGGCAAGCATCCCGCTCTGCCGACTTCGGATCAACACCTACTTCGGTAAGTAAATCCGTAAAAAAGCAGTGCTTTTCATAGGTCTGCTCGGCAACTTCTCGCCCTAAGTCCGTCAGGTGAAGGAAAAAGTCCTCATCCATCGTAAGGAACCCACCTTCTTTTAGAGTGGTCACAGCATGGCTCACACTGGGCTTTGACACCTCCATGTGCCGGGCCACATCTACGGAACGCACCATGCCGAGTTTCTTTTGGAGAACAAGGATGGTTTCCAGATAGTCCTCCCCGGACGCACGAAGTTTCATTAGAACCTCCCTTACTGTATCCGCCAGCCCTCGGCTTGTTCGCGGATTTGGATAAACTTTTTATAAGTACCTTCCTGTTGCAGCAGTTCCTTATGTGTACCTCTCTGAGCCACAGTCCCGCCATCAATCACAAGGATTTGGTCGGCGTTCTCAATCGTAGCCAGACGATGAGCAATCGTAATAATGGTCTTGCCATGTGTCAGGGCAGAAATAGCTTCCTGGATCAAATGCTCATTCTCCGGGTCAATGCTTGCTGTTGCCTCATCCAAAATGACAATGGGAGCATCCTTGAGCATCGCCCTGGCAATGGAAATTCTTTGCTTTTCACCGCCGGAAAGCGAAGAACCCCCTTCACCAATCACCGTGTCATATCCGTCCGGCAAAGCCATTATGAAGTCATGGCAGCGGGCAGCTTTTGCGGCGGCGATGATCTGCTCATCCGTAGCGTCCGGACTGCCGAATTTTATGTTATTCTTGATGGTATCCCGGAACAGATAGACATTCTGAAAAACCATACTGATATTTTTGAGCAGACTATCGCAGGTAAATCTGCGAATATCTGTTCCACCAATGGTAATCATTCCGCTGTTAACATCGTAAAAACGGGCAATCAGGTTACACAGCGTAGATTTTCCACTGCCAGATGGCCCCACGATGGCCGTTGTGCTATTTTGCGGAATTTTGAAGTTCAGGTCATGCAAAACAATCCGGCTGTCATATCCGAAAGAAACATCCCTAAACTCAATATCATAGGATGCCGGTTTTATGTCGGTGCCGTCCCGGTCGATATAGTTTACATTCTCCAACGCTTCCAGCTTATTCATGGCAGAGTCCACAACTCCAAGCATATGGGCCGCGTCATTGATATTCTCCACGCTGCCAAACATCACAAAAGAGAACAGAACAAACATCAGGAAGAATGCCATACTCATTTGTCCCTGCAACGCCTGCCATGCACAAATAAAGACAATTCCCAGCGAAGCCAGTTTTAAGGCAAACAAATGCAGACAGTTAAAGGGAGTAAAGCCTTTTTCCACCTTGATATGAATATCTTTCAGGTCTTTACTGGCATTACGAAAGTTCTCAATAGAGGCTCCTTCCTGTCCAAAAGACTTCACAATGGAAAGCCCCCGGATGTATTCAATCGCTGCGCCGGACATATCTTCCATTGCTTTATGGGTTGTTGCAGCGGTTTTTTCACTGTGTCTGCTGATCCCCTGCAAAGCCAGCGCCGAAAGAGCAACGCCGACAATGGAAATAACCGCAGCAACGGGGCTGAAGAAGATCAGGCATAAAACGATGGCAATAAACTTTGCATATCCATTGATGATGACATCTACCATTTTCATGCCCTGTAATTCCAAAGTAGACAATTCCGTGGTAACACCTGCCAGAATGTCACCAACACTGTTCTGCGAAAAGTACCCAAGGGGAACCCGTTTCAGTACATCGCCCAGATGAATACGCTGTCCGGCGGCCACTTCATATCCAATGCTCTCCTGCAATACTGCCCGGAGATAAGAAAGCAGGAAGTTCAATACAATCGAGCCAATAATGATCCCCAGCATTTGCCAGATTAAAACAGTATCAATCGCAGTATTCGTCCAGTATGCCTGGATCGCTTTATCCAGTGCGAACGCGGCTGCCATTGTAGGAATAGCAGTAGACAAACTGCTGAAAAAGGAACACACAGAACCAAGATAGAGGTGGCCTTTATATTTACCAGCCCACCGGATAATGCGTTTCATTGACTTAAACATTGACAGCCACCTCCTTTTTCTCGCCCACAGACCAGTTCTTTGCACCAATATGAGCCTGCCACATATCCGCATAAAGCGGGCAGCGTTCCAGGAGTTCCTCCTGCTTTCCGCAATCAACAATCTGTCCTTTCTTCAAAACGACAATCTGATCTGCGTTTTGAATGGTAGACAGACGGTGTGCAATCACCAGCAGGGTCTTTCCTTTGGAAAGGGCCATGATGGATTTCTGGATTTTATCTTCATTCTGCGGGTCAGTGAAGGCAGTTGCCTCATCCAAAATCACAATAGGCGCATTTTTCAAGATTGCTCTCGCAATAGCAATTCGTTGCTTTTCTCCGCCAGATAGCCGCTTGCCGGCATCACCGGCAGGGGTATCATATCCTTTTTCCAGCCGAGCAATGAAATCATCGCAGCAAGCCGCTTTTGCGGCGGCATATACTTCCTCATCCGTAGCATTTGGATTACCCAGGCGGATGTTCTCTTTGAGAGAGCAGTTGAACAGGAAATTGTCCTGTGTCACGAAACTGACCAATTCGGAAAGCTGCCGGATGGAAAGTTCCTTGATATTCGTACCGCCGATGGAGATACTGCCGCCGGTCACATCCCAAAATCGGGCAATCAGCCGGGCCACGGTGGACTTGCCCCCGCCGGATGGCCCAACCAGGGCTGTAAAACTTCCCTGCGGCATTTTCAGGCTGATGTCATGCAGCACTTCGTTTTGCCCGGTGCCATCATAGGAGAAAGACACATTCTGTAAAACAATATCTGTGTGCCTGATTGGAACAATCTTGCCAGAGTCCGGCAATACGGGCAGGTTCAGAAGTTCATTTGCAGCTTCTACTGCATACTCCATTGACTTTGCCTCGTTGATAAAAGTAGTAGCCTTCATCAGCGGGCCAACAATACTCAGCGAGAGAATAATTCCCATCGCCAATTCAGCAGGCGTGATACTCCCGCTCTGCGTCAACAGCAAACCGATGGGAAGTACCCCCAACAGGGTGGTGGGCATAATCGCCATCATCAGGTTCATTGTTTTCCAAGTACTCTTGAACCATGCCAGAGTAAAATCCTTAAAGGACTTTACCGCTCCTACAAACTTTTCATAGGAACTGGTGCTTTGATTGAACGCCTTAACAACCTCAATGCCTTCCACATACTCAATAATGACATTGTTTACATGATTGTTTGCCTCCATATAAGCTGCGTACTGGCTGTTATAGTTCCGCATGAGAAAGAACATGGGGATCATAGCCAGAACCGGAGCAATCAGAACTGCAAGGCCCAAACGCCAGTCAATCGCCAGCAACCAGATAAAAATAGCAACCGGAAGGAGCAGGTTCGATGTCAGCTCCGGGATCATGTGGGCCAGAGGCGGCTCCAAATCCTCCACCTTGTCCATGATAATATTCTTCAAGTAACCGATCCTTCGTCCCATTACTTCGCCAAGGGGCGCCCTCATCAGGCGATTTGCGATTTTCAGGCGAATGCCTTCCAGTATCGTGTAAGCGGA
>ENA-UONS01002572-UONS01002572.1-human-gut-metagenome-genome-assembly--contig:-CS19-NODE-2572-length-14028-cov-10.035926_pt1 | contig 14028 bp, 10 predicted proteins | sample MGYA00242458_ERZ724005 | MGnify/ENA metagenome assembly ERZ724005
GCGCGCAATGCATCGGCGCGGGCAAGCCCCGCCGCGCGCTGCAGACGCTGTGGTACGCCATCGCTATCGCGTTCGGCTTCGGCATCCTCATCTCGGTCATCATCCAGTTCGTGGCCGAGCCGGTCGTGGGGCTGTTCACGGACAGCGCGGCCGTCGCCGCCGCGGGCGGGCAGTACCTGCGCGGGTATATTCTCGACTGCTGCTTCGCCGGGCTGCACTTTTGCTTCAGCGGGTATTTCTGCGCCATCGGCCGCTCGGAGCTGTCGTTCCTGCACAACATCACGGCCGTCGTGCTCGTGCGCGTGCCGGGCGCGTATCTGACGAGCAAGTGGTTTCCCACGACGCTGCTGCCCATGGGCCTGGCCACGGCGGCGGGCTCGCTGCTGTCGGTCATCATCTGCGTGATCGCATTTCTGGTGCTGCGGCGGCGCGGCCGGCTCGTGCCGGAGGAGGACTGACATGGCGCGCGCTCGCTCGCCCCGGCGGACTTCTCGCGTGAGATCACGATGATCGACTACGGCCTGACCAGCGACCCGGAAAAATTCGTGACCGAGATCCGCATCCCCGTCCGGGCCGCGGAGTGAATGTATATGCAAAGCCCCTCAGATCCATTCGGATCTGAGGGGCTGTTCATTTGGTTGATTACTTCTTTACGTTCTTGCAAAACTCCATCAGGATCGTCGCGACCTGCTCGCGCGTCGCGCTGCCCTGCGGCTCAAGATAAGTCTGGCCGCCGTTGCTCGCACCGGAGATCAGGCCGAGGGCCACGGCATCCGCCAGCGCGTCCTTCGCCCAGCCGGACACGCTGCCCGCATCCGGGAAGACGCTCAGATCAGCGGGCGTCCACGTGCGCTCGAGCTTGAGCACGCGCGTCATGTATTCCATGAGGATGACCGCGATCTGCTCGCGCGTCACTGGCAGGTCGGGCGCAAACGTCGTGGCAGACGTACCGGAGACGACCCCGGTCTGGTACGCCCAGAGGACTGCGTCCTTGTACCAGTTTTGCGTCAGGTCGGTAAACGGCGTGGTGCCGCTCACCTTCGGCTCGCCCTCGAGGTTATAGAGGATCTGCACGATCTGCGCACGCGTCGTCGTCATCTTCGGTGCGAACAGATTGCCGCCGACGCCGGACATCAGCTGATGCGTCACGCAGTACTGGATGCCGGGGTACGCCCAGTTTTTCGTCACGTCGGTGAACATCTCCGTCACGTCGACTTCCGCCGTGTCCTTCCACGTTGCCTTGAGGCTTTGGTCGATGGAGAAGGTTACCACTTCGCCGGCGGGGTACACTGTGCCGTCTACTGCGAGCCAGCCGGCAAACTCCTTGCCCTCCGGCGGGGTGTAGGTGCATTCGGGAAGCGTGAAGTTCTCGCCCGACTTGACCTTCATGGGCTGCATCGTGCCAGTGCCGCCGTTGGGGTCAAAGGAGATGGTGATTTCTGCTGCTTCCTTGTCCTTCCATGTCGCTTTGAGGCTTTGGTCGTAGGTGGAGAATACGTCGTGACCGGCGGGGTACACATTGCCGTTTACTGCGAGCCAGCCGGCAAACTCCTTGCCCTCCGGCGGCGTGAAGGTACATTCGGGGAGTGTGTAGCCAACACCTGCTTTGACCCTCATGGGCTTCATTGTGCCGGTGCCGCCGTTGGGGTCGAAGGAGATGGTGATATACTTTGCGGGAACCTCGGTCTTGAGCGTAAACGCCACCTTGCCGATCCTGGCGTTTCCGGTGTCGTACTTGTAGGTGACCTCCTTGACGTCGCGGTTATCGAGCGTCAGCACGTCCCAACCATCGACCTTGCTAACCGTGCCGCCGGTCCAGTTGCTCGCGCGGGCGGCCGTGAAGTATGTGCCCTCCGTCGCGCCGTAGCACGGCAGGTCGGGATAGACCTTATACTGGAGGTTTTCATCCACCTTGATGTCGTAGACGTTGCCAGAGCAGTCCACATAGCGCGGATCGAGCGCCGTGTTGCTGCTCAGGTTCAGCCACGAGAGACGGTTATTCTGGCAGTAGAGCGTTTCGAGCTTTTTGTTGCTGCGCAGGTCGAGCGTCTCGATCTGGTTGTCGTTGCAGTACAGCCGCCGGAGCTTGGGGCAGCGGTCCACATCCAGCTTCTTGAGCTTCATCTTGCTGCACGAAAGCTTCTGCAGATTGCTCTGCGCGCGGAGGTCGAGCTCGGTGATCGGATTGTCGTTAACACTAAGATCCTCGAGGGAGACGTTGCTGCTCAGGTCGAGCGCGGTGATCTGGTTTTCATAGCAGTACAGCGTCTTGAGCATGTAGTTGCTGCGCACATCGAGTGCGGTAAGCTGGTTATTATAGACAAAGAGCTCAACCAGCTTCCGGTTGTTGCTCACATTGAGCGAGGTCAGCTTGCAATGGGAGACACTCAGAAACTCCAGCTTGGTGTTTTTGCTGACATCAATGGATTTGAGGTCATGATTGGCCCAAAGATAGAGATGCGTCAGCTCCGGCAATTGCCGGACGTCGAGGGCTGTCAGCTTGTTGCTGCTCGCGTTGATTTGCTGGAGCTTTGTGTTGGCGCTCAGGTCGAGCGAGGTGAGCTTATTGTTGCTGCAGAACAGCTCGGTGAGCTCTGGGTTCTTGCTCAGGTTGAGTGCGGTGAACTGGTTTACGCTGCAGTCCAGATACCGGAGCGAGCTGCCCGTGTGAAACCACAGATCGGTGAGCTGGTTTCCGGAGCAGTTGAGCTTTTCCACTCTCGAGTTCTGCTCCAGATTGAGTGTTTTCTTCAGTTCCTGGCCGCTGCAATTGAGATCCTTCACATATCTCAGGTATCGGATGCCCCTGAGACTCGTGATGGGGGCGCGGTCGCCGAGCACCTCTTGGATGTTATCATCGCTGACGTCGAGCACTTCGATCTGCCGGGCCTTCTCCTCAGTCAGGACCGAGCTGCCGACGATCTTGAGCACGTATTCCCGGAACACCGGGTCGGGGAAGGTCTCTTCGTTGATCGGTATGGCGCTTGCCGCGCTTGCCGTGAACGGCAGCAGGCTGAACACCATGACCAGACACAGGACAATGCTGAGAATGCGTTTTTTCATCTGTTTCCGCCTCCTTGGTTTGGAATATGTGGGGGGTGGGCTTTCGTATCAGAACGAGCCGCTGCGTCCGTGGCCGCCGCCGCCGGAAAAGCTGCTCGAATCGCTTGAGCTGCTCGAGTCGCTCTTGCGCTCGATCTTGTGGCGCGCCGTGGTCGTGTGGGTGAAGACGTCCTCGCGCGTCGTCAGGTTCAGTCCCTCCGCCGTGACGTAGGCCGAGGCCTCGGCCTGGCGGTAGACGGAGCGCATCTTCATCTTCAGCAGCTGGCACACGATCAGCGCGAGCAAGAGCCCGACGCCGAACGAGATGCCGAGGCGGCGCAGAAACTGCGGCCACGTGAATTCGCCGGAGTCGACGCTGAGGATCCCGGCGCAGCCCTCAAGATAGTCCGAGAAACCGTCGTACCAGTCGTTGTCCGCAAAGTCGTCGAGAAAGGCGTTCTCGAGCTTGATGAGCTTGGCGTCCGGGAAGATGGGCTCTGCCTTGTCGCCGTAGACAAAGGTGGCGTACTTGCGGTTCGACATACTCAGCAGCAGGAGGATGCCGTCGCGCCCGCTGCCATAGCCGAGCGACTGCGCATGGTAGATCGAATAGGACGCGGTCGCAGCGTCGGGATAGCCATAGTCGCCGAAGTCATCGACTATGCAGATGTACACGCCGACACCGTAGTGCTCCGAGATCTCGGCGGCGCGCGCCTCGAGCGTTTCGACCTCCGAGAGCGTGAGGATCGCGGCTTCATCGTCGACATAGGTCTCTGCCGCCATGACGGGCAGCACGAGCGTGACAGCCAGCAGCAGCACGAGCAGCAGCGCGGTCAGTTTTTGTTTCATGGTGTCCGCCTCCTTACATAAACTGCAGGATGACCGTCAGCGCGACTGTGACCACGCCTGCGATCGCACCGAACGTGCCCCAATAGCGGCCGCGGTCGGTCGGCAGGTCGCCGACAAGCTTGCCGGTCTGTCCGTTCATGGCGAAGAGGAAGCTTTCGCCGTTCCACTTCGTGCTCAGCATCCACACCGGCAGCAGGGCGTAGTGCACCTTGCCGCGGTGCAGGCGGATGTCCGTGTGGTCGGTCACGCACGTGCCGTAGCCGGTCACGGTCTCGCGCAGGGCGTTTTCGAGCGTCTCTCTGCTGCGGCGGTCGGCGCGGGCGCGGCTGTCGTCCACGGTGACGTCGTACTTGTCGGCCAGATAGCCGGGCAGGTACGCCGTGGAAAACGGCTGCATCTGCGTGTAGTCAAACGGCTCGATGGAGTCCATGTGGTCGTCGGGCATCTTGCTCGAGGCGTCCACCGGGATCTTCTCAAACGCGATCGAGCCGCCGCGGTGCACGTCGTAATGGTCGGTCTCGGTGACCTCGTAGTCGTCGTCCCTATAGGTGCGGGAGTTGGCGGCCTTGTAGTCGACCTCGCCCTCCGCGCCGCCGTCAAACAGCCAGAACGGGACATACACGCCCTGGATCTCCTCGATGTGGTTGCCGGCCGTGAACGAGCGCGGCAGGAAGGGCTTGCCCCGGTAGTGTGCGCGCAGCGCACGCACCGCGTCGTCCTTCGTCATCTTGAACGGGAGCACGAACTCCGGCTTGAGCGCGCCGGAAAACTGCCCCGGCACGACCGTCGGGTTGCCGCAGTAGGGGCAGGAGGTGGCGGCGGTGGTCTCGTCGCAGATCAGCTCCGCGCCGCACGACGGGCAGCCGTAGACCCGCAGACCGTCGGCATCCGCGCCCCAGTCGCTGCTGAGGTCGGAGGTGTCCCAGCCGCCGTCGTCGTCGGCGTCCGCCTTCGCCGCCTCCGCCTTTGCGTCGGCCGCCTCCTTGGCAGCGGCGGCCTCGGCCTCCTTTTGCGCATAGAGCGCCTCGATCTCCGCGACGTCATACGCAGAGCCGCAGTAGTCACAGGTGAGCTTGCCGGTCTCGGCCGAAAAATGCAGGGGGCCGGTACAGGCCGGACACTGATAGTTGGTTACCTGGGTGGGCATGTGCGCGCCTCCTTTCGTTGTGGGTCAGGAAACGGTGTCGCCGTCGTTGAACGGGTCGCCGCACTCGGGGCAGAACTTCGGCGGGTTGGTCGGGTCCTCCGGCTCCCAGCCGCACTTGTCGCATTTGAATCTCTTCACGGCGGCCGGGCGCGGTCTGCCGCACTCGGCGCAGAATTTGCCCTTGTTCACCGCGCCGCACGTGCACGTCCAGCTCTCGTCCGCAGGTTTGGGCTGGCCGCAGCTGCCGCAGAACTTGCCGGTGTTGCCGGTCTGACCGCAGGCGCACGTCCAGCCATTGGCCGCCGGCGCTGCCGCCGGGGCGGCGGGCTGCGGCGCGGGCTGCGGCGGGGCAACGGGCTGCTGGGCCGCCTGCTGGGCCGCCTGCTGCTGACCCATGGCGTAGAGATTCTGGGCGTTGATGCCGCCCATCTGACCGGCCATGCCCATGCCCATGAACGCCATGGCCGGGCCCGTGGCCGTGTTGGACGCGGCGGCCTTCATCGCCTCGCCCTGCGAGCGCGAGAGCATCGCCGCCGCGCGCGTCGGGTCCATGTAGGCGGCCTCGCGCTGCATTTCCTTGATCATCTGCTCGTCTTCCTCGTTCGCCTTCACGGACGAGACGCCGAAGGCCACGATCTCCAGGCCGCGGCGGTCACGCCACTGCGCCGAGAGCTCCTCGTTGAGCGCCTCGGCGATCTCGCGCGTGTGGCCGGGCAGCGACGAGTAGCGGATGCCCATGTCGCTGATGCGCGCGAACGCCGGCTGCAGCGCCGTGAGCAGCTCGCTCTTGAGCTGACCGTCGATCGTGTCGCGGGTGTAGTCCTCGGTCACGTTGCCGCAGACGTTGGTGTAAAACAGCAGCGGGTTCGTGATGCGGTAGCTGTACTCGCCGAAGCAGCGGATGGCGATGTCGATGTCGATGCCGGCGCGCTGGTCCACCACGCGGAACGGCACCGGGCTCGGCGTGCCGTACTTGTTGCCGGTCAGCTCCTTGGTGTTGAAATAGTAGATGCGCTGATCCTTCGGTGCCTCGCCGCCGAAGGTGAAGCGCTTGCCGATGTTCTGGAACACCTGGCCGATGCTCTCGCCGAGGTTTCCGGCAAAGATCGTCGGCTCGGTGGACGCGTCGTAGGTGTACTCGCCCGGCTCGGCGCAGACCTCGACGACCTTGCCCTGCTCGACGATGAGCATGCACTGACCGTCGGCGACGGCGATGCGCGAGCCGCTGGTGATGATGTTCTCGTCGCCGTGCGTGTTGCTCGAACGGCGGGTGGTTTTCTTCTGTCCCTTGACCGCCAGCACATCGGCCGGCAGCGCCTCGCAGGTGAAAAATTCTTTCCACTGGTCGGCCATGACACCGCCGGCGGCTCCGGCGATCGCTTTGATAAGTCCCATAAGCATACTCCTTTACGCAGGTGTTTTTCATCATATCTAACTGTTTCTGATGATTTTTCAGCTATGCTGATAGTATAAGGCATCGGGGCCGGAAATGCTACGTTTGCGGCGCGAAAACCCCGCCGAAACCGCAAAATACGACTGAGTAGTAGACAAGGTGCACAGCCTGACGACGGTCAGGTTGTGCACCTTGCAGTATCCTCTGCCCGCGGCGCGGCGATCTCATCGAGACGGCCGCAGCGGCGGAAGAGGTCGATATACAGCATGAGCTCCTCGCGTGAGGTCACGCCGAGCTTGCGGTTGATGTTCGTGTTGTGCTTTTTGGCGGTGGCCACGCTGATGTACGCGCGCGCCGCGACCTCCTCGAGCGAGCAGCCGTCGATGTAATACTGCAGCACGGTGCGCTCCATGGGCGTGAGCGTCTGCACCCGGCTGCGGAAGCCGGCGAGCAGCTCCTCGATGTTCGGCGGCAGGCCTCCGGCCGTGAGCTGCTCGGCCGCGCGCGAGCGGACGAAGGCCAGCAGCTCATCGATCTCCGAGATGCCGGACGGGTGCTCGCCGGGGGCCTGCTCGCGGATGGCCTGCAGGCTGCGGGAGATCGGCGTCACGAACCGGCGCGACAGGTATGTCGACAGCAGCAGCATCGCCGCGAGGAACACGAGCGAGCCCGCGATCCACACCATGCGGCTGCGCGCCTCGAGCGTGCGCAGCCCGATCTCTGGCACGAGCACCACGGCGGCGAGCTTCCGCCCTGCGGCGTCGGTCGCGCCGATCGGTTCGTGCAGACCGAGATAGGTGCGGCTGCCGTCGGAATACGTATTATAATACCGGCCGGTCTTGCACGTGAGCGTGCCGTCGGCCGTGAGATACGACCCGCCGGGGCTGCCGATCATGGCCTGTCCGAGCAGCAGCCGGTCGCCGTCTATGGGGGCGAGCACCGTGACCATGCTGCCGTAGGCGCTGTCCACGGCGGGATAGGTGAGGCGAAAATACAGATCGCTGAGCTCCGCGCCGCAGATGCCGCGCACATTGCCGGCGCTGTCGAGCATCGGCACGCACAGCAGCGTCACCGACTCCCATGTGTCGGGCAGGGCGATGCGCCCCGTCCACAGGCAGCGCTCGGCGAGACGGCCGTCCGATCCGCGCAGCAGCTGCGTGTAGCCGGGGACGGCCTGCACGTTCAGCTCCGGATTCCAGCGGTTGTGAATCTGCACCTGCGCGCTGCGCGCCGTCTCCGCCGTGCCGCGAAAGCACGTGACGTGCTGGTCCGTCGCACCGATGGCGCGCAGCGCCGAATAGCGCAGGTACAGCCCAGCGCGCGAGGTCGCCGCGCCCGGCAGCTCCGTGTTGGCCGTCGCGTCCAGACAGAAGACCGCACCGCTGCACGCGCTGGATTTCAAATAGGTGTTCAGCGCGGGATAGAGCGCCGTCTCGACGGCCGCGATCGCGCCGGGATCGTCGTTGAGCGCGGAGAACGTCCGCCCGCCGGCGGCGAGCTGCTTGTCCAGCTCGCGCGTGAGCTCCTCCGACAGGGCGATGCTCTGCGCCGTGAGCTGGTCCATCTGCCCGGCAAGCGCCGAGGCGGTGTTGTGCTTCTGGATCGCCAGCGACTGGCCGAACTTTTGTGCCGTGTTGGAAAACACCCCCGTCAGGCTCACGACCAGCAGCACGGCGGCCAGGATCGCCAGCGCCATGCTGAACCAGTACAGCACGAGCCGCCGCTGCATGCTCACGCCCTGCGTCTTTGCTTTTTCCAGCACCGAGCGCATTTCCCGTAACCGGAGCATGGCTGTCACCGCCTTTCTGCCGCCTCAGCGGACGTAGGTTTTTTCAAATTGGTCGAGCGTGGACCAGATCAGCCCCTCGCGCGCGCCGTCGCCCTGCTGCTCGCAGAGCACGCGCCCGGCCGTGAGCTGCAGGCGCACCTGCTCTTCAAAGCGGGTCTCGAGCTCGAGATAATCCCTGCGCTGCGGCGGAGTATAGAACGTGTAGCTGCTCTGCGTGTCGAGATACGCCTGATAGAGCGAGACGTACATGGGGTCATCGAGCGTGCGCACAGCGCTGGGCAGCTCGTTTGCAAACGCCGTCTGCGTGACGGGCATATAGCCCAGCCGCGTCACGAAATCGACGTTGCGCTTGGGCGCCGTGAGCCACTTGAGAAACGTCATGCACGCGCGCTCGCGCTCGGGCGTGGACCTGACCGTGCAGATGCCGGCGCCGCGCTGCATGACGAGCTTCTCCCCGCCCGCAAACGTCGGGCACGGCAGCGAGATGATCTCCACCGGCTCGGACGTGTTGTCCGGATAGGTGACGGTGTCGGCATAGTACAGCACGCTTGCCGACGAGGCCACGGACACGACCGCGTCGCCCGTGCGCAGGGGCTCGGTGGCGTAGCCGCTCTTGAGCCAGACGCTGCCGGCAAGCGTCGCGCGGGCATACGGCTCCCACACGCGGCGGAACGTCGGGCCGAAGGACACCTGATCGCCGTCGAAGAAATCCGCACCGAGGGATTCGACACCGACCTGAAAATAATTAAAATGGTAGTCATGCACGAAAAACACCTTGCCGTCGTTCGGCGTGTCGGGGGTCTGCGCGTCCGTCCAGGCGGTGTAGGCCTCCGCCGTGCGGTAGAGCCCCTCCCACGTGGACAGATCGTCGAGCGTCGCGCCCGTCGCGGCGGCGAAGCGGTCAAAGAGCGTCTTGTCCACAAACAGGATCTCCGTGCTCTTGGCCACCGGCAGTACGGTCAGGTGTCCGTTCACCTCGCCCTCGTCGAGAAACGCGGGGATGAAATCCGCCAGCTCCGCATCCGAGAAATAGTCCCGGTAGTCGACGAGGATGTCTGCGTCCGGCAGGGCCAGCACGGTCTTGGGATAGGACACGAACATGTCCGGCAGCGCCGTGGCGCCGGGCTCGCCGTAAGCCGAGGCGAGCACCGCCTCATGGATGGTGTTCGTGTTCGTGACGCTGCCGACCTGCACGCGGATATTCTGCTCGCGGCCGACGGTGTCGTTGAACGTGTCGATGAGGTCGTTGAGTGGGGACTCGGTCTCGCCGCCGTAGACGTGCCAGATCGTCACGGTCACGGGTTCGCGCCCGCCGCCGCAGCCGGCGCAGCCGAGCAGCAGCGCAAGGGCAAGCAGCAGCGCGGGGATACGCGCGCGGTGGTTCATCCGGGCACCTCCTTACAGGGTGTTTTTTTCAGTATAGCGAATTTTTGCCGTCCCGGCAACCAAAATCGGCATATTTTTTACACGTGTCTTGACACGGGACGCGTCCCGGCGCGATCCTGACGGCGGAGCTGAGCGACGGCGAGTGGTACCTCACATCCGGCCACCCCATGCAGCGGGAGCACTACCTGTCGTTCGCGGCGCTGGTCCATGAGGACACGGTCGTGCTGCGGCGGCTCTACCCCGAGTGGGGCGCGCAGACGCGCCGGCCGTACTTCGCGCACGGCACGCTGCTGTGGTACTGCACGCAGCACGGGCTGTTCGCGCAGAAGATCGACGCGCACAAAAAGTGAGCAGAAAACAGCAAAGGCGTCCCCGAGAGGGGACGCCTTTGCTGCGGTTTTGGATGCATTACGCGATGCCGGTGACGGTGTAGTCCTTGGCCTCGACCGTGCTTTTGAGCACGGCGTCGTCCACCGGGGCGCTGAGCGTCACGACGGCGGTGCCCGCCGTGTGGCTGACCTCGGCCTCCGTGACTTCCGGCAGCGCCTCGAGCGCCTTCTTCACGGCCGCCTCGCAGTGAGTGCACATCATGCCTTCGATCGAAATGGTTTTTTTCATTGTGGTTTCCTCCTTGATTTCGGTGGTTTCTTTGAGATGGTTTGCGCGTTTATGATCGTGGCGCGTATCGCGCAGTTTGAACAGATTCAGGCGCAGGGCGTTCGTGACCACGCAGAAGCTCGACAGGCTCATGGCCGCCGCGCCGAACATGGGGTTGAGCGTCAGGCCCAGCGGGACGAACACACCCGCCGCGATGGGGATGCCGATGGTGTTGTAGAAAAATGCCCAGAACAGGTTCTCGTGGATGTTGCGCAGCGTCGCGCGGCTGAGCCGGATGGCCGCCGGCACGTCGCTCAGGCGGCTGTTGACGAGCACGACGTCGGCCGCGTCGATGGCCACGTCCGTGCCCGCGCCGATGGCGATACCAATGTCCGCGCGCGTGAGCGCCGGCGCGTCGTTGATGCCGTCGCCGACCATGGCGACCTTGCCGCGCGCGCTCAGGCGGTGGATCTCGCGCTCCTTGCCGTCGGGCAGCACGCCTGCGATCACCTCGTCCACACCGGCCTGCGCGCCGATGGCCTTGGCCGTGCGCGCATTGTCGCCCGTGATCATGACGACGCGGATGCCCATGTTGCGCAGCTCGCGGATGGCCTGCGGGCTGTCGGGCTTGAGCACGTCCGCCACGGCGATGATGCCAAGCAGCTCCCCGCCGCGGGCGAAAAACAGCGGCGTCTTGCCGGCCTCGGCCAGTGCCTGCGCCTGCGCCTGCATGGGCGCGGGGATGTCGGCTGCGGTGCGGATGAAGTCCGCGTTGCCGCCGCAGAGCGGCTGCCCGTCGAGCGTGGCCTTGAGCCCGTTGCCCGGCAGGGCCTGAAAGTCCGCGACCTCGGCGGCGGTCAGCCCGTCCGCCTCCGCGCGGCGCAGCACCGCCTTGGCCAGCGGGTGCTCGCTCCGGCGCTCGAGCGCGCAGGCCAGGCGCAGCAGCTCGCCCTCCGTCACGCCCGGGGCGGGGCAGAGGTCCGTCACGGTCGGGTCGCCGGAGGTGATGGTGCCGGTCTTGTCGAGCGCGACGATCTGGATGCGGCCGGTCTCCTCGAGGGAGGCGGCCGTCTTGAAGAGGATGCCGTTTTTCGCGCCCATGCCGCTGCCGACCATGATCGCCACCGGGGTGGCGAGGCCGAGCGCACACGGGCAGCTGATGACGAGCACGGAGATGCCGCGCGCGAGCGCATAGCCCACGGTGCGGCCGAGCAGCAGCCAGACGACGAACGTCACGAGCGCGATGCCCATGACCGACGGCACGAACACGCCGGACACCTTGTCGGCGATCTTCGCGATCGGCGCCTTCGTGGCCGCCGCGTCGCTGACCATCTGGATGATCTGCGAGAGGGTCGTGTCCTCGCCGACGCGCGTGGCGCGGCACTTGAGAAAGCCCGACTGGTTCACCGTCGCGGCCGAGACGGACGCGCCCGGCGCCTTGTCGGCCGGGATGCTCTCGCCCGTGAGTGCCGCCTCGTTGACCGCGCTCGTGCCGGCGAGCACCACACCGTCGACCGGGATGCGCTCGCCCGGGCGGACGACGAAGACATCGCCCTTCTGCACCTGCTCGACCGGGACGGTCACCTCCGCGCCGTCGCGCGCGACGGTGGCGGTTTTCGGCGCGAGCTCCATGAGGCTGCGCAGTGCGTCGGTCGTTTTGCCCTTCGAGCGGGCCTCGAGCGTCTTGCCCACCGTGATGAGCGTGAGGATCATGGCGGCGGACTCAAAGTAAAAGTCCATCATGTAGTTCATGACGGCCTGCTCGTCGCCGCGCACCTGCGCACCCGTCATGGCGAAGAGCGCATAGGTACTGTACACGAACGCCGCCGTCGCCCCGAGGGCCACGAGCGTGTCCATGTTCGGCGCGCGGTGCCAGAGCGCCTGGAAGCCGCTGATGAAAAACTTCTGGTTGATGACCATGATGATGACCGTCAGCAGCAGCTGCGTCAGGCCCATAGCGACGTGGTTGCCGTCATAAAACTTCGGCAGCGGCCAGCCCCACATCATGTGGCCCATGGAAAAGTACATCAGCACGAGCAGAAAACCCAGCGACCAGAAGAGTCTGCGCCGCAGCTTCGGCGTCTCGTGGTCGGCCAGCGCGTCGGCGCCGGCGGCGGGGCTTGCGCTCTGCTGCGCGCCCTTGACCGACGCGCCGTAGCCCGCGGCCTGCACCGCGTCGATGATGGCCTGGTCCGCCGCCGTGCCCTCCACCCCCATGGAGTTGGTCAGCAGGCTGACCGAGCACGCCGTCACGCCCGGCACGTTCGACACCGCCTTTTCCACGCGCGCCGAGCAGGCCGCGCAGCTCATGCCGGTGACATGGTATTGCTTCAAAGTGGTTCCTCCTTTGCGGTGCGGCTCATTTCATGAGCTTCTGCAGCGTCGCCACCAGCTCGTCGATCACCTCGTCCTTGCCGTCGCGGATGTCCTCGACGACGCAGGTGCGGATGTGGCTGGCCAGCAGCTCCTTATTGAATGCATTGAGCGCCGCGCCCGCCGCCGCCGACTGCACGAGAATGTCCGGGCAGTAGGCGTCGTTCTCGACCATGCCGCGGATGCCGCGGATCTGGCCCTCGATGCGGTTGAGCCGGTGGATGAGCCGTTTGTATTCCTCCGGCGTGCGCTCCTTCTTGCGCTGCGAACAGCCGCAGCAGCAGGTTTTTTTCTCATCGTCCATGGTCAAATACCTCATTGTTTCCCATATACCCCTTGGGGGTATTTTTGAATATATACCCCCGGAGGGTATTTGTCAAGAGGGCGCGTGCATGTTCTTGACAGCGGGCGCGCCCTTGCATATCATAAGGGCACAACGAAAGGAGTGTTCCCATATGAAGGTATGGTTACCCCGCAATGCAAAGCGCTTCGCGGCGCTCACTCTCGCGCTGGTGCTCGTGCTGGCGCTGGCCGCCTGCGGCAGCAAGACGCAGACGCCGGAGACGTCCTCCACCCCCACGGTCGTGACGCCGCCGGTGCAGACGCCCGCAGACCCGACCTCTGACCCGGCCCGCCCGGCCGGCACGGAGACGGACCAGCTGACCACGGTGCTCGACGACATTGAAAAGAACGTGCAGCTCGGCGTGACCGGCAGCTCGCTCAAGGCGGTGCCTTACGCCGTGAAGCTGCTCGACTGGGGCGCGGCGAGCACGATGACCCAGAGCGAGATCAAGTCCGCCGTCGTCGCGTGGCTCAGCGACAAGGGCAACGACGCGCAGGTGGCCTTCAGCCAGCAGATGGACCTGATCGACACGACCTGCCAGACGCTCATGGGCAGCGGCGCGCGCGACCTGCTCGATTCTGCCGGCTGTCAGAATGTCAAGGGCGGCTGGCCGGTGCAGGCGTCCGACCGCATCGAGGCCGTGCTCGAGGCCGTCGGCCTGCGCGGATAATTTGCAGGCAGAAAACCGCCACGCCCCTGCGCGCCGGAATGGCGCGCAGGGGCGTGGTTTTTGTTTTGCTGCCGGTGCTCAGCCGTGGTAGTCGCCGGTCGCGGAATCGACCGTGACGTAGGGCACGACTTTGCCGTCGATCTTCACATAGACCTGATAGATGCCGTTTCCGAGATCCTCGTAGTGGTCGGGCGTGACGCCGTAGTCTTCGAGCAGGTCCCGTTCAAACTCGGCCTTCCAGTCGTCGCTGCCGGCGTCTTTTCCGGCGGCGGGCGTCGGTGTCGCGGCCGGGGCGGTGATGACGGGCGTCTCAACGGCCGGGGCCGCAGGCGTCTGTGCGGGATCGGATGCGGCGGCGGCGGTCTGCCTGCCGCAGGCAGTCAGCGCCAGCAGGAGCACGGCGGTCAGCAGCGCGGCTGCGTGTTTGCGGTGGGTCATG
>ENA-UONS01002582-UONS01002582.1-human-gut-metagenome-genome-assembly--contig:-CS19-NODE-2582-length-13995-cov-4.400574_pt1 | contig 13995 bp, 17 predicted proteins | sample MGYA00242458_ERZ724005 | MGnify/ENA metagenome assembly ERZ724005
ATATTATAGGGCATCCTGATGATTCAAGATACCCTGTAGATTATGAGCGTCTTGTGAGAGCAGCTAAGGAGAAGCATGTGCTTCTTGAACTTAATAATACTTCTCTTAATCCGTCAGGACCAAGACAGGGAGCTTACGAGAATGATGTGCATATGCTTAATCTGTGCAAGGAGTTAGGCGTCAGTATTTCTATAGGAAGTGATGCACATATTAAAGAGAGCATATGTGATTTTGACAGGGCATATAAAGTTATTGAAGATACAGCATTTCCAGATGAACTGATTGTGAATAGTGACTACAGATTATATGAGTCGTTTATCGGCAGAAAAGATTGATAATGGTTGATATATGACTAATACTGTGGTAGTATTTGGAATGAAATTCGATTATGTATTCAGACCAAGGAGGATGTAATGGTTGTTTTATTAGCAGGTGGAGCAGGATATATTGGCTCACATACAGCAGTTGAATTACTTAATGCAGGACATGAAGTTGTTATTGTTGATGATTATAGTAACAGTTGTCCGGAATCAATAAAGAGAGTTGAAGAGATTACTGGCAAGAAGGTAGTTTCTTATGAAGCAGATGTTAAAGATAAAGAAGCTATGCAGAAGATTTTTGCAGAAAATCATATAGACTGCGTTATACATTTTGCAGGACTTAAGGCTGTAGGTGAGTCAACAAGATTGCCAGCTAAGTATTACCGCAATAATATTGATACAACACTTACTCTTATTGAGTGTATGAAGGAAGCAGGAGTTACTAAGATTGTATTCTCATCTTCAGCAACTGTATATGGAGACCAGAAGCCACCATATAATGAGACAATGCATAAGGGTGACTGTACTAATCCATACGGATGGACTAAGTCAATGATGGAGCAGATTCTTACAGACTGTGCACAGGCTGATCCTGAGCTTACAGTTATATTACTCAGATATTTCAATCCTATCGGAGCACATGAATCTGGAAAGATTGGTGAAGATCCACAGGGAATTCCTAACAATCTTATGCCATATGTATCACAGGTTGCTGCAGGTGTAAGAGAGCAGCTTACTATATTCGGGGGAGATTATCCAACTCCTGATGGAACATGCAGAAGAGACTACATCCATGTTGTTGACCTTGCATGTGGTCATCTTAAGGCTGTTGAATATGCAGATACTCACAAGGGTGTTGAGATATTTAATCTTGGAACAGGAACTCCATACAGTGTTCTTGAAATCGTTAATGCATTCCAGAATGCTACAGGGGTTAAGGTTAATTATAAGATTGGAGACAGACGTCCTGGAGATATTCCAGACTCATGGGCAGATGCATCTAAGGCACATGATATATTAGGATGGACTGCTAAGAAATCATTAGAGGATATGTGCAGGGATGCATGGAACTGGCAGAGTCATAATCCTCATGGATACAGAGATTAATCATATATGGCTAGATTAGGAGATTATAATATCCGTAGAATTATATTTGCAATACTTGCGGTTACATGGATGGTTGTTATATTTTCTTTTTCGGCAAGACCGGGAGAAGAATCAGAAAACCAGAGTATTAAGGCTGGAATGGCTGTGTGTCATATTTTTGTTCCGGGATTTGATAATATGAGTGAGGAACAGCAGATTCATATGGCACAGACAATTGACTATCCGGTAAGAAAGACCGCACATGCAATGGAGTATGCACTGCTTGCAGGACTTGTATTAGGTGTGGTTACAGCAGTAGTAATTAATATAAGATATGTTGCTATATCAGCATTTATAGCAATATTATATGCGGCGACAGATGAATTTCATCAGCTCTTTGTGCCGGGAAGAAGTGGAAGAGTAACAGATGTGCTTATTGATGGCTGCGGTGCTGTTATAGGAACTCTTATTATTATGGGAATTTCAAGAGTTATTGCCAGAATAAGACACAATAAGAAGTCTGGAATATAGCTTAATTATTTACAGGAGACGAAGAAGCTTATGAGCAGTACAGAGACACTTGACAATGCAAAGATGACTAATGGACCAATAACAAGGATTTTATTATCATTTGCAGGACCGGTGCTTTTGGGTCAGCTTCTGCAACAGCTTTATAATATTGCAGATGCAGCAATTGTTGGACAGTTCTTAAGCTCTAAGGCACTGGCAGCAGTTGGTGCAACTTCTTCTCTTACATATATTGTATGTTATTTCTGTATAGGTTCATGTATAGGAATAAGTGTTCCTGTTTCACAGGCATTTGGCGCAGGAAAGAATACTGATTTAAGAAAATATTTTATTAACGGAGTCTACTTTGCACTTGCGATTGCTGTCATTATGACAGCAGTCACAGCGTCTATGAGTGGACTCTTTTTAACGTGGTTAAAGACACCTGAAAATATATTTAAGGATGCACATGTGTATCTTGTTATTATATTCTTAGGACTTCCGTTGACGGTTCTGTATAACTTCTGTTTCGGACTTCTTATGGCCTTTGGCGACAGTAAAAAATCAACTATATTTATGGCAGTATCAACTGTTATTAATATTTTTCTTGATTTGTTTCTGGTTGTTGTTGTGAAGTGGGGAGTTGCCGGAGCTGCAATTGCTACTATATTTTCACAGGGAATTGCAGGTGTTCTTAGTGCTGTATATATCTTTAAGAAGTACAAACTGTTATTTCCAGTTAATGCAGATGAAAGAAAGTTCAATCCGTATTACATGAAGAACATTATTAAAATGTGCATGCCAATGGGACTGCAATATTCTATTACTGCAATTGGCGCAATTATTCTGCAATTTTATGTAAATGCACTTGGAGAAGACGCAATTGCCGGATTTACATCCGGATATAAGATTAAGAATCTGATTCTGTGTCCGTTAAATGCGTTGGGAACAGCTCTTTCATCATTCGTTGGACAGAATTTCGGAGCTAAGAGATTTGACCGTATCAGTGAAGGATTTAAGAGAACTTTAGAGATTGGTCTTATCTATTCTGCAATTACGATGATAGTATGTTTCTTTACCGGCAGATATATGGCACTTATATTCGTTAATGCAGCTGATACAGTTGTTGTCGGTTACACTGTGAAGTTTATAAGATACATAAGTGTGTTTAATGCAGAACTGGCACTTTTATTTACTGCAAGGTATTCAGTTCAGGGTATGGGCTATGGCAAATATTCTATCCTCTCAGGACTTGCTGAGATGGCTGGAAGGGCAGCTGTTGCTGTACTTCTGATACCACATTTTGGCTTTGATGCAGTGTGCTGGAATGAGGGGCTTACGTTCCTTGCAGGAATTGCAGTAATTCTGCCAATTTATATTAAACTTTTTTGCCATTTGCGTAAAAGTATGATATAATTTTTACAATTTTGGGATGAAAGAAGGATGGTCTATGTCTAAGATTATATTAACAGGTGACAGACCAACAGGTAGACTTCACTTAGGTCATTATGTTGGATCTTTAAAGCGCAGAGTTGAATTACAGAATTCAGGTGAATTCGAGAAGATTTTTATTATGATTGCGGATGCACAGGCATTAACAGATAATGCTGATAATCCAGAGAAAGTAAGACAGAACATTATCGAGGTTGCACTCGATTATCTTTCAGTTGGTATTGATCCAGTTAAGTCTAATATATTTATTCAGTCACAGATTCCACAGCTTACAGAGCTTACATTTTATTATATGAACCTCGTTACAGTTTCAAGACTTCAGAGAAACCCTACAGTTAAATCTGAAATCCAGATGCGTAATTTCGAGGCAAGTATTCCGGTAGGATTTTTCTGTTACCCAATAAGCCAGGCTGCGGATATTACTGCATTTAAGGCTACTACAGTTCCTGTAGGAGAAGATCAGGAGCCTATGATTGAGCAGTGCCGTGAGATTGTAAGAAAGTTTAACTCTGTATACGGAGAGGCTCTTGTTGAACCTGAGATTCTTCTTCCAGATAATAAGGCATGTTTAAGACTTCCTGGTACTGATGGTAAGGCTAAGATGAGCAAGTCATTAGGAAACTGTATCTACTTATCTGACACTCCAGAGGAAGTTAAGAAGAAGGTTATGAGTATGTACACAGACCCTAACCATATTCAGGTATCTGATCCTGGACAGGTTGAGGGTAACACAGTATTTACTTACCTTGATGCTTTTAGCAGTGATGAGGATTTTGCTGAATTCCTTCCTGATTATAAGAATCTTGATGAATTAAAGGATCATTACAGAAGAGGTGGTCTTGGAGATGTTAAGGTTAAGAAGTTCCTCCTTAATGTTATCAACAAGGAACTTGAACCAATCAGAGCAAGAAGACATGAATATGAAAAGGATATTCCAGAAGTATATAATATCCTTAAGAGAGGTACAGAAGCGGCTTACGCTGTTGCACAGGACACTCTTAATGATGTCAAGGCTGCTATGAAGATTGATTATTTTAATGATGCAGAACTTATTAAGGTTCAGTCAGAGAAATACAGCAGAACAGAGTAATTATTTTAATCAAATATACACACGGAGGCTTTTCTATTATGAGACATTTACTTAGTCCGCTTGATTTAAGCGTTGATGAACTGGCAAGATTATTAGACCTTGCAAGAGATATTTCAAAGGATCCATCAAAGTATGGTCATGTATGTGATGGTAAGAAGATAGCCACATTGTTCTATGAGCCAAGTACTAGAACAAGATTAAGCTTCGAGGCTGCCATGATTAATCTTGGAGGTCAGGTATTAGGCTTTTCTGAGGCTTCTTCAAGCTCAGCGTCAAAGGGAGAAAGTGTTGCAGATACTATAAGAGTTATCTCTTGTTATGCAGATATATGTGCAATGCGTCATCCAAAGGAAGGTGCTCCGATGGTAGCTTCCGAGTATTCACACATCCCTATTATTAATGCAGGTGATGGTGGACATCAGCATCCTACACAGACACTTACTGATCTTATGACAATAAGGGAGCTTCGTGGTTCACTTGATAACTTTACTATCGGTTTATGTGGTGACCTTAAGTTCGGAAGAACAGTTCACTCACTTATAAGTTCATTAGTTAGATATAAGAATGTAAAGTTTGTCCTTATATCGCCTAAGGAGTTAAGAATTCCTGATTATATCAGGGATGATGTGCTTAAGGCTAATAACTGCGATTTCGTAGAAGTTGAGAATCTTGAACAGGCTATGCCAGAACTTGATATTCTCTATATGACAAGAGTACAGAGAGAAAGATTCTTCAGTGAAGATGAATATTTAAGAATGAAAGACTTCTATATACTTGATGAAGATAAGATGGCACTTGGAAAGCCTGATATGTATGTTCTTCATCCGCTTCCAAGAGTTAATGAAATATCTGTTGATGTTGACAATGATGACAGAGCTGCTTATTTCAAGCAGGTTCAGTTTGGTGTATATGTAAGAATGGCACTTATACTTACTTTACTTGGACTTGATACAGCGGTTAATCCATCATTAGCTCATGTACTTGATTCACTGGATGCATAAGGAGGAAAAATTATGTTAAATGTAGGCGAACTTAATGAAGGCTTTGTTCTTGACCATATTGAAGCAGGAAAGGCCATGATGATATACAATTACTTAGGACTTGATAAGCTTGACTGTCAGGTTGCTATTATTAAGAATGCAAGAAGTGGTAAGATGGGAAAGAAAGACATTATTAAGATTGAAGGTGGTCTTGATCTTGTTGATCTTGATGTTTTAGGATTCGTTGACCATAATATTACTGTCAATATTATTAAGAATGGTGAAATAGTAGACAAGAAGAGACTATCTCTTCCAAAGCAGGTTACTAATATTATCAAATGTAAGAATCCAAGATGTATCACATCTATTGAGCAGGGATTAAAGCAGGTGTTCGTACTTGCTGATGAGGAAAAGCAGGTTTACAGATGTAAGTACTGCGAAGAGAAATATTCATAAAAATTAATGGCTGTCGTTATTAAACGGCAGCCATTCTTAATATGTGTCATAATGCACATTTTTAATTAAGTTCTTTAATTATCATGTTATTAGGCCTTGAAATCTTAAGCTCTGGACCATTCATTATGATAAGACCTCTGTCATACTTTACAGTAAATATTGTTATAGAATTACCTTCGTTGTTCATAGACATTATGTGCTTATCATCAGGGAAAAGCGTTATGTATTTAGGATAGTCTCCACTGATTGGAAGAGAGTTGAGACTTGAAAGCTTTCCCGTCTTAGTGTCAACGTTATATATTGTAACTGTGTTATCACCTGCATTAGAGCAGAGCAGATGCTTTCCTGTACTGTCAAATATTATATTAGCTGCAGCACTGTTAGTCTTGTGGTCGCGTCTCACAGTGAATATATTCTGTACAAGTTCGAAACGGTTCCTGTCTGAGTTCTTATCATATGAGTACACGTTGATATAATTCTTCATCTCACATACAACATAGGCATACTTTCCGTCACGGCTGAATTCTATCTGTCGTGGTGCAGATTCCTGTTGTGAACGGATTATATCATATAACTTTAACTTACCTGTTACATGGTTGAATTCATAAAGCTTTATCTGGTCGATTCCGGGATCACATACACATAAGAGCTCCTCATCTGGTGTGAATGCACTCCAGCTTATATGTGGACGAAAATTTCTTTCGGCAACACTGCCGATTCCCTTGTGGAATATTTCATCTGCAATAAATCCAACAGAGCCGTCTGCATTGATATGCATAACTGTTATCTTGCCATCGTGGTAACCAGATACTACAAGGAATCTGTTATCACTTGTAACACATATATGACATCCACGCATTCCGTTGATTGATGCTACGTTCATAAGTTCAATATTGCCATCAGCTAATATTGCATATGCTGAAACACCCTGGTCGCATATAGCGTATAAGAAGTTCTTATCAGGTGAAAATGTAATGAAAGAAGGATTATCAATTGCAACCTCTCCACGTTCTGTTATTCTTCCTTTAGCTACATCACAGTCATATATATGGATTCCTTTACTGCTTTCGTGTGTATAGCTGCCAACATAAGCTACATATTTCTTATCCATGATTATCCGCCTCCGTAAAACATATATATTACTATTTTATAGCATGAGGCATGGTTTTTCAATACTGGTCAGATACATTTTTGCTTAACCTTATCAGGACATATACTTACAAGTATGATATCAGGACCGATTGTGCGGATACATTTGAATGGAATAACATATTCATAATCTCTGCCAAGAAAACCACATAATCTTGCCGGGCCTGGAACAATAATTGCAAGTATACATCCGGATGCGGGGTCAAAGTCAATATCAATAACGAATCCTAATATGCAGCAGTCGGTATCATTGATAACTGTTTTTCCTTTAAGTTCACATAGACGCATAGGAACACCTTATTATGTGCTTATATTATTATATTGCACTGATTAACAAAGGTGTCTTTTCATATCGCGAAGGGCACATTTTTCCAGACGGCTTACCTGTGCCTGTGATATTCCTAAGTCTTTGGCAACCTCTGTCTGGGTGCGGCAGTCAAAGAAACGAAGTGTTATTATCTGGCGTTCTCTTGGGGAGAGACGGTTGATTGCTTCTTTAAGTGCAATATTACGGACCCAACGGTCTTCTGTGTTTTTCTTATCTTTAACCTGGTCTATTACATAGAGTGTATCACCGCCGTCGTTAAACACTGGCTCATACAGTGAAATTGAAGGTGTCACGGCTTCAAGAGCAATGACTATATCTGCTTTGGATATACCGATTTCTTCAGCTATTTCTGTAATTGAAGGCTCTTTCAGATTCTTCTTCATAAGATTTTCACGGGTTGTTATTGCCTTGTAAGCGGTATCTTTCAATGAACGGCTTACCCGTATTGTACTGTTATCACGCAGAAAACGTTTGATTTCTCCGATTATCATGGGAACAGCATATGTTGAGAATTGCACATTTAAAGACATATCAAAGTTATCAATTGCTTTTATCATGCCTATGCAGCCTATCTGGAAAAGGTCATCAAGATTCTCGCCACTCTGGTTGAAACGCTGGACGATGCTTAATACAAGTCTTAAGTTCCCTTTTATAAATGTTTCTCTTGCCTGTGTATCTCCTGATTTTATCTTTGAAAGCAGCTCTTTTGACTGAGCCGGTTTAAGAAGAGGAAGGTCACTTGTATTGACTCCGCATATTTCAACTTTGTATCCAGCCATAATCCCTCCTTGAATAATACATTTGTTTTCTGGTTTATCATTTTGAGCTTATCAACATTAAAAGGATTGACATTTTGGCCGGGCTTATTCATAATTAATTTATATATTTAATTCGGAGGTAGATAGCGTGAAGTGTCCGTTTTGTGGTAAAGATAACACTAAGGTAATTGATTCAAGACCAACTGATGACAGTTCAATAAGAAGAAGGCGTCAGTGTGATGAATGTGGTAAGAGATTTACTACATATGAGAAGATTGAGTCTATGCCACTTATTGTTATTAAGAAAGATAATAACAGAGAACCTTATGACAGAGAGAAGATAACAGCCGGTATAGTAAGATCATGCCATAAAAGACCTGTTTCTATCTCACAGATTAACAATATGGTTGATGAGATAGAGACACAGATATTTAATATCGGCGAGAAAGAGATTTCTACCAAGACTATCGGTGAAATCGTTATGAGCAAGCTCAAGAACGTTGATGAGGTTGCTTATGTAAGATTTGCTTCTGTGTACAGAGAGTTTAAGGATGTTGATTCATTTATGGAAGAGATTAAGAAGATTCTTAAGTAATATATCAGAAGCAGATTAAAGAAAGGCAGCATTTAAGTTATGTTTAAGAGATTCTATCCTGATATATATATTGATTCAGCTTATGACATTGATTATCAGGGACTTTATGACAAGGGCTACAGAGGGATTGTGTTTGATATTGATAACACACTTGTTGAGCATGGAGCACCTGTTACAAAGCGTTGCAGTGATTTGTTTGACAGATTAAGGACTATTGGCTTTGAGACATGAATCATATCTAATAATAAGGAGTACAGGGTCAAGCCGCTTGCAGACGCCTGTGGTTCAAGTTATGTAAGCAAGGCAGGAAAGCCATCACCTGTTAATTATATTAAGGCTATGGAGATTATGGGTACTGATAAAGGCAACACATTTTTTGTTGGTGACCAGCTTTTTACAGATGTATGGGGAGCTAACAAAGCAGGTATTATGTCTATTCTTGTGAAGCCTATTGATAAGCATGAAGAGATTCAGATTATTCTTAAGAGAAGACTGGAATGGATTGTATTATTTTTTTATAAAAGAAGAAATCAGTAATTGTTTAAAGGAGCTTAAGTTATGGACATAAAAGGAACAACCAGAGTATGCGGACTTATTGGTAATCCGGTAGGGCATTCTGTGTCACCGGCAATTCACAATAATCTTGCACAGTTAACAGGAAAAGATATGGTATATACCACATTTAAAGTTGAGAAGGGTGATGTGAAGACAGCTGTTAAAGGTGCATACAGCCTTAATATTCTTGGACTTAATGTTACAGTTCCACACAAGTCAGAGGTTATTGATACTCTTGTTGATATTGATCCGCTTGCCAGGGCTATAGGAGCTGTTAATACGCTTGTAAGGGTTGAAGGAGGATTCAAAGGATACAACACGGATATTCTTGGCCTTGCAAGGGAGCTTGAGGGCATTGAACTTGAGAATGCCAAGGTTATTATTCTTGGAGCAGGAGGAGCAGCAAGAGCCATAACATTCTTATGTTCAAGTAAGAATGCACAGTGTGTGTATCTGCTGAACAGAACAGTTGATAAGGCTGAGGCGATTGCACAGGCTGTTAATGCACATTTTAACAATGATAAGGTTATTCCTATGAATATTGCTGATTATGCTGATATTCCGGGAGAAGATTATGTTGTTATCCAGACAACAAGTGTTGGACTTCATCCGAATGACGAAGCTGTTGTTATTGATGATGAAGCATTTTATAAAAAGGCAGCAGTTGGTGTTGATATTATATATAATCCGGCCAATACTAAGTTTATGAAGCTTATCAAGGCACAGGGAAAGAATGCTTATAATGGTCTTAAGATGCTTTTGTATCAGGGTGTAAGTGCTTACGAGCTCTGGAATGACTGTAAGATTACTAAGGAAGAGGCTGATGAGGTGTATAAATGTCTTCAGAAGGAGCTTGGAATTGATGAATAACGGACATAATAATATTATTCTCATTGGATTTATGGGAAGTGGCAAGACAACATTTGGAAAATGGATTACCAGGAACCACAATATGGAATTCCTTGATACTGACGAGTATATAGAGAATAAGTACAACAAGCTTATTAAGGATATATTCAGGGATTCCGGTGAAGAGACATTCAGGGATATGGAGACACAGGCTATTAAAGAGCTTGCACAGGTCTGTGATAACTGTGTTATATCTGTTGGTGGAGGACTGCCGGTAAGAGCGGTTAACAGAAGTCTTCTTAAGGAACTTGGAATTGTTGTATATCTGGAAGCATCTGTTGATGAACTGGTAAAGCGTCTGTCTAAGGATACAAGCAGACCGCTTCTTGCAGGAGGCAACCTAAGAGAGAAGATTGAAAGCCTTATGGCTGCAAGGGAGGCTCTTTATAAAGAGGCTGCTGATATTATTGTTAAGACTGATGACAGAAGATTTGAAGATATGTATACAGATGTTGTGACAGCTATTAATATGGGAATAATGGAGGATTGATATGAAGATACTAGTAATGAACGGACCTAACATTAATTTTCTTGGAATAAGAGAGAAAGGCATCTATGGCGAACAGAATTATGAAGCTCTTGTTTCAATGATTGAGAAGAAGGCAGAAGAGCTTGGAGTTGATGTGGAAGTATTCCAGAGCAATCATGAAGGTGCTATAATTGATAAGATTCAGGAGGCATACTACAATGATGTTGATGGAATTGTTATCAATCCCGGAGCATTCACACATTACAGCTATGCAGTAAGAGATGCACTTGCATCTGTTGCAGCTATTCCTAAGATTGAGGTTCATATATCCAACGTACATACAAGAGAGGAGTTCAGACATACCTCTGTGACAGTTCCTGTATGTAACGGACAGGTTGTAGGGCTTGGACTTAAGGGATATTTATATGCAATGGAAGCAGTTGTTGACCTTGCAATGAAAAAGTAGTTGCCAAATGTTTATATTTATTATACAATATTAGAAGTTATTTGATTATTTAGGAGGTATACCAAAGAATGGTAGATGCAGGTAGTTTTAAGAACGGTATTACAATTCAGTATGAGAACGGAATTTGGCAGGTAATCGAATTCCAGCATGTTAAGCCTGGTAAGGGATCACCTTTCGTTAGAGCTAAGTTAAAGAATATTATTTCTGGTGGTGTTATAGAGAATTCTTTCAGACCAACTGAGAAGTTTGATCTTGCACACATCGACAGATCAGAATATCAGTATTTATACGCTGATGGAGATCTTTATAACTTCATGAACACAGAGACATATGATCAGATTGCATTAAGTGCTGATCAGGTTGGTGATTCTCTTAAGTTCGTTAAAGAGAATGAGATGGTTAAGCTTTGTTCACATGATGGTAATGTATTTGCTATTGAGCCACCTATTTCAGTTGAGCTTGAAGTAACAGATACAGAGCCTGGTATCAAGGGTAACACAGCAACAGGTGCTACTAAGCCAGCTATCGTAGAGACAGGAGCTAAGATTATGGTTCCATTATTCGTTAACCAGGGCGATAAGATTAAGATTGATACTCGTACAGGTGAGTATACATCAAGAGCATAATTATTATGTATTATTTAGGGCTGTCATGCATATGCATGACAGCCCTTTTTGCGCGAGTAGCGATGAGAATAGCTGCAGAATTTATAATCATGCTTGCATGAATTATAAATTGGGCGGATATTCGAGGAGCACCGCGACAATGCCAGACTTTAGTCTGGCATATGCGCTACTCGCGCGAGTAGCGATGAGAATAGTTCTAGACTTATCCCCTTGCCTGGAATGTTGTACAGACTGTATCGTCCTCTGTTACAGCTTTTATACCTGATATGTCTACATGGTCAGCATCACATTTTTTATTAGTGTTATATATGCAGTTGGTTGCCTCACATGAGATGGATAAAGAATCTTTAGGAAGATGGCACATATTAGTTGCACCTGGTTTCTGATGTTCATAGTCACTGCAGCATGTTTCACCACATTGGCATGCAGAGCTTCCTTCTACACAGATTGAATTAAGACAGCACTGGTTGTCACAGTTATGCATGCAAGATGCAGCATTACAGTTAAGATTACCCATAATATTTCTCCTTTCAAAAAACAATTATGACCGCCATGTTGCAATTAACATAGCGGCCATATTATTGTTCCCTGAATATTATCTATTATGCAGGGGATTATTTAATAAAAGAAAAAGAAAACCTTTTCGTCCTGACATTGAAGTATCTGAAAGAAACTTTAGCAATTATCTTATCTTTAGATACGAATGTATTAGTCCAGTATCTGGAATCTTTGGAATTATTACGATTATCGCCTAACATAAAATACGAACCGGAAGGTACAACATATGTCAGGTCTTCCCCATCACTGTTCATTGGCTCACGGATATAATTCTCTTCAAGCATCTCTCCATTAACATAAACGTAACCATTCCTGATATTAATAACATCTCCAGGAATTCCAATAACTCTTTTAACAAAGTTCTGAGATTCATCGTCAGGATACTTAAATATTACAATATCACCACGTTCAGGTTCGTGAAACAGATATGCCAGACGGAAACCAATAAGTCTGTCGCCTGTAAGAATAGTGTTCTCCATTGAACCAGAAGGAACCTGTGCATTAACTATAATAAATCTTGTGAATAGAAATGCAACTATGATGGCAACAGCAAGAATCTTAATATAGCTTAATATTTCCTGTCCAATACTTTCTTTATGGTCCTTGCGTGCAGGAGCAGGTGACTCGTCACTGTATCGTGGGATATCATAGTCATCATAATCTGTGTCATCATAAGAGAAATCATCGTCAATATCATCTAAGAATTCTATTCCATCATCGTATTTTGCTTTAGTATCATCGTCATAATTGTCATAGTTAAAATTAGTCATGTTATATATTTCCTTATTGTTATATAAGACAATGATAGTTTAAATGGCGTTATTTTGCAAGTAATTCCATGATTTTATTGCTTCTTGCAATAAATCCAGTCATCTGTTCAGGAGAGAGTGGTGCATGACTAAGCATAGCAAGGTCATAGAGCTGTTCGCATATAATCTTAGTATTTTCGCCGTCTGTATGTTCTGCAACATATTTAACAAGGTCATTGTTAGCATTAAGTACAAGAGTCTGACCTTCGGCACCAAACATATTAGGATCCATGCCTGCCATACCATACATCTTCATCATATCCTGCATACGTCTGCTTTCTTCTGAAAGAGTAATCATTGAAGATATAGATGCATCCTTTAATTTCTCAACATTAACAGTTAAATTCTCTTTGCCAAGAGCATCCTTGAAAGTCTTAGAGAGCTTTTCAGTAATGTCCTTCAACTCGTCTTTAGAAGTCTCTTCCTTAAAGCTGTCTGAAAGATCTGCATCGATACGCTTGAACTTGAGATTCTCATTCTTAGATTCCATGTTAGTGATGAATGGCTGGTCAATGTTATGAGTAAGAATTACAGCATCAATTCCTTCGTTCTTAAACATGTTAATATACTGACTCTGTTCAACTTCATCTGTTACATAGAATACTGTGTTTTCATGTTTCTCTTTATTCTCTTCGAGACATTCCTTAAGTGTTAAATATTTGCCGTCAAGGTTCTTGAATATGATGTAATCATTCATCTTCTCAGCAAATTTTTCATCCTTTAAGCAGCCGAATTTAATAAAAGGGTTGATGTCATCCCAGTATTTTTCATAGTTTTCTTTATCTGTTTTACACATTCCTGAAAGCTTGTCGGCAACCTTTTTAGTGATGTAATCAGATATCTTCTTAACAAATCCATCGTTCTGAAGTGCTGAACGTGATA
>ENA-UONS01002584-UONS01002584.1-human-gut-metagenome-genome-assembly--contig:-CS19-NODE-2584-length-13986-cov-3.545761_pt1 | contig 13986 bp, 8 predicted proteins | sample MGYA00242458_ERZ724005 | MGnify/ENA metagenome assembly ERZ724005
GTAAAGTTGCCGCCGACTGCAACGGTTGTGCAATCACGAAGCTTAATCCATGATGTTGAAGCCTGCAAACTTCCGCCAACGTGGAATTCACTATATGAACCGCCCTCAATAGACGTGAGCGCTTTAAGCTTTTTGCCGACATAAATTTTAGCATCGTGACGCAGAGTTAAATATTTATTACTGATGTAATCATCCTTAACCTTAAGAGTAGTTGAAGCATAAAGCTTAGTATACTTTCCGCTTTCAAAATTACCGCCGACATAAGTGTATCCCGCATTTGCAAAGGTATATGTTTTAAGGCTGTCGCCCTTAGTCCAGAACTTGCCGTCGGCAACCGCCGCCTGGCTTCTGTCGTCGTCATCATCAAGAAGCGATTTACCTATTTCAACATAATCGTTGCCTTTGAAATTGCCTGCGATATAGTTCTTTGTCATATCACGCATCTTTGCGGTATCACGAACAAACATACTGCCGTTTACAATAATTTTAGAGCAGATGTTTTCATCAAGACATTGGAAAACAAAAAGCTTATAATCGTCACTATTCAAAAGGTTTTGAATATTAGCCTTGATTGTTCCGTTCTCAATTGCACCCAAAATACCGTCTAACGTACTTGTATCATTAAGCTTTTTGTTGCCTGCTACCGCAAGAGTAACATTTTGTTTCATATAAAGCTTGGAGTTGGCATACATTGAGCCGCCGACATAAACGTTTGAATTAGAATAAATATCTGTATCACGAGTATTATTTTCAGGTACCTTTGATGCAGATGAAGTCCAAAGAGAAGCGCCGATAGTATTGCAAAGCATATTGCCGCCTACATAGAAATAAGCACTTCTGTATTTTTTAGGGTCTTTATTAAATTCATCCCTATATGAACGATTATCATCGCAGAATGAATAGTACGTTGCATCAAGAGCGGAATAAGAGAACATTTCAATATTAATCTTTGTGCTTCGCCTTGACTGATAGTCGCCGCCGACCATAAAGATACTGTTATTACCCGTAGCAATACCGGCACCGCCGAAGCAATCGCCGCCTATAAAGGTATTTGAGAAATTGAATGCCCAAATAGCGGTAGCGTAATAAGCATTTGCACGGTTACAATAATCGAGCAAATCGCCGCCGATATAAGTCTTGCCCATTGTGAAATACGAGCCTGCATTACCCTCCAACTGACTAGAGCCGAGTTTTAAGTCTCCGCCTACATAAACGGTAGCGTTTTTATACTCAGCACCGTCAATCTTTTCAAAGCCGTTCATAAATGACATCGACTTGCTGTTTCTCCATTTTGGGCTGTTATATTTATTTTGATCAACGTTAATCTTATTCATTTCAACATTGCCGGCAGCCGCAAATGAGCCAAGATTGATTGTAACGATACCGTAGGTATAATCACCGCCGCAATCAAATACAGAATTTTCACCGTTATAAAATGCATTTGAATTAAGGTCAACTGTACCGCCGAAATGCGCCTTAGCATTCTTGAAGTTGATAAATGCTGTGTCACACATAATTGCACTGCCGGGCATACTGCACCAGCCTCTTACTCTCATACCGGCATTAGAGTAAATTTCTCCGAAGTTTTGAACATAACCGTAAAATTTAAGGTCGTTTGTTCCACCGATATAAAGATAAGCGTCAACAGTACCGATTGTTTGACCGTTTTTAAGCGAATAACCCGTTCTCATATCATTGTCTTCGCCGTCACGGTCTGAAATATATTTAGTTTTGCTCCAATCAACATTAAGATTTCCGAGAATATAAAGCTTGCCGTAGTTATAAACAACGCTCGCCATATTAACATCTCCGCCGATACCAAGCGAGCCTGACTTTACAAACAAAGCATTGCCGTCCGGCAAAGTAACGCTTCCGCTTATATTAGCCGAGCCTGAAGCAACCGAAAGCGATACACCTCTGTTAGGCATACCGTCAAGTTTGTTGTTACCTTTGATAGTAATGCTGTTTTCAATATTAACAATACCTCTTGTATGAAGAGCACCTTTTAATGTAAGTGATTTTGAAGCATTAGCCGCAATAAATGTATCGGCATTATCACTCGTGAAAGCTATTTCAGGGTCGTTCTCCGAGCCGGCGCTGTTGATGATATCAAGACCGCCCATAAGATACATCTTACCGCCGTTTGAAATCTTAGCCGCACTTATGCTAATAAGGTAAGAGTCACTTCCCAATTCAGTAACACCTTTAACAAACAGATAACCGCCGTCATCAACCTTAAGAGATGATAAAACAGTAAGATTACCGTTATAAGTTATGTGACCGAATTTCTTAATATGAAGCGAATTTAAAACCTTATCTCCCGTATTGTTTGCGACATATAAGCCATTTATTGTGATATTAATAGTCTTATTTAATGCTGTGTTTCCATCAACCTGGCCGATGGTATGCTTGCCGTTTGAGAAAAATTCGCTCAAATTGTTTGCATCTGTACTTTCAACATTAACAACATTAGTTGTCCATACCGGGGCAAGAGACCAGAATTTAGAGCCGCTGTTAATACTGATGCTGTTGCAGGAATTTTGCGAACCGTCGCCGACAATCATATATGAATTGTCATTCAATGTAACAGATGCACCGCCTAAGCCGTTTGTAGTAAGATGATTTGCAACATACAGCTTTGAAGCAGAATTAACACTAATTGTGCTGTTAGATGAAAGATATCCCAAAACGATTAAAGTATGGGAATCAGACAGGTTAATTGCACCGTAAGACATAGTCATATTACCGCCTACAAGTGTTAAACCGCCGTTATTGCCGACAAAATTATTACTAATGCTCAATGAGCCGTAAAGATAAAGTGAACCTGCATTAATAAATTGTTTTGAAAAGCTCAAATATGAATTGGTAGTTGTTTGAGCAAACGTACCGTCACCTAAATAAACACGTGAATTAGGCTGTTCGTTGGTAAATTCGTCAATTTTTGAGGAAAGAGCATTTATATAACCGTCTTTAGTCGTACCGTTTGCGCCAAAAATGCTTACGGTTGAGCCTTGACCGCCATTATCGGAATAAAGCTTAAACCTTCTGCCAATTGTGCTTGTAACAACACCCGTTACATACAATTCGCTCGTACCCTTAACCTGAACTGCCTCATTAAAACTGCTCAATTTTGTTGTGGCAGCCTCAACATTTCCTGTGCAATAAAGCTTACCCGAATTAATTTTTAACGGATATGCAGTAATTACATCTGAGCAACTATATACAACACCTTCAATGTCAAAACCGGTTTGGCCGTTATTGCCCTTACCGTCTTTAAAAATACCATTGGCTTTAATATAGCCTTTTGCTACAAGGAAGCCGTCTCTTTCCACACAAACATAGCAGTTAAATATAATATCGCCCCAGCTTTCAAGACGGCAATGAACGCCGAATTGATTTACTTTATCATCAGTCTGAGTAAATGTAATACCGTTTGCCTGAATGATATTATTGGACGTAGCTCTAAGCCCCTTTGCGGTAAACGATGCATTGGCATAAACCTTGGCATGGCCCTCAAGCCAAACCAAATCGTTACACATAATAGCATTGTCAACATTAACAATTGAATTATCGTAAGCATTAATTCTGCCTGCAAATTCAGCGCCACCAGTTGCATAAAGCTTTGAATCGCCATGAAGATTGAGTGTACCGAGAAGAGCAACACCGTTTACTATGATTTTTGAACTTTGAAAAAGGTTTTGCTCATTCGTGGAATTCATACTGCCGCAAACAGATATAACACTGTCATTATACATATTAATGGTGCCTGTTTTTGCATTGCCGTTTACTGTAAGCGAAGTTCTGTTATTAAGAGTAGTTGTGCCTGAACATTCAAATGAATCAACAATAAGATTCATATCGTTATTTTCGGCATTGAACTTAGTACATTTAACGCTTCCGCCGAAATAATAGTTTGTATAAGTAAGGGACAGCTCGTGAGCCTCAAGATTACCGCCTATCTTAAATTCTCTTGAAGAATCAAGATTATGAGGAATTATAGCATTTCCGCCGCAATAAATCTTTTGGTTGGAGTCGCCGTCATAGCTCATATCGTTTGCGGTAATTTTGCCCTTAACATAAAGGCGAGCTCCGTCTTTCATAAACAGCTTGCCACAAGTAAGATTACCTGTAACAATTACAACGCTGTTTTTACGCATCTGAAGTTCACCGGTTAAAGTAAGATCACCATCAACAACAAAGGTACATTCGCTGTAACTGCCGGTAGTATAACCGCCGACATCAATATTATTTTTTACAACTACATCACCTACAACTACGCCGTAGCCGCCGGTTCTGCCTGATACACGCACCCAACCGGACCTTTTTAATCCGTTCGTAAGCCAATAATTCTTTTTGCCGTCAACTAAATACTGTTCATTACTGCTGCTTGTTACATGGAAGTCATCAAGCTTTGTCGAGCCGTTACCGAAAGTGATTCCGCCGTTTGCCGTAACGGTATGATTATCATAATCAATCGTCGGCATATAATCGTTGATATTGAAAGAATTCGGCTTAGTAAAAGCAGTTGCCGTTTCCATATCAGGCTTAACGCTGTATGCTGAATCTACATAATCGTTAAATTCATGTCGCTTTGTATAATCGTTGCTGTCGCCGAGGAATACATCCTTTTTATTAGGAAGATATTGAGATGAAAGACGCTTATAAGTTGCATCATCCTTAACACTGTTATATTTTTCCGAAACAGAAATATCTTTTTCCTCAATTGTTTTTTTCTTAGCCTGAACACCGTCGTCGGCATATTTACCGCTGATTTCTTTATCATAATAGTTCTTATTTGCAACGTCTGCAAACTTATATGACTTTTTATATTCATCAACAAACTCACTCGGAGTTTTAAGTACATCATTTGAATTATATAACGAATAGCTGTTAAACTTAGTGTGAGCGTCGCCTTCAAGCTTAGTAAGGCCGCTGCTCTTTGAAGCCATATTTTGAGTAAAGAAAGGAGAAGTATCTTTTTTAACTACGTCGCTAAAATCGGAATATGTCTTATCGTCATAGCTTGTTTTGTCAAGAATATCCTGAAGCTGGTCGCCGAGGTCTGCAACAGCCTTTCTTACTGTTACCTTTGCCGCAGTTGAGGTATAATCTCCCCTCTTTTTAACTGAATTTGCAACAGACTTATTCGTCATACGGATAAAGTACGGTTTCAAATTCGGGGTAGTGATAAATCCGTTATCGCCAAGGCGCTGCTGGAACGTTTTATACATTGCATATTTTGCGCCTATAGCCGTAGCGTTGCTGTCGTAATCGGAGCCTACTGTATCGCTTCCTGTTTTTGCATAGTCACGGTTTACTTTATCGCCCGTAACAACAACAGTATACTTATTTTCTCCATTGCCTACTTCGATTTGATAGCCTGCACCGCCACGGTCAAGCGTATCGGCAACATTCTGGAAAAGGAGTGTTGTTCTTGTAGCGTCAGTATAAAGCCTATCCTCACCGTTGCTTATTTGGTCAAAAAGCTTGCTCTTTTCAATAGTAATACCGTCTACTTCGGTTGAACTTGAAGAGGTGTGACTGTCCTCATACGCTTTTTCAAGCATAGCTCTTGAATCATTTCTGTTTATGTCATAAACAATTGATTCTTGATTTGCCAAAGTAATTGTATTACCGTTTAATACAAGATTTTCCTTTTGCGCTAAAATTTTAGACTTTTGCGCTTCTGTAATAACACTGCCCTTTGCTTCAAAGAAATCTTCGGCAGTGGTTTCATACTCGTTTTTAAGAGAATCAAGACTTCTAACTCTGCTGTAATCAATCATATTGAGAATAGCAAGAGCAGTTTGAGTAGCTTCAATCTTTTGCTGGTTTTGAACATAAAGATGAACGCTGTCAGGATTCCAGCTTGTGTTTGTAAAGTTAATATTCTTTACAGCGGTATATGTAACCTGACCGTAATCGTTAGCAGAATTTTCATCGCTTGTGCTTTGAGTATAGTTTTCATAAACATATACAGGCACCTTTTCCTTCACGTACTTAGGCTCATATTCCTGCTCATAAATAATATGTCCGTTTTCATCCTTAAGCACATTGCCGTCGGCATCTTTTTTAGGGATATAGTTTCCGTTTTCGTCAACCTTATATACCGGGTTGCCATTATCATCAGTTGCAGGTGTGTCTGAATAAACAATATTACCGTTTTTATCTCTTTCAGGAACAGGATTGCCGTCGGCATCAGTTTTAGTCCTGTAAATAAAATTACCGTCCTTGTCTTTTTGATAAATGATATTACCATCTTCATCTCTTGCAAGAATAGGTTTACCGTCTTTGTCAGTCTTAACATCCTGCAAATTGCCGTCTTTAACACGTGAAGCGTTTACAACCTGAACACCTATATTCATATTAGAATTAGAATGAATATCACCGTTGGTAATTGCTTCTGACAGGTTAATGTGAACAAGGTCTGTATAATTAGGTGTGCCGCCGAAAAAGCCTTTAAGAGGTTGGAACAGCTTTTCATTGAGCTTATTAAGCATAGTTTCAAAGCCGCTTACTATTATATTGGCTGCGGTTCCTGTTCTACCGTTAATTTTAATAGCCGGATTTTCAGCGGTGCCTTCTGTTGAGCCTGCAAAAAGGGTATAATTCAGCGCTCTCGGCATACCGTTAGAATAATTAGCACTTACCTTAACAAAAGAAGTAGAATGAAGCATTAACGAATCAATATCTAAAATGGGACCAAAAAGCGTACCTGTTTTTATTTTAACGGTCATTTTGATATATCCCGTAGTAATATAGTCGTCATCATTTGCCGTTGCTTCATCAAGCATACCCTTCTTTTGGATATTGATTGTCATATCGTCATCACTATAATCAACACCGTTTTTCTTAAGGTATTGCTTTGCAATTGCGTTTAAGTCTTTATCGGTAGCATCGATAGAAGCCGCAACAGCAGTAGCAGCAGCATCGCCGGCATTTTGCAAGCGTGCCTGTTTATAATAGAATAATCCGAAATCCATAATCATAGCGGCAAGCAAAATAAATATGGTAACCGCAAATACGGAAACGAACATAACCGCACCCTGCTCATTATTGCGCTTAGACTTTTGATTATTAGGTTTCAAGACACTCACACCCTTTCTGCAAATAACTGAAAAAAGTTATATATTATTCTTCATTTTCGCCGACATCTTCAACCTTAGAGTGGGCAAGCGAAAGTTCAGTTTGCAAACGATAAATTAAATCCTCTGCTTTATCAATCGCACTTTCATAAATACGAGCAATTTCGGTATATTTTTTGTCGGTTTCATTAGTCACTCCCGACTCAACTTCTTCTCTTAACGATTTAATTTCCGTTCTGTTTTTATCAACTTTTTTGGTAAGATGAGCAACATCACGCTGCAAATCTCTGTTTTTATCCTCAAGTTTTTTGTTTTCTTCACCTAAAAGGCGATTTTTTGAGATAAGAGAATCTATTTTTGACTGATATTCCTCAATTTGAGCGGTGTTAAGGTTTTGACCTTTACTGCCCTCTTGTGCCTGTAAAGTATCTCGCTGTACACGTATATCCTCAAGAAGCTTTGTGAGTTTTTCCACCTGACCCTTTGATTGAGAAAGTTCATATTCAAGCATTTGCTTTGTATTTTTTAATTCCTCATAACGTTGGTCAAAAAGTTCCCCTGCGTTTTTATTAGTTGCAAGCAGATTTGAAATATATTCATTAACCTGCTTGATATCATAACCACGAAGCACCTTATCAAAACCGTAATCCTGAGTTGCCGAGCCGAGTATTTTGTTTCTGTCTACTACATCGTTATTAGCCATAAATTGATTCTCCATTTGCCAAAATATATATTTAACGAACTATATTCCAATGCACAATTACATTTTTTGCAAGTACATTGGAATTATATCCGTTATTTAAAGTCAAGAACATCGCCCACATCAAGACCTAATTTATCAGCTGTGCCGGAGCATAATTCTAAAACTTTATAAGCATCTTTAACTTTTTTGCGTACCTTTTTAGGCGGTACGGCTCTGTCAATAAATAATATTTCATTATCCTTAGAAAGAGCAATTGTATCAATATCAAATTTCATACCAAAAGTATGTATTTCATTACAAGGAGTAAGTAAAAGGCAATGGTTTTCCTCCATACTCCTTCTATACATCAGCCCCATAAAACGTGTAAAAAAATGATTTGCATTTTCACACTCGTCAAGCAGAAGCTTACCGTTTTTATATACCTTTAAAAGTGCCATTATTAAAACGATATTCCTCCCATAGAGTCTTTAACTTGAATAATAACAGGACCCATAACTATACAAATAATAGCAGGAAGAATAAGAAGAACTGTAGGAATAGTCATTTTTGTAGGTACCTTTGCTGCAACAGTCTTGATTTCCTCACGCTTATTAACTCTAAGCTGTTCGGATTGAGCCTGAAGAACGTTAGTAATAGGAATACCGAGCTGGTTTGCCTGAATAACAGCAGAAATAAAAGTTTTCAACTCCTCAACCTCGCAAGAATCCGCAAGGCTTTTATTTCTGTTTCTGCCAAGCTGAATTTGCTTGAATACTGTTATAAGCTCATCAATCAGCGGACCTTCCATACGTTCGCTGATTTTAACAAGGGAAGCGTCAAAGCTAAGACCTGCCTCCATACAAACGCTCATTAAATCAAGCGTATCTGCAAGTTGTGCTTTGATTGCACCCTGATGAGATTTAACCTTGCTGTTAAGGAAAAGATTAGGGCCGAGAAGTGCAATAATCATACCAAAAAGCATTGGCAAATAGAAAAATTGAGTTACATTAATAAGCAAAAGCGAAACGCCCAAGAATATAATTATCGTCAATATCATAAATGCCATTTTGAAAAATTTAAAGTTAGAAACGGAAATATGCAAGCCTGCCTGACGAAGCTTTTTGGCAATCAATTCATTTTGAGCCTTAGCCCTTGCATTCTTGCTTTGATTTTCGTCGCCCTTTTTATTCATTTTGTCAAGAAACGGCTTAATGTTTCTCTCATAAAACGAGGTATCTACATTTTTATAATCCGCTTTTACAACGTCTTTACCGATTGTTTTCATTCGGCGAAGATTTTTATCCTCCTCGCTTCCCTTTTTGCCCATAATAAATACAACAATAACGAGTGCAAAACAAGCGTAGGAAATAACTATAAATGGTAGCATACTGACACTTCCTTACATTTTGATGGTAGTAATTTTTTTAATAATCAAGAAACAAGTAACTTCAAGACCTGCTGCAACGCCTAAGAAAATTCGTCCTAAATTTTCCGTAAAAAGCGGCATAACAAAATCTTTGTTTACAACAAAGAACATAAGCAAAATAGCAATCGGCATCATACCTACAACCGTACCGGACATTTTACCCGAAGCGGTGGCGGATTTAAGTTCCTGCTGAAGTTTCATACGTTCCTTAATTGTATTTGAAATATTTTCAAGAATTTGGGAGAGATTACCGCCCGTCTGCCTTTGCACCAAAACAGCGGAAACCATAAGAGCCAAATGCTTACTCTTAATTCTTGTATTAAGCTTATCAAGAGCTTCTTCCATTGAAGCGCCCATACTCATTTCCTTAATTACCAAAGCAAATTCGCCGCTGATAGGGTCATCCATATCTTTAGCGATAGTTTCCATAGCCTGAGTAAAACTAAGACCGGATTTCAAGCAAGAGCAAGCAATAATAAGTGCGTCACTAAGCTGTGATTCAAATTTCTTAACCCTTTTCTTTTGCTTCATTTTGATTAAAAGCATAGGAACTAAAAGGCAAACAATTAAAACTGCAAGCGCAATAACGGAGTTTTGCAAAAACAAAACAATAAGCGACGCCGGAACAACAGTTACCAAAAGCCAAATGGTTAAAAATTCCTCAGGTCGCATTTTCATATCGGCTCTTTGAAGCTCAACATAAAGCGCACTTCCGAATTTTTCGAAAAATCCACCCTGCTTTTTCTTTTCCCTGTTTCTTTTTTTCATTCTGCTTTCGTGCTTTGCAAGGGAATAATTTTCGCTGTCTCCCTCGTTTTTCTTAAGCTCTTCAAGTCGCTTGTCAGATGCGATTTTATCTTTAGAAACAAGCGAAGAAATAAGAAAAGCGAAAACAAATGCAAACAGAGCAAACGCAACAGTTAAAATTATTGTCGTTACATTAATTGATAAACCAGTCATTATTTACACCCACTCCGTTTTCACGTATTTTTTCAACACATTTAGGAATAATACCTGTTGCTTTAAAAGAGCCTTTAAATTTACCGTTTGCGTCCATTTCGCCTTCGGTTTCATAAGTGAAAATGTCCTGCATACGAATAACATCACCCTCCATTCCGACAATTTCGGAAATAGAGGTTACTTTTCTTGAACCGTCCCTGAGACGAGCCTGCTGAACAATAAGATTTATAGCCGAAGCCACCTGATCCCTGATAGCCTTTGACGGAAGCTCCGAACCCGACATCATAACCATTGTTTCAATACGGGAAATTGAATCTCGTGGGGAATTTGCGTGGATAGTTGTAAGCGAGCCGTCGTGACCGGTGTTCATAGCCTGAAGCATATCAAGTGTTTCCTCACTACGAACCTCACCTACGATAATTCTGTCAGGTCGCATACGAAGGGAGTTTACAACCAAATCACGAATTGAAATTCTACCCTTGCCCTCCATATTAGCCGGACGGGCTTCAAGAGTTAAAACATGCTCCTGGTGGAGCTGAACCTCCGCCGAGTCCTCAATGGTGATAATTCTTTCATCATGCGGAATATAGGACGATAAAACATTAAGAAGTGTTGTTTTACCTGAACCTGTACCACCTGATACGATTATATTTAATTTACCTTTAACGGCAGCTTCAAGGAAATTGAGCATCTTTAAATTGACTGAGCCCCAAGTCAAAAGATTTTCTGCCGAAATAGGTGTTTTACCGAATTTACGAATTGTAAGAATAGGACCTACAAGAGATACGGGCGGGATAATTACATTAACACGGGAACCGTCAAGAAGTCTTGCGTCACACATAGGGCTTGCTTCGTCAACGTGCCTGCCGACACGGGATACGATTCTGTCAACAATTTGCATTAGATGGTCATTATCTTTGAATTTAATATCCGTCAAAACAAGTTTACCGTGAGATTCAACATAAACGTGGTCATATCCGTTTACCATAATTTCAGAATACTCATCGCTGTCAACAAGGCATTGGATTGGGCCGTAGCCCATAATGTCATCATAAAGCTGCTCTTTAATGGTATCCCTGTCAACACGGGGAATATTATATTCCGGCTTTTCAACGTATTCGTCGATAAGCTTGCGCATTGATTCGTCGGTAACAGTTTCACCCGAAGCAATCTGCTGTTCGATAATTGCGTTATGTATTCTCGTTTTTGTTTCTGCAAACGGGTCTTCAATTGCCATTTTTGCAAGTTTATCGTGAGGTGCTTCGCCGCTTCTATGTGCAAAAGCGTTTTCCTCTCTCGGCTGTTCTTCACCGTTTACGCCGTATCTGTCTAACAATCCCATTTAATTATTTCTTCTTTCCAAATGATTTCTTCTTTGTAGTTGCCGTTAATGTGCCTTCTCTTTCCATAATAAGCTTATTAGCAAAAGAAGAAATATCCTTGGCAATAACCGCTCTCGGCTTATATGTAATAAGCGGCTGACCGCTGTTAAGCGAGCTGTTTACTGTTTTCAAATCGCTTGAAATAACAGCATAAGCGTCAATGCCGAGAAGATTTTCAAAATCGCTGATTTTAACATTATTCTTTTTAACATTCTTATTGATTATAAGCTTTACCTTATCCTGCTGATTAATTTGGGACAAAACATTTTGGCAAAGCTTGGCACGCTTGAGCGAAAGAATGTTAACATCGTTTACCATAAAGATATCGTCGCTTGATTCAAGCGCTGTAATAACAGGGTCAGTAAGTGCGCAGCCGCAATCGAGAATGATATATTCATAATAATTACGAGCCACGTCGATAATTGCCTTTGTATGGTTTGACTGAATATACTCGGCAAGTTCAGGTGAACTCGGAGAAGCAAGAACAGACAAGCCTGATGCATGAGTGCAGCAGCAAGAGGATAAATTATCAATCGAAATGCCGTTTGTATCTCTTGCAAGGTCAACTATTGTTTCACTCGGATTCAAGTCAAGCGCCATATCCGCATCGCCAAACTGCAAGTCAAGGTCAACAAGAAGTACCTTTTTGCCGAGAGTTGCAAGGTAAACGGCTGTGTTGGTACAAATTGTTGTTTTGCCTACGCCGCCTTTACCGCTGAAAAACGAATAAACTCTTGAACGTACTTTTTTTGTAACATTAAAGTTTTGGTTAAGTTTTTTTTCGTTGCCGACAACGTTCTTAATTGTATTTGTAAATTCTTCATTGCCGATATTGATACTCATTACACGTCTGATACCGCTTTGCGCCGCATTATTGACGATATCGACCGTAACGTTATCCGTCATAATAATTGCGGAACAGCCAAACGAGGCTAAATTAATATCCTCAACAAAATTGAAGAAATCGGAATTAATATCTTCGCTGTCAAGAACGAAAACCACAACGTCGGGAACAAAGCCTTGAATTCTAACCTTTGCGTCCGGCTGTAAATCGGCATAGCCTATAATTGACAGTTCGTCACTTGTTATTTTATTTTTTAATGCAACCTTATATTCGGTTTTTTCTGCACAAACTACAATGTTAATGTTGCTCATAGGGATTCTCCTTGTAGATTACTTTTGTCTTGGGTTAAGGATAAGCTTATAATCGTATTTACTTTCGATTTCATAAAGCTTAAGCGACTGCTTCTTTGTTACTTCAACGGTAAGAGTGTTATATGTAGTAATCTTCGTTCCGCTTTGAGAAGCAGTAGAATTATCTGCATTGGTAGAAACTCTTAAAATCTTTAAGCCCTTATAAGCAATTTCTGTTTTAACTTTGCCCTGGTCATCTGTTTTGCTGACAAGCACATCAACCGTATCGCCCTCGCTGATATAACCGTCAACACTCTTAACGCTTCCGGCGTCAAACGAATAAGCAACCATGCCCTTTGGCAATTTGAGAGAAAGAGCGACGTCATCGCCGTTTTTATCTTCAAGCCTGTTTTTGTTAATAGGTTCATTCGCATAAAGCTTATCAACAGTAATCATATGAACGTCCTTTGCGTCGTCAACAAGCTCTGTTTGAGCCTTAACGTAATTATCTGTTGCGTCTGCGGCAAGAATTTCCTTTGTAACAATTTGAGGATTATCGCCCTCAAACATATCAGCCGTAATTTCAACGTTCTTTTCAATATCGGCAGTAGGGACTAAAACAGTTACCATTTCTGCATCCTTAAATTTTGTTTTACTGTTAATTTCCGTTGCAAACATATATGTAGCAACGCCTGCGATAATTGCAACTATAACTGCGATTAAATAAACCTTTTTCATAAACTTACCTCTAAAATTAATTAATTACATCATAATTTATATTTATATTAAAGAGACGCATTAAGCGCCGTCTGATTTTTCAACTTTAAATGTGGAGCTTGATTTAAGTGTATAATGCATTTTATCTGCTCCCGAGCCTAAAATCGGCGTAAAAACGGGTATCCTGCATTCAACATAAATCGTAACGTCACCGCTTGACCTGTTTTTAACCGTTCGGTTTTCAATCTCAGCCTCAATATCATTTGAATATGACACATTGATTTTTACATTATCAACATTTTTCGGAAGCGAGTTTTTGACCTGCCTGATAATATCCTTAGTTTCGTCATTGATATCATCATCGTCCAAATCGTCAAGAGTATACGACTTAGGACTGACAACGGCGCCGTTTTCAAGATTAACGGTTTCATACTCAACACACGCAATACGAGCGGCATTACGGGAAGTATTTGACACTTCGATATAATTAATAAAGAGCCAGCCGTAATCGAGCACCATAAAAAGAATTAAAGCAAAGACAGGAAGAACCAATACAAATTCAAGCATTGATTGACCTTCTTCGTTTTTTCTTTTTAACCT
>ENA-UONS01002588-UONS01002588.1-human-gut-metagenome-genome-assembly--contig:-CS19-NODE-2588-length-13964-cov-5.208426_pt1 | contig 13964 bp, 13 predicted proteins | sample MGYA00242458_ERZ724005 | MGnify/ENA metagenome assembly ERZ724005
GGGGCATTTTATAAGTATTTGCCGAGCGTCAGGGCGAGGCGGCCCTTCTTTGTCAGCCCGCCGAGGGCGAGCACGCGCAGCTTGCCGAGCCCGCGCACGGAGACGGTGTCGTTCTCCTGCACGGCGCGGTCGGGCTTCAGGCAGGGCAGGTCGTTGAGATTGACGCGTCCGGCCGCGACGGCATCGGCGGCGCTGCCGCGGCTCAGATGGAATGCGGCCGAGATCACGCTGTCCAGCCGGGGCGAGGAGACCGTCACGCGCAGCTCCTGCAGGGTCTGCGGCGGACGATCTGCCTGCGAGGGGGCGATGCGCGTGAGCGTCAGGTGGGCCCGCCCGGCGGAGGTCAGGTTGTCGAGGAGATACGGTGCAAGCTCCGCCGTGACGAACAGGTCGCATTGACGCGGCTGCAGGCACAGGTCGCCGACGGCCTCGCGGCGGATGCCGCAGCCCATGAGCGCGCCGAGCATGTCGCGGTGTCCGACGGCATTTTCCTCAAAAAATGCGGCGCGCAGGCAGGCGACCGGCCCGTTTTCCCGGTAGTTGTCCTCGTCCTCATATTCAGGCAGCCAATAGGCCACGGCTCGCTCCGCGTCCGGCGTGCCGCCCCAGAAGCGGCACTGCGGCAGGAGCTGCCGCAGCAGGGCCTGCTCCCGCGGCGTCAGGAACACGGTCGCGGCGGGAATGCCGCGCTGCTCCGCCCTTGTCAGCCGTTCACAGGCCTGTGCCAGCAGCAGGCGCTCTCCTTCGTCGTCCGTCAGGGCGGCAATCTGTTTCTTTCGGTCCATTGCTGTTTCCTCCGGGAAGGGAATCGCCTTGACTCCCTTTTATGCTTCACCGCCCGATATGGCGGAAAAAATGCAGAATGATGACGCAAAATCCAATTGTTTGCAATTTTGACAGGCAGAGCATACCACACGGCGCGGAAAAACGCAAGTCCGGCTTTCTGCTCTGCAAACCGACCTTGCCGCAGACAAGAGCTGTCCACGACTCGCGGACAGGGAAGCGTGAAAAACCGGCGCCCCAACGGGACGCCGGTTCTGGCTTGCAGGTAAGATCAGCCGTTCTCGCGCATCTTTGCGAAGCACTCGCTGCAGTAGACCGGACGATCGGTCTTCGGCTCGAAGGGAACACGAGCTTCGCCGCCGCAGTTAGCGCAGACAGCAGTGAAGTACTCTCTCGGGCTGCGGGCAGCATTCTTGCGAGCGTCACGGCAGGCCTTGCAGCGCTGGGGCTCATTCTGGAAGCCTCTCTCCGCGTAGAACTCCTGCTCACCGGCGGTGAACACGAATTCGGCGCCGCATTCCTTGCAAACTAAAGTCTTGTCTTCGTACATGTTGGTAACCTCTCTTGAAAAAAATTGCCCTGACGCTTCGTCCATCAAAATTGCTGGTTTTCCTGATACAGGGTCGGTTGATACGTGCCGCCAAAGCAGGCGGCGCATCCCCGGAAATCTATATCCCGTGGACAGTGCCTATTATAAGCATCTTTCCGCCCTTTGTCAATAGTGGATGAAAAAATATTTTGTTAGAAAAAAACAATTGTGCGATTTCGACGAAAAGCCTCAAAATTTCCGTTCAAAGAGTCAATTGCTCTGCATTGTTATTTTGCAGATGGAGGTGGTCGTAGGCAAGCTGCGTAACACAACGCCCGCGGGGCGTGCGTGTCAGGAAGCCGATCTGCATCAGATAGGGCTCGTAGACGTCCTCCAGCGTGACGGCCTCCTCGCCGATGGTCGCCGCGAGCGTCTCCAGGCCGACGGGGCCGCCGTTATAGTAGCGGATGATGGCCGTGAGCATGCGGCGATCCGTCGCGTCGAGCCCGAGCTTGTCGACCTCAAGCTTGCCGAGCGCGTGGTCGGCCGCCTCGCGGGTGATGACGCCGTCGTAATACAGCTGGGCGAAGTCGCGCACGCGGCGGAGCATGCGGTTGGCGATGCGCGGCGTGCCGCGGCTGCGGGAGGCCAGCTCCATTGCGCCGTCTGCGTCGATGCGCATGCCCATGAGGGCGGCAGAGCGCGTGATGATGCGGCACAGCTCCTCCGGCGTATACAGCTCCAGCCGGAACGACACGCCGAAGCGGTCGCGCAGCGGGGCGGAGAGCTGCCCGGCGCGCGTTGTGGCGCCGATGAGCGTGAAACGCGGCAGATCGAGCCGGATGGAGTTGGCCGATGGCCCCTTGCCGACGATGATGTCGATGGCAAAGTCCTCCATGGCGGGGTAGAGGATCTCCTCCACGGCGGTGTTCAGGCGGTGGATCTCATCAATAAAGAGAATGTCGCCCTCGGAGAGGTTCGTCAGCAGCGCGGCCAGATCGCCCGCCTTTTCGATGGCGGGGCCGGACGTCACGCGGATATGCACGCCCATTTCGTTGGCGATAACGCCGGCGAGCGTCGTCTTGCCGAGGCCGGGAGGACCGTAGAGCAGCACATGGTCGAGCGGCTCGTTGCGGCGGCGTGCTGCCTCAATGTAAACAGACAGGTTTTCCTTGACCTTCTCCTGCCCGTTATATTCCGTCAGGCGCTTCGGCCGCAGCGAGAATTCGGACTCGTCTGCGGGCGTGAAGCTCGTTGTTACGAGCGGGGCCTCGTAGTCCTGTGAAAAATCGATGCTCATGTTCTTACCTCATCACCATGGCGCGCAGGCACTGCCGCACGATCTCTTCCGTCTTCATGCCCTCGGGGTCAAAGCTGCGCAGCGCCGCCGTGATCTCCTGCGGGCGGTAACCGAGCTCGGCCAGTGCGGCCTGCGCCAGCGCCAGCGCGCTGCCGGAGGCGGCGGGCACATCCCCGGCCGGGAGCGAAATGCCGCCCTCTGCCGGTGCGGCGCCACCGAGCTTGTCCTTCAGCTCCAGCAGGATGCGCTGGGCCAGCTTTTTGCCGACGCCCGGCGCGGCCGTCAGGGCCTTTTCGTCCTGCGAGAAGATGGCAAGCGCAAAGCGGTCCGGCGTGGTGGACGACAGAATGGCCAGCGCGGCCTTCGCGCCAACGCCGGTCACGCCGAGCAGCAGCTCAAAATTCCGCAGCTCCTCGCGCGTGCTGAAGCCGTAGATATCGAACGCATCCTCGCGGATGCTGCAGTAGGTATAGAGCCTCGCGCGCTCGCCCACATGCAGGCGCGAGAGCGTATAGGACGACGTCCGGCAGGCGTAGCCGACACCGCCGCAGTCGATGACGGCCAGATTGCTCTCGAGAAGCGTGACCTCGCCGTTGAAATAATAAAACATTACGGTTTTCCTCCCATGAGCCGTGCCAGCTGCGACGTGGACGAGCGCGCATGGCACAGCGCGATGGCGATGGCATCGGCCGCATCGTCCGGCCGGGGCATGCGGTCCAGCCGGAGCAGTCGGCGCGTCATATCCATGACCTGATGCTTCTCCGCCTTGCCATAGCCGACGACGGCCTGCTTGACCTGCATGGGCGTGTATTCAAACAGCGGCACGCCCGCCCGCTCGATGGCGAGCAGGATGACGCCGCGCCCGTGCGAAACGCCGATGCCGGTCGTGATATTGTGCCCCCAGAACAGCTCCTCCACGGCGACGGCCTCGGGCTTTGTGACCTCCAGCAGCTGCGTCATGTCCTCAAACAGAATGTTCAGCCGCTGCGGGAACGGCAGCCCCGCCGGGGTCGTGACCGTGCCGTAGCGCAGCAGGGCATAGGTCCCGCGCTCCGCCCGGATGAGGCCGAAGCCGGTCGTCGCATAGCCGGGATCAACCCCGAGTATAACCAAAGAGCTTCTCCGGCCATTCCGGCACGGCGATGTTCAGCAGCCAGCTGGCGATGCCGAGCACGACGATGGCAAACAGCACCCACGCCAGCACGCGCTTCCACTTCGGGCTGGGCACAAATTCGGACTGCGGCGCCTCCGGCGTCTCCTGCACGGCGGGCATGTCCTTCTGATTTTCTTCCATGGATATCACCTCTGGAGTATCATATCATACTTTTCCGAATGGGGCAAGATAAAAACGAAAGTGGGATGCTTCCGGGGAATCCCCACTTGCAATGGGGCGGAAAGAATGATAAAATACTATACTAAATAAGAATCTCATGAATTGGGAGGAACTCCTCTTTTGGAAAAGAAAACGACTGTGATCTCTCCCGAGGCTCTGCAGCGGCAGGAGGGCTTCTGCGGACGGGTGCGCGAATACTGGCAGGCGCAGGGAATCACGCCTGTGGCCTTTGTGGAGACCTACGGCTGCCAGCAGAACGAGGCGGATTCCGAGCAGATCCGCGGCATGCTCGAGCACTGCGGCTACGGCCTGACGGACGGCCCAGAGGGCGCGGACCTCGTCATCTTCAATACCTGCGCCATCCGCGAGCACGCCGAGCAGCGCGTGTTCGGCAACGTCGGCGCGCTCGTGCATACCCGCCGCCGCCACCCGCGCCAGAAGATTTTCCTGTGCGGCTGTATGATGGGCCAGCCCGCCGTGGTCGAGCGCGTGCGCAAGTCCTATCCCTATGTGGACGGCGTGTTCTCCACACACCACCTGTGGGAGCTGCCGCAGCTGCTGCTCGGCGTGCTGACGACAGGCAAGCGCGTGTTCTCCGTGGAGGATTCTGCCGGAGCCATTGCCGAGGGCCTGCCCGTCGTGCGCGAGAATAAGCTCAAGGCGTGGGTTTCCGTCATGTACGGCTGCAACAATTTCTGCTCGTACTGCATCGTGCCCTATGTGCGCGGCCGAGAGCGCTCCCGCCAGCCGGAGGACATTCTGCAGGAGTGCCGCGCGCTGATCGCGCAGGGCTATAAGGAGATCACGCTGCTCGGCCAGAACGTCAATTCCTACGGCAAGGACCTCGGCCTCGGCGTGGATTTTGCCGACCTCATGGCGCAGATCGCGAGCCTGCCGGGCGATTTCCGCCTGCGCTTCATGACGTCCCATCCCAAGGACGCCAGTCATAAGCTGTTTGACACCATCGCGGCCTATCCGAAGATCTGCAAGCAGTTCCATCTGCCGTTCCAGTCCGGAAACGACCGCGTGCTCCACGCCATGAACCGCCGCTATACGAGCGCGCAGTATCTCGAGCTCGTGGATTACGGCCGCAGCCTTATGCCGGAGCTCGTGCTCACGTCCGATGTCATCGTCGGCTTCCCCGGCGAGACGGAGGAGGAATTTGAGGACACGCTGCGCCTGATCGCGCGCGTGCGCTATGACGCGCTGTTTACGTTTATTTTCTCGCCGCGCGGCGGCACGCCCGCGGCCTCCATGCCCGATCCCACGCCGAAGGAGGAGAAAAACCGCCGCTTCGACCGCCTCGTCGCCCTGCAGAACCGCATTTCGGAGGAAAAGCACCGTGCCTATATCGGCCGGACGTTCCGCGTGCTCATCGACGGACGCGACGGCGACCTGCTCACGGCCCGCACGGACGGCGGCCGCCTTGTGCGCCTGTCCGGCGGCGACGGGCTCATCGGCCAGTTCCGCGATGTGCGCATCACGGGCAGCACGACGTGGAGCCTGACAGGCGAGCTTGCCTGACGGCACAGACAGAAGGAGAAGAAGTATGGCTGAACTGACGCCGATGATGCGGCAGTATCTGGAGATCAAGGAACGGCACCCGGACTGCATCCTGTTTTTCCGTCTGGGCGATTTTTATGAAATGTTTGCCGACGATGCCAAGCTTGCTTCCCATGAGCTTGACCTGACGCTCACAACGCGGGACCGCGGCAAGGAGAAGTCCGAGCAGGTCCCAATGTGCGGCGTGCCGTATCACTCGGCAGAGAGCTATATCGCAAGGCTCGTTGCGCGCGGCTACAAGGTCGCCATCTGCGAACAGATGGAGGACCCTGCGCTGGCCAAGGGCCTTGTCAAGCGGGATATCACCCGCATCGTCACGCCGGGAACGGTCATCGAAAGCTCCATGCTCGACGAGAGCCGCAACAATTATTTTGCCTGCGTCTTCGGCGAGGGCGGGCGCTACGGCCTGAGCTTCTGCGATATTTCGACCGGCGCGTTCTATGCCACGCAGGCCGAGGGTGCAGAGGCCATGGAGCGCGTTATCTCCGAGCTGGGGCGCTTTGCCCCGGCCGAGGTGCTGCGCGGCGGCGACGCGGCCAAAAGCGAGGAGCTGACCCGCACACTGCAGGAGCGGCTGAGCTGCTGTGCCGATCTCGGCGCAGACGAGCTGTTTGATCCGCAGGAGACGGCACAGCTTGTGGAAAAGCAGTTCGGCAGGCCGCTGGATGAGCTTGGCCTCACGGAGCGGCCGGAGGTCTGGCGCAGTGCGGGCGCGCTGCTGCGGACGCTCTGCGAGCTGCAGAAAACAGGCCTTTCCCATGTGCGGGAGCTGGAATTCTATGTCAGCGGCCGCTTTATGGAGCTGGATCTCAGCGCACGGCGCAATCTGGAGCTGACGGAGACCATGCGCGCGGGGGAAAAGCGCGGCAGCCTCCTGTGGGTGCTGGACCATACCAAAACGGCCATGGGCAGCCGCATGCTGCGCAGCTGGCTGGAAAAGCCGCTGCTCAGCCCGAAGCGCATCAACGCGCGCCTCGACGCCGTGGAGGAGCTGACGAAAAACAGCATCGGCCGCGACGAGCTTGTGCACATGCTGCAGGATGTCTCGGACTATGAGCGCGTGACGGCCCGCATCGTCACAGGCGCGGCGAACTGCCGCGACCTGGTCTCGCTCGGAAACGGCTGTGAGCCGCTGCCGGAGCTGCGCGCCGCCATCGGCGGGCTGCATGCCTCCATGTTCGGCGTGCTGCTGGACGAATTGGACGACCTTTCCGACCTGCGGGACGAAATTCGGAACGCCATTGTGGACGAGCCCCCGTTTTCCGTGCGCGAGGGCGGCATGATCCGCGACGGCTACAGCGAAGAGCTGGACCAGCTGCGCGACATCGTCTCAGGCGGCAAGGGAACGCTGGCCCGCATCGAGGCCGAGGAGCGCGAAAAGACCGGCATCAAGACCCTGCGCGTCGGCTACAACCGCGTGTTCGGCTATTATATCGAAGTCTCAAAGGGCCAGACGGCCCAGGTCCCGGAGACCTACATCCGCAAGCAGACGCTCACAACGGGCGAACGCTATATCACCCCGGAGCTCAAGGAGCTCGAGCGCACGATCCTGACGGCAAAGGACCGCATCACGGCGCTGGAATATGAGCTGTTCTCACAGGTGCGCCAGCATCTGGCCGACCAGTCCGCCCGCATCCAGCGCACGGCGCGCGCCGTGGCCGCGCTGGACGTGCTGACAGATTTTGCGGCGCTGGCCGCCCGGCAGAATTACTGCCGCCCGGAGATCGACCTCTCCGGCGAGCTGCATATCACAGACGGCCGCCATCCCGTCGTGGAGCAGGTGCTCAAGGATGCGCTGTTCGTCCCGAACGACACGGCGCTCGACTGCGGCGCGAACCGCGTTGCCATTCTGACCGGCCCGAATATGGCCGGTAAATCCACCTATATGCGGCAGGTCGCCCTCATTGTGCTGATGGCGCAGATGGGCTGCTTCGTCCCGGCGCGCACGGCGCGCATCGGCGTGGTGGATCGCATCTTCACACGCATCGGCGCCTCGGACGATCTGGCCTCCGGCCAGTCCACGTTCATGGTGGAGATGACGGAGGTCGCGGAGATCCTGAAGCACGCGACGTCGCACAGCCTGCTCATCCTTGATGAGATCGGCCGCGGCACGTCGACATTCGACGGCATGGCCATTGCCCGCGCCGTTCTCGAATATGCCGCCGACAAAAAGCGCATCGGCGCAAAGACGCTCTTTGCCACGCACTATCATGAGCTGACGGACATCGAGCAGGAGATCGAGGGCGTGCGGAACTACAACATTGCCGTGCGCAAGCGCGGCGCGGACATCGTGTTCCTGCGCAAGATCGTCCCCGGCGCTGCCGACGATTCCTACGGCGTCGAGGTCGCGCGACTGGCCGGTCTGCCGGATAAAGTCGTCTCCCGCGCGCGGGAGCTGCTGCGGGCGCTCGAGAGCGGCGCACCCGTGCGCACGGTGCGCGTGGCGGCGGACGACCAGATCTCCATCACGAGCATGGAGAACGACGCCCTGCGGCGGAAGCTCGAATCGCTTGCGATCGAGACCATGACGCCGATCGAGGCCATGAACGCCCTGTTCGAGCTGAAGAAAATGCTCTGACGGAAAGGAGAGAATGCCGGATGAGCTGGATGTTTCCCCGCCGCAGCGGGATCCGGGCGCCCGAGCCGCGCGAATGGATCCTCGGCGCACTGTATCTGCCTGTTTTTCTCTTTTTTTTGAATTTTGCGATCCTTACCTACTTTCCGGCACTCGGCTTTCCGCTGACGGAGCCGCGCAATTACTTTTTTGCGAATCTGCTCTATATGACCGTGAATTTTGCCGTCATGCTCCTGATCTTCCGCCGCACGCTTTGGCAGTCACTTCGGGAATTCGAGGGGAAAATGCTCCTGAGCGTGCTGATCGGCTTTGGCATGTGCTATGGCGCGAACCTTGTGCTGACGACGGCCTATACGGTATTGGATATCATGCCGGAGAACTACAATCAAGAGGCCGTCAACTCCCTGCTCGGCGGTTACCCGCTGGCCATGACGCTCTGCACCGTCGTGCTCGCGCCGCTGGCAGAGGAGTGCCTGTTCCGCGGCGTGCTGTTTGCGCCGCTGGCGCGCAGATGCCTCCCGGCTGCCTATGCGCTGTCCATGTTCCTGTTTGCGGGGATGCATGTGTTCCAATTCCTTGGCTCCATGACTGCGGCCAATACGATCCTGTGCCTGAGCCTCTATCTCCCGGCGAGCTTCTCGCTGTGCTGGGTCTATCAGAAGACGGGCAACATCTGGGCCTGTATTTTCCTGCATATGTTCATCAATTTCCAATCTGTGCTCGCGAGCCTTCTGCGCTCGCTGATGCAAGCGTTCCTGTGAGGTAGTTATGCCAAAGATCCAACAGCTTTCTCCCCATGTCGCCGACCTGATCGCCGCTGGCGAGGTCGTGGAGCGCCCGGCCAGCGCCGCAAAGGAGCTGGTCGAAAACGCCATCGACGCCGGGGCCCATAAGGTCACGGTCGAGCTGCGCGACGGGGGCATGACGTTCCTGCGCGTGACGGACGACGGCTGCGGCATGGCGGCGGAGGACGTGGAGACGGCCTTCCTGCGCCATGCCACGAGCAAGCTCCATGAGGCGGCCGATCTGGAGGCCATCCACACGCTCGGCTTCCGCGGCGAGGCGCTGGCGGCCATTTCCTCCGTCTCGCGCATCGACGTGCTGACGAAGACGGCGGACGCGCCCTTCGGCACGAGTCTGCATCTCGAGGCGGGCGTTGTGACGGAGCGCGGCGAGGCGGGCTGTCCGAACGGCACGACCATGCTCGTGCGCGACCTGTTTTACAATACACCTGCGCGCATGAAGTTCATGAAGCGCGACTCCGTGGAGGCCTCCGCCGTGCTCAGCACGGTGCAGCGCCTTGCGCTGGCCCATCCGGAGGTCGCCGTGCGCGTGCTGCGCGACGGGCAGGAGCAGCTCTCCACGCCCGGCGACGGCGAGCTCCTCAGCGCGATCTATGCCGTCATGGGCCGCCAGACCGCGCAGGAGATGACCCCGGTGGACGGGAGCTGGGACAAGCTCTCCGTCACGGGCTTTGTGACCCGCCCGGCCGCAACGCGCGGCACGCGGGGCAGCCAGATCTTCTTTGTCAACGGGCGGCATGTCCGCTCCAAGCTCATGACGGCCGCGCTCGAGCAGGCCTACCGCAATCAGCTCCTGCAGGGTCGTTTCCCGGCCTGCGTGCTGCATCTGCACCTGCCGGAGCATCTTGTGGACGTCAATGTGCACCCCGCGAAGACGGAGGTGCGCTTCCTGCGCGAGCAGGAGGTGTTCGACTGCGTGCATTACGGCGTGCTCGGCGCACTGGAGCAGGCCTCCGGCCGCGTGCAGATGAAGCTGAAGCCGCAGAACGACGGAAATTCTGCCTTCCGCACCATGTCGGCGGCGGAATACCGCGCCGCAGCGGCCGCCCTGCAGGACGGCCCGCGCCCGGCGGCCTCCCGCACGGTGCTCGAGCAGATCGGCTCGCTGACGGAGCGCCGCGACGGCACGGCGCTTGCCTCGCCGAAGCCGGTGCAGCCTGTGACCCGTCCTGAACCGCCCTGCCCGGCCCCACAGCCTGCTGCGCCGGAGCTGCGGGAAGCGCCCGTACCGGCTCCGCAGCCCGAGCGGCAGACGCCCGGGAAGCACGATGAGCCGCCGGTAAAGCGCAAGGAGCCGGTCCCTCCGGAGCCAAAGCAGACGGAAGAGCCGCAGCAGGAGCTCCCGCTGCCCAAGGTACCGGATTACCGCATCATCGGCGAGGCGCTGAACACCTACATCCTCGTTGAGCAGGCAGGGAGTCTGCTCCTCATTGATAAGCATGCCGCTCACGAGCGCATCCTGTTTGAAAAGCTCCGCGCCGACACGGAACCTGTGATGCCGCAGCTGCTGCTCACGCCCGTGCTGTGCGAGCCGGAGCGCGAGGAGGCGGCCGTGCTGCTGGAAAATGCCGAGCTGCTGGCGCAGTACGGCTATGAGATCTCGGATTACGGCGACGGCGTGCTCGCCATCCGCCAGATCCCCACGGAGATCGCGCCGGACGACGCCGCGCAGAGTCTGACCGCGCTGGCGGCCGAGCTTCTGACTGGGCGGCACGCCGACCCGACGGAGCTGCGCGACCGCCTGCTGCACACCATCGCCTGCAAGGCCGCCATCAAGGGCGGCTGGCACACCGACCCAAAGGAGTGGGAGGCCGTGGTGCACGAGGTGCTGACGCGCAATGACCTGAAATACTGCCCGCACGGCCGTCCCATCTGTCTGGAGCTGACGGCTTCGCAGCTTGAGCGGCAGTTCAAGAGGGCCTGACCATGGAGCAGCGAGACAATATGATCTGCATCGTCGGCCCGACGGCCTCCGGCAAGACGGCCCTGTCCGTCCGGCTGGCGCAGGCGCTCGGCGGCGAGATCGTTTCGTTCGACTCCATGCAGGTCTACCGCCGCATGGATATCGGCACGGCAAAGCCCACGCCCGAGGAGCGCTGCGGCGTGCCGCACCACATGCTCGACGTGGCGGACCCGGCGGAGAATTACTCCGTCAGCCGCTATGTGCAGGAGGCGGACGCCTGCGTGCAGGACATCCTGTCGCGCGGGAAGCCCGTCATTCTGGTCGGCGGCACGGGGCTTTATATCGATTCTCTCATCGCGGGGCGGCAGTTTGCGCCGCTGCCGCAGACCGGCAGGCGCGAGGCCCTGGAGCGCCGCGCGGCCGAGGAGGGCGCACAGCCGCTTCTGGACGAGCTGCGCGCCGTGGACCCCGAGCGGGCGGCGCGGCTGTCCGTCTCGGACGTGAAGCGCATCGTCCGCGCGCTGGAGATCTGGCAGGAGACCGGCAGGACCATGACGGACTTCGACCGGGAGAGCCGGGCGATCCCGCCTCGCTACCGGCCGCTGTGGCTCGGCCTGCACTTCCCGGAGCGCGCGCAGCTCTATGCCCGCATCGATCTGCGCGTGGAGCTGATGTATGCGCAGGGACTTGCGCAGGAGGTCCGCGCGTTGCTTGACAGCGGCGTGCCGGACCGGGCGACGAGCCTGCAGGCCATCGGCTATAAGCAGGTCGTGCAGGCGCTGGAGGAGGGCCTGCCGCCGGAGGCGGCGCTCGGGACCATCCAGCAGGCCACGCGGCGCTATGCCAAGCGCCAGATGACGTGGTTCCGCGCCAATCCCGCCGTGCAGTGGCTCGACGCCTCTGCGGGCGCAGACGAGATTTTCCGCGCGGCCCTGCAAAAAGCGGCCGATTTCGACAGCGGAATCTGATACAATCGTGGTATTCCAACACCGGCTGAGCCGGAAAACAAAGAAAAGGAGTACCACATATGGCAAACACGGAAAATTTGCAGGATCTGATCTTAAACGAGGTGCGCCGCGAGCACACGGCCGTGACCATGTTCCTTATGAACGGCTTCCAGCTCAAGGGCATCGTGACGGGCTTTGACAACTTCGTCGTTGTGCTCAGCTCGGACGGCAAGCAGCAGATGATCTACAAGCACGCCATCTCCACGCTTGTCCCGGCGCAGCCCGTTCGTACCTGAAGACCCTGCTCCCGCGGGCCGCGGGCCAAGTGCCCCGGCCGGACAGGAGTACCCAGATGAAAAAGCAGGGAGACCTTTACCTGAAAATCGTATCCATCGTATTGGCAGGCATCGTGGTGGCCTATCTCGTGCTGTCGGTCCTTTTCGGCGGCGGCGGGAGCAGCTATACCCTCGAGACTGCCGTGCGCTGCGAAGCCGGCGACGGGCAGACCGTTTCCGGCTTTGTAGTGCGTGAGGAGGAGATCATCACGGCCTCACAGCCCGTTGTGGTCTGCGCCCTGACCGAGGGCGAGCGCGTCGGCAGCGGGCAGCGCGTGGCAGACGGCTATCAGACCTCTGCGGCGCGCGAAAAGCGCGACAGGCTCACGGCCCTGCAGGAACAGCTTTCGCAGCTGCGCTATGCGGCCTCCGGCACGGCAGGGGAGGACACGACCCAGACGGACGACGCCATCGAAAAGGCCCTCGGCGAGCTGGCTGCACTGACGGCCCGCCGTGATCTGACGGAGGCCGACGATGTGATGTCCGAGCTGCAGCCGCTCGTGCTGCGCCGCAGCGTGACGGCGGACGACGCCGCGCGCATGGAGGACCGCATCACCGAGCTCGAGTCGCAGATCTCCGCGCTCTCCGCCGAGACGGAGCAGAGCGCCGAGGCCGTGACGGTCGAGAGCGCCGGCTATTTTTCCGAGCGGACGGACGGCCTTGAGCGCGTGCTCACGCCGGAGAGCGTGCTGCAGATGAAGCCGAGCGAGCTGCGCGCCGCTGCGCAGCATGCGTCTGCCGTTCCGGGCAATGCCGTCGGCAGGCTCATCACGGGCCAGAAGTGGTATTTTGCAGCCGAGATCCCGGAGGCGCGCGCGGAGCAGACTGCCGCGGGCGAGACGCTGACCGTCAGCTTCGGACTGGAAAAGCTCTCCCAGATCAGAATGCAGGTCGAGGCCATCAGCGAGGCGGAGGACGGCGTTTGTACCATCGTGCTGTCCTGCGAGCGCGAGCCGCAGGAGGTCACGGCCCTGCGCCGCCAGAGCGCGGATATCATTTTCTCCTCTTATACCGGCCTGCGCGTGCCGAAGCAGGCGCTCTATATGGTCGATGGGCAGGCGGGCGTCTATGTGCTCGAGGGCGCGCGCGCCCGCTGGAAGCCGGTGGAGATCCTTTATGCGTACGGAGACGGCTACGTTGTCGAGCTGGATCAGTCCAGCACGGGAAACCTCTGGCCGGGCGACGATATTATCCTGACCTCGGATGACATCGAGGACGGAAAGGTGATGGAAGCATGAGCATGATCACGGAAAACGTGGCGCAGATCCGCAGCCGGATCGCGGCTGCCGCCCGGGCTGCCGGGCGCGACCCGGCGGACATCCGCCTGTGCGCCGCAACAAAAATGAACGACAGCGCCGCCGTGCGCGAGGCCATTGCGGCCGGGGTGGACTGCTGCGGCGAGAACCGCGTGCAGGAGCTGGTCAAAAAGCTGGACGAGCATGCCTATGACGGCGCTCCGGTGCACTTCATCGGCGCGCTGCAGCGCAATAAGGTCCGGCAGGTCGTCGGGCAGGTCGATGTGATCGAGTCCGTGGACCGCCGCGAGCTGCTTGCGGATATCAATGCCGAGGCCGCCAAGCGCGGCATCGTGCAGGATATCCTGCTGGAGGTCAACGCCGGAGGCGAGAAGCAGAAGTCCGGCTTCCTGCTGAAGGAATTCCCCCGGATCGTGGAAGAAATGGCAGATTATCCCGCCGTTCGCGTGCGCGGATTGATGACGGTGCCGCCGATCGGCCGGAAAAAGGGCGATAATTGCAGATATTTTCAAAAAATTCGCAGAATTGCTGTTGACATAACAGCCCAAAAATACGATAATATTTTTATGGATTTTTTGTCGATGGGAATGACGGACGATTTCGAGGACGCCATTGCCTGCGGCAGCACCATGGTGCG
>ENA-UONS01002596-UONS01002596.1-human-gut-metagenome-genome-assembly--contig:-CS19-NODE-2596-length-13920-cov-4.798990_pt1 | contig 13920 bp, 9 predicted proteins | sample MGYA00242458_ERZ724005 | MGnify/ENA metagenome assembly ERZ724005
GACAGCACCAGAAGTTGAAAAATTATTTAAGATGATGAGACAGCTTCGTGAACAGGGAATTTCACTGATCTATATCTCTCACAAAATGGATGAGATCTTTGAGATCTGTGACCAGGTTTCTGTTCTTCGAGATGGTGCTCTTGTAATGACTAAAAACTGTAGCGATACCAACATGAATGAGTTGATTTCTGCTATGGTAGGAAGATCATTAGATAATCGTTTCCCGCCTGTTGATAATACACCGGGTGATGTGATTTTAAGAGTAGAGCATTTATCTACGAAATATGCACCGAAGCTTCAAGATATAACCTTTGATGTAAAAAAGGGAGAAATATTTGGTTTATATGGTCTGGTTGGTGCGGGTCGTACAGAGCTTCTTGAGACAATATTTGGTATTCGTACAAGAGCAGCCGGACGTGTTTACTATGATGATAAGCTGATGAATTTCAATTCATCAAAAGATGCAATGGATCATGGATTTGCGTTAATTACTGAGGAACGTAAGGCTGATGGATTATTCTTAAAAGCAGATATCACCTTTAATACAACAATTGCTAATATGAATCAGTATAAATCTGGCATTGCATTATCTAAGGATGAAATGGTAAGAGCAACTGCAGAAGAAATTCGTATTATGCATACAAAGTGCATGGGACCAGATGATATGATTGCAAACCTTTCTGGTGGAAATCAGCAGAAGGCAATCTTTGGAAGATGGTTGGAGCGTTCACCAAAGATTTTCATGATGGATGATCCGACACGAGGCATTGATGTTGGTGCTAAGTACGAGATTTATGAACTGATTATTGATATGGCTAAGCAGGGAAAGACAATCATTGTTGTTTCATCTGAGATGCCGGAGATTCTTGGAATTACAAACCGAATCGGTGTAATGTCAAACGGTCATCTGGCAGGAATTGTAAACACCAAGGAAACAAATCAGGAAGAACTGCTTAGACTTAGTGCAAAGTATTTGTAATAGAGAGGAGTACGAGAGCTATGGCAAATGATATGAGATATCTTTCGGCAGAAGAGGAAGCAAAGCTTTTAATGCCGATTGATGAATATGTTGGTAAAATACAGGCACAGATAGATGCCCTGCGTGTAGATGGTTCTGATAAGGTGCAGGCATTAAAGACACATATCTCTTTGACAAAGGAAGATAAGAATTATACAAAAGAGGAGCAGAATGCAATTATCCGAAAGGATCAGGAGCTTCTTGTAAAGGCAAGAGAGGTAGAAACTGCAAATAAAGATAAAGTTTCCAAGCTGATTGCAGATGCAGAATCTTATTTGAAGACTCATTTTAAGAAAGATTATTACGATAAGGTTGCAGCAAGCTGTGCAGCTCAAAAGGAAGCTGAGAATGCAGAATATGAAAAGATTCGCGCAAATCTCAAAGCAGAGCATGAGCGTACAATTTCCGGCATGACAGACAAACAGGAGCTTAAGGACGAGAAGTATGTATATAAGAATCGTCTGTATGACGCACAGATGGTGCATGAGTCAAAGCTTCAGGAAATCAAGGACAGAAAGCATGAGGCATTTGTGCATCAGTATCATCTGATTGATTTGCTTCGTATGTCAAAGTTTACTTATGGACAGAAGAAGCTTCAGAAACTGGAAAATTACAAGTATACATTTAACACACCGCAGTTCCTTTATAAGAACGGACTTTATATTGTAATTATCCTGATTTTTATCGCACTTTGCTTTATAACACCAGTTGTAAAGGATACGCAGCTTCTGACAACAGCTAATATTTTGAATATTCTTCAGCAGGCATCACCTCGTATCTTCCTGGCTCTTGGTGTAGCAGGATTGATTCTGTTAACCGGTACTGATCATACTGTAGGCCGAATGGTAGGTATGGGTATGGTAACAGCAACCATTATTATGCACAATGGTATTAATACGGGCGGTGTATTTGGCCATATCTTTGACTTCACTGGAATCCCTGCACCGGCTCGTGCAATATTTGCACTGCTTGTATGTGTGATTCTGACAACTGGATTTGCATCAATTGCAGGTTTCTTTATGGCAAGATTTAAGATGCATCCATTTATCTCCACTATGGCAAACATGCTTATTATCTTTGGTCTTGTAACATATGCAACAAAGGGTGTATCCTTTGGAGCAATTGATTCTTCCATCCCGGCAATGTTTATTCCAAGAATTGGAAATTTCCCAACCATTATTCTGTGGGCAGTTGTTGCAGTTGCAGTTGTATGGTTTATCTGGAATAAGACAACGTTTGGTAAGAATCTGTATGCAGTTGGCGGTAATCCAGAAGCAGCTGCTGTATCTGGTATTTCTGTATTTGCAGTAACAATGGGCGCATTCGTTCTTGCAGGTATCCTGTATGGATTTGGTGCTTGGCTGGAATGTAATCGTATGATCGGTTCTGGTAGTGCAGCTTATGGACAAGGATGGGATATGGATGCCATCGCTGCCTGCGTTGTTGGTGGTGTATCCTTTACTGGTGGTATTGGTAAGATCTCTGGTGTTGTAACTGGTGTATTGATTTTTACTGCACTGACTTATTCCCTTACTATTCTTGGTATTGATACAAACCTTCAGTTTATCTTTGAAGGTATTATCATTCTCGTAGCAGTTACACTCGACTGTCTCAAGTACGTAAAGAAGAAGTAATGCACAAAAAATGTATAAAAAAATAATATTACTAGTGGAAAATTGGTAAAAAAAGAGTATAATGAAGATGGCACGAATCTATTTATAAAGAAGTTCGTGCCATTTTTTGTAAATGCAGAAAGATTTCTTAGTAAACATGGAGGAATATAGATGACTACATATAAAGTACTTCTTGTAGATGATGAGGAAGAAGTCAGAAATGCAATTGAACAAAGAATTAATTGGGAAGAATTGGGATTTGAGGTAATCGGAAAAGCACAGAATGGTGTAAAAGCTATGGAAATAGCAGAAAAACTGCAGCCAGATGTGGTCATTACCGATATCAAAATGCCATATATGAATGGATTGGAACTGGCACGTAATTTAAAGGAAGAGAATCCAGGCGTGCGAATTTTAATTCTGACTGGATTTGACGAGTTTGAATATGCCAAAGAAGCAGTTCATCTTGAAATTGAAGAGTATATATTAAAACCGATCAATGCCAATGAGCTTTCTGAATGTCTCAAACGATTAAAAAACGTACTCGATAAAGAGAGAGAAGAAAAATTAAATGTCAGAAAGCTAGAGCAGTACTACACAGATTCCCTTCCTGTACTTCAAACAAATTTCTTTTGTTCTCTTGTGGAGGGACGCATTTCGGACAGTGAAATAAATAAATATTTAAATGATTATCAGATTTCTTTGCCAGGTTCATATTTTTGCTGCGCTGTTTTCCATACATCAGAAAATCATGTTCCTGACGGGATGACACCACTTCTGCTTTCGATATCTGTACAAAGAGAAGTCAAGGAAAAATTCCGCGGCAAATGGGACTGCAGATATTTTTCTTATCTGGGAAATATTGTTATGGTAGCAAATTTAGGCAAAGAAGATGAAATCACGAGACTGACGGATGACTGTGACCGCTTCTGCAAATGGGCAGACCGCTTTTTTGGTGCAGTTGTTACTGTTGGAATAGGTAAGGTGTGCAATGAAGTATCAAATCTTCGTTTTTCCTATGAAGGGGCATGGGAAGCACTTTCGTATCGTGTTATTTACGGATCAGGCTGTTCTATCAATATTGCAGATATTGCACCGAAGGGGCAGGGACTTTCCATGCAGCCAGATGATATTAATATGAATGATGTGTTCAAGGCAGTTCATATTGGGGTACGTGAAGATATTGAACATGCAGTTTTTTCTTTAGTGAAGGAACTAAAAGATAATGCAAAAACAATTATGCAGTATAATTTTACTGTGCTGGAAATTGTAGGGCATCTATATCGTTTCTGTGGAAATAATCATATGAAATTTGAAGATCATGCAGGAGAAATCAAAAATGCGTATGAAGAAATTACAAAGATGGATGAAAGTGCATTAATGGCCTGGCTTGTCAGAGTAGCACTATCGATCAGTGATGAACTAAAAAATGCCAGAAATTCTTCACTGCGTTACCTTATTTCAGAAGCAAAAAATATTGTTCGTGATGAGTATGCAGATGCAGATCTGTCACTTGATACCGTATGTTCAAAGCTTGGTGTATCAAATTCCTATTTTTCTTCTATTTTTAAGAAAGAAGTGGGTATTTCATTTATTACATATTTGACAGATTACAGAATGCAGCAGGCTGTTCATCTGATGCTTGAAACAAATGAAAAAAATTATGAAATTGCAGAACATGTTGGCTATGAGGACGCAAACTATTTTGGATATGTTTTTAAACGCAAATATGGAATGTCGCCTTCAAAATATCGCACAGAGCATATGGGAAAATGAGTATGAAAAAAAGAAAAGTGTCAGATATTCAGTCTGTCATTATGACGGTTCTTTCTTTGATGACGGTAATTACGTCTATATCTATGGGGTTATTGCTTTACAATCGATATGAAATGGCTATGCGTCAGAATGAAGTTCGCAACACACAAAACCTGATGGAAAGCACAGTCAATTCCATGGAGCAGTATCTGAAAAATATGAGACAGATTTCAGATACTGTCACATATAATATTATACAGGCATTTGATGTGTCTAGTCCGGAGTTTAATCAGCAGCTGAGTTTTCTATATGATTTTAATAAGGACAAAATACAGAGTATTGCGCTTTATGATATGGAAGGAAATCTTATTGTGGCAGAGCCAGTTACGCTGCAGAAGGATGGCATAGAGGTGCTTTGGCAGTCTTGGTTTGAAAATGCAGCAGAGGAAATTGAAAATATGCACTTTTCAACGCCTCATATGCAGAATTTATTTCAGGATGATGCAAAGAGCTATCATTGGGTGATTTCCCTAAGTCGTGCGGTAGACGGTATTGATGGAGACAGACCTGAAAATGGTATTTTGCTTGTTGATATGAAATATTCCTTTATTGAGGAAATGATGAATCAGGTGAATGATCAAAACAGGGGGCGATATTATTATGTCTGTGATGGGGAAGGAAATCTGATTTATCATCCTTATGCAAATGAAATCAGCAATGGATTGTTTGAGGAAGATTTCAGTATTGTATGCAGCAATGAAGATGGTGTATATAAAAATCTGCGCAGCCCAAGTGGAGATAAGCAGACTGCAATTGTAAGTACCATATCATATACGGGCTGGAAGATGGTAGGCATTGTAAAGCAGGATATTAGGACAGACAGCCGAGAGCAGTTTCGTATTTATATGGTAATTGTTGTAATTATGTTGATCATGATGCTTCTTTTAGTCAATCGCATTGTGTCGAAAAGGATTTCAAGTCCAATTCTTAAACTGGATGCATCTGTAAGGGCATATGAAGCTGGGGAAAAGCCTGATATCTATATTGGAGGCTCATATGAGATTCGTCATCTTGGAAAATCTGTCCAGCATTCGTATGAAGAAATTGAGCGGTTAATGAAAGAAATTGTGAAGCAGCAGAATGAGAGAAGAAAGAGTGAACTGGCAGCACTGCAAAGTCAGATCAACCCGCATTTTCTTTATAATACTTTGGAATCTATCACTTGGATGGTTGAGGCCAATAAAAATCAGGATGCAGTTTTTATGATATCTGAGCTGGCCAAGCTGTTTAGAATCAGTTTGTCAAGAGGAAAGACGATTATTAGTATTGAGGATGAGCTAAAGCACTGCAAAAATTATATGAATATTCAAAAGTATCGCTACAAGGAGCGTTTTGTGACAGAATATGATGTTTCAGAAGAAATTTATCCGTTTTGTACGGTAAAGCTTATTTTGCAGCCGATTCTTGAAAATGCTATATATTATGGTGTAGGAAATATGGATGAGGATGACCAGCCTAAAATTATTGTCAAAGGCTGGAAAGATGATGCAGAAATCTATCTTTCAGTTACGGATAATGGAATGGGAATGCGTCATGAAGATGTAGAAAATCAGAAAGGACCCAAACATGGTTCTGGTGTAGGACTCATTAATGTGCACACGCGTATTCAGCTGATGTTTGGAAATAAATATGGCCTTATTGTGGAGAGTGAACCAGATGAGGGAACAACGGTCACGATTCATTTGCCTGCTGTGCCATACACTAAGGAAAATTGTGAAGTGCTTGAGACTCCGGGAAAGCCAGTCAGAAAAGAGGGTGAATCATGAAAAAAACAAAAACTACTTTTTTGTTAGCAGAACTTTGTCTTGGCATATTACTGCTGTTTTGTGTGCATCTGATTTTTGAAGATGAAAAGCCTCAGAAGCGTGTAGCAGTTATTGTTGAAAAATCAGGTGATGAAAAATGGAACTCCTTTATGAATGGTCTAAAGCAGGCAGCTGGAATCGCAAATATACATTTGATTATTTGCAATACAGATGAAATTGAAAATGCAGATGAGGAGAAGAACTTGATTTATGATCAGCTGGATAATCAGGTTGATGCATTTATTGTTCAGGCGGCGCCGGGCAGGGATACTATTGATATGCTTAGAGAAATTCGCGTACAAAAGCCAATGCTTCTTGTAGCAAATGATGCGCTGCGTGAAAAAGAGGAAGACCATACATCAAAATATTCTGATTTGCCTGTTATTACGCCGGACTATTACCGTATGGGATATACATTGGCACAGGACTTATTAAGCCGCAATCAAAATAATATTCAAGGCAAAACTGTTGGAATTATAAGCGGATTTAAGAAAACAGACTGTACTGATAAATGTATGCAGGGTGTATTAGATGTGCTTTCTGATACGGGATGTGAGATTCAGTTTGATATGAATATCACATATGATATGGAAATTACACAGAGGTTAAAAGAGCAGCAGCCAGTTGACTATTTGATTGTATTTGACACAAGTGCCTTAGAGCAGGTAGCAGGGATGTATGCACAGAAAAAAGAGAGTGACACGAAAATCTATGGGATTGGAAATAGTATAAAGTGTGTATATTATCTTGATGATTCTGTGATTGACGGATTGATTGCGATAGATGGATATGGAATGGGATATCATAGCGCTATAGAAATTTCAAAAGTGCTGAAAAATCATCTGTATACGATTAACAACCAGACGATTGAGTATCATCTGCTGCATAAAGAAGATATTTTCAGAGAAGAGGTACAGCATTTTCTTCATACGTATGATTGAGAATTTGCATATAGTCAGCCAAAAAGGAATGGAGATTTCAATGAAACAGTATCAGATAAGAAGTATTCTGATCGGATGCATGTTGTTGTGTCTGACAGGATGTACGGCGAATAGTGAGAAAAAAAGAGATGTTCTTCGTGTTGGTGTTGTGCTATACACGCAGGACGACCCCTTTATTAATGCGCTTACAGATTGTCTGAAGGAAGATCTGGCAGAATACGAGTCAGATTCTCTAAAGGTGATTATGACTGTAAGGGATGGAAAAAATGATCAGAAGATTCAAAATGAAGTTGTGAAGGAAATGCTTGATGCTGGCTGTGAGATACTTGCTGTTGATCTCGTTGACAGGACAGAGCCGTCAAATATAATAAAGATGGCAAAAAAGGAAAATATACCTGTTATTTTCTTTAATAGAGAGCCAGTGAGAGAGGATTTGATGCAGTGGGATAAGCTGTATTATGTAGGCGGAGATGCCAGACAGTCTGGTATGATGCAGGGTGAGATTGCAGCAGATATGATACGAGACAATGACGCAGTAGATCGAAATCAGGACGGAAAGATTCAATATGTACTTCTTGAGGGTGAGACAGGTCATCAGGATGCAATTATTCGAACAGACAGTGTGGTAAAAACAATTAAAGAACAGGGCATTATATTAGAAAGACTAAGTTTCCAGTTTGCAAACTGGAATCGTGGACAAGCTGAAAATAAGATGACACAGCTGATTAATCAATATGGAGACGAGATTGAACTAGTGCTTTCTAATAATGATGAGATGGCTCTTGGTGCAGTTGCTGCGTATGATGCACTTGATTATGATAAAGACAGACGTCCGATGATTTTTGGAATAGATGGTTTGGAAGGTGCATTGGATGCTGTCCAAAAAGGCACCATTCAGGGGACTGTGTATAATGACAGGCATGGACAAGCTGAGCAGATTTCGCGTCTTGCGATGACACTGTTTCAAGGTCAGACACCGCCAAAGGAGGATCTGGAAAATGAACGATATATCTTTTTGCCGTATCAAAAGGTGACGGCAGAAAATGTGGAATCATTTATGGAACAATAAAAAGGTTCATTTTCGGAAAGGAAAGATTGAAAATGGAAGATTGGCTGATAAACTATTATGAACAGACAGATCCGCTTAAAAGACAGCAGATGCTTCTGGAAAATAAAAATGAAACCATGAGTGAAGAAGATAAACTTCGAATGAAGCTCTGGGAGACCAGATATGGAAAAGGTAAGCCAAGGAAGGATATGTTTGTTGGTTATCTTATGAATTTAAAATATATTGTAGAAAGTGGAAGCATGGATTTGGGAGGCAGAAAGAAAAAGCTTGCGATAGAAGCTATTCTTGGTCTGAATTTATATGAATTTGAAAGAAAGCCAAAGACTCAGCAGGAAATAATTTTTTTAGAGTTAAAAAACACATGCAGAAAATATATTGAGATTAGTACAGGAGGACGTGGCTTTACTTCTGTTATTTTTGGAATGGGACAGCTGTCAGATGAAAGCATTGCAGGAAAGATCGCTGAACAAATAAGCAGAATTGTGTTTGATGCACCTCATAGTCTGCGAATGGAAAAAGAATTTGAGCCGCTTCAAAGAGCTGCTTTAGAGGTGTTTAGGGAAATTTATCCTAATCGCGAACATTTTCTGAAAAAAAGATAAGGAATGATAAACGGTGCATTTTCTCTTTAACGCTACTTGTATTTGCAAAGCAAAAAAGATATACTGTAACTGTTTTAATGCTTTAATTATAAGGAGGAGATGAGTATGGCAGAATATTGCATCAGCTGCTGTTCTACAGCTGATTTGACGAAGGAATATTTTGATAAGCGTGGAATCCGCTATGTGTGCTTTCACTATGAACTGGGAGGAACGGACTATCTGGATGATCTTGGTCAGACGATGCCTCCGGCAGAATTATATCGCAGAATGCTTGCAGGTGAGGATGTAAAGACATCACAGGTTAGTATCGGTGAGTATGCAGATTTTTTTAGAAAAATATTTGATGAGGGAAAGGATATCCTTCATTTAACGCTTTCAAGCGGAATTTCAGGCAGCTACAATTCAGCATGTATTGCAGCAGAACAGGTAAGAGAAGAATATCCAAACAGAAAAATTTATGTAGTGGATTCATTGGCAGCTTCCTCAGGTTATGGTTTGTTAGTAGATACTCTGGCAGACAGAAGAGATGCAGGAGAGAGTATAGATGAATTGTATGCATGGGTGTGTGAAAATAAAAAGAAACTGCAGCACTGGTTTTTTACTTCTGATCTTACTTTTTTTATCAGAGGCGGAAGAGTATCAAAGGCAGCTGGATTTTTTGGAGGTATGCTTGGAATCTGTCCTTTGTTAAATGTGGACTATGAGGGACATTTGACAGCAAGAGAGAAGGTGCGCACGAAGAAAAAAGTGATTCAGCGCATCGTTCAGAAGATGGAAGAAAATGCCGAGGGAGGTTTGGCATATTCGGGCAAATGCTATATCTGTCAGTCAGAGTGTATGGATGACGCAAAAGCTGTTGCAATGCTTGTTGAGAGCCGCTTTCCTAATTTAAATGGAAAAGTTGAAATTTATCCGATTGGTGCTACAATTGGCAGTCATACCGGCCCGGGAACAGTAGCATTATTTTTCTGGGGAAAGGAACGTGTGGATTGACGCAGTTTTGTAAAAGAAATGTAATGTTTTTGGATATTTGAAACATTGAAATAAACTCATACTTATGGTATGATACGAAAGGTTAAAGGCGTTATCGTTTACGTTATACGTAGACGATAACTTAAAAAAAGCCGCAAAAATGCGGCAGAACGGAGAAGCATATGATTTGCCCGAAATGTGGTGCCAGACTAGCGCAGGGAAGCACGATTTGTCCAATTTGCGGAACAAAGATACGCCCCTCTAAAGTCAAGGTACAAGACAATTATGAAGAGCAGCCAGATCAAGGCTACGATTCAGATTCAGATGATGATTATGAAGAAAATCTGAATGATGATTACGATTATGACGAAGAGGATGACAGCTACGGTAATGATGATTACGACAATGATGATTATGAACCGGCTCGTCCAAAAACAAATCGTATTCTTGTTGTTATTATTGTCACAGTAATTGCATTGATTGCTGCGATGATCGTATTGATTGTTCTTCTTTTCAGCAGTGGAAAAAAGAGCAATAAGCAGATTCCGTATACAGTAGATAAAATACAGGATACGGATACGAAGAAAGAAACACAGAAAGAAACTCAAAAGGAGACAGAAACTGAAGTAGTTGAAATCAAAGACAACAAGGTTACTTCCGGAAGAAATGTCTATGAGCTTTCAAATGATGAGTTAAAGCTTGTTGAGTACAATGATCAGGGACAAGTTGTTCGTATTCCGGCAGAAATCGGCGGATATCCGGTAACTTCAATTGGTTCACATGCATTTAAGAACAATACGTCAGTTCAGTATTTAAAGCTTCCAGATGGAATGAAGAAACTGGATGATTCTGCATTGTCTGATATTGAGCTTTTGAAAGAAGTTGTAGTTCCAGAATCAGTTGAAGAGATTGGAAACCTTGCTTTTTCAAAGGTTCAGAAGGCAATTTGTGTAAAGGGAAGCTTTGCATGGAATTATATGAAGTATATGGCAGATGAGGTAGTTGAGGGAACTTCACTTTCACTTGACAATAATGCGTCCACGCCATCAAGCTCTGCGCAGCAGACAGTTCCAACACAGCCGACGACTGCACAGCAGGCAGCGTCACAGCCGCAGCAGACGCCAGCCCCAGCCCCGTCCCCAGATCAGACACCAGCCCCGGCTCCATCTTCGGAGCAGCAGCCAGCCACAAATCCATCACCAGATGAGACACCAGCCCCGGCTCCATCTTCGGAGCAGCAGCCAGCGACAAATCCATCACCAGATGAGACACCGGCCCCGGCTCCATCTTCAGATCAGACGCCAGCCACAAATCCATCACCAGATGAGACACCAGCACCAGCACCGTCACCAGATGAGACGCCAGCAACAGATCCATCACCAGATGAGACGCCGGAAGCACCAACGGAGCGAAATGCAGAAAATATTCTTGCAAAAATTTCTGCAGATTCTGGTGGAAGCGTTGTAGGAAACAGCTATATGTTCTACGATTTTAATGGAAATGGTGTTCAGGAAGCATTTGCACTTGTTGATGTAGGCGGACGAAAGGAAATCTGGTACAATGGAGAGGATTCTACTTCCAATGCAGTTGAGATTTTCCCAATCACTGATGTTGCATCATGCAGTGTTAATGCTATTGCAAATGGCACAACACAGTTTGTTTTGAGCGTCACCACTTCAACAGGAGAATCATATTCCTGCATTTATGGAGCAGATGGTGCAAATGGCTATATGGTAGCAGATTTGCTTCCGGGTGTATTTGTATCAGATGGCGTAAGCTTACAGTTAGACAATGGAATGAATGGAGTTGCATATCTGCTTGCTTCTGACGGAGGCTATAGTGAGTATGCAGCACAGGAACTGGCAAAGAGTCAGTTTGATGCGATGCCGGGTGCACAGGATATCTGGTCACAGGTAAGCGCACTGATTGGTGCAGAACCAACAGACCTTCATTTCTGGAATCGTTCAAGTGCAGTTGATAATTTGATTCAGATTGCATTTACAGATGCAGCAGGAACACCAAGTTACATCAATGTGTCATGGACTCAGGATGGAATGCAGTTTGAAGATGGTGCACTTAATGTTCATAATGGTGTGGTAAAATCTTCTTATACAGGATTAAATCAGATTCAGCCGCAGGAAGTTCCGCAGGTAGAGACAGAGCCGGCTGATCCAGCTACAGAGATTTCATTTTCAGATGGAACAGCAGTTACACTTTCAGCAGAAGGAACTAATTATACGGCAGATCTTAATGGAGATGGTGCAGCAGACTTCTTCAAATATCGTACTGAGGTAGCAGAGGATGGAAGTACAACCAGCCTTATCGTCAATGTGAATGGTACCGATTATACAGTTGGTACAGGAATCAGTGCAGCATATAAGGTAGAGGTATGTGATTTAAATACATCCGATAATCAGCTTAATATTGTAGTTGTTGGAACAGGTGCAGACAACTCTGTTACCAGTTTTCGTGTATTAAGCGGAACCGATCTTTCTACACCGCTTATGCAGGATGGAACATTTACCGTGCTTAACGGATATGGAAATGCAGCGCGCCTGTATAATACGTCCCATGTACTTACACCTTCTTCCGCAAATGGAACATTTGATGAAAATGGTGGATTTACGTTAGCAGTGACAAGCCCAATTTCTATTGACAGTCTTGGCCGTTATGTCTGCAAGATTCCATATGAATTAAAGGATGGTGTGATTGCAGAGGATGCATTAAGTGAGACAACTGGAAACTACGAATATGAGCTTGTTGATCTGACATCACAGGAACAGTTTAATTATATTCTGGCAGCAGATACGAATTTGTTAAGTTCGGCAGCAGCAGATGCTGCGCCAGCGGCAACACTTGGCACAGGAACACAGGTATTCCCAAGAAAGCTGATTCAGGCGGCAAATGAACCAGGTGCATTTTATCTTTACGTAGAGGATGCATCAGGAAATGCTGGATATCTTCCACTTGTTGAGGGACAGACATTGTTCCAGAGCGTACCACAATAATTTATAAGTAGACAAAAAACTGGCCTCCCATGGGAGACCAGTTTTTTTTATGTATGATAATTAAATACTTGTCCAGCGACCAGATGAACCGCATGGAAGAACAAGACCAGACTGTGTTACAGGAAGACCAATTTCATCAGAAACAACGTGACCGCCAAATTTGCTTACAACCTCAAGTCCAAGAAGATATGTTAAGACAGAAGCAGCAAAACCGGTTGTATAGCTGTTAATAAGGAAAAATAGCGGTTTGTCAGAAAGTAGCTGTGAACACAGTGATACGAGTGGATGAATAGCATCCTCAATTTTCCAGATTTCACCCTTAGGTCCGCGTCCATAAGATGGCGGATCCATGATGATTGCATCATAGTGATTGCCGCGTCGGATTTCTCGTTCAACAAATTTCTGACAGTCATCAACAATCCAGCGAATCGGTGCATCAGACAGTCCACTAGATGCTGCATTTTCTTTTGCCCAGGCAACCATGCCCTTTGAAGCATCTACATGAGTAACAGAAGCGCCAGCAGCTGCTGCAGCAAGTGTTGCACCGCCAGTGTAGGCAAATAAATTAAGTACTTTAATAGGACGGTTTGCATTTTGAATCAGGTTAGAAAACCAATCCCAGTTTGCAGCCTGCTCAGGGAATAAGCCTGTGTGCTTAAAAGAGAATGGCTTTAACTGGAAGGTAAGCTTTCCATAATGAATGCTCCACTGCTGCGGCAGAGAGAAAAACTCCCATTCACCGCCGCCTTTGTTGCTTCTATGATAATGTCCGTTCTTTTTCTTCCAACCCGGATTGGTGTGAGGTGTGTTCCATACAACCTGAGGGTCTGGACGTACCAGAAGATAATTTCCCCAGCGCTCAAGTTTCTCTCCGTTAGAGGTATCAAGGACTTCGTAGTCCTTCCAGTTATCAGCCAGCCACATAATAATATCCAACCTTTCTTATATATATGCGATACCGAATGTTTTTAGAATTGCGAGAGTTGTATTGCAACGGAGCAATTCGTTGGTACCAGTAATTCTAAATAACATATATAAGTATAAGAAAGAACAGGCATCCTGTCAATAGAGTGTTGC
>ENA-UONS01002614-UONS01002614.1-human-gut-metagenome-genome-assembly--contig:-CS19-NODE-2614-length-13783-cov-5.268794_pt1 | contig 13783 bp, 8 predicted proteins | sample MGYA00242458_ERZ724005 | MGnify/ENA metagenome assembly ERZ724005
TCACCGGTCCGTGCCCGCGTCAGTACGCTGCTCAGCTGATCTACAACGCAATCGACGCTTCCACTGTTGTATGGCGTGACGATGCTTACACCAAGTACAACTACAACGGCGACGAGAACCCGACCATCGGCGAGAAGTACATGGGCCTCAAGTATGCTACCGGCATCATGATGGCTTCCGGTAAGGTTGGCCTGGACGGCACCGGCGCTTCTAAGGCTCTGGTTGTTAAGGCTGACGAGAAGCAGACCGTTCTGAACACCAAGTACGAAGCTAACGATCTGATCAAGTTCACCGACATCAAGACCGATTACTCCGAGTTCCTGGGCATGGCTGTTAAGGTTATGTACAAGGACAAGGACAAGGTTTACGGCGTTTACGCAACCGACGACAACGATGTTAACATCGCTGCTCTGGCTTCCGATCTGGACACCGTTTCCGGCGAGGCTAAGTTCAAGGTTAACGACACCAAGTACTCCGTTAACAAGAACGGCATGACCGTCTACTCCATCGGCGTAGATGCCAAGGGCAATGTCGCAATTACGACTCTTTACAAGAACGTTAAGTCTGATGAAGACGTCAAGACTGCTATCAAGGGTATCAAGGACAGCGACATGGAAATCACCGTTATCTCCAACGACAACGATGAGAAGGTTGACGCTATCTTCGTTAACAACAAGACCTTTGCTAAGCTGACCACCGTTAACAGCACTTCTGTTTCCTACAAGAAGGTTCAGCTCGACATGAAGGGCAATACCACTGGTACTGCTTTCAAGCTCGACCTCGAGGACGACGAGCCGGAAATCTACGACGGCTACAAGAAGGACGACTACGTATTCGTAGGCGCTGACCTGTACAACGACGCTGTAGTAATCGAGAAGGCTGCAACCCTCTCTGGCAAGGCTGACTCCTTCAAGGCTGACTCCATCAAGATCGATGGCAAGTGGCACGACTACGTACTGGGTCAGGACAATGCTGGCAAGGACTACACCTACACTGCTAAGGCTGGCAAGACCTACACCGGTTACGTTTACGGTTCTTACATCTACTACCTGACCGGCGAGTCTGGCTCCAACAGCGATGTTGACACCCTGCTCGTTAAGTCCGTTGGCGACTACAAGGCAATGGACGAGGGCGTAGAAGCTAAGGTTTACTTCGAGGACGGCACCGAGAAGGTTATCAACGTTACCGACGTTGTAACTGCTTCTAAGGGCTTCGATCTGAACGATTGGAACGACAACGAGTCCGATACCGACAACAAGTGCACTACTGCTAACGCTAAGAATGCAAAGGATCACAAGATTGGTCTGACTGAGAACACTCTGTACGCTTACGATCAGGACGGCTCTGACTACACTCTGTTCGTTCTGGACAAGAACTTCAAGGCTGGCGACGTTAAGGTTGCAGCTAAGGACTCCGACGTTGTTTACAACGACAAGACCGAGACCTTCTCTGGCACCGAGGCTGAGGACGCAGCTCCGATCTTCATCTCCTACAAGGATCATGACTCCTACAAGGTAATCACCGGTTCTGCTCTGAAGAACTACGACAAGATGACTGGTCAGACTGGTTCCGTTGTTCTGGCTGACGACGACAATGTTGTTGCAGCTTACATCGACCTTAAGGGCGGCCTGAGCAACACCGATACTCTGTACGGCGTTGTTAAGAAGTCCTACAGCGGCACCGAGTCCGATGGTACCGATACCGTTATCTACCTCGACATGATCACCTCTGAGGGCCTCAAGACCGTTGAGACCGAGGAGACCGGCAAGGCTTCCAAGTTCACCAAGGGCATGATTGTATCCTTCACCGGTACCTACGAGAAGGCTAACGACGATATCACTGTTGTATCCAGCAAGCTCTATCAGAAGGATGCTGACAACACTGAGTACGGCTTCATCGCAATCAGCAACGACTGGTCTGACTCCAGCAAGCTGGTTCGTTCCTACGACGTATACTCCACCAAGGGTGACGCATCTACCAAGATTGCATCTATCGCTGGTAAGGTTGTCTCCAAGGCTGAGGAGCTGTCTGGTGGCGACGGCTACTACGCAAACGCATTCGTAATCGTTAACGATGATAACGAGATCGAACTGCTCGTTTACGAGACTGCTAACCGCATCAAGAACAACGACAACAAGGAGATCAAGCTTTACACCAAGTAAGGTTTAATCCCCGAGTTAAAGGAACCCCCGCTCTCCGAGCGGGGGTTTTCTTATGTCCTCTACCGACCCAAAGCAAAACCCCCGGCTTACTTGCCGAGGGTTTCGTTATTGCTGAACTTGAATACCGTCATAAACAGGATTTTGATGTCAAACAGCAGCGTCCAGTTCTCGATATAGTAAATATCGTGCTCGATGCGTCCCTGTATGGACGTGTCGCCGCGGAAGCCGTTGACCTGCGCCCAGCCGGTGATGCCCGGGCGGACCTGATGCTTGACCATGTACAGGGGGATGCTCTCCTTGAACTGGTTGACGAAAAAGGGAAGCTCGGGGCGCGGCCCGACGAGACTCATGTCGCCCTTGAGGACGTTGAAGAACTGCGGCAGCTCGTCGATCGAGAATTTGCGGATGAACGAGCCGAATTTCGTCTTGCGCGGGTCGGAGTTTGTGCTCCAGCCGGTCGTCTGCCGGTCGTTTACGCGCATGGAGCGGAATTTGTACATGTAAAACGGCTTTTTGTTCAGTCCGACGCGCTCCTGCCTGAACAGGATGGGGCCGGGCGAGGACAGCTTGACGCCGACCGCCGCGAACAGCATGAGCGGCGAGGTGCAGACGATCAGTATCAGCGACCCGATGATGTCCATGGCGCGCTTGAGGAAAGCGTTGCCGATGTTGTCGAGCGGAATGTGGCGCAGATTGACGAGCGAAACGCCGCCGATCTCGTCGATCGCCGGGCGCGAGGGCATGAATTTGTTGTAGAACGGGATGAGGGATACCTTGACGCCGTTTTTCTCGCTGCTCGCGATGATGCCCTGTAAGTAGGTGTATTCGTTCGCCTCGAGCGCGATGACAACTTCGTCGGGGTTCTGCCGGTCGAGAACGTTCGCGATCGCGTCGTAGGTGCCGAGGTAGGATATGCCCGGCAGACAGTCGCGCGGCGCGAGATAGTGGTCGATGCAGAAGCCGAGCGTGCGGTCGGCCTGTACCGCGCGGCAGTACGCCTGCGCCTGCTCGCCGCAGCCGACGAGAAGAACGTGCTTGAGGTTGTAGCCGTGCTCGCGGAACCGGCGCAGCACGCGCCGCAGCATCCATCGCTTGACCGCGACGGAAACGGTCGCGAGGAGGAAAAAGATGAACAGCGTCCACCGGGACAGGTGAAACTGCTTGCAGACGAACAGAAACGCCAGCAGCACGCCGAACAGGATGACGTTGCTGCGCAGCAGCAGACTGAACTCGCGCAGGAAATTCTTCGGGCGGAACGAGTCGTAAAGCCCCATCAGTCCGTACATCAGCCAGAACAGCGGCGCCATGCACAATACAGTCGTCATGTAGTACGACAGCCCGACGTGCCCGGGGATCCCGTGGAACAGATCGAAGCGGATAAAATAGGCAAACGCCATGCAGGGGAAAAGTATAAGCGCGTCCGTCAGACCGTTGATCTGGTTGAGCGCACGCTGATTTTCCTTAATCAAACTTGCAGCCTCCTGAAATACTTAAATTTATAATTTATTCTACCATAAATGGCAGGAAAATTCCATCATCTCCTTGACAAGAACTATGCTCTGGGGTAAAATTTTTAGAGTAATATGGAAAAGTTTCGCAGACCGCGGCTGGCGGACAGACTGCGGAAAACGACGTTGTTTTTTGGCCGCAGGTGCAGTTGCCTGCGCTTTTTTATTGATGGTGGTGAGATAGAGTTTGAAAAACAGCAGAAAGGTGCTGTATGTTGCCTCGACATTCGGACATCTGGCATCTTTTCACAAGCCATATCTGGCGTGGCTGGCGCAGCAGGGCGCAGCGGTGCACGCGGCGGCAGGCGGCAGTACGGCCGAGCTGCCGGGCGTTTCGCGGTATATCCCGGTCTCGTTCGAGAAAAGCATGTTCTCGCCGCGCAATTTCGCCGCAGTGATACAGCTGCGCCGCGTTCTGCGCGAGGAGAAGTACGACATGATCAGCGTGCATACCTCGCTCGCGGCGTTCTTCACCCGGCTTGCGGTGATGACCTGCGGAAAGCAGAGGCCAATCGTGATGAATACCGTGCACGGCTACCTGTTCGACCGCGATACACCGCCGCTGAAGCGCGAAATTCTGCTTGCGGCGGAGCGCATGACCGCGCCAGTGACCGACTGGCTGCTGACCATGAACCGTCAGGATGAGCGTATCGCGCGGCAGTATCGCCTGGGACGGCATATCGTGCAGACGGACGGCATGGGCATCGATCTTGCGCGGTTCAGCCGCCCGTCCGCGCCCGAGCGCACCTGGCTGCGCCGTCAGCTTTCGCTGAGGGACGATCAGCTCGTGCTCGTCTACGCGGCGGAGTTTTCCGGCCGCAAGCATCAGTCCATGCTCATCGAGGCGATGGCGGAGCTGCCCGAGCGCGTTGTGCTGCTGCTGCCCGGACGGGGCGCGGCGCTCGACAAATGCAAGGCGCTGGCAGACCGGCTTGGAGTGCGCGAGCGCGTGCGGTTTCCCGGCTTCGTGTCGAATATCGAGGACTACTACCGCGCGTCCGATGTCTGTGTCTCGTCGAGCCGAAGCGAGGGCCTGCCGTTCAACGTCATGGAGGCGATGGCGTGCGGCCTTCCGGCGGTGCTGACGAACGTCAAGGGGCATGAGGATCTGGTTCGCCCCGGCGAGAACGGCGAGCTGTATCCTTATGACGACCGGCAGGCGTTCTGCCGCGCGGTTCGGGTCGCAGGTGAGCCGGCGGTACGCCGCATGATGAGCGAAAAAGCGGAAAAAAGCGTGCAGAAATACGGTCTGGATACCGTGTTTCCCGCGCTGACCACATTATATTATGATGCGCTGACCGGAAAAACGGGACGCGCGGCATCTGAGGAGGAAAACTGATGAAACAAAAACCGGCTCAGTCCAAAAACGGACAGGCGAAGGGAGGCGTTCAGGCAAAGCCCGCCGCGCCGAGCAGCGCCCGTTGGGGACTGTACACCATGGCGGCGATCGCGCTGTGGATCATCACCTGCTTCGACAATAACGGCAGCTATTTCACGCAGAAGGTGGTCGGCGTGCTCTGTACGGTCGGTACGCTGTTCATGATGCTGTTTGCAGGCAAGGACAAGGTAAAGCGTCTGCTGACGCCGCCGGCGTTTGCGCTGTTTGCGTACATGCTGCTGTCGGGCGTATCCACGCTGTATGCGCGCTCGCGCAAGTTCGCGATCGCAGAATTTGCGGTCTTTCTTGCGGCTTTTGCGGTCTATCTGTGCATCGTTCTGTTTTCGAATGACGGCAGGACCGCCTTCCGCCGAGCCGCGGCCACGATCGCTGCCGCGGCGGCTCCGGTCGGTCTGCTGTCCATCGACGCAGCCTCCTGCAATCTGCTGATGCGCCCGGTGCGCGTCATCATGGAGGCGATCGGCGCAGGCTACGGCAACACCGGCGGCTACTTTTACTCCCGCCTGAACACCATTTTCGGCAACCCGAATACCTACGCCGGCTTGATGTCGATCGCGTGCCTGTTGTCTATCTGGCTCGTCATCACGGCGGCGAGCCGCAGCCAGAAGATCCTGTGCACCATCCTGCTGATGGTCAACGCAGTCTCCTATCTGCTCGCGTTCTCGATGGGTTCGCTCGGCGTGTTTGTCGTGGCGTGCCTTGCGATGCTGGTACTGAGTCCGGCAGAAAAGCGCATGGATCTGTTCCTGCTGCTCGTTCAGACGGCAGTCGTTGCGCTGATCGTCGGCGCTGTTTCGGTCAAGGGCTTCGGTGATGATGTGACCGGCTCGTTCCTGCCGATGATCATGCTGATCGTCGGCTGCGCCGCAGCGTGCGTGCTGGAGATTTTTGTGCGCGAGAAGCTTGTCGCGCGCCTTGCCGACAAGGGAAAACTGCTCATCGGTCTGGTCGCGGCGGTTGCTGTGATCGCTGTTGTCTACCTGGTTGCGGCGCTGAATGTCACCGGCTCGTACACCTTTGGCACGGAGGGTGAGTTCCGCCGTGCGATTTCCCTGCCGGCAGGCGACTATTCGCTCTCCATGCAGGCGGACGGCTCGACCTCGGTGCGCGTCACCTATAAAAACACCAACAATCTGGTTCAGAACAACGAAACCGACCTTGCCAGCGGCTCGGCAGATGCTCCGGTGACCTTCACCGTGCCGGAGGACAGCAAGCTCGTGTTCTTCTACTTCGGCGGCGAACAGGGCGCGACGCTGAACGAGGCGGCTTACACCGGCGCGAAGGACGGCAGCGTAAAGCTCGGCTACAAGCTGCTGCCCGCTTTCATCGCGGACCGTATTCAGGACCTCACCGCAAACGGCAACGTCGTACAGCGCGGCGTTTACCGTCAGGACGCTATCAAGCTCTGGAAGACCTCGCCGGTCATCGGCCGCGGTCTCGGCGGCTTTGAAAACGGTGTCGTTTCGGTGCAGGATTACTATTACGAGACTAAATACGCCCATAACCACTATGTTGAGTCGCTGTGCGACCTCGGTATTCTCGGCCTGGCGGCCTTCCTTGCGATGCTCGGCACCTCGATCTGGGCGCTCGTCAAGAGCCGCAAGGAGAAGCCGCTTATCGTCATGCTGCTCGGCGCGTGCGTGCTTCAGATGTTCGGTCAGGCTATCAGCGACGTTACATGGTCGGTCGGCTGCTGCGTACCGACGTTCTTCGCGGTGCTCGCACTTGTGACGCTGCACTGCGGCGACAGCCTGCGGCTGAATGTGCCGAACAAGAGCAAGGGCGGCGCGGTCCGCTGGCCGATCGCGGCGGTTTCCGCTGTCTTTATCGTGCTCATCGGCCTCAATCTGATCGCGCAGAGCAAGTTCTCGAGCGACGAGCTGACGCTCGATGATCTCAAGCAGTGCGCGTCCATCGACCTGTTCGAGACTAACGACTACAAGCTGTCGTATCTGATCTCGGGCGGCAATGAGGAGGGCGTAGCCGACCGCTATGCGGCCGATCTGTCCCGCGTGGACTCCAACGCCATCGCCATTCCGCTTGCGCAGTATTACGCCGGTGTGGGCGACTACACCAAGGCGCTCGATGCGCTCGACCGCGGCGCGAAATACACGCGTGCAAACGCTGAGGTATGGCAGAAGATGTTCAGCCTGTACGAGCAGATGATCGATCCGGTCGGCGGCAGCATCGGCGCGGCGCAGTGGCTCCAGGATGATACCTATCTGAACCGCATGGTCAAGGGCTACGAGACGCTGTGCCAGGTCAACGCGGACCAGCTTGATGATGTGCTGTTGACGGCGGAGAACAATGCGTTCCTTAACAAGCTGCTTGCGGCAGACGCGCTCGACCCGTATGATTTCGTCGACGCGCTCACCATTTTCTCCTCGCTCGGTCTGGATACGGCTTATCTGCCGGATGCGGACGGAAACGGCGTGCCGGACTGCGCGGAGGTGCAGGAAGGCAGCGTAACGTGGAACGGCGGTGCATTCACTGTGGACTCGGACAGCACAGTCGTGTTCTCGACCGTGCTCAAGAACGAAGGCAGCTATGAGCTCGCTGTCGAGAGCAGCGACCTTGGCGGCGTTGCGGAGGCAGACGTAGACGGCGCGGCAGTGACGCTAGATGCTTCCGGCAAGGCTGTCATCGAGGCGGACCGCCTCGGCGACAGTGATGAGCCGGTAACGATCGCGCTGCATGTCAGGGCCGGCACGACGGTCTCCCATGTAACGTGGAACAAACAGTAAAAAAGAAAGGTCATCCTTGAAAAAGGATGACCTTTTTACGCTTCAGCGCGCACAGAAATAAAGTTTTTTCGACAGCTTTAAAATCCCATCGGATGGCTGCGGTGCCAGTTCCATGCGGTTTGCAGGATGGTGCTGAGTGCGCTGTAGCGCGGCCGCCAGCCGAGTGTGCTCTGCGCCTTCTCCGAGGACGCAACGAGCCGAGCCGGGTCGCCGCTGCGGCGCGCCTTTTCCACGGCAGGGATTGTATGACCGGTAACGCGGCGCGCCTCCTCGATCACCTCGCGTACGGAAAACCCCTGTCCGCTGCCGAGGTTGAAGGCGGTGCTTTCGCCGCCGCGCAGCAGGTATTCGAGCGCAAGAATATGCGCCTGCGCCAGATCGCACACATGGACGTAGTCGCGGATACAGGTGCCGTCGGGCGTTGGGTAGTCCGAGCCGAACACCGAGATCTCGCTGCGCTGTCCGTTTGCGACCTGCAGGACCAGCGGAATGAGGTGGGTTTCGGGGAAATGCGCTTCGCCGAGCGAACCGTCCGGATGCGCGCCGCAGGCATTGAAATACCGCAGCGCGGCGTACCGCAGGCCGGTCGCGGCCGCCGTCCAGCACATCATGCGCTCCATGACGCGCTTGGTCTCGCCGTAGCAGTTAGTCGGATCGAGAGCGGCAGTTTCCTCAATGGGAATCTGTTCGGGTTCGCCGTAGACTGCTGCGGAGGAGGAAAAAACGATCGTTCCGACGTCATGCGCGGTCATCTGCTCGAGCAGTACGCGCGTGCCGCTGACGTTGTTATCATAGTAGCGCAGCGGCAGTTTGCCGCTCTCGCCGACCTGCGAGAACGCTGCAAAATGAATTACGCCGTCGATGTTCTCCTGTTCGAACAGGCGGGCGAGAAAGGCTGCATCGCGAATGTCGCCCTCATAAAATCGGCAGGCCGCCGGTACGGCTGCGCGGAAGCCGGTGCTGAGGTTGTCGGCCACGACCACCTGATAGCCGGCCTCGAGCATTGCTCGCACTGTGTGCGAGCCGACATAGCCTGCGCCGCCGGTCACTAATATCGTCATAAGTACACATCCTTGATTCTACTCATATAATTTTATAGTAGTGGCAGACCGTCGGTTTGTCAATAGAAATGGTAAAAAGTGCAGGGACAGGAATTACTTCCTGCCCCTGCTGTGCCCGGTAAAACGATACTTGCAGAATGAAAGATATGGTTCGCGATTTACCGAATGCCTGTTGTTAAATTTACTTTTCGAGCAGCGTCCAGTCGCGTGCGTCGCGGATCTTGGTCCACTTTTCGTACTTGTCGGCGTTGCTCTTGTCCGAGTAATCGTGGCTGTTGGTAGCCTCCTGCACGGCGAGATAGTACCAGACGGACGCATCCGCATTATCCGGCCATTTGATCATGTCATCGAGCAGATCCTCGCTCTTTTCGGGCAGGCGGTTGAGTACGCGGTTGACGAGCGTCATCGCCTCGGCGCGGGTGATATACTGGTCGGGACGGAAGGTGCTGTCGGGATAGCCGTTGATCCAGCCCTTGTTTGCGGCAACACCGATCTCGTCCTTCGCCCAGTGAGAAGCGATATCCGAGAAATTCGAGGTGGTGTTCGTATTCTTGTTGTCGAAACGAGCTGCAATGGCTGCGAATTCCGCACGGGTGATCGGTGCATCCGGGTCGAAGGTGCCGTCAGGGTTGCCCTTTACGATGCCCATCGACGAGAGCGTGGAGATCGCGTGGTTGAACCACTGACCGCGCGAAACGTCGGACAGGCTGTTGGACTGGGTGGAGTTTGCGGTGCGGACGTCCTCGGTCAGCAGACGGAAGAAGATGGTCGCGACCTCGGCGCGGGTGATGCTGCTGCCCGGCTTTACGTTGCCGTCCGGGTAGCCGACGATATACGCAAAATGATCGTCGCCGTTCAGACCGGTCGGTACGTCATCCGGAATGTCGACAGTCGGCTTGCGGCCGCCGCCACCGCCGGAGCTGCCGCCGGAGCGGTAGGACCATACGCCGACGAGCTTGACGTCCTGCTGGAGGTTCTCAAGCGAGGTTACAATATCTCCGGTGCCGTTGATACGCCAGCCGCTGAACGTGTAGCGGCTCTGCGAGGTGGTCTGCGCGGGCGCGACCGTGTAGCTGCCGCCCATTTTGACCTTGGCAGAAGCCGGAGCAGCACCTGCGTCGGACGGAATATCGCCCGTTACTTCATAGGTGACATTGCAGAATTTGCCGTGCGCGGCCTTGAGCGCGAGCGCGTCGGAAACGGCCTTTTTATCGACCGTATATTCGTCTGCGTAGTAGCTGTCGTCCGTCGCGTCGCCGTTCCAGCGCTTGTAGGTATTGTCCGTCAGCTTTTCCTTGCCGTCGTGATACCAGCCTACGATCGGATCGCCGCAGTCGTCCAGTACCCAGTTTTCGCCGACAGGGGAAAGGGTGAGGGAGCCGGTGTAGGTTACGGTGTTTTTGTCTCTGTCCATGCCGTCGCCGGTAGTGTTGTAGATGTCATCGCCAGCAACGCTAGCGCGGTTGTTGTATACCTTGGCATCGGGGGCAATGGTAATATCACCGCGGTTCTGAATACCGCCGCCGTACAGAGCCTTGCTGCCGTTGTTTGTGATAGTTGTACCCTTGCCGATGTAGAGCGTACCGTCGTTGTTGATAGCGGAAACGGCGTTGTCGACCAGATTTACCGATGCACCGTCAGCAAAGGTGACGTTTGCGGCATAGGTATTGTAGTAATAATATACGGCGAGAGCGCCGACGGAACGATCATCGGTATTATCCAGATCTTTGCCCGTGCCGGTGATAGTGAGTGTCGTGCCGTCCTGTACGTCGATATTGCCGCCGTAGAGGAAGATACCGGCAGAGTTATTGTCCTCCATCGTCAGAGAAGAACCGTTTTTCATCGTCAGCACATCGGTCTTGTTGTAGCCGGAAATACCGTAATCGTTGCCGCTGATTTCTGCCGTAGAATCATCAAGCGTCAACGGGCATCTAACCAGACCCTGATTGGCGCAGTTCAGAACACGGAGAGTCGAACCAGTGACGGTCGTAATAAAACGAGTCATGCCGTTGATTGCAGAATTTTCAATCAAAAGATGAGAGTCGTTTTCGATGTTCAGAAGTGCGTAATTTTAAGCCATCATTGCCGTATAGGTTGTGTTCCGAATGGTCAGCTTAGAGCCGCCATATACATTGATGACAGCATTAGGAGAGGCATAAATACCGTGGGTTTCGATGGTGCAGGTGCTGCCTTCGTCTAAAGTCAGCACGCCGTCGCTGTTCATGGTAACAGACCACTGGTTGACATTATCAATATCGTTGGTAAAGACTACGTTTGCCTTATTAAACGTCAGCGAAGCATTGATATTGAGCGCATGATTTTCAGTACCCTGCTCGGGAATGGTAATGGTGTTGCTGTTACCATTGATAACAACAGCTTTTTTAATCGTGCCAACGGTCAGCGTGCAATTCTCACCAATCTCAATCGTATCGCCGTCCTGTGCAGCGTTGATTGCTGCATCCAGCGTCTCATACTTCGTATCGCCGATTTTCGCGGTAAACGTTTCTGCCGGAGCCGGGGCAGGCGTGTTGCCGTTCTCGGAATTGCCTGCACCGCCCTGTTCGCCGCCGGTTTCCGCCGAGCTGCCTTCGCCTTCATTGCCAGAAGCGCCGGTCTGTACATCATTGCCGCCGACAGATGTGCCGGTTTTGTCACCGTCATTACCGGCGATTGGGTTTGCGTCACCCGTGTCGTTAGCGGCTGCATTTGCGCCGGTATCCACGGTATCCTGGCTGTCTCCGGTATCATTTACTACATTTTCAATGCCGTTATCCGACGCTCCGGGAACGGGTGTACCGTCCGTAGTTGTCAGCGTCGTGGTTTCGTCTGCTGCGCCTTCTTCGGCCGCGAGCGCGGTCACGGGCAGCATAGTGAGCATCATCAGACCGGCGAGAGTGCCGGCGAGGAAACGGTTATTTCTCCTTTTCATGCAAAAACCTCCTCTGCGTGCATACAGACGCAAAGGAGGTGATTTTCTGCTGTTCGGCAACCGGCTGTCGTGCGGAAAAGTCCGTTTAGACCCTGTGGCTTTGCGGCACCGGCTTTCGCCGGCTGTGCCTTTTTCTGTACAGACACGCCCTCGGCGCATAATGCACAGATCAAGTTGTCTGAGCTGAGCGAACCGGTCGTTCCGGGTACATGGAAGTTTGTGGGTTCGCCCGCGCAACAGTAAATCCTGCTGCACCCTAATTATACCATAGATGTAAGGAAAAGTTTTATATTATTTTCTCGAGCATCACACAAAATTCACATGAAACTTTTGTATCATATGCACAAAAATATCAAAAAATGACAGAAAAAACCTCCCGGCGCAGGAGAGGGCACGGCAATATTCGCGCGCCGCAGCCGTTTTTTGCGTCTGCAAAAAAATGAATTTTCAAGCGCACGGAAAGATGATATAATAAGGAATATAAGCGGCGCGGCGAGGCGCCCGATCACTTGCAAGGAGAGAAAAACATGCCTAAAAAGTTTCTGGAGGCCGGTAAGATCGTCGGCACGCACGGCATTCGCGGCGATTTGAAGGTGCAGAGCTGGTGCGACACGCCGGAGGTTCTGTGCGATTTTGATACACTGTATCTGGACGAAAAGACCCCGGTCGAGGTCAAGAGCGCACAGGTGCACAAAAACGTCGTTCTGATGCACCTCAAGGGCGTTGATACGGTAGAGGCGGCGGAAAAGCTGCGCGGAAAGATCCTGCATCTCGACCGCGATGATGTCGATCTGCCCGAGGACCTCGTGTTTATTCAGGATATTCTCACGTTCAAGGTATACGATCTGCGCGTTGACCGCGTGATCGGCCATATCCGCGACGTTCTGACCTCCAATCCGGCGCACGATATGTACGAGATCGCCGGCGAGGACGGCCGCCTCATCTATATCCCGGCCATCAAGCCCTTCCTCAAGGAGATCGACATGGACGCCGGCATCGTCTATGTGGAAAGCATCGAGGGCCTGATCGAATGAAAATCGACATTATGACGCTGTTTCCCGAGATGATCAACGCAGTCATGCGCGAAAGCATCATCGGGCGCGCACAGGACAAGGGTCTTGTCGAGGTCAAGGCGACGAATATCCGCGATTATGCGCTCGACAAGCACCATAAGGCGGACGATGCGCCCTACGGCGGCGGCCGCGGTCAGGTCATGCTCGCGGAGCCGCTTTACCTGTGCCATGAGGCGCTGAGCGGCGGCGAACATGTTCATACGGTGTTTCTCTCCGCACAGGGCGCGCCGTTCAATCAGGGAAAGGCGCGTGAGCTGCTCGCGAAGGAGCATTTTATTCTGGTCTGCGGTCATTATGAGGGAATCGACCAGCGGTTTATCGACGAATGCGTGGATGAGGAGATCTCCATCGGTGATTTCGTGCTGACCGGCGGCGAGATCCCGGCCATGGCGGTCGCGGATGCGGTCTGCCGCATGGTGCCGGGCGTGCTGCCCGACGAGGAGGCTTTCACGGCGGAAAGCCACTGGGACGGACTGCTGGAGCACCCGCAGTACACCCGCCCGGAAAACTGGCGCGGCCGCGAGGTTCCCGAGGTGCTGCTCTCCGGCCATCATGCCAATATCGAGGCGTGGCGGCGCGAAATGAGCCTGCGCCGCACGAAAAAGGACCGCCCCGACCTGTTCGTGAAATTCGAGCCGCAGGACAGGCGCGACCGGAAGATCCTCGAAAAGATCCGTCAGGACGGCTGAAAACACAGTATCCCCACGCTGATAGCGTGGGGATTAGTCTGTCGATAAAGTTGACTTTAACCTAAAACAGCACTCGCGCGGCAGCGCGCATTCAAAAGCGTTTGCTTTGCAAACGCAAAAAAACCGAGGACATGCGCCTCGGTTTTTTTACTCTTAGAGGGAGAAAGTTTCCGAATGGGAACTTTCGGACGACTCGTGTTCTGCGAAGTCAGAACACA
>ENA-UONS01002619-UONS01002619.1-human-gut-metagenome-genome-assembly--contig:-CS19-NODE-2619-length-13770-cov-4.875027_pt1 | contig 13770 bp, 16 predicted proteins | sample MGYA00242458_ERZ724005 | MGnify/ENA metagenome assembly ERZ724005
CTCCCCCGCTGCTCTCTTATCTGTGCCCTGCTGCACATGTTTTTTGACAGACTGAACACCCCCGATGCTGTGCATCGGGGGTGCTTTAATTAACGTACAATTTAATACTCAGGCAGGCCGACGACCTCGACTATGGTCTCTATCGAGCTGTACGGCTCATAGCCCCACTGGCCGACCTCGTAGTCAAGCCCCGCGTCGGACATAAGCCCCTCGGAATCCTTGCTGATGAGGGTCTGGTAGGCGGTATACACGTCGTCAATCTTCCTCGAGAACTCGACCAGTTCATCGTTGCCCTTCGGGCTGAGCCAATCGATCGTCGCCTGACGGACTTCGTCGTCACTCATCTCGTTGCCGGATGCCCAGTTGAGCATATCAGCCGCGATGACCGCCGCCTTCAGGCTGGAACCGGCGGAGCCGGGCTGCGCGTCATTGTTGATCTCGTCGAGTATGGCGTCGAGCGCGACTATTCCGGTGTCAGGCGTCGGCGTGTTGACAACAACGGGTTCATCCGTCACGACGGCGGGCGACTGAGTGACTTCGACAGGCGGCTCGGACGGCTGTTCGGATGGCTGGCCGGCCGCGGTCGCGCCGCAGGCGACAAGCGCGGGCACCAGCATGAGCGCTACTATAAGATAAAAAAGCTTCTTCATTTGTTTGCCTCCAATTTATATAAAAAGAGAATAATCTGTTCGGTGATAATACTATACCTTGTTTTTATGAATAAATCAACAAAAGAATTATTAAGATTTTACAAAACAGAGACAAAAATCCTCCGCCGCGGTAATAAAACCGCGGCGGAGGAAAGATTTTAATTGAAGCTGTCGGAATTCGCGGAGAACAGGTGGTCGATGCGCTCGCGCAGCGCTCTGTGCTCGGGCTTCGTCAGCGCGGGATCGTCCTTCAGAAGCCGCTGCGCTTCGTCCTGCGCAGACTTGAGAACGTTCACGTCCGCGCCGAGGTCGGCCACGTGCATCTCCGGCAGACCGTGCTGACGGGAGCCGAAGAAATCACCAGGGCCGCGCAGCCGCAGATCCTCTTCGGATATCTTGAAGCCGTCGTTGGTTTTCACCATAATGCCGAGACGGCTTTTGACCCCCTCGCCGTCGGCGTCGGAGACCAGCACGCAGTAGCTCTTGTGCTGTCCGCGCCCGACACGGCCGCGGAGCTGGTGCAGCTGGCTCAGACCGAAGCGCTCGGCGTTTTCCACGATCATCAGCGCCGCGTTCGGTACGTCCACGCCGACCTCGATGACCGTCGTGGACACGAGAATGTCCAGCTCGCCCGCGGCGAAATCGGCCATGATCCTGTCCTTGTCCTTCGCCTTCATCCTGCCGTGCACACAGCCGACGCGCAGATCGGGAAACGCGGCGGCCAGCTCCTTCGCGTGTTCCTCGGCGGACTTGAGCTTGACGGGCAGCTCGTCGTTTTCCTCGACCATCGGGCACACGACGAACACCTGCCGCCCCTCGCCGACGAGCTTGCGGATGAAATTATTGAGCCGCGCGCGGTACGATTCGCCGACGGCGAAGGTGTCCACCTTCTGGCGGCCGGGCGGCAGCTCGTCGAGAACGGAGACGTCCAGATCGCCGTAGATGATGAGCGCGAGCGTACGCGGTATCGGCGTCGCGGACATGACGAGCACATGCGGCTTCTGCCCCTTGCCGATGAGCGCCGAGCGCTGAGCCACGCCGAAGCGGTGCTGCTCGTCCGTGACGACGAGGCCGAGACGGGAGTATTCAACGTCGGTGCTGAAGAGCGCGTGGGTGCCGACGATGAGGTCGATGCTCCCTGCGGCAAGCGCCGCCTTTACCTCGCGTTTCTCTTTCGCGGTCATTGCACCGGTCAGCCGCGCAACGCGCAGTCCAAAGGGGGAGAAAAGCGAATTGAGCGTCAGAAAATGCTGCTCCGCGAGTATCTCCGTCGGCGCCATGAAGGCGCTGGTGAAGCCGCATTTCCACACGTACCATATGAGCGCTGCGGCGACGAGCGTCTTGCCGCTGCCGACGTCACCCTGTAAGAGCCGGTTCATAACGCGGCCTGAGCGCATGTCGTTGATTGCCTGTGTCACAGCGCGCCGCTGCGCGCCGGTGGGAGGGAAGGGGAGCGAGGCGAAAAACGCCTCCGCGTCCGCGCCGTCCATAACTATGCCGCCCTGCTCGACGCGCTCTCCGCGCATTTTGTTAAGCGCGCAGGCCAGAACGAAGAATTCTTCAAATATAAATCTCTGCCGCGCCAGCTCCAGGGCTCCGAAATCCGAGGGGAAGTGGATGTTCTCATAGGCGTAGCGCGCCTGAACGAGCTTGCAGCGGCAGCGCAGCACGTCCGGCAGGACGTCCTCGATAAGGTCGCCGCACTCGTCAAGCCCCTGCCGCACACTCTGAAGCATTGTGCGCTGGTTAAGCCCGGCGTTCACGCGGTAAATGGGGATGATGCGCCCTGTGACGCTGCGCGCGCCGTCCTCGCGCTCATAGATCGGGTTCGTCATGGCGCGCCGCGCGCCGCGCGCTTCGATCTTGCCGTAAAATATATAGCTCTCGCCGCGGTGAAGGTTGTCCTTCGCGTAGCTCTGGTTGAAAAACGTGACGTCAAGCACGCCGCTCTCGTCCACGGCGCGCAGCTTCACAATGTCCAGCCCGCGGCGTATCCGCGTTAGGCGCGGCGTGTCCGCGACAAGCGCGCAGACGCACACGGTCTCGCCGTCCGCGGTGAGCGCGATGGGCTTGTAAACGCTTCTGTCCTCGTATTTTCTCGGGAAATATGAAATGAGGTCATAGAGAGAAAAGACGCCGAGCTTGTTGAGCGCCTGCGCCTTTTTCTCGCCTATTCCCTTGATGTATCTCACATCGGTGTTAAGATCGGCCATATTATTCAGAATAAGAAAGTGTGTAGTTGGAGTTGGAGAGTGTGAATTCTTCAAGCAGGCCGCTGGTGCAGATTATGCGGTTGTCGCTCGTGATGAGCACCATCTCAAAGCCGCCGTAGGTGCGCCAGTAGTTCAGCGCCGCGGTCTCGCCCAGCACGAACATCGCCGTGGAAAGGCAGTCCGCCATTACGCCGTCCGTGCAGATTATCGTCACGGAGACGAGCGAATTCGTCACGGGGTAGCCGGTCGAGGGCTTGAGGATGTGGTGGTAGAACTTGCCGTGCGTGTCGGTGAAGTTCCGCTGATAGCTGCCGCTCGTGATGACCGCCGTCTCGCCGACGTTGATGACGCCGACGTAGCTGGAGGTGTTGTTCGGGTCCTGTATCGCGACGGTCCACTTGCTGCCGTCGGGCTTGAGGCCGAGCGTCTGCACATTGCCGCCGAGCGAGATTATCCCGCTTTCGACTCCGGCCTGACGCATCGCCTCGATGGCGTTGTCAGAGGCGCAGCCCTTTGCGACGGACGCAAAGCTCAGCTCGCCGCCGGAGGGCATCTGAACCATATACGTCCCGGAGCTGGGGAAGCTCGTGAGCGTGAGCTTGTCGAAGCAGCGCTTGGCGAGGTCGGACGATATCTCCTCGTCGGTCGGGACGTAATATTTCCCGTCGACGAAGCCCCAGCGCTTGATGAGCGGGTAAATCGTCAGGTCGAGCGTGCCGCCGCTCTGCTTGTATACGGCCTGCGCGGTGCTCAGCATTCGCGCGACCTGACCGGGCACGACGACGCTTGCGCCCTCCGCGTGGTTTATCGCGTAGGTCGTGCTCGTCTCAAGCTCCGGATCGAGCATCGAGTCCATCGAGGTGATGACGCTCTTCGCGGCGTTGAGTCCGGCTGTGGCGTTCTTGCCGTAGGCGGTCAGCGTCATGTAGGTGTCCATAGCGAAGATCTCGGCCTGCTCCTGCTTGCTCTCGCCGCAGCCCGCAAGGGGCAGCAGCATGGTAAGGCACAGCGCCAGAGAGATCAGCTTATAGCTCGTCTTTGTGTGTCTCATAGAATTCTCTGTAATCCTTTAGCATGTATTTGAGAAGATTCGGCGTGTCGAGCTGGTAGGGACAGCGGCTGCTGCAGTGACGGCAGCCGATGCAGTTTTCGATGCGCGCCATCTTCTCCTGCCATTCCGGCGTGAAGTACTGCTTCCACGGTGAGCGGCGCAGCAGCATGTTCATGCGGGCGCAGTTGAAAATTTCGATACCGGCGGGACATGGCATACAGTAGCCGCAGCTGCGGCAGAAGGAACCGGCCAGCTCCTGACGCTCCTTGCGGATGAACTCGGAAAGCTCCTCGTCAATGGACGGATCCTCCTCGGCGGCGTCGAGCCACTGGCGAAGCTCCTCCATGCGCTGCATGCCCCAAATCGGGACGACATTGTCGTACTGCTTCATAAAGGCGTGACATGCGCGGACGTTCGTGAGCATTCCGCCTGCAAGCCCCTTCATCGCGATGAAGCCCATGTCGGCCTCACGGCATTTGTCGGCCAGCGCGAGGTCGCGCTCGTCGGATATGTAGCTGAAGGGGAACTGGAGCGTCTCAAACCAGCCGGAGGCTATGCACTGCTCGGCGATGTTGACCCTGTGGGAGGTGACGCCGATGTGCCGTATCCAGCCGCGCTCCTTCGCTTCCAGCGCGGCGGCGTATGCGCCGTTCGGGTCGTTCGGGTCGGGGACTTCAGTGACCTGATGGAACTGGAAGAGGTCGATGTAGTCGGTCTTCATCATGCGGAGGCTGTTCTCGATGTGCTTGAGTACGGTCTCCTTGTCGCGCGCGGCGCTCTTGGTGGATATGATTATCTTGTCGCGCACGTCGGAGAGCGCGAGACCGATCTTCTTTTCGCTGTCGCTGTAAGCGTTTGCGGTGTCGAAATAGTTTATCCCGCCGTCATAGGCTGCGCGGAGAAGCTCAATGGCGGCCTCGTCATTGCAGCGCTGAACGGGGAGACAGCCCATAGCTGTCTTCGTGACCATGAGTCCGGTCCTTCCAAGGCGTATCTTCTGCATGGATGTCAGCTCCTTGATTTGATATGAAATGCCGCTCGTCGGCGGTGTCTTCGGTTCATTATAGCATAGAAAAACTAAATTGAAAACAGCTATTTACTTTTGGGGCATAATTTGTTATAATACAACGGCTCAAAAAGAGAATATGTGCCCGTGGCGCAGCTGGATAGCGCGTCGGACTCCGACTCCGAAGGTCGCAGGTTCAAATCCTGTCGGGCATACCATCATGGTCAGCCAATTTTGATGACACTGCTCCAAGTGCAGTGTCATCAAGGCTTTCCGGGCTTTTTAGGCTCGGAAATTTTTTTATTTTTCCATTGATGACAAACGCCGTTTTCGAGCGACTGACAGGACCCGAACCGCTACTTGACGGTTTTTCAAGATTTATATATGTGTTATTGAATGTTGGAGGTGAAACATGAGCAAGTAAGTCAGAGAGACAAAAGAATATTGAATTGGTCAGGCCGGAACTTTTGAGAAATCAAAGGTTTCGGCCTTTTTGCATTTAGGAGGAGGTATCGAAGTGAAGAATTACGAAATCAAACAGGCGTTCAAGAATCTGCCGGACGCTGGACGTCCGGACAATGAGACGGTGGCGTGCCATGAATATAGGCAGTGTGAAGGGTGTAATTATCCGGCACATGGTTTTATTTGCTGGCACGGCGACGGCAAATGCCTGAGAACTGAAATGCAGGAGGTAAAAAAATGATGATACATGCAGTACTCGGCAATCCAAACCACCCGGAATACGGCGTTGCAACCATTCCGTTTCCTATCCCACATGACCAGTACGCACACTGCATGGAGCTGCTGGAGGCATTGGAAATTGGCGATGCAGTCAAAGCTGACTGTCAGGTGCAGGAGATCAATAGCTTTTACTCTGCACTCAAACGCACAGAGATGCTTCCGGTTAATGTGGAGGAGCTCAACTATCTTGCCAAGCGGCTGGTTAGTTTCGATGTCGGAGAAGCTGCTCAGTTTCAGGCAATGGCACACAAGCTGGAGCTTTCCGAGCTGAAGGATCTTATCAACCTGACTTTCTGCTGCCAGCAGACCACAGTCATCACAGATTTCTCTGACCTTGCCGCTGTTGGCCGTGACCACTACATGAACCTGCACGGAGGCTGCACAACTGTTACCGAGTTGGAGGCACTGGATGGTGAGGAAACGGCAAGACAGCTCATTGCGAGCGTCGGCGGCACGGTCACACCATATGGCGTGGTCTATGACAATGGCATGCGGTTAGAGCAGGTCTATGACGGGCAGTTCTTTCCTTGCTACTACTATGAGCCGCATGCCACTATGGTCGCGGTGACTCCCAAATCTGAGCCGGAGAATACCGAGCACATCACATGGCTATATCTCCCGATGGCGCAGGAGGAAATTGACCGTGTTCTCCAGAGGTCGGGAATCGCGGATTCTGCGGATGCTCGGCTTCGGTTGGAACACAGTCAAATGCCAGATGAAGTGAATGCGCTGCTGGATATGGAGCATGAAAGCCTCGCGGCTTTCAACGCACTGGCACAGGCAACGAATGATTTTTCAACGGACGACATCAAAAAGCTGGGCGCTGCGGTAACTCTGGCAAAGCCTCAGAATGCAGAACAGGTCAAGAATCTTGCGGAGAATCTCGACCTGTTTGACTTTGCTCCCGGCGCACATTCCCCAGCAGAATATGGAAAATATATGATCCAGCAGTCCGGTCATTACGAGTTCGACGAGAATTTAGATGAGTTCTATGACTACGAAGGCTATGCCCAGCATCGCATAAACGACGAGGACGGTATGTTTACCGACCGGGGCTATATCGCCTACAAGGGGTATTTCAGCTTTGAGGAAATTATGGATGGCAGTCAAAGCAGCCACACGGAGATGGTAGGGATGGTATGATCGTTCAGAAAGCGCAGTTTTTTGAGATAAAGATGAAATAGGAGGAATTCAAGTGAGAAAATATGAAATCAAACAGGCGTTCAAGAATCTGCCGGACGCCGGATTACCGGGCAACGAGCCGGTGATGTGCCGCAAATATGAGCAGTGTGACGGGTGCAATTATCCTGCGCACGGTTTTATCTGCTGGCACGGCGATGGCAAATGTCTGAGAACTGAAATGAGGGAGGTGCAAAAATGATCATTCAGGCAGAGATGAGACGAAAGCAATCCGAATACGAGGGCGAAGCCTGTGTTGTGGACAAGGTCATCGAGTTGCCCGCCCAACGATTTAAGCAGTTCAGCCGCGCGTTGCTGGCGGATTATGACTTCATCGCAGAGAACAAAAGCGTCATCCAGTACGATGCAGATTCCCGCCACTGTTTGCTGATCCTCGATGTGGTCGGAACAGACGGCTTTCTTGTAGACCCGCAGGGGTATAACTACGCCAGATACAGCGCCTTTGTTCCGAACGTCCGCAGTCTGTTGACACCTGATGTGGAGATTGACCGGAGCTACCTTTCGTTAGCAGAGCCTTGGCGGGACGAGAGCCGGGATGAAATGCTACGCATGACATTGCGCGTCGATGGAAAGCCAGACTACACCCTTGTCCTCCCCGCTGACGAGATATACCTCGATGCTGTGAAGGCTTACCTCGATATCGATGTCTTCGCGGATGCGATGATTGAGGATGTTCGATTCAAGGTACCCTACATTGGAGAGCTACTCTGCGACACAGATTGCCCTGCTGTAGAGGATTACAACGACTTTGCGGAAGCATTGGAGGGTATCTGGCAGGAAGATGGTATGCTCCTGACCTATGCCGCTGCGCTGGAGGCTGAGAAGCCGGAGACTCTGCGAGGAGCCTATGAGCTCCTGCATAATCTGGATAACTATCAGCGCATCGTGGACACCTACGATTATGGTCAGCGACGTTTGCAGGAAACGTTGGGATTGGACGATGATGCCATTTACGAGCTTGACGGCTACATGGACTTTGAAAAGTATGGCGCTGACTGCATGGAAAATGACCATGTGATAGAAACAGGGTTCGGACGGCTGCGGCGCTTAGACCCGCCCTTCCCGGAGCAGACGCCAGGGCAGCAAATGTTTCAGTAGACTTTGAGGCAGATGTGTAGTATGTTTGCCGTTACAAAAGAGGAGGAAGAATAAGAATTGGCTGTAGATGCAAGAACAGAAGAATTTCAGCACATCGAGATATTTGACAAATTTGCGTTGTTCACCAACGCACGAATCGACCGCACTACCGTACCGGAGGGCTGGTACTGCTACGACTTCCGCGGCACAGGCGATGACCCCGGTGAGCTGCGCTTTATCGAAGAAAGTGTTGTAGCCAACCATTCAGGATCGATCTTGATGCCGGAGAAGCTGGAACTGCCAGCGTCCGGTCAACTGGATGCATGGGATGAGTTTGGTTTTCTCGATGAGGGCGACATGACACTTCGGGAGTTTTGCGAAGTGCATGATCTCCCATATCCCGCAGAGGAAGAAGAGTTTCATATACGTCCAGCCCGCCCAGATGAGGCGGGCTTGTTTTATGACCAACACCCCTTGGAGGACGAACAGCTTGTTGGCCGGGTCACTTTTGTGGGCGACGATGCGCAGGAGTTTACCGATGCGGAAGCCTTTCTCAAATGCATCCGGGAAGAACTGCCGTACTTCCCGACCACAGGCTTCCATTGTGAGGTGCTGACCGACGATCCTGCCGTCCGCAAGCAAGTGGATGACATCTTCTATGACTTCTTCGGCGAGGAGAATCCACATCAGATAGAGGATTATCAGAATGAACCCCGACAGGATATGACTTTTGGAGGAGTGTGAATATGGACAGAAAAATGGTGAATTTTATAAAAGAACAGTATCCGCCCGGCACCCGCATCCGCCTCAACTCAATGGAGGATCCCTATGCGCCTATTGCTCCCGGTACGGAGGGCGTGGTAGACTTTGTGGATGACGTCGGTACCATCCACATGAAGTGGAATAACGGTAGGTCGCTTGGGATCGTCCCCGGTGAGGACAGTTTCTCGGTACTGCCGCCAAAGCTGACCACGTTCAAGCTATATATGCCCCTGACTGCGGAACTCTACGAAATAAGCAAGTACGGGGATTTGGAGTCTGAGGGCACCGAATTGGATGGCCGTGCATTGCGGAGTTATCAGGATCAGATCATGGCCGAGCTGGTCAAAAATCGTATGCCGGAGGAAACCGAGCGTGGCCTCATGTATTGGTATGGTAAAGCTGACAGCATAAATACCAAGGTTCACTCCGCAGTCTTTACCGTTGAGGAGCGTGACCGGCAGCTCTGGGGCGTCGCCGAATGCCGCGTTGCTGGTGAATTGAGTGCGGCAGAGCTGGATACCCTAAAAAAGTATATCACCGGTCAAGCTGCGGACGGCTGGGGCGAGCACTTTGAACAGTGTGAGATCCTTGTGGATGGCGGAAGTGAGCTGTATGTCCATCTTTGGAATTCCGACGATTGGAGTATCCAGACGGAGCAGGAATGCTTTACGCCCAAGCTTGCGGAGGGGCTGCCGGAGTTGTGTTTCTCCACCCTTCCCGGAACCGGTGCTCTCATCTGCATCAAACGAGGCGAGAGCGGCTACTACCCCAGTGATTGGAACACAGATGACCCCGCGCAGAACCGTGAACTGGCGGACAACAACAACGAACGCCTTGGCGTTACACCTGCACAGGAGCAGGCCATGAAAGTAGGTTCCATGTTTGGCTGGAGCGTCCCCGGTGCAGACCCATCTGCATATCAGCAGCCCGAACAGCAGCAAGGAGGGATGACCTTTGGCTAAAAAAATATTCGGCGTCTATCTTGCAAAGCTTGATGCGCCCGACAGTGAAGCCTACACCAGACTGGAACTGCCGGCTTCCCCGTGGGAGCTGCACGATGCGATGGATAAGGTGCAGCTTCAGGAAAACGAGGAGCTGTATCTGGAGGTAGACGATTATTACGACTTCGAGTATCTCGCCCCGCATTTGGATGGAGCAGACATCAGCCTGAATGAGTTGAACGAACTTGCCAGACAACTGACAGCGCTGGATGAGGTACAAGGAATTGCCTTTGAGGGACTATTCTCAATTGAGATGCAGAAGAAAATAAGCACCAACGGCGGCATCATAACGCTGCAAGATCTGCGAAATCTGGCAGCCAGCGCAAAAACCGACTGTTATCATATAGTGGATGCCGCAGATGATGCTGCCCTCGGCCGGTTTTACGCAGAGAACGATTTTATTCCCGAATTGGACGGAGTATCTGACAGCGTATTTAAAATGCTGGACTTTGCCGGTATCGGAAGAATGATGCGCCAAGGTGAAAACGGTGTTTTCGTCGGAGGTTGTTATGTGCTGCAGGATGGCGAAATGACTACTGCACCACCCTGTTCCAGAGATTTTCCTAAAAAGCCCGACTATCTCTTCCGGGTTACCCTTGGTCTGCATCCCGACCTTGACGCTGACCAAACTGTCACGCTTACATTGCCTGCGTCTGCTGAAGAATTGAAAAAGGCGCAGAAGCAGCTCGACGCAGACGGCTGGGAAGGTGTTGTGGTTCTCGCCTATGATGGCATCATTCCACAGGCGGCAGAGTTTGCCGACCTGCCAGCGGAATTGGAGACATTCAACCATTTCGCAGAGGTCGTGGAGAATATGCCCTCCCGCGAGAAGCAACTCCCAAAGTTCAAAGCGGTACTCAGAATCTGTCAGTGTAGCAGCGTTGATCAGGCAATTTCGCTTGCGGAGAGACTGGAGCATTTTTATTTTGACGCTAAAATAAAGAACTATGCCGACCTCGTGTACGACGAGCTTGAAAATGTCATTGGCGACAGACAGGCAGAGGAACTGCGCCAGTGCCTGGATATTGAGAAGTACGGCAGGATACTCCAGCAGGGTTACAACGCCGAGTTCACCGAGTACGGCATGGTAACACGCGACGACTTTCAGCCGATGGATGCCCCGTGGCAGGGCGAATCGGAGGTGGTGGATATGCAGATCACCTAACAAGCCCCAATAATTTCACATAATCATAGCAGGGCCGTTTCCCGAAAAGAAGCGGCTCTGCTTTTCCATGCCCATTTCCGGGAAGCGAGACCCGGAAAGGAAATGCAATGAGGAAAGAACAGCTCTGCGTCTACCTATATAAAAATTGCAGAGGGAAGAAAAAGTGCGCAAGCGCAAAAGCCATCCGCTCTGACCTGCACATGAGCGAAAACGAGCTGCGCAAGCACGTCAACCGTCTTCGTCGCGAGTGTATCCCCATCGGCAGCAGTTCAAACGGCTATTACTTTGCCGAGACTGCCGCCGAGGTATACGACACCATCAAGAACCTCCGGCGCATACGTGACGGCATCGACGCTGCCATAACCGGACTTGAGTGCTCAATGATCAGCTTCCGGGGTGGTGACGGCGTCTGAAAAGCTTCATCCCGTGGGTCGGCGGCAAGGGCAAGCTCCTGTGGATCATAGAGCGCCTTGCCCCGGCTAACTATTCTCGCTTCATAGATGTGTTCGGCGGCAGCGGCACGGTGCTCATGAACCGCCCCATAAAGCGCGGCTGCATGGAGGTGTATAACGACTACAACTCCAACCTCACGAATTTGTTCTTCTGCGTGAAGGAGCGCCCATTAGCACTTATAACCGAGCTTGGCTTTCTACCCCCCAACAGCCGGGACGACTTCGAAGTAATATCCCGGCAGCTAAAGTGTGAGGAGTTTGACGACGAGTATCTCGCAATAGAGCTGGAGCTGGCAGACAAATACTTCTCGCCGCTCCATGCCAAAGCCATAAAGGCGCTGCTCCTCAAGCGTGCCCAGCGCGGGAACGTGCGCAGGGCCGCGAACTATTACAAGCTCATCCGTTACAGCTTCAGCGGCGCAGGCAAGTCCTTCGGCGGGAAACCCTGCAATATACGGAACTTCTTCGCGGACATCTGGCGCTGTTCCCGGCGGCTCGAAAACGTGGTCGTAGAGAACAAGGACTTTGAGAGTCTGCTGGCGCAGTATGACCGCCCAGACGCTTTCTTCTACTGTGACCCACCATATTACAATGCCGAGTGTTACGAAGTGGAGTTTCCCAAAAGAGACCATCTCCGGCTGTGCAGTGCCATCAAGCGCTGCCGCGGCTTTGCGATGGTCTCTTACAATTTCTGCGCCGAGATTCTGGACATCTACAAGGACTTCTATATATTCCGCACCAAGCGTCCGAACTCGATGTCCCAGACCGCGGGCAGCGAGTATGAAGAAGTCATCATCACAAACTTTGATCCTCTGCTCTGCACCTCACAGCTCTCGATCTTCACAAGAAGCTCAGACATGGGAGTCGAGCTTGTACACGAGCCGGAATTGCCTTGTGGTTTAACAGAGGACGGAAAGATCATTTTTATGGAGGAAAGCCAATGAAATTTAAACTTATGAAGAATGAGCATGGAGCCGTTATCACTCATGTTGCGCTTGCACTGAGCGGCATAGAGCGTGAAGATACCGCACGGCTCATAGTGTCTCCGCAGATGGCACTCATCCTCAAAGACGAGATGAGCGTAAAAGAAATCATGACGGCAGTATCCAGCATGGTGATGACCGCAAGTGAACTTGCACACAGGCTCGTTGAAATGTGTGAGCCGCAGTGTGAGGACTGCGACTATGACTGCATCTCAGAGCTGCTTAACAGCGCGGTGGATTCCGCCTGTATGGACATCGCAAAGCAGTACGGCTCCGGCGGTGAGCAGACTATGGATAGTGCCTATGAAGCCGCAACGTCCGTAATCAATGGCCTTGTCATTGGCCACGGCTGTTTGAAAGCGATGCTCAAGCAGTATATTGAGGAGGACACCTGTGGCAAATAACATTCCGCTTTACACTGCGTCCCGCGAGCATGCCAGGGCGCACGATGAGATTCCGCTCTGGCGCGAGAGCATCAACGAGAACATACGCTGCAAGCAAGCCATCGAGGACGCTATCCGACAGGGATTCGACGGCTTGCACCTTAAACCGGATTGCGCCGAGAGCGTTATACAAGAGTTCAGCTTCGACCGAGTAGAGTACGTCCTCGGCAATACTTTGCATCAGCTCAGCTATGACGGCAGGTTCAGTTGGTCAAATAAAGAATGGGGTGAAAACATTGAGATACCTGACGACCACCGCAATTGCGAATTCTGTGTCGGCTCTCATCCGGCAGTTCTGGACGGCTTCATCGACGAATACAGAAAAGCCGCAGAAGAGCAAAGCTTTGAGTTCGGAGAAATACATGGATAAAGAGCTGTGCTCCGAACTGGAACGGCGCATAGACCGAGAGTTTGCGGAGTATGAGGACGCCATGCTTGAGCACAGCACGGCTTACGTCTTTGCCAAGTGCGGCGAGATAAACGCCATGTGTACCTGCTATAATCTGCTCACCATAAAGCTTGTTCAGGCAGAAGATATACCCTGCATCGAGTACCTCGCCCGCTTCCGCCAGCCACTCAAGGTCGTCTGTGACGAGTGGACAAAGCTTGATTGCAAGCATGAGGAGGCATTCGGCTTGATGCTTCAGGCTCTCATGGAATCCGGCTCGGCAGAAAGCCGCAGCGATTTTGACCCGGACTGGGTCGTCAAACACTGCTCTCAGGCTATGCACTGAGGGCTATTTTTATTTCAGGAGGAAAACCAATGCGCAGAAAAAAGATATATTCAGTACTCATCATGACGGCGGTGTTTGTCTCGCTGCTGTCCGTCCCCGCCTACGCCAGCGGAGATGTCGCTGGGGCGGTCGAGAGCACGTGGTCGACTGCATCCCAGCAGATAAAAACCGTTGTGGACAACGTAATCTTCCCCGCCATAGACCTCATTCTCGCCGTATTTTTCTTTGCCAAACTGGGAACGGCGTATTTCGATTTTCGGATGACCGGACAGTTTGAATGGAATGCACCGGC
>ENA-UONS01002622-UONS01002622.1-human-gut-metagenome-genome-assembly--contig:-CS19-NODE-2622-length-13762-cov-14.545196_pt1 | contig 13762 bp, 7 predicted proteins | sample MGYA00242458_ERZ724005 | MGnify/ENA metagenome assembly ERZ724005
TGATAACCGTTCTGTCTGAGTAACTCAACGAAAGAAGTGCCGACAAAGGTATTGGACGTTCCTGTTACTTGGCTGACTCCGTTGTAGTTCCAGTCTGGTAATTGTATTGTATTGCTTGGTCTGTCGGTAGCTTTGTTTTTTTCAAGCGTCCAGTTTGTTACACGATGTCGGGTGTTGTTGGCACCCGTTATCAGACTGCAACGGGTAGCGGAACTGATATTGCAGGCGTATGCCTGTGTGAACATCATCCCTTTTTTGGCCAGACGTTCCATATTGGGGGTCTCATAGGTTTCGTTATAGTGGGTTTTCTGTGTCCAAAAAGGTAAGGATGTATCTTGCCAACCCATGTCGTCCACCATAAATAAGATGATATTGGGACGTTGTTGGGTTGTTTCTGAAGACATTTTTTCTTTTGCTTGCGTCGAGATTCCTGTTAAGGAAGCGAGAGCGAAAGATACAAGTAGTTTTTTATTCATATCGGCTGGTTTTATAAGTTATTTTTCGATTACAATTTTTTGGGGGGTATCTATGGAAATACTTCTCAGTTCTTGTTTGCCGGAATTTTCTATCCATACTTTTAGTGTACCTGTACATAGTACGTTCAGCTCCAACCGATTCTCTGTTAAAGAGATAGTTTGGACGGTGCTCGGGGATAGATATTTTTCCTGTACGCCAATGACTGCCCATCCTTTCCGTATGGGGCAGAGATGAAACAGTTTGTCTGTAAATCCGATGAGTTCGAATGTACTGCTGTCTGATAGTTCTTCTGCCTTTTGTGATTCCCAATTATAAAGCAGCACGCGTTCTTCGGAGGTGGCAGACATTTTTTCAAAACTGTTCCGAAGAGAATAATCTTCTTTTTTTATAATGGCTTGGACTTGCTGATGCCGGGGGGAAACATTCAGGTTGTAACAGATTAATGTCATTGCTCCGTTGCCTGAGGGAGCTGCTACTCGATACGCTTTTCCACTCCATAATGGATTGGTCAGTATAGATTCTGGCATAGGTACGGCGGGAGCTTCGGGACGGAACAGTTTGCCTTGTTCGTCAATTAAGGGGAAAATGTTTTCCTTGATAAAGTCCCGAGGGGCGTCCGACAGGTAGACCGGACCTCCGGAAATAGCCTTGGAACGTGCCATCAAGGTGCCGCAAACGGTATCGCAGGAATGAAACATATCATGGTCGGGCCATACGGTTTGTCCTAGTAGCAAGGTATTGGTATAAGACTGGAATAGATGTGATTTTGCCATATCCTCATCATATTTCTTATAGTCTATGCTGACACGGGTGCTGTTACTGTATGACGTATGGTCAGTATTGATGACGTTCTGTGCCATACAGTTCATTAGTCCCATATTTTGCCGATGGGTCTCGGCTTCTAGGCTTCGGTTACAGTCGGTTGCCTGGCGGATACTTTCATGGCCTCCCATGTAGAGTGGTAGTGTAAAAGCTTGGTTATCTACTTTCAGAAAATCGAATCCTTGTTCTTTTAAGGTGCTGACGTAGTAGCGATAGAAGGAACGGATGCGGGTGCTGTCCGTTCCTGGCAGAAGGCTGCCGGCGTGTGGGTATAGGGCTTGTCGGACGACTTGTGGAAATCCGTTTTCGGGGGATAATCCCATCCAGTATCCCGAAAGGCTGTACCACAGTCCGATCCATTTGATTTTATTTTCTTTTTTGTATGACATGATTTTTTTCCATCCCGACGGGAAACGTTGTTTATCCGGTATGAAATCGGTCAGTTGCCTGTTCTTGTGGGCGAGATGACCGTCGTCAATCAGTACATACCGGATAGGAATGCCGGATGCCTCTATCGTTTTCATATCGTTTATTACCTTGGATTCGTTTATATCATCATGATAATGTTCCCATGTACACCAACCGAGATAGCGGAAAGCTTCGAAATATTCCTTGGCTGTGCGGCTTTTTAAGTCGGCGGCTTCTGTATTTTTCATCAGCGCTTGATAGGCTTGCCGAATGGTTGAATAAATATCTTTTCCTTGTCGGATGAGTAGAAGAGGGACTTCCGGTTTCAGATAGTCTTTTCCTAAGGTGGATACATATAGGGTGACAGAGCCGTTATCGTTTACTTGCAGCCAGCTTAAACTGTTACGGCCGGCAACAGCTTTGGCAAACAAGTATTCTCCGTTTGTCAGTTCCAGCAGTAATGCATCTCCCAACGTAGATGGGGTTGCATTGGAAGGTATTCCCGGATAGCGGGTGTCGGTTAATTCTTTTAAATCGTTGAACACCCAAGGTAGGAGCCGGTTGGTATTGTTGGGCCATTCAAAATCTCCCGGACGGGAGTCTCGGCTGAAGAAAATACCTCGGACGTACCCAGGTAACCGTACCGGACAGGCAATAGTCTGGATTTGTCCGGGCCTGGATTTCTTATAGGGTATGGGAGAAGAAATGGAAGTTAAATCAATCGTATCTGTCATTGACAAAGCGTTTGTACTCTTGAATGACTTTCCTTTTTTATACGTGTAATCTGTTTGCCCGAAGGATTTCGGACAAATAAATACATTGCAAATTAGAATACAAATGAATATTGCTGTATATTCTCTCATGATTTTTTATTTGAGGGTTACGTTATAGGCGCTGAAATAGCTGATTGCGGGTAAGGCAACGGATTGGGTGACGGTGAGGCGCAAGGCGGTGGTTTCTACCGATTCGAAGTGCGCAATGCGTTTGTGTCCCACAGACTCGCCGGAGCATACTGTCTGCCATTTTCCGTTGACTTTCGCTTCTATCTTGTATTGGCGTATTCTTTCGCCTTTGGTAATGTCTTCTTGGATAATACAGTAGTTGACCGGTTGCTTTTCATTCAGATTCAGCGTAAGCCGTTGCTTCCGGCCTTGGGTTTCTACCAATGGCGTGCCAAAGCGCCGGTTTATTTCTTCTCCCCATTCTTTTAAACGCTGTTCGTCACCTGCTGGCAATAGCCCATCGGGATCGGGGGTCAGTCCAATGATTAACGTAGCGTTGCGTCCCACTGATTTTTCGTACATATCCATCAACGTTGTCAATGGATAGATATTATTCTCGACATCGGGTTCCCAAAACCATTCGTGGCGGCCGTTGGCACCGCGCAGGGGACTGTCTGCCATAGCTGGTACCCAGTATTTTCCTTCGGGATCACCTTGTTTTAATAATGCTATTTGGTCTTTTTGGCTTTCAATACGTTTATGATGTGAACAGGGGGCTGGGAAAGTAGACCAGCAGGGGTATCCCACTGTGCCGGTTTCTGAACCTCCCCAACGGAAATCAGCACGGTCTATGTTGTGGTAGAACAGGCAGTTGGGCTGGTATTTATTGACGATGGGTTCCACATCAGGACCGTCACCTCGTGGGTCATCGGCTCCGCCATCAAACCAAATCATATATAAATCTCCATATCGGGTACAAAGTTCTTCCACCATTTTTTCACAGAAGCGTTTATACCACGCCTGTCTGTTGGCGGCAAATTCTCCGTCACCGGCTACCTTGAAATTATGGATACCCAGGAGTGAATTCCACCGGATGCCTACATAGATGCCTGGCTGGATACCATATTTACGGCAGGAGTTGACAAAATCGCGGACAATGTCTCCTTTGCCGTTACGCCATTTTACAGCTTTCAGGCAGTATGGGTTTACGTCACTTTGCCACAATCCGAAGCCGGTTTCATGCGTGGCTGTGAGTACGGCGAATTTGCAGCCTGCGGCTTTAGCTGCCTGAATCCATTGGTCAGTATCCAGTTGGGTAGGATTAAATATATTATAATCTTCAATGGGGCTGATACGGTTATTGCCTTGTCCGTAGCGGATGCCGTCGAATACGTGGAGGTCATAATGAAATACGGCTCCCATTTCCGCCTCATGCCATTTCAATTGATGCGGTTTGGGTATAATGATTTCCGGTTGTGCAACACTCAGTACACAGTTCATAAGGAAGAGAAGGGATATATATAGTATCTTCATGGGTTATAAATAATTAAAAAATGGATCTTCTGTTTTTTGTAGCCATGTTTTTAATTGGCTTTTCAGTCGGTTTACTAATTTGGGATGCTGCATAGCTATATTATTCATTTGATAAGGATCTGATCTCCTGTCAAATAGAATAATCTTATCTACCTTTCCATCGGTTGCATGGATAGTAAATGTATGTGTGGCGGTGCGCAATCCCCGGTAGCCTGTTGCTGGATTGGATGACTGTATGTAATAGTAGGGTTGGACAATGCAGTTGTTTTCTTTTCCGCAGAGGAGAATAGAAGCGAGGTTGAATGTTTGTACTTCTTCCGGTATTTGTTGCTGAAAGCCCATGATGGAAAGCAGGGTCGGATACAAGTCGGCAAAAGCTATCATGGTTGTTCGGTCGGTTTTCGGCTTTATTTTTTCCGGCCATGAGATAAGGACTGGAATTCGCATGGATTCCTCATAAAAGATATCTTTTCCGGCTTGTTCATGAGCCCCCATGCAGATGCCGTGGTCAGAAGTGAATACTACAATAGTATTTTTAAATAAACCCAAACGTTTCAATTCGTTGATTATCCGACCTATATTTTCATCGACTCCGGTCATGCAGGCGTAGTAATTGCGGATATTGTTGCGGAAATAGTCGCCCATTTCAGTGCCTTTGGCGGGAATGTCGGGACGGTTGGCACATAATGCCTCTACATTCAGGTTTTTATACATCTCCTTGTATCGGTCGGGCACCAACTCGTAACCGGTGTGTGGAGGGTTCATGGATACGACTAAGGCAAATGGCTGCGTTTTATCTATATGCCCGTTGAGGTACTCAATCGCTTTGTCGGCTTCATACTCCGGTCCCCATTGATTGACATAATAAAAACTATCCCGGGGAGTGTCAGTGTCCCAGTACATGGGGTTTAAATGGTAGTCGTAAGTGCCATAAGCGGTCCAATAGTCGAAACCGTGCCGGCGTTCTTTGGGACACCATTCGTTCCAAGCAACTGCACCTTGGTTGTTGTAAGTGTCTACGTATGGTTTATGGGGAGCATCCAGATGCCATTTGCCGATATACCCTGTCTGGTATCCATTGGCTTTAAGTATATCACTCCAGCAGCGTGCATCTTGTGGAAGTTCTACTCCGTAGGGAGCGTTGGCAGAATTGCAATTGCCTGTTACTTTGTTCTTATGCGGATACATGCCTGTCATCAACATGCCTCTTGCCGGTGAAGATACAGGGTAGCTGCTGACAGCATTGGTGAAATTCACACCTTCACGGGCCAGTTGGTCCAGGCAAGGGGTTTTGACAGGCTCTTTTCCGAGACAACCTAAAGCATTTCCTCTCCATTGGTCTGCCATGATGAAGACCAAGTTAGGTTTTTCTTGAGCTTGAATCTGGAATACTGGACACAAAGGGAATGCCAGCAAGAAAATATTAAGTCTTTTCTTCATAATCTGTAAAGGATTAATAGAGGTTTCATCATTCTTGACTGATTGTGTTTTATTGTGTAATTATCAAATAAAAGAACTTTTATTTTAAATGTTGATAAATAGCATCAGCAAAACGCTCACCTAATGTTAGAATGCCATATATTCCTAAATGTACATCATCTTTAGGTGCTGGATCTGATAGTCATTATATAGCATTTGTAAATCGTCTGCTGGAATTAATAATGCATTATTAATGGAGAACTCAGAGTTTGAGTTGTTGGAAACAGCAAATTGGGCTTTTCTTACCAGTTCACGCCCTGTAAAGCGAGAAGCGGCTATAGGTATGACAGTTCCATATACAAATAACATGTTTTCGCTATTAAATTCTTTTCGTATTTGTTCTATAAAATTCTTTAGATTCGAACTATATTGGTGAGACTGTTCCATTCCAGCTATATCACGTGCATCTGCTTCTCCTTGTTGCCAAACCATAGCCTTAATAATAGGGCGATATCCTTGTTGCTTCAAACTGATGATAGCATCTTTTACAGTCTTTATAAAATTTATATATTCTTCGCCACGAATATTTTTCTGACGGTTTCCCGGATTCCATTGTTGATATAGATTGGAACCAGATAAAGCGTGTTTTATCAATGCAATTTGACGCTTGGGATATAAAGACTGTAACTTTGTACCTAAACTTAACTCTATTCCGAATTTATTTTTTGTTTCAGAAGCTTGGCATAAAGGGGGTTCCATTGCTCACTGCCCTCTCCTTTGTTGAGGAAACGAGAATAATAGATTCGGACTCTTGTGTCAATTTTAAAAGAGGCTGGGATATTTTTAACATAAGCTTGTCCTGTTGCATTTGATTGCCCACCTACTAAGTAGACATCTATTTCTTTTTGCTGTGCTAAGATAGGTAAGATTATTCCTAAAGTTAACAAGAATAGTGATATTAATCTTTTCATAATATGTTTATTTTTCAACCTAGAATAGTTCGTAAGAATAAACCGAAAAAACGGTAGTTAGAAGAAAATAAAACTATCACCATATCGGTAATTATAGTCTATTGCTACATTGATTATGTTTTCAAAACAAAGATATTCATATAATGTGAATATGCTATGGGAAGGTAGGAAAACTTTTCGGAAATTTTCCTTTTCCTTCCCATAAATGATTGTAGGGCTGTTTCTCTACATTGTTATCTGAAAACTTCTATGTTTGTTTATTCACCTTCAGGTAAAGTTCCATCATTTCTGCTCCATCCGGGGTTTTGATAAATGGTAGAACTTTCATATTCATTAGAACCTGGAACAGCGGTAGTCAGGCGGAATTGCTTGTTACTAATAGGATACAAGTATTTGCTTGTATTCCAGTTTAATCCATTGAAACCAATATTAGCAGCATTTTTACGATAAGGTAATAAATATTTTCCTTCTGCGTATGGGTCGGATTTTGCTGAAATATTGGCTGTCTTGTCTGTTACGCCATATTCTAAAAGTGTTATTTGGGGAATTGGGGTTACAGCGTCTTCGGCTTGAGGGTTTGTATACAGTTGATACATGCTATCCCAAAAATTAAATCCTTGTACGTGTACATCTTTTACTTGGTCCAAAGCGCGCCAACGTTTTAAGTCTGCCATACGGAATCCTTCTGATACCAACTCGACACGTCGTTCACGACGGATGTTGTACAGAGTTGTGTTTATTTGTTGACCGGCAGAATAACTTCCCCAATCTTGTTTTTCTTTACTTATGTCTGTATTGTTTATGGTCTTTTGATAGTCTGTACTCATACCGGCACGTGCACGAAGAGCTTTCCAGTATTTATCGCAGTTGCCACCTAGATTTCCGTTTAATTCGTAATAAGCTTCTATATAATTCAGGTAGGCTTCTGCTGCACGGAAGATCGGGCATCCTGTATAGGATTCTTTTGTTGACTGCATATCTCCGGATGTATTCAATCCTTTGCGCAGACAGTATCCGGTCGGATTACTATTTTCTTTTTGGGCCTCGAAAATTTCAGGGCGGTAAAAGTAGCCGTATCCATCACTCTTCTTTATCCAAGTGGCAAAGTTTGGATCATCAGATAACAAATCTCCTGTTTTTAAAATAGTTTGTCCCATACGTCCATCTCTGTCGGTAAAGATATGTTCATATGTATCGTCTCCTTGATAATTGGTACTGGCATAGATGGGTAGGCCATCAGACATTAGATAAGAATTAACCATGGAACGTGTATAGCCTGTGTTTCCCCCGCCATTGCGTTGCAAATAGCTTACGACAAAGTGGTAAGAAGTGGCATCTGAGTTGACACTGTATTTACGCCATAATAAGATTTCATCTATTCCGCTTAAATCAATAGAATTGAATAACGAGGCATAATTTCCGTGCAAATTGTGTCCTTGAGCTACGATATCAGCTGCTTCTATGGCCTGTTGTAAAAAATATTTAATTTCAGAGTCAATGTCAATGCTAAAATCTTTTAAATAATCCATTGAAGCACCAGGCCATCCGGGACCACCAGGAACAAATGCACTTCCTTTATGATATTTTTCCCATGTTGCTTCAAATAGGGCTGCGCGACTTTTTACTAATGCAGCGCAGTCTTTGTTTAACCGATTGCTTACGGGAGCAGTGGGAAGCATATATTCGTAGGCTTTATCTAAATCAGATAAGATAAAGCGTGCAACTTCATTACGCGGACGCCGTTTGGAAGCTTCACGTATGGCATTGTAATCATCCGGTAATATTTCAGTTAGGATAGGAAAATCACCTAGATTCTGCAATGCTGTGAGATAAATATAAGCACGGAAGAAATATACCTCGCCAATATAGTGTTTGATATTTGCATTATTACCGGATATTTCTCTGTTGGCATATCGTTCGGTAACAGTTTGAATAAAGTAATTAGCTGCACGTATCTTACGGAAATATTTATGCCATAAGTCATCGTCACCGACATGGTATTGTCCTTTTATGAAAAGTTTACTTGGTGAGTCTGCGGTTTGATCGTCTGTTCCATTATCTTTTTGGAATAATCCTAAATTATAAGTGGCAGAACCATGAGATGGAAGAATATTGCCATATTCGTCATCGTTTTCGTTTTCACTGTCATTATAAAATTTGGCAGCATAAGCAGCTAGGTCTGTTTCGGAATAAAGATAGACATTGGTGCTGACAGAAGTGATAGGTTCGCAATCCAGATAATCATTGCATGAGGTCGCAAGAGCACTTGCAGCGGCTATGAATGTATATAATAGAATCTTTTTCATATGTTTTATTATTTAGAATGTTGCATTTAATCCAAAAGATATAGTTGTTTGTAGCGGATAAGTTTTTCCGGAGTTCCCATCAGAATAACTTGAATAAGTTGTTTCTGGATCAAAACCGCTAGGTAGACTGGTGATAGTCAATACATTCTCGGCACTGACATATACACGTAATTTTTGCATATGTAGTTTGTTGATAATTTGTGTCGGGAAAGTATACCCTAGTTGGATATTTTTTAAACGGGCATAGGCACCGTTTTGTAAGTAACGGGTTTGTACCTTTTGATTCATATCTTTGCTCATATACATTTTAGGAAAATAAGCATTGGTATTAGGACCAAATACAGAAGTTGTATTTTCTGGGCGATAATAATCCAAATGCTCTTTTAAACCAGTTGATTGCCATTCTCCTCCCGATATTCCCCAAAACATAGGACCATCCAACCATAAATCGCGTTTTGCGACTCCTTGCCAGAACATACTAAAGTCGATGCCTTTCCATTCACAACCCAAGTCTAAACCAAACCTGAAACGTGGGGTGGAGTTACCAATAATTTTGCGGTCTCCCGGATCGTCTACTGTATTGGCTCCTTCGTTGATTACTTTATCTCCATTAAGATCCTTGAACATAATATCACCTTCGCCCCAGCCTGAACCCCATGAGGGATTGTTATCTTTTATCCATTCATCCATTTCCGATTGACTTTTAGCTATTCCATGGGTTACATACCCCCAAATGGCTCCTAATTCCTGGTCTTTATAATAGGTGCTGAGCGATTTAGATTCATTGGGATACTTGTCAACAAATGAGCGGGAATCTGCCATGTTGAAGCCTATATTATAATTGATCTGTCCTATCTTGTCGCGCCAACTGGCTGCTATTTCCCATCCTTTGGTACGTAAGTCTGTATTATTGCTTGCTGGCATACCGATGCCATAGATGGAAGCGACCTCAGAAGCAGGACCGACCATATCCAATGTTTTACGGATAAAATAATCGAAATTTATGTTAAGCCGATTTCTTAACATTCCTAAATCAAAACCGATATTTAAGGATTGTACTGTTTCCCAAGTCAATGAACTGCTAAGGGTTCCAGGCATACCGGCAACAGTTGGTTTAGAGTCCCCCATTAGCCAGCTTCCTCCATTGGTCTTGACTGTTTGTAATAAATACATGGGATAATAAGATTTAGTATTTTGATTACCTAGTGTGCCCCAAGATACACGAGGCTTTAATTGATTGATAATGTTTTCATTTACAGAGAAAAAATCTTCGGCCGCTATATTCCAGCCTAAAGAAAAAGAACCGAAAAGTCCCCAACGATCTTTTCGAAGGAAGCGAGAAGAACCGTCATATCGCAAGTTGCCGGCAATAAAATATTTATTAGAATAATCATAGTTAATACGTCCAAAGAAGCCTGCTGTAGCCCAAGTATAGGCACTGGCTTCATTGATTTTATCTTCACCTGTTGCAGCGCCGATTTCGGGTATTGATTCGGTAATGAGGTCCATACGTTTCACAGAAAGATAACGGTTATTGTATTTTTCTGTATTAACTCCTGCCATCACTTTGAATTGATGTTCATCGAATGAAAAAGAATAATCACTGTACAGGCTGGTTGTTAAATGATTGGCTTTAGTCCAATATTGCATGGCTCCGGTTTGTCCCACCGCATATTCTCCACCGTATGCCAGTTCTAATGCTTCTCCGGCTACGTTGTGTTCATATACTTTATTCAGATTCTGTCTTTGTACTTGGTCAATCAAGCGTAACCCTACGTTTGCATATATATTCCAGTTTTTCAAGGGATGAAAAACAAGTTGTCCTTGCAGATAAACGTTATTATTACTGGTGATGGAGCGGCTTCCATTAGTAAGTTGCCCTAATTTTCCGTTGCGCATATAGTAACCGTTAGGATCTTTAAACGGCATTGTAGGCCACATGCGTACTACATCATGATAGAACAGTCCATTCATGTCGCTATAAAGAGGGTTGTCTAGTTTGGTATAAACATATTTAGTATTGACTTCTATATCCAACCATTTAAAAGGCTGTGCGTTAAATTTTGCATTGGTTGAAATACGTTCATAGGAATCTTTTCCGTAACGAAGGTTGCCATCCTGATCCAAATAGTTGGCAGATACGTAATATTGACTTTTGTCACTGCCGCCATTGATATTCAGGTTGTGCTCTTGGGACCATGCCCACTTGTAATGAGTTTTATACCAGTTTACATTGTCATTGGCTTTTTCATGGAATTGCCAGTTACCATTTGCATTGGCAATAGTGCTAGTTGTAATTTGACCATTCATGTATTGCTGGATGCGTTCCATGGTATCTTCATCAAAAATGGCTTTTCCTCCTCCGTTAATACTACCTTCATTAAAATAGTTAGCAAATTGGTAGGAATTCATTAAATCCGGCAAATGGTTAGGACCGGCATAACGGGCATTTCCGGAATAAGAGACGCTAGCTTTTCCTGCTTTACCTTTTTTGGTAGTAATCAAAATAACACCGAATGCCGCACGTGAACCATAAATAGAGCTAGCGGCTGCATCTTTCAATACGGAGATAGACTCTACATCATCTGGATTCAAGTTGTTCATGTTACCTTCTATACCGTCAATCAGGACTAAGGTAGCAGCTTTAGAACCTGTAGAAATTGTACCTGTACCACGGATGTTCACATCCATAGTTTGTCCTAATTGTCCTCCTAAGCCTCCAACAGATAAATTTAAACCGGGAATAGTACCTTGTAATGATTGGCCTAAGTTGGTAACAGGGCGGGAATCTAGTATTTTGGTATCTACTGTGGCTACAGCTTCTGTCAGATTAGCTTTTCTTTGTGTACCGAAACCGACTACAACGACCTCATCTAAAGTTTGTGTGTCTTCAGACATTTGAATGTTATACGAGAATTGATTTTCATTTACTTTAATTTCTTGTGTGGTGTATCCAATAAAAGAGATAACCAACACATTTCCTTTTGAAACTTGTAATGTGAAATTTCCGTCAAGATCTGTCACTGTTCCATAGGTTGTTCCTTTGACAATGACACTGGCACCAATAATAGGTTCTTTGAGCTTTTTATCCGTAACTACACCGGTGATGTTGAATTGCTGGGCGTACAGGAATGTACAGTTACAAAGCAATATCAAAAATAGAATCAAGTTTTTTTTCATGCTTTTCTGTTTTTAATTAGACATTAGGTTAATGTATTGCAAATGTATGTTAATCAATGAAATCGTTTTGTACATGTTCATTTCATTCAGTATGCACGTTTAATGCATCTCTATATTTTTTGGTGAATCTTTGTTGTTATCTCTTTTTTATTTTATTCCTTTGCTACAAGTAATGAATTAAATATGAACCTTAAAATCTTATCACTGCTTATAATTGAAGTATGTATATTGCTGCCGGATGTGTGTTATGCTTTTTTTTCAAAAGATGTGCATCTGCTCAATATGCAAAACGGATTGGCCGATAATACCGTATCTGCTGTTTATAAGGATAAAGAAGGTTTCGTTTGGTTTGGAACCCGAAACGGGTTGAGTCGTTATGACGGCAGGCGGATTACAAACTTCGAAATAAGTAGTAGTTATCCTAGTATCTCAAACTTGAAGGAAGCTTTTGATGGGGTGCTGGCATTTGTGGATAATGGTGTATTTTCTGCATTTGATTTGAAAAAAGAACGCTTTTTGTCTGTGGTTTCTTCTTCGGGACAGGGCATTCCATCTCGAGGGATGTTGCAGAAGAATGATTCGTTGGTTTGGGTGATTTCCGGAAGTGAGTTACATTTAATGAAGCGGTGCGCATCAAAAGAAGGTGAACTTCGGCTCCGGGTTGAAGAAAAATATACAGGCTGGGATAATCAGGATAATCTTTTGGTTGCCATAACTTATTCTTCGGATAAAAAAAGTATCTGCCTGATTGATGAAAAAGGTAGAATTATCTTGCTGGATGCGACAAACCTGAGTTTCTTTCGGGTGATTGACTTGGGTCGTACCGGTAGTCTGTCTGTAAATTCTGTTTTGTATGATGATGGCCGGATATGGATTTCTACAATTGCTCATGGGGTTATTTATTATAATGAACGGACTGGGAAAATCAAGCAGCTGACTTATCATGTGGCTCCGGTATCCGACAAACTTTCTCATACAGATGTTTTCGGTGTTATCAAATTGAATGAGAATAGATATTTGGCCGTAACGTGGAATGGATATACAGTGATGACAATAGATAAAAATAATCAGGACGGGATATTGACAGAAATTTATAGTAACACTTCTTCTTTGATGCACCGCAATCTTGAAACGAGGATGATTGCGGCTTATTACGATTCACATGGTATTCTGTGGATTGGTACGGATGGTGGAGGAGTAATCTGGTCGGATTTGCGTATGCAGTTTTATAATCGTTTTTATCAGGACAGGCATAATGAGATTTGTTCTATTGTAGCGGATGACGATCATTATCTTTGGTTGGCAACATACCATAAAGGAATTATGCGAAGCCGAACAGCGTTTGGTACTTCAGAAAAAATAGACTTCTTTCAAGTGGGAGATCAAAATGTGAAAAAACAACAGACAGTGTTGTGCAGTCTGAAAGATGAGAAAGGAAATTTATGGTTTGGAAATTTAGATGGTTCATTGACTTGTTATTATAAAAAGGAACGCTCATTCAAGATATTGCGATTGATTACGGAAAATGGTGACCTTAACAAATCATCAGTTTGGGCCTTATTCCTTGATAGCAAAGGTCATTTTTGGATTGGTACACATAAAGGACTCTGGTTATTCGACCGTGAGACGAACAGGTGTAAGAAGATGCATTTTAAAGTATCCGGGTTACAGAATTTGTCTCCTCTTTATATTCGTGCTATGGCTGAAACTGATGATCATACGCTTTGGCTGGGCACTGCTAATTATGGTATATGTAAAGTGATAAATGAAAATGAACTGCAGACCGGCTATGAAAAGAAGTACGGTATGGTTGAGAATTCCGTGCGTTCATTATTAGCTTCGTCCGATGGTAATCTATATGTCGGATATATGGCCGGTCTGGCAGTTTTCTCTCCCGGACAGGATGCGATAACTCATGTATATA
>ENA-UONS01002636-UONS01002636.1-human-gut-metagenome-genome-assembly--contig:-CS19-NODE-2636-length-13685-cov-6.689508_pt1 | contig 13685 bp, 8 predicted proteins | sample MGYA00242458_ERZ724005 | MGnify/ENA metagenome assembly ERZ724005
AAGGGGCGCGGGGCTATTTGCCCGCGCCCCTAAAGGTGAACCTGTTTACTTTTCGCAGTTTATTCCCTTGCCGAGCCGGGCGTATAGCCATAATATCTCGTAAACGCCCGGTGGAAGCTGGGAAGGGATGAGTAGCCAAGCTGGGTGGCAATCTCTCCCAGCGTTTCTGATTTATTTTTCAGCAGTATTTTTGCCCTCTCCATTTTGAGCTTCAGCACGAGTTCCTGATAGGTCACCCCCATGCAGCTCTTGACAATCCTGTTTATCTGGCGTTCTGAATAGTGGAACCGTGCGGCCATTTTTTCAATACTGGTCGAGGCAAAATTGGTTTGCAGATAGCTGAGTATCGCGGAGAACTCGTGCCGCCAGAAGAAATCCTCCGTTCGCGGCAAACGGGCGGTGCCCTCGTAGCGGCGGAGAAGCAGCGAAAAAACGACGTTCATGAGCGCATTGATGACCTCTGAGGCATAGCGCTCCTCCCCGTCGCATTCGTTATAAATTGTATATAGATAGCTCCGCAGCTCCGTGTCGTTTTCCGTGTCAAACTGCAAATAGGAGGCAGTTTGCTTCCCGCTAAGTGCCTGACGAAAGAAGCTGGTCATCAGGTTATCCTCTCCGAGTTGGCGCCAGAATATCTCATTAAAGGTGCTGGCGCGAATCAAATAAGAAACAAGCACGCAGTCATCCGAAAAGCATGGGCTCGCATGGACGACAGAAGGGGCGATTATCAAAAGAGCTCCTGGGCGAAGCACGACTCTTTCGTTCTTAAAGAATATCGGGCATTCACCGGAGTAAGAATAGTAGACCTCAAAAAAGACGTTGGAGTGCCAATGGGAGGGCAAGTAACGGAACATTTTATCAGCAGAGATATCCCTGCCGGGATTTATATTGTCGCCCTCGCTAAATCGCTCCAATTTCTTTTCGAAGTCCGCAAAAGCATCCCGATCCTCGCTTTTGGTCAATGCACTTTTGGCGGCGATGGCAAGAGGCTTTTCCTCGGAATAAAAGCCTCCGAAGTTTTCCGGATTGCTGTATTCTGAAGCCGCCCAGGAGAAGAATTCGGCCAGCTCGGTTGCGGTAGGGATATGGTTCTTCGCATCCACGCGTTTCTGGAGCATTCGCTTCATACTTTGTTCCAGGGGATTAAGCGGTTGAGAAACAAAATCGGAAAAAGATAATACACTCATAGAAATGTCCTCTAATGTTAATAGCTTGTCTCCTATTGTAAATGATTTTGACGAAAATAGCAAGTATAATAAGGTCAGAATTTGTTACTCGTCAAAAATTCTGGCAGTAACATACAAGAGGGAGGAAATCTTAATGACAGTTTTAGAGAAATCCAAGCTATTCAGCTCACCGAAGCTCGATTCGCGGATCAAATCCGCAAATGTACAGAAATCCGAACGCTGGCTCGGATTTTTCGCAAGCCCCGCAATCATCTACATTGCGTATTATGTGATGAGCGGTACGTACCTGAACCAGTTTTATGTGGATGTGGTAAAGGCCGGTGGGATCGCAGGTGGTGCGTTCCTTGTTCTCCTCCCTGTTCTTTCCAAAGTCCTGGATGCGGTCACGAATCTGCTGATGGGCATGGTCATCGACCGCACCAAGACAAGACAGGGCAAAGCCCGGCCATGGCTCCTAATCTCCGCGCCGATCCTCGCGATTGCGGGCATTGCGCTCTATGTCGTGCCGAGCGGAAATTCAACGCTGCAGGCGATTTGGATCGCTATCAGTTACAACCTTTATTTTGCCTTCGCGTTCACGGCCTATAATATGAGCCAGGCGCTTTTGGTACCTCTCTCTACAAGAAACACCAAGCAGAGAGACTCCCTGGCGCTGTTCCTCTCCATGGGACAGACCATGATCCCGGGTTCCCTTGTTTACATCATTGTCCCGCTGCTGTTCCTACCGTGGATGGGAGTAGACGCCTCCCGCTGGGCACTGGTCATGAGCATTATCTCCATCCTTACGCTTCCGGGAATTCTGATCCAGTATTATTTTACAAAAGAGCGTGTTTCCGAGGACGCCGCTTCCTCCGAGGCGCAGAAGGTCGACCTGTGGACACAGATCAAGACCTGCTTTTCGGATAAATACTGGCTGTACTTCTTCGCAATGTGGTTCTTCTATCAGTTTGCCGCCAATATTTACAGCGTTTCCGTAAACTTCTATGCAAACTGGGTGCTGGGCACCTACAACGACGGTTCTACGCTGACGCTTATCAACGCCGTGGGTCAGGCGCCCCTCGGTCTGGGCGTATTTCTTCTCTGGCCGATTGCGAAGAAATTCGGCAAACGCTGGACGACCCATGCGGGTATGCTGATCGCCGCTACCGGATGCTTGCTTGTTTTCTTTAACGCGAGAAGCATGGGGCCGGTTCTCGGCGCACTGGCGCTTCGCTCCTTTGGCATTCTGCCTTCTTATCTGTTTGTTTCCATGATGGCGGACGCGATGGATCATATTGAGTGGAAGAACGGCTACCGCTGTGACGGCTTCACCGCCACGATGAACAGCATCATGGTGACGATCATGGCGGGACTCTGCACCACGGTTTTCAATACCGGCCTTCGTACAGGGGCAGCGAACGGTTATGTGCCTCCGGCGGCGGACGGGTCATGGGTCGCGCAGAGTACGCAGATGCAAAACTGGTTCTGCATATGCGTCGCGTTATTGCCTGCTATCATGTATGTAATCGTAGCGGTGTTTGCCTATTTCTTTGACGTGGAAAAGCAGATCCCCACGATGTCCAAGGAAATCTCTGACCGCCACCGTAAAGAGGCCGAGGCGCAGGGACTGGTCTACGTCTCCCCGGAGGAGAAGGCGCGGCTGGAGCAGGAGGAAAACGACCGCATCGCGGAGGAAACCCGGATCAAGGAACTGCGTGAGAGATGCGCGAAGAAGGGGCTCAACTACGACGAAGAGGAAGCCAAATATCAGGCGCAGCTTGCCGCAAAAAAGGCCAAGGAAGAGGCCAAAGCTGCGAAGAAAAATAAGAATTAATCCGTAAAACGCAGCATCTATACGGGGCGGTGGCTCAGCCGCCGTCCCGATTTTTATAAGAAAGGACCGATACAGGAATGGACCTCGAAAATATAAAGGCGCTCGTCAGTGAGCTTACATTAGAGGAGAAGGCCGGGCTCACCTCCGGCAAAGACAACTGGTTTACAAAGGCCGTGGAGTGCCTGAACATCCCCGCCGTCCGTACCAGCGACGGCCCCCACGGGCTTCGCACACAGTCGGGAGAAACCAATTCACTGGCGGAGGGTTCCTCTGTTCCGGCCGTCTGCTTCCCCGCAGCCTGTGCCACTGCGGCCAGCTTTGACCGTGAGCTGCTGCGGCGTATGGGCAAGGAGCTGGGTGATGAGTGCCAAGCACTGGGGGTCAACGTGCTCCTCGGCCCCGGCGTGAACATCAAGCGCAGCCCGCTGTGCGGCAGAAACTTTGAATACTTCTCAGAGGATCCGTTTCTGGCGGGCGAACTGGGCGCGGCATTCGTGCAGGGCGTACAGAGCCGGGGCGCGGGCACAAGCCTCAAGCACTTTTTCGCCAACAGCCAGGAGCACCGACGCATGGACTCCTCCTCGGAGATGGACGAGCGCACCCTGCGGGAGATCTATCTGCCCGCCTTTGAGACTGTGGTAAAGCAAGCGCAGCCCTGGACGGTCATGGCGTCTTATAATAAAATCGACGGCGTCCACTCCACGCAGAATAAGAAATACCTGACGGACGTGCTGCGGGGCGAGTGGGGCTTTGAGGGCCTTGTTATGAGTGACTGGGGCGCGACCCACGACCGCGCCGCCGCTGTCGCCGCAGGCTGCGACCTGACCATGCCCGCCGAGGACACGGACGATCAAATCGTCGAGGCCGTGAAGAACGGAGCCTTGGACGAGGCGGAGCTGGACGCCTGCTGTGTCCGTGTGCTGGAGCTGGCGTTCAAGGCTGCGGAGCAGCGGCGCGAGGGCGTCCCCTTTGACTATGAGGGCGGACACAAACTGGCGCGAAAAATGGCCGCGGAGTCGATGGTTTTGCTGAAAAATGAAGATTCACTTCTTCCGCTCGACAAAGGGGCGAAAGTTACCTTCATCGGATATTTCGCGGAGAAGCCCCGCTATCAGGGCGGCGGCTCCAGCCACATCAATAGTGCCAAGGTGACGAGTGCACTGGAGGCGGCAAAAAGCGCAGGAATTTCCATCAGCTACGCGACTGGATGCGGTGCAGACGGAAGCACGACGGACGCGCTGCTTGAAGAGGCTGTCAAAGCGGCAAAGGCATCCGATGCGTCGGTCGTGTTCATCGGACTGACGGACACTATGGAATCCGAGGGCGCCGACCGCCGCCACATGCGCCTACCGGACGGCCACAACGCACTGGTAGAGGCCGTCTGTGCAGCAAATCCCAACACCGTGGTGGTGCTGCACAACGGCTCCCCCGTGGAGCTGCCGTGGGTGGAAAAGCCCAAGGCGATTTTGGAGGCATATTTAGGCGGCGAGGCCGTGGGTGAAGCTGTCGTGGACATCCTGTTCGGGGATGCGAATCCCTCCGGACATCTTCCGGAGAGCTTTCCGCTGCATCTGGAAGATAATCCGTCCTATCTCTACTACTTCGGCGAGGGCGGAACGGTTCGCTACAACGAAGGGCTGTTCGTGGGATACCGCTACTATGAGAGCAGGAAGCAGCCGGTGCTGTGTCCCTTCGGTCATGGCTTGAGCTACACGACCTTCCAGTACAGCGATATAAAGCTTGATAAGGCCGAGATGAACGAGGATGAGGAGCTGACCGTATCCGTTACCGTAACCAACACGGGGAATCGCACCGGAAAGGCTGTGGTGCAGCTCTATATCGCGCCGGAGAAGGTGGAAATGATCCGCCCCGTGCGGGAGCTGAAGGAGTTTGCCAAGGTGGAGCTTGTGCCGGGTGAGAGCAAGGTCGTGCGCTTCAAGCTGGGGCAGCGCGCCTTTGCACACTGGAACCCCGCTGTTCACGGCTGGCGGGTCGAAAGCGGAGCCTATGCCGTGCAGATTGGTGAGAGCGCACATGATATTTGCCTTGAAACGAACGTCAACATCAAGGCAGAGCCAATCCCTCCCGTGGGCGGCTATACCTCCGGCACCGCCATGTCCGAGTTCGCCAAGAGCACAAGGGGGCACGCCTATTTGGATCATAACATTGCCTATATGATCCGCGGTATGGCTGCTGCGGGCTTCGCGCCGCAGGAAATGGTCTCCGCACTGGAGGCCATGCCCGGCGGGATTAACCTTACCAATATTTCCATGATTGCGGAAATGTCGGGGCAGACCGCAGCGGGCGGCGACGGCCTTTCCGTGCTGCTGAGCCAGCCGCTTTCCCTGCTGCTGAATTTCCTGCCGCAGGAGAAAAAGGACGAGCTGGACGCGCTGCTGGCGGAGTTGAACGGATAACGGAGAGTATGGGATGAAAAAGATTGTCATTGCCGCAGGGGCGATCATTGGCTTTACTGCGCTGTCGGTGTATAACTACCGGAGATACATTCCTAAGCCCCGAGCCGTCAGCGAGACCGGGAATGAGGTGGATATCCGAAAGCTCCCCGTTCCGTCTGGTGGAAATACGCTCTACGGAGAGCTTATGCTCCCGAAGGGCGCAGAGGGGCCGCTGCCTACCATCATTTGCAGCCACGGCTTCAACGGCTCCTATCGCTATTTCCGAAATTCGGTGGGCATGAGCCTTGCCATGAGCGGTTTTGCCGTCTATTGCTTCGACTTCTACGGCGGCAGCAGTCACAGTAAGAGCGGAGGGACGATGAGTGAGATGTCGATCCTGTCCGAGACCGAGCAGCTCTGCAACGTGATCCGCGCGATCTGCGGACAGAACTTTGCCGATTCGGAGCATCTGTTCCTGCTGGGCGAGAGCCAGGGCGGCTTCGTTACCGCCATGGCGGCGGCGCGGATGCCGGAGAAAATCAGAGCGATCACGCAGTTTTATCCCGCATTCTGCGCTAAGGACGATATGCTGAAGCGGTACAGCGCGTTGGACGAGGTCCCGGAAACCATACGCATCATGGGAAAGAAGGTCGGCAAACGGTACTACGCAGAGCTGTTCGACTTGGATGCCTATACCGAGGCGAAAAAGTATACCGGCCCCGTGCTCATCCTCCACGGTGACGCGGATCGGACGGTGGATATCTCCTATGGTCGAAGCGCTGCGGAGGGCTACGCGGGTGCCCGCTTTGCGGTTCTACCAGGCGAGGATCACGGCTTTTCTGCGAAGGGCAAGCAGACCGCCACAAAGCTGACTTACGAATTTTTTGCCAGTCAATGCGCAGAGAGAGAGGAAACGGAGGAAAAGCCTATGCTGAAAATAGCGGAGAAGATCAAAAACGGGGAAAAACCAACGCTGTGCTTTTTTGGAGACAGCGTGACGGACGGAGAATTTGAATTTACGGACGGCTACAAGGGATCGGTGCAGCACGAGGAGTGGGCGTTCCGCACGCTGCTGAAAAACCGCATTCGGGACGAGTTAGGCAACTCCCGCTGGTATTCCGGCTCCGGCATCTACCGCCCCGTGTGGCTGTATGTGTGCGACAAAATCCTTCCAGAGAGCGTCAGGCTCACGACTGTTTCCATCGACCCCGCCGTGGTGCGCGTCACGTCTCCCATTCCCGTGAAGGCCGAGATTGGAGGCGTCAGTGGCAAGGGAACGGAGTTTGAACTGACCATCCCCGACGCGAAGCTGTGGAGCACGGAGGAGCCGAATCTTTATACGGCAAAAATCACGGCGGGCAAGGATGATGAAACCGAAATCCCCTTCGGCATCCGCAAGATCGAGTGGAGCAATAAGGGACTGTTTATCAACAGCAAGGAAACCCTTCTGCGGGGCGGTTGCGTCCACCACGATAACGGCATCCTCGGCGCGGCTACCTACGCCGAGAGCGAGGAGCGCCGGGTGCGAATTTTGAAGGAAAACGGCTTCAACGCTATCCGCTCCGCCCATAACCCCGCATCGCAGGCGCTGCTTGAAGCGTGTGACAAATACGGCATGTACGTCATGGACGAGACCTTCGATATGTGGTACAACCGCAAGAATCCCTATGACTACGGCTGTGATTTCTCCGATTGGTGGGAGCGGGATACGACCGCCATGGTGGAGCGGGACTATAACCACCCCTCTGTCATTATGTACTCCATCGGCAACGAGGTTGCGGAGCCCTTTGAGCAGAAGGGCATCGACGCCGGACGGCGAATGGTCGAGCTCTGCCATAGGCTGGACACCTCACGCCCCGTGACCTGCGGCGTGAATCTGATGATCATCGGCCGTGCGGCAAAGGGTCAGGGCATCTATCAAGACGGTGAGCAGAAAACAGTCGCGTCCGGCAAAGGCCAAAAAGAACCAAAGCAGCAAAATGCCTCCCTTGCGTTCAATATTATGGCCTCCTTCATCGGCACGGGCATGAACAAGGGCGGCAACAGCCCGAAGACAGACGCGCTGACCACGCCTTTTGTCGATTCTCTCGACATCGCGGGCTACAACTACGGCTCCGGGCGTTATCCGCTGGAGGAGAAGGCGCACCCGAACCGTGTCATTTTCGGCTCTGAGACCTTCCCGCAGGATATATGGAAAAACTGGCAGATGGTGAAACAATATCCCTATCTCGTGGGCGATTTCATGTGGACGAGCTGGGACTACCTCGGCGAGGCAGGCATCGGCGCATGGAGCTACACCGGCGGTATGCCCTTCAACCGCCCCTATCCGTGGCTGTTGGCCGGTGCGGGTGTCATCGACATTCTCGGCAACCCCGACGGAAGCTGCAAATACGCCGCGACGGTCTGGGGGCAGGAGCAAAACCCGGTCATCGCTGTGAAGCCAGTGAACCACCCCGGCGTGCGGCCGTCGAAATCCGTATGGCGTGGCACCAACGCTATTTTAAGTTGGAGCTGGGCGGGCTGCAAGGGCAACGCGGCGGAGGTGGAGGTCTATTCCGATCAGACGGCGGTGGAGCTCTTCATCAATGGGAAAAGTGCGGGCAAAAAGGCCGTAAAGGAATGCCGGGCGATTTTCAAGGTGAAGTATCAGCCCGGTACAGTGACGGCGGCGGCTTATGACGCCTCCGGGCGCGAGGTGGGCCGGAGCAATCTTACAAGCGCCGACGCACCGCTCAAAATCGCCGTTCGGCCGGAGAAAGCGGAAGTCCGACCCGGCGAGATCGTCTACGTCCCCGTCAATATCGAGGGTGCGAACGGCGTGGTAGAGAGCAACGCCGACAGAAAGCTGACCGTCACCGTGGATGGCGGTGAGCTTTTGGCCTTTGGCAGTGCCAACCCCTGCACGGAGGAGCAGTACCACACCGGCAGCTTCACCACCTACTACGGAAGATCACTGGCTATTGTCCGCGCCGGTGCGAGTGGAAGCGTAAATGTGACGGCGACGGATGGAGATAAGACTGGGATCGCGGAGGTCAAAGTGATATGAAAGCGATTCATCTTAAAACCGAATACCTGACCGAGCCGCTGGGCCTTGGGAACCCGGCGCCGCGCTTCTACTGGAACTGCGCGGACGGCATGATGCAGACAGCCTATCAGATCGTGTGCAAACGTGCGGACGAGGTCGTGTGGGACAGTGGCAAGGTCGAGTCATCATCCATGACGCATATCCGATATGCGGGGCAGCCGCTCCGCAGCCGTGATATCGTCACATGGAGCGTCACCCTATGGGACGAAAACGGCGAACCCGGCGAGACCGCCGAGAGCCGCTTTGAGCTGGGGCTGCTGAATGCGTCGGACTGGGCAGCCAAATGGATATCCGGCAATTACAAGCCAAATCCGAAAAAGCGCTATCCCGCCGACTGCTTTCAGAAGCAGTTTTCCGCAAAGGGCGAGATCACGAAGGCCCGGCTCTACGCCTCCGCACGGGGCGTATACGACGTGACGATAAGCGGCGCACGGCTGGAGAGCTTCATTTTAGCACCCGGCGCGACGGACTACCGTAAGCGGATACAATATCAGACCTATGACGTGACGGCGCTGCTGGGAGAGCAAAACACCGTCGAGCTGCGCCTTGCGGACGGCTGGTTCCGAGGCAGTGTTGCCGCCTACGGTGTGACGAACGTGTTCGGCACCCAGACCAGCGCTATCGCACAGCTCGAAATCACCTACGCGGACGGAAGAACGGAGACGATCATTACCGATGAGAGCTGGGCATGGTCAAATGACGGCCCCATCCGATTTGCCGATCTCAAGGACGGCGAGGTCTACGACGCGGCCATGAAGCCCTCCTACAACGGAAAAGCGCTTGCCGTCGCCCCGCCGAAGGGCGCGGTGCTCTGCGCTTCAGACAATGTACCGGTGACGGAGCATGAGCGCTTTTCGCCGAAGCTCTTGCCGAACAAGGTGTTGGATTTCGGGCAGAACATTGCGGGATATCTGGAATTCACCGTAAAAGGCAAAAAGGGTCAGACCCTGCGCATCCTCTGCGGCGAGATGCTGGATGCGGAGGGAAATGTCTCGCAGAAGAATTTTCAGGAGCTCAAGCCCGCTTCCGGCTGGACGCAAATGGTCCTGATAAAAAAGCTCATGACCGGAAAAACTGCCGGGAATACCGTTCCGACACCGATGCAGGAGATCGTGTTCCAGTGCTCCGGTGGGGAGGGCCATTATAAGACCAGCTTCACCGTGTTTGGTTTCCGTTACGCGCAGATCATCGGTGAGCCTGAGATCGACCCCGCCAACTTCACCGCTGTTGCGGTTTATTCCGATATGGAGGAAACCGGTAGCTTCACCTGCTCCAACGAGTTGGTAAACCGTCTGGTGGAAAACACACGGTGGAGCATGAAGGGCAATTTCCTTGATGTGCCCACAGACTGCCCCACGCGGGAGCGTCTGGGGTGGACGGGCGACGCGCAGATTTTCTTCGATACCGGGGCATATCTGATGAGTACCGCGCCCTTCTTCGCCAAATGGCTGCGGGATATGGAGGACGCGCAGTATAAAACCGGACTTCTCCCCGCCGTGATCCCTTATAACGGTGTTGAAATGATGTATAAGGCCACGGGCGGCAGCGTGGGCTGGGCGGACGCAGTGTATCTGATCCCGTACCGCTACTGGAAGCGCTTCGGGGATTTGGAGCTTCTGCGTCGCTGTTTCCCGATGATGAAGAGCTACGCTGATTATGTGCTGTCCCAGCTTGGCCAGACGGACAAAAAGGCGGCCAAGGCAAATCCCTACAACGCCTATACCTACGAAAAAGGCATGCACCTGGGCGAGTGGCTGGAGCCGGAGCAGTTTCAGGAGAAAATCTCCGCAGGAAAGCAGCCGAAGCACCCGGAGGAAGCAACTGCCTATCTGCACCTGACCATGTCCACCATGGCGGAGATTGCGGAAAAGCTTGGAGAAAAGAACCTGGCGGCCAAGTACGCAGAGGTGGCTGAGGGCAGCAAAAGGGCTTATGCCGGCTTCGCCGAACTGGATACGGATCGTCAGGCAAAGCTGGTGCGTCCGCTGGCGCTGGATCTGCTGGACGGCGAGACAAAATCACAAACTCAGGCGCGTCTTGTGAAAGCGGTGGAGAATTTCAATTACCGCGTCGGCACAGGCTTCCTCTCAACGCCGTTCCTGCTGGGAGTGCTGACCGATGCGGGCGAAGTTGAAACCGCCTACAAAATGCTGGAAAACACGGAGAAGCCAAGCTGGCTCTATGAGATTGCTAACGGCGCGACCACGGTCTGGGAAAACTGGGAAGGCTGTACCACCGGCAAAAACAACACCGGGAGCCTCAACCACTACTCCCCCGGCGCGGTGGTGGGGTGGCTGTTCGACACCTGCGCGGGTATCCGCGTGGACGGGGAGAACCGTTTTACCGTCGCGCCCGTCCCCGGCGGCACGCTGACCCACGCCGAGGCAAGCTATAAGAGCCTCTACGGTGAAGTCACGAGTCGCTGGGAAAAGACAGAAAGCGGCATGAAATTCACAGTCACCGTTCCGCCAGGCTGCGAGGCAACGATCCATCTGCCGGACGGCAGCGAGGAAACGGTAAACACGGGGGTATACGAATATGTACAGTAGCTTTCATCCCGGTCAGGAGTGGCTCGACACGAGCGGCAAGCCTATTCAGGCGCACGGCTTCTCCGTATTATACAGCGAGAAGGACGGCCTGTACTACTGGTACGGCGAGAACAAGGAAAAGACTACGGGCGGGCCGTTCAACACGGTCTGGCACTGGGGTGTGCGCTGCTACGCCTCCAAGGACCTCTACAACTGGGAGGATAAGGGACTTATCATCCCGTCGACGCCGAACGATTTACAAAGTCCGCTGCATCCCACCTACTGCATGGACAGGCCGCACATCATTTTCTGTGAGAAAACCGGAAAATACGTCGCTTGGCTGAAGATCATGTGTGGCACGACGAGTCAGTTTATGAGCGTCATGCAGGCGGATGATTTTATGGGGCCATACGAGTTTGTCCATAAGATCTATAAACCCCTCGACATGGACACCGGCGACTTTGCGCTGGCGGTGGACGGCGAGACGAAGAAAGCATATTTCATCTTCGACCGCCCACATTTTGAGATCGTCACCGCCACGCTGAGCGATGACTACACCGAAGTCACAGGGGAGTTTTCGGAGCACTATACGAATCTGCACCCACCGCTTTCGCGGGAGGCTCCCGCTTACTTTGAGCACGGCGGACGAAAATATCTCGTCACCTCCGGCACCAGCGGATACTACCCGAACCCCAGCCGCGTCTGTGTGTTCGACGATTTCCACGGGGAATACACCGACCTCGGCGATCCATGCATCGGTGATACGGACGGCACTAGCTTTTACGGGCAGTTCACCTGCATTATGCGGATACACGGCACAGATCAATATATCGCCATCCCGACCTTTAATAACAGAGAAATCAACGTTGTCAAAGGTTGTGGGGCCTTTCAGCGGGAGCTGGCTCATTTTCAGCAGCGTATGGATGGTAGTGTCTACTTTCTTCCTCTGCAAATGCTCAAATACCACACCTACCGCCTGGATCTGCTCCTCGGAGAAATCCTGTTCCTCCGCCAGTTTGGCAAACTCAATGGAAGAGAAATCCAGCCGTAGGATTCGGCTGCTGGTTTCTACTGCCTCAAAAACAGAATCATTCATCCCAGTCCACCTCCCTGTCGAAGTTGAACTTTTCAAAGGAAAGGATGGGTTCCGGCTCCGGGAGCCGGGAGATCTCCGTTCTTACCGGCATAGTGGGGAACTCTTCCGGTTGAGGCGCATACTGGTCGGCACAATAGCGATCCCTCTTGCTCCATGTCACATCATGGGTGGTCAGCAGCTGCTTCAGGTCGGAGGAATAGATGTAGATCATGTCATCCTTACGCATAATGCGGGCAGTAGATGCTTTGTTGTAACTGAACGGAACACCGAACCGCCGTTCCTCATAATTGACAAATCCGTCAAAGGAGATCCTGCGCTCTGGACAAAGGTAAAACAGCAGGGCCGGATTCATCTCCAATATACGAAGATGCTCGGCGCACCGACTGCTATGCAGTTCCTGCGGAACTCCGGCAGTGGCATTGTGGTAAGAACCATTCTGTCGGTTGCACCATTCCAGCGCTGCACGATTCAGATCAGTAATGTTCCAGAAAACCCGTCCAACAAGGAAGTTCTCCTTTACAAACCGCACCAGCCGTTCCATCTTCCCTTTGGTAAAGGGATGACGGGGCTTGCAGAGCTTCGTCTGGAAGCCTACCGATTTCATGAAAGACTCATAGTCTTTCTGCCAGACCGGATGTCCCTCAAAATCCCGGTGAAGCACGACACTTTTTATGCTGTCTGTCAGGACATATGCCATTCATGACGGTGTGGGAGTATACTGGACGGCGGAAAGAATGCTCAAAGCCTTGGACAGATATGATGTTTTCCTTGCGGTCGAAAACGAAAAAGCGGTTGGTTATATTGAGATGACTACTGGATTTAATGAACCCGTCCAGCTTTTGGTGAAGCCGGACTGTCGCGGAAAGGGCTATGGACGGGCACTGCTTCAGACTGCCATTGAGGCGAACTTCCCGAAGAAGATGATACTGGATGTTTATGCGAATAATACGCCTGCCTTAAATCTGTACTTGAGCTTGGGTTTCAAGGAGAAATTACGGGAATTCATGGGCAGTATGACTGTGTGAAGCAGTGACAAGAGCGGTGGCAAAATATATACCGCTATAAACAAAGAAAAGCCTTTCCAAAATATCAAAACCACTAGTTTTCGTGATGAAAAACTGTGATTTATCTGACTTTAACGCAGTCATTTCAAACAGCACAATTGGAAACCATAAGTAACCTCGACGTTATTGACAATTTTTTCGAGATTCTAAAGTATTACATCGGTGCAACTGTTGTCGAATTAATCGGAATGGTTCTTTTCATTACTTACTCAGATCGAAGCAGATAAGAAGCGGACGGATCTCGAGCAAAAGGAACTGAAAAAGCGCAGTGACGCAGCATCCCACTTGAAGCGGTATATCACTTTCAAAACGAATTCGATCGATACGATCACAGACAGGATTCACTTTGTGATCGATCACTATAAAGAACGGGACGCCCGAAAGGACTAAATTTTTTGCCCGAAAAAGTCGCATAAATACCGGATTTACAGAGCGTATTCGGTACATATTCCGGCTTGTAATTTAGGGCCTATCTGAAAACCGTCAACATGCCCAAACAGCGGGTCTTTTCCGCCT
>ENA-UONS01002650-UONS01002650.1-human-gut-metagenome-genome-assembly--contig:-CS19-NODE-2650-length-13611-cov-5.781130_pt1 | contig 13611 bp, 9 predicted proteins | sample MGYA00242458_ERZ724005 | MGnify/ENA metagenome assembly ERZ724005
GTCCTCCTGCTCGACGAACGACATTTCGCAGTCGATCTGCGTGAATTCGGGCTGACGGTCGGCGCGCAGATCCTCGTCGCGGAAGCAGCGCACGATCTGGAAATATTTGTCGTAACCGGCCACCATGAGCAGCTGTTTGAGCGTCTGCGGCGACTGCGGCAGCGCATAGAACTGGTTGGGGTTCATGCGGCTCGGCACCACGAAGTCGCGCGCCCCCTCGGGCGTGGACTTGATCAGGTAGGGGGTTTCGATTTCGAGGAATCCCTCTCCGTCGAGGAACGTGCGCACGGCGTGCGCCATCCGGTGCCGCAGGATCAGCGCCCGCTGCAACGGCGGCCGGCGCAGGTCGAGGTAGCGGTATTTCATGCGCAGGTCGTCGCCGCCGTCCGACTCCTCCTCGATCGTAAAGGGAGGAACGTCCGAGCGGTTAAGGATCACGAGCGCATCGGCCGCGATCTCGATCTCGCCCGTGGGCAGCTTGGGATTCTTCGACTCGCGTTCGATGACGCGGCCCGTCACTTGCAGGACGAATTCGCGGCCCAGTTCGGCGGCCGTCCGGCGGGTCTCTTCGGACGAGTGCTCCTCGACGACGATCTGCGTCAGGCCGTAGCGGTCGCGCAGGTCGATGAAGGTCATGGCGCCCAGGTTGCGCACCTTCTGCACCCAGCCGGCGAGCGTCACCGTCTGGCCGACGTTCGCGGCACGCAGCGCACCGCATGTATGGGTTCTGTACATAATAATTTGTATTTATTGCTCGGTTTGGCTATCTTTGTACTTGCAGTTGCAAGATACAAAAGTACGAAATTTATACGAAAAACGGCAGTGCAGGCAAAATTTTATAGGTAACCATATCCCATTTTACACCGCCGCTCCTCCAAAGCCCGACTACCGAAGCGGACCTCGTCCGAAGTCCCCGCCAAGGCGGGGGGGGGAAAATCTGCAAACGCGGCTCTGCCACGAACGCTCCGACAGTCGGCCGGGTGCAGCGGCCCGGAATCCGGCAGGGTGTAAAGGTGTAAAGTCGCATATAGCTACCATTTTACAGCATCGGGCCGCGGCCGCACGGCCCTGCCGCGAACGAGAGGACTATGAACGGATCGATCAACGACAGCGCAGCACAGCAGCAGCGCGATGAAAAATTCATGCGCATGGCAATAAACGAGGCACGACAGGCGTTGAAAAGAGAGGAGGTGCCGATCGGCGCCGTCGTCGTGGCGGGCGACCGCGTCGTGGGACGGGGGCACAATCTGGTCGAGACGTTGCAGGACGCCACGGCCCATGCCGAGATGCAGGCGCTGACGGCGGCCTCGTCGACGCTCGGCGGCAAGTACCTGCGCGACTGCACGCTCTACGTCACCGTCGAGCCGTGCGTGATGTGCGCCGGCGCGATCGCATGGAGCCAGGCGGCGCGCGTGGTGTGGGGTGCCGACGATCCCAAGCGGGGCTACACGACCGTCGAGGGGTTGCGGCTGCATCCGCGGACGGTCGTCGTGCGCGGCGTATTGGCTGCCGAATGCGAAGCGCTGATGAAGGAATTTTTCAAAGAGTTGCGCTGAGGGGTTGCGGAGAACGAAAAAAAATTATAATTTTGTCTTCCGTGTACCGTTCCGATTCGGCCCCATCCCTCTGCACACGGTGAGTTTCGGGCCGTTGCGACAGGGGACCGGATTCGTTGCGAATTACTTAAAACTTTATAAAATTAGAATTGCAAAAGAAGATGAAAAAGCTGTTTTTATCCGTCGCCGCTCTCTTCGCGGTGTGCATCGTATCGGCGCAGGAAGGTGTCGTCGCATCGTATAACAAAGGTGCCGAGATGTTGCAGTCGAAAAACTATCCCGAAGCTGCCAAGCTGTTCCAGAAGGTGATCGACGAAGGCATGGCTTCGGAAGATGCCACCGAACTGAACTGCGTCGAGACGGCGAAGAAGTATCTGCCGACCTGCTATCAGGGGATGGGAACCCGTGCGGCCGCGCAGGGCAATTACGACGAGGCGATCGCCAATCTGTCGAAAGCGGCCGAGGTCGCCGAACTCTACGGCAATGTGGCTGCGCTGAAAAAAGCCAATACGATTCTGGCGAAAGTTTATCAGGCTCAGGGAGGTACGGCATTCAACAACAAGGATTACGCCGCTGCTGCCGAGATTTTCGCCAAGGGCTATGCCGCCGATCCGAAGAATACGCAGATGGCCTTGTGGCTGGGAACCTGCTACTGCGAGTTGAAGGATTACGACAAGGGAACGGAGATCCTGGAGAAGGTCGCCGGGATGCAGGGCCCGAAGTTCGAGGCCGATGCCGCCGAGGCGAACCGCCTGCTGACGCTCTATACCAACAATCGTGTGGCCGAATTGCAGACCGCCAACGATCAGGACGGCATCATCGCCATGGCCGACAAGATGCTGGAACAGAACCCTGCCAACGCATTGGCGCAGAAGATACGTTTGCAGGCTTACCTCACGAAGAAGGATTACGCCAAGGTAATCGAGCTGGGCGAGGCCGCCGCCGCTGCGCAGCCCGACGAGACCGAGAAGAGCGACGTCTATTTCATCCTCGGCGCGGCATACAACGCCAAGGAGATGAAGCCGCAGGCGATCGAAGCCCTCAAAAAGGTGACCGCCGGCGACAACGTGGCCGCCGCACAGAAATCGGTTGCCGAGTTGAGCAAATAATCGCCGAATACGATACGGGAAGCCGGAAACCTTCGCGGGTTTCCGGCTTTCTTTTTGTCTTGCAGCGTCCGGAGAGGGGGGGGGCAATTTTCCTGCAAAACATTGTCTGTCATATTTTTTCGGGAAAAGTCGTGCCGAAAGCGTCCGCCGGACACCTCCGATCCGTTTCCGCATCCGGTGCGACAACGGAAAACCGCCGAGCGCTGCGTGCAACGACGGTTTTTCGTCGGCAATCGGCACGGCAGCTCTGCGGCTCGCCGTCGGCGGGCGACAAAAAGGCCGGAGGAGATATTGCGGATAAGCAGGTCCCGGAAAATAAAAGAATGAAAGAAAAATATCGGCTATCCCTTGCATGTTAATGAAAAAACGTTAATTTTGTAACAGATTCGTAAAATGTTTCCTATAAACACATAGCATCATGGAAAATTCTACTAATTTGAAGGGGGGGGGCGTTCGCGCATACGCCGCGCCCGATCTCGAACAGACCGTCATCGCGGTTGAATCGGGGTTCGCCGGTTCGACGACGAACGAGGCTTTCTACGACAGTCAGGACGGAGTCACGAAGGAAGACTACGTGTGGGGCGGAACGCTCGACGGAGAGTTCGAATAACGGCCAAACAACGGGAGATCATGAGAAAGATGCAAAAAACTCTGATGCTCGTTGCAGCAGCTGCAATGGCATTGGCCGGATGTTCGAAGGAGGACGTATCCGATAACGCACTGCCCGGATCGGGAACCAAGGCCACACGCGGTTTCACGGCCGAGATCGCTTCGTCACGTACGACGCTCAACGGCGACGCGACACGCATGAAATGGACGGCGGGCGACCAGTTGGGCTTCTATACCGACGTCGAGACCGATCTGAACGTGGCGTCGAGCACCTACGCCGAAGGCGCGACCAACTTCACCGCCGAGATCGACACCAAGGCGACGAAGGTGTATGCGTACTATCCCTATTTCTCGTCGCAGAAAGATCGCACGTACGAGAATGTTTCACTCTATGTCGAGGATGCGCAGACACAGACCGAAGCCGGCGTGCTGAACGGCAATATGGTCGGTATGTACGCCAGCGCGACGCTCGCCGAGGGACAGAATACGGTGCTGACCTTCACGCCGATCGCATCGCTGATCGCGTTCAATATCTACGATGCCGAGAATAACGGCGACGCGGTGAAGAGTATCACCTTTACGCCGGCCGGCGGCGAAAAGCTCAACGGCCAGCACATCTATAATCTGGAAACGGGCGAGACAACAGATACAGGCTACAAGGAGTCTGCCACCGTAACATTGACGACGCCTTATGCCGTTCCCGCAGCCAAACCCGCCGGCAAGGCCGGTTACATCTATCTGGCCGTCACGCCGAAGAGCTACGCCGGAGGTACGTTTACCGTTGTGACCGATAAGGGGTTATACACATTCGAAACGACAAAGAGTTTTGATTTGTCGAATGTCTATGCTCCACAGGTTATTCAGATGAATCTTGCGAAAGTTCGGCAGCCGGCACCAACGGTCAATCATATTTTTTACGATGATTTCAGTACTGCGACTGGAACGAATGATTATTTCTCGATGAAGGTATCGCCGGCCGATTATGCTTATTATTACACGGATACATATACTCGTGAAGGAAGTGTTTATGCATTCAACGGGGCGATTCGCATGGGGGTAAGTAAAACTACTGGAACGGTGACAACTCCGGCATTGAAATTGATCGAAGGAACCAAAAATCTGAAAGTGACTTTCTATGCCAACGGTTGGAAGGCGGATCAGGCATTGAATGTAACGGCTTCGACGGGCACGGTCGTAGGCGGAAGCGATCTCGTCATGCCTCAGGCAACCGATACCGGCAGCGGAGTAATGGACAAGAGCGAAGCAGCTCTCTTTACGGTCTACGTCGAAAATGCGGATGCCACGACTGCGCTTACGTTCGCTTTGGCATCTACGACAGTCGATAAGCGTTTTATTCTCGACGATCTGACTGTCGACGTGCATGACGGACCGATCGAGTTGACTCCGGTGATTCTTGCAGACGACATAACGGGTGTGGCGGCTGCGGGCGCCACGGATGCCACCTTCACATATGAAGTACGCAACGACAATAATTATACGGCATCTGTCGAATGCGACGGAACGGTCGTGACGGCAGCTTCGGTGGAAAATGCGACGAAAACGATAACTTATTCCGTAAGCGAGAACACCGATACGGCAAACGATCGAAGCGGATGGATTACCATTACGTTGAACGACCCAGAATCGATTTCATTGAAAGTTATTGTCTCACAAAATAAAAAGATTGTCGCCGGAACAGGGAAATATGTACCTGTTGAAGCGAATCAGGAAGATTGGAGTGGAAAGTATATTATCGGTTACAAAGCTTCAAGCGGTGTTCGCATACTCACGGGAGCTAATTCCGGAAATTATGCAAACATGTCAGATGCAGGTGATTTTAACCAGTATATGGATGGAGATAATATTGTTTCTAATGTCGATACGGATATATATGCTTGTACGTTTGAGAAAACCGTAAACGGTTATTCAATTCATTGTGCAGATGGATATATTGGATATACATCTACTGCAACTTCAAAAAATAACAATCTGTGGTTTAGCCCAAACATTGTTGAAAAACAGTATGAATGGACGATTTCATATTCTAAATGTGTTGAGATTCAGAATGTTTATAATACAAAACGTATTATTTGGGCGAATGCTTCTGCAAATCGATTTGCAGGATATACATCGAAACAACAGGAGGTAATCCTTTATAAATATATGGAATAATGAATAATCCATAAATGCAAAGAACCGATTGAAAATTCAATCGGTTCTTTGCATTTAGCCCTATTATACGGACGAATAGTCCATATTTTTATCCCAACCGCCTTATCTTCGGGGACTGAGGAGGGGCTGCAAACGGGAAAGATTGGTTATAAAAAACAACTTGTTTCTTCGCAAATACTTCGACCATGTTTTGGGTCGATATTTCGCCATCGCTTTAAGACATATATAGTTATTCGCTCACGCAGCAGACTGCTACTCGCCCGCCTGCACGGTCCCTCAGCCGTCGGCGAACAACTGTAAAAAATCGTATCAAGGAGGGCCGAATTTTGCGAATCGGCATCAAAAAGGATCGCTGCAAGCGATCCCTTTTTGATTAAACGAGGTGCGGAGGCTTCGCCTATTTCGCCTCGGTATTATGCGGTTTGGAGTCTTCCTCCTTCACCGGATCCTTCCCGTGCCGCTTGTTGTAGAGGAAACGCTTGATCTTCTTGGTGGGGGTCATTTCGAACTCCTCCTTCTCCTCGACGACCTCCGAGAGACGCGAGAAGCGGTTGACCTGCGAGTTCACGTAGTCGAGCACCTCTTTTTTGAGCTCATCGATGCGTTTCTCCCATGCGTCCTTCTTCATCTCCCAGTCGTATTTCAGCTCCTCGTAGCGCGCTTCCAGCTCGTCGCGGTTGAAATGCACGAGCGCGATGAGCCGCCCCTCCTTCTCGGTGACCAGCGAATCGGCGACGAAAACGTGGGAGTTGAGGACGCTCTCGATCTCTTCGGGGTAGATGTTCTCGCCGCTGGGGCCCACGATCATGTTTTTGAGCCGCCCCTTGATGTAAAGCCAACCGTCGGGCGAGAGCCAGCCCAGGTCGCCGGTGCGGAACCAGCCGTCGGGTGTGAAGACTTTGGCCGTCTCCTCGGGATTCTTGTAGTAGCCCAGCATGACGCTCGGCGTGAGCGCCACGATCTCGCCCTGCTGCGTATCGGGATTGACGTTTTCCAGCCGCAGCTGCACGCCCGGCGCCGCAGGGCCCGTCGAACCGAGCCGCACCTGCGAGGGAGCCGCGCCGGCCAGCAGCGGGGCGGTTTCCGTCAGGCCGTAGCCGATCGCATAGGGTATCTTGGCTTCGAGCATGAACTGCTCGGCCTGCGTGTCGAGTTTGGCGCCTCCGATACCGAGGAAGCGCAACCGCCCGCCGAAGACCTTCATCAGCTTCTTGCCGGCGATCCGGTGCAGGTAGCGGCGCATGAAGCCGATGCCGACGAGCGTGCGCCAGAAGGCGTTGGAGTTGAATTTGGCCTGAACCTGATGGCGGTAGATCTTCTCGATGATGAGCGGCACGATGAGCATGACCGTAGGCCGCACGGCTTTCAACGCCGGCATCAGCGCCGACGCGGTAGGCTGGCGGTCGAGGTAGACCACGCGCGCGCCCTTCGAGAAGGCGTAGATCAGTCCGATCGAACATTCGTAGGTATGGGACAGCGGCAGCACCGAGAGAAAGACGTCGGTCTCGTCGATCGGGAAGATGCCGAAATCCATATCGATCTGCGCGCAGATCGCCTTGTGGGTGAGCATTACGCCTTTGGGGCTCGACGTCGTTCCCGACGTATAGATGATCGCCGCCAGGTCGTCGGGCGAAGGAACCGCCGTAGATCCCGTTGCCGTGACATGCTGGGCGATGATCCCCAGATTCTTGGTCCGGATGACGATATTGAGCGAATCGATCGTCTGCTTCGAAAGTTTGGAAAAGAGTTTGTCCGAGACCAGCAGGGCTTTCGCCTCGGAATGGGCGATGATCATATCCAGTTCGGGGCCGGAGAAGTCGGGAAGGATCGGTACCGCGACCATACCGGCCGAGGTGACGGCCAGGTAGCAGATTCCCCAGTTGGGCATACTGCTGCTGAGCAGCGCCACCTTGTCGCCGGCCTTGACGCCGGCTCCGACGAGCGCTTCCTGCACCGCGGCGGCTCGCCGGCCGACTTCGGCGTAGGTGACGCTTTCGCCGTTGAACATATCGAAGGCCGTGCGTGAAGCGAACTTCTCCACACCATGCCGCAATAGTTCGTAAAGCGTGTTAATCTTCATAAAGTCAGATTCTTCTTCTGTAAATCCGAATTGCGAAATTCAAGGCAAATGTACGGATTTTTACCTAAAAAATACTACATTTGAACCAAATTATCACCATGCTCGACCGCAGTTTCATCCGACAATCCGCCGCTGCCGCAGGCTTCGACCTGTGCGGTGTAGCGCCGTGCCGCCATCTGGTGCGGAACGAGCAGTTTTTCCGTCGCTGGCTCGGCGACGGGCGTCACGCCTCGCTCGGTTACCTCGAACGGAATCTCGACAAGCGGTTCGACGTGCGACGGCTGGTCGAAGGGGCGCAGACGGTAGTCGTCTGCGCCGTCGGTTACAAGAACGGCCTGAGCGACGGTTATCCCGACGACTTCCGCGCGAAGATCGCCTCGTATGCCCTGACCGCCGACTACCATGCCACGATCAAGGGGATGCTGGGCGACCTCTTCGGGCGTCTTCGTGCCGCGGAGCCTGCCCTCGCCGGCCGGGCGTTCGTCGATTCGGCTCCGCTCGTGGAAAAGCAGCTGGCCGTCGAAGCGGGGCTGGGCTGGATCGGCCGGCAGTCGCTGCTCGTCACGCCCCGGTTCGGATCGTTCGTCCTGCTGGGCGAGCTGGTGCTCGACGCGGCCTGCGATCGTTACGACGAGCCGCTCGCCGGCGCGGGGTGCGGCTCCTGCCGCCGCTGCGTCGAAGCCTGCCCGACAGGTGCCGTTTGCAACGACCGCGCGATCGATGCGCGCCGCTGCATCTCCTGTCATACGATCGAACGGACGCCGGCTGCGGAAATTGCCCTCGACGGGTGGATTTTCGGCTGCGACGCCTGCCAGAGCCGCTGCCCCTACAACCTCCGTGCGCCGCTGCATCTTCATCCGGCGTTCGATCCGCTGTTCGATCCCTTGTCGTTCCCGCCCGAACGGTGGCTCGCGATGGAGGAGGCAGAATTCCGCACGTCGTTCGGCCGCACGCCGCTCATGCGCAGCGGCCTCCGGCGCCTCCAAGCCAATGCGGCGCAAAACCTGCGCCGAAAGGGATGACCGCGATTACCTCTGTGGAATGTCCAAATAAAAAGCGTTGTCTCGTATATTGAGACAACGCTTTTTATTTAAACCACATCGAATTATCGGTCGGACCGATAATAAACGGTCATCATCGATTCGGAAGTCGTCCCAAGTCCGAGCATTCCTGTCGATCGGCCATTGATCTGACGGATATTCGTCGGTTTGGCCACATGCCGAGGAGCACCGATCGCAGCAGCCGTCGAAAGGCTGGCAAAGGTATTAATCGTCGCCTGAACGCGTGCGATATCAGCGGCTTTACGACTAATCTGCATCCGATTGCGGGCATTCGATGCCGAAAGATCTCCCTTGACGAGAACATAGGGCGCCAGCGCATGTTTCGTCTCCAACGGCCGGGTTTGGGCTTCGCCTTTCGGATTATCCTTATCGATACCCATGAAATTCATAGACAGAATCTGAACCACACCGATGCCTCCTGTAAATTCATATTGCCCACCTTGAATAACTACAGCCCCCTCCTTTTCACGTGCACCGATGAAGGCTTTATCCATATCGGTATTCGTGTAATAGTAATAAGTTTCTCCGGAGAGGAATCTCGGACAGAGCGTCCAATCGATATTGCCTTCGGTCTTGACCACCTGCGCCAACGGAATATTGAGCCAGCCGCCGATACCTTCCGTCTCCTTCGGATCGTAGTTCATTATGAACGGATTGGCATTGGCGAATTCCGTATCCGCATTCCAGCCGTACACCTTGTAGCTCTGACCTTCCACATCCTTCTCGATTCGGACATTGAATTGCAACGGAGTCTCCGTAAACTGATATCCTTTTTCGCCGACGATTGCCGAACCATACGAAACCAGCGTCCATGCACCCAGATAATCTTCATATGTCGAACCGACAAGTTCGATACCGCCCGCATTGTTGTTCTCCGACTGGCCGAGGATGGTGCAAGCGCCATATTCACCCGAGGGAGATGCAGGAACCTGTGCGATGACCCAGTTGACGGCTCCGTTTTTACCTTCGGCATCCGCAGCGACGGTCGAGAAAAGCCACACTTCTCCGGCATTGGTTTTCAATCCTACATATTTCTTCTCCATATCGAGCGCAATACCGTCTTCAAGCGTCATGCTGCGGAGTTCGCTTTCGGATCTGATTCCAATCTCTTCCAGCGAGGTAGGCGGGGCAGGGAATTTGTCCATGTCAAGTGTCCACGCTCCAACGGTAACAGCTGTCGCAGTCTTGTTGGGTTCGCAGTCAAAGAAAATAGCGAGCCCGGCATCCTGCATTTCCCACGAAACCGCTGTTATATCCGACCAAGCATCCGTCTCGATGGGTTCGTCTCCACCCGTCTCATCATTCTTATCGGACATACCGAGGATCTCGGGCTCTGTGGAAGCCGATGCCTGTGCTTTTACAATGAACCAGTTGGCTTCGCCTGCATTGCCTTGCTCATCAATACCTATGGTACCGAAGAGCCATACTTGCCCGTATTCGGTTGGGGCGGAGACTTGATAGGACCCTTGGCTCGGAGTAACGTCGATACCCTCTTTCATGATCCTTTCTCGACGAGAAGCCTCCGTCATACCAATCTCCTCCAAAGAGGTCGCAGGTCCCGTGAGCGTAAATCCGCCGGCTTTGACCTTAACGGTTTTATCATTCGGATAGAGCTCGGCTCCGATTCCTGGTTGACCGCTGATCGTTCCGTATACGCACGCCATGTTAACCCACGCCTCGGACATTCCCGGTTCGTCGCCGCCATTCTTGATCTCGGCACGGAAGAACTGCGTGAGGAATTCCGATGCAGCGACATTGTATCCGAAGGCCACGGCGACATAGTTCTTGTTCTCCTCGACGGCGACGTCCGTCTCGAACTTGCCGTTGCGAACGATATCGGTCATCTCCGCTCCGTACTTGTTCTGCAACAGAACGACGATTTCGTATTCGCTCTTGCCCGCGATATCGGCAGCAGCAACGACGTCAGCGAAATAGCGTCCGTCGGCAACCGACGGCTCGAAGGTCACGTGCACATTGTTATCGGCCACCTCACCGACGGTGATGGCGATCGTCATGCGGTCGTCGGCCGGCGTGGTGAACGCCGTTTCGAGACGTGCGACAGCGGACGTGGACTTGCCGGCGTCGAGGTCGTAACCGAAGGCGACGACCGTGTACTCCGTGTCGGCCTTCAAACCGTGGACGGTCTTCCTGACCGTGCCGGAGGAGAGTTCGGAGATGTTCTCTTTCAGGGCGGCGACGATCTCACGGTCGCTCTTGCCCTCGATCAGGCTGTTTTCGACGACCTGCCAGTAGTAGAGGTTCTCGGCCGAAGGTACGATCTCCACGTCGACGCTCTCGTAAGTCGGGTTCGTCGCGGCGATCTTCTCGAACGTCAGCTCCGCGGCCTCTTCGGCCAGCGTCGTGGCGAAGATTTTGGAGTACTCCGAATCCGTCAGACCGCTGCCTGCGGCGGCGACGGCCTTGACGCGCAGGATATACTTGGTTTTCGGATCGAGGTCGCCGAATGCGAGGGCCGTAGCCGAAGTCGAGTTCTCGGGCTGCACGACGAGTTCGTCGCCCGTCTCGTTCTCCTGGGAGAGGCGATATTTGTAACTTTCGGCATTGGGTACGGCATCCCACGCCACCTTGAAGCTGGAGGACGTCGTCGTGGTCACCGCGACCGAAGGTTTGGCGAGCACCGTGCCGCCCTGCTCTTCTACATCGTCGCTGTCGCTACAACCCGTGAAGGCGAATAACAGCGAGAGACATAAAAAAAGTCCGAATTTTCTCATAGTAAAACGTATTTGATTGTAATGATTCTCGTCCGGTCGTGCCTTTCCCGCACCGTGTCGTTAGGGAAAGTACCGACAAATATAGGTATTTTTTCAGAAACTCTGTAATCTTTGGAAAAGTATATCCTCCGTCCGGCCTCTTTTTTCGCTGCGGAACTGTAACGGTTTACATCCGGATAGATCGCAAAGTATCATCTTTTCGGGCATAATTCGCAACGGATGGAAAGCGGAAAGGGGGAGTTTGGCGCGAAATCGTCAGGCGGAACGATTTTTTAAAAATCCCGGGCTTCTCCGAACAGCCGCAGCTCGAACGTGCCGCCGACGGCCAGCCGTTCGCCCTTGACGGCCATCGCCCCCAGAATCTCCGGCACGCGGCAGGCCCGTTCGACGACGGAGCCCGTATCCTCCTCGGTGCGGACGCGGTTGGCCCACGCCGTGGCATAGCTGTCGGCGAGCAGCACGTCGCGGCAGACGATCATCACGGCATCGGCACGGCCGAAGCTGAGCGACGGCCCAACGGTCCCCGACGAGGTGCAGATACCCAGCGGGAAGGCTCCGCCGGGAATGTGGAGTCCGACCCGTTCCGAGAGGGGGGACTCTCCGGCGAAGAGCGCCACGTCGAGCGGCCGGTGCACGTCGGCGTAGATGTCGCCGCCGTTTTCGACGACCACCTCGCCGACGCCGAATTCGCGGCGCAGCATCCGTCCCGTCTCGCGGGCGAAGGCTCCGGCTACGGCGCTCATCGGCCCGATGCCTGCCGTAGCGGCCGCCACGGCCATTTCATGCAGCAGAGGCGGAGCGTCGGGTCGCGGCAGACAGGGAACGAGGGCGCGCAGGTAGGCGGGGTCGCAATCGAGGTAACGGTCGAGCCGCACGCGCAGTTCGTGCAGAAAGTGTTCCGTGCGGGCGGCCATGACGGCCGCATCGCCGCGGTCGACGGCGATCCACAGGTCGCTTTCGCGATGAGAGACGGTGAACACGACCGCATCCCGCCCCATGCGGCTCCGGTAGCGCCGCTCGACGTACTCCACGGCTCAGGCTTCGGTGAATTCGATATGGAAGAGGCCCAGAGGGCAGCTTTTGAGGCAGAGTTTGCAGGCGATGCAGCGTTCGGGATCGAAATGCAGCCGCCAGTCGGGCGCACCGATCGTAAGCGCCTGCGGGAAGCAGGCCAGCGCACAGTTGCCGCAGTCGATGCAGCGGTCGCGGTCGTAGGCGATCTTGCTCGCCACGGGGCTTACGGTGACGCCGTTGCGTTCGAGGTAGGCGACGCCTTCGCGCACCATGGACTCCTCGCCCGTCAGTTCGACGAGCAGCGAACCCGAACGTCCCGCCTCGATTTCGGCGCGCAGGATGTTGATGCGCAGGTCGTAACGCTTCACCAGATCGTAGGTAACCGCCTTGTCGGTGGCGTCCGACGGGAAATAGAGAATTACTTTGGTCGTCATGTGCTTTTCCTTGTTAGCGGTTATTCGTCGTCGGCTTTCAGCCCCTTGACCGTCGAATGGGCGGGCATGGGTTGTACGGGTTCCGTGAGGAGGAATTCGCCGCGGGCGATCCAGCCTTTGAGCGTTTCGGCGATCTCGCGCGCCTTGCGCAGGCTCGCCACGGGAGCCGTGCGCACGCGCTGCCCCCGCACCTCGATCGAACCGCTGCGCAGTTCGGCGTAGTTGGTCTGCCCGATCGGGCGCTCCTCCTCGCCGAAATCGAGGATGTTGGTGGTGATCTGTTCGTTGCGGATCGAAACGTCGTGCGCCAGCTCCTCGTCCAGCAGCGGGATCGGGATGCCCACGCCCACGAAGAGGCTCACGCCGTATTTCTCGTAGTAGGCGGCGCGCAGGTAGTCGGTCGACATCTCGCGCAGGTTGCCGATCGCGGCCACGGTGCGCGCGCCGCCGATCGGAATGCCGTGCTCGTTGACGGGTTTGGAGGTGTTGAACTGCGTGCCCTGCCAGCTCACGTAGCCGCGTGCGCCGCAGAGGAAGATACGCGTGCCCATGCCGATCGTACGGCACGTGGGATCGTTGAGCAGGGGCGACAGCTCGCCTGCGGTGCTGTACGAAACATTGCGCAGTTTGGGCAGCAGCGTTCCCATGTAGGTATGGAGCATCCGCTCCGAAGAGTTGGTCGCGGCGTTGTAGTTCTGGTAGCAGTTGCGCGGGTTGTAGAGGATCGCCTCGTTGATGTCGTCGAGCGTGACGTGCGAGCGGATATGGCGCCGCGGATAGTCGTCGGTTCCCTTGCCCCAGGCTTCCAGCGTGACGCTGCGGCCGGCCACCAGCTCCTCGATGA
>ENA-UONS01002654-UONS01002654.1-human-gut-metagenome-genome-assembly--contig:-CS19-NODE-2654-length-13589-cov-6.325033_pt1 | contig 13589 bp, 13 predicted proteins | sample MGYA00242458_ERZ724005 | MGnify/ENA metagenome assembly ERZ724005
AGATCAAGGGTGTGTATGTACCTTTCTGGATGTACGACGGCGAGGCCAGCGGAAGTGCGCAATTCCATGCTACGCAGGTACATACCTACACCTCAGGAGACTATGAGATCACGGAGACAAGACACTACGATGTGAGCCGCTCCGGTTTGCTTTGCTTTGAAAAGATCCCAGTGGATGCATCCAGTAAAATGCCGGACGATTATATGGACTCCATCGAACCGTACGATTACGCGGAGCTCAAGCCATTTTCCACAGCGTATCTGCCCGGATTTCTGGCGGACAAATATGATGTCAGCGTCGAAGACAGCCGGGAGCGGGCGGACACGCGCTGCGCGGGCTCGCTGCTGAGCGCACTGGAACGCACGGTTTCGGGCTACACCACCTGCAATGAAACGAGCCGGGATATCCACTTGAAGCGCGGCAAGGTGCATTACGCACTGCTTCCCGTCTGGATCCTGAACACAAGATGGGAGGGCAAGGACTTCCTCTTTGCCATGAACGGTCAGACAGGCAAGCTTGTCGGCAACCTTCCGGTCAGCACGAAACGGGTAATTGGCCTGTTTGCGGCAATCGCGGCACCTCTTATCGCCATCAGTGTGACCGCGCTGCTGCTTTTGGCGCGATAGGGAGGGCTGAGACATGAAAAAAAGAATACATTGTCTCCTGCTGGTGTTTCTGTTCTGCCTTGTGCTCTGCGTGAACGCAGCCGCGGCTGAGCAGACAGGCGCACAGCTTTCTTATGTGACGGACGCGGCCGGACTTCTCAGCGAAAACGAAAATATGCTGCTGGAAAAGATGGCGGAAAGCGTCTCCCAAAAATACGGCGTCGGCGTTTACATCGTAACCGTGGAGGACTATCGGGACTTCCATTCTGAAGGCGTCTATAAGGCGACCTACACCATCTACCATGAATGCACCATGGGCGAAGGACCGAACCGCGACGGGATCATGCTCCTGCTCAGCATGGATGATCGCGACTGGGCAATGTTCTGCTACGGCTCACGCTGTGAGTATGCGTTCAACAGCTATGGTCAGCAAAAACTGGAAAAGGTCTTCCTCGACAATTTCGGTGAGAACGACTGGTACGGCGGCTTTGAGGATTACGTCAAAGAATGCAGCGTCTATCTGGAAAAGGCTTCCGCAGGAAAGCCCGTCCGGGCGAGCTTGTTCTATCCGCTCCTTATCGTGATCGGTCTTTCCCTGCTGGCAGCAGCCGCGGTCGTCGCCGTGATATGGCAGAAAATGGACACTGTATCAGAAAAAGCAACCGCGAATGCCTACGTCTCCGCGGGACTCCGGCTTACGGAGCAAACAGATCAGTTCACCCATAAGACGACCTCCAGTCGGAAGATCGAGCGCAGCTCTTCCAGTGGGAGCAGCAGCCAAAGCGAGTCTGGCGGCGGAGGCTCCGGCCGGAGCGGAAAATTCTGAGGGCGCGGCCATGAAAGGAATATGCAAACGGGTAGGCGCGCTGCTGCTGGCGATTGCTCTGCTGCTTTCCCTGTGCGCCTGTGCGCAAGGGAGACGGCAGGAAGAATCCAATGACCAGAAGGGAAGCGCCGAAGCGGTAACGCTGCCCCCAGGGACGGACAGAGAAGCGCCGGAAACCCAGCCGGCGCAGGATACCCTTTCGCCGGAGGCCGAAACTGCACTGGGATGGCTGCGAGACCGGATCGACTTTCCAATGACACTGTTTGGCGCGGCATATCTCGGTTATGTCGGCGGCCTGTTTGACGAGGGCTTCGAGGCAGGCTTCCCCGCGTGGCTGTGGGAAACCAATGAGGCAATGCTCCTCGAATACCCCTTCATCGCTGAGATCGACGAGGAGCACATTATCGGCGGTGCGGGGCATCTGTACTGCATCGTGCCGGTCGACGAGAACGCGACGGTTGCGATCAATCGTGTGCAGTGGAACGAAAAAACACAGACCGACGAGGTCACGGAGGTGCTCTACCGGTCAGAGAGCGGCGAACCGGTGCTGCTCTTTGCAAATCTCGACGGCGTTGCATATGAGGCCGACACGCAGGTCCTCATCACTGACAACAACGGGAACACCTGCGAATGGTATCCCTCGCTTGATGCGATGAGCTATCTTGCGCCGTGTATATCGGAAGCTGGCGACTATCTTTCGTTTGACTTTACGGAATATGCCTGGTATAACGCCCCGCCCGAATTTGCTGGCTGGCTTTCTGATGGCTGGACGATTCAGACCATTCCGAACGGTCCGAGTTATGTAACGATCAACATATCGCTTGTTGGCGGTAAAAACTACGGTGTCACGGACGGCCCGATGTATCTGTGTGAGACGTATCCCCTTCTGATCAGCCCGAGCGGCACGGAGCTGCTGGTCGGTGCGGGCGAGAGCGGCATTTGCCTGCCGTTCATGTCGCAAAGCACACTGGCATGTGTACTGACGCAGTCCGCGGGATAGAAAGTGTGCAAAGTGTGCAGGGAGCAAACTGCTTTGAGGTTGAGCATAGAGACAAAATCCTTTACCATGAGTATGGATCTTCCGGAATTTCAGGCCTGCGTCACGGCGTACCGCAACTGGTTTCAGGAGATTCTGAACTCCATGGACGTCCCCTAACGGCTTCATCGAGGGCTGCAACAACAAAACGAAGGTCCTCAAGCGCGTCTGCTTCGGGATGCGGAACTTCCGGAACTTCAGAAATCGGATCCTTTTCTGCAGCGGTGTACCGAAAAAACCGCGCCGGGGCTAAGCACCCCGACACGGTCTTGGATGATTGTGTTCTTTGCCTCTACCCCAACGATTGACATAGAGCCCGATAAATGCCGATCATGCCGGCAAGGAAAGGCAGCCCGCCTAAGCCGTTCAGCAGCGCAGAGTACATTCCGTTCTGCTAAATCCAGTTAGAATTCGCTTGTCAAAAAGTGCCTGAGGGCTTCCCATAAACTGCGCGCCGCCCCGGTGGGTCTCCCGGGACGGCGCTTTCTATCGATCTGAAAGGTGAATGAGGGGGCAAAAATCAGTTGAACTTGCTGTGGACGATCTCCATGAACTCCTTGACGAGCTTCGCGTCAACGCGGTCGCCGGTCTTGAAGCCGCGGCCGACGATCACGGCATCGCAGTACTCCATGTAGTCCAGAACGTTGTTCGGCTTCACACCTGCGCCGACGATGATGGGGAAATCGCCCATCTCTTCGCGCATGGACTTGACGTCCGCCGGGGTGATCTTCTTGTTCAGGTCGTTCTCGGTGACGATAACAGCATCGGCATCGTGGCCCTTGGCATTGCCAGCCAGTTCGTTGATGGCGACATTCGGAACGCCATAGGTCTCGGCGGTGTGGACGTCAGCAAAGATCATGGTGTCGGACGGATAATCCTGACGGATCTTGGCAAGCGGCGTGGAGCAGGCTTCGATGTAGCCGAAGGAACCGGCACGGTTGTCGACATAGGCCTCAAAGCGGATGAAGTCGGCGTCAACGGCGTAGGCCATGGCCCACTCCTGCACGAAGGCGTTCATCTCGATGTTGACGCCGAACGGGATCTTGCAGAACTCGCGGATGCGGGTGGCGATGCTGACCATCAGGGAATAGGCCTCGAGGGGGATCTCGGTGCTGTACTGGGGCCAATCGCTGAAGTTCTCGAGCATGATGGCGTCAACGCCGCAGTCGATGAGGGTGTGGGCATCCTCGATGGCGTTCTTCACGATCTCTTCCTTGTTGTTCTGGTAGGCAGCGTTGCCGGGAAGCGGCAGCAGGTGGACCATGCCGATAACTTTCTTCTTGCCATTAAAAAACAGCTTGCTCTTTTCGCTCATTGTAATTTCTCCTTCGATGATTTTGGGCAGCACCGCACAATTCAGCGAGAGCATTCGGCGAGAGATTTTTTGTCGAGGCAAGGTTTGAAAAGTGCAGGAATACTTTGTGTATTTCAATCTTTTCGAACCGAAGGATCGGCGAAAAATATCCGGCGAAGGCCGAAGATGTAATTGTGCGGTGTTGCCATTTAGCAGCAGACCTCGAGGATGTTGTCCTCAAACGTGATGGCGCGGACCTCATTGCCGCCGTTCGTTGCCGGCTCATAGAGGATGGTGTAGTTGGCAGCCTTGAACTTCGCGATGATCTCGTCGAGCTTCTCGCGGGAGTCGACCTTGATGCAGATGTGCACAAAGCCGGTACGGTTCGGGTCCTTCTTCTCGTCGACGACGGTCGGCTTGGACATCAGCTCCAGCTTCGGGTTCTCGTCGAACTTCATGATGTAAGACTTGTAGCCGTCATCCTCTTCGTAGGTGGCATGGACCTGCGCACCGAAGAAGTCCTCAAAGAACTTTCTGGCGCCTTCCAGATCCTTGACAAACAGACCGACATTGCTGATTCTCATAAGAAATCCTCCTTATTTTCAGCGGCAGAACGCCGCAGAATTGATGAATTTGGGGGCCGCCGACGCTGTCGGCAGTTTCCTGCCGACAGCAGTGTGGGCACGGCGGCCAGAGTTTTTGCCTGAATTAGGCGATCACGCCGAGCAGGCCGAGCACGAAGCCGAGCAGCATCGTGCCGAAGGTGATGTAGGAGCTCTTGACACCCTTCTTGGACAGGCCATAAACGCCCATCGTGAGAAGCAGAGGCATCATGTTGGGAAGGATCGCATCAAACACGCCGGTCTGGAGGTTAAAGACCTCGACGCCCTCGCGCATCATGACGACATTCCAGTTGAAGGAAACATAGCTGCAGATCAGCGCGCCGCAGACCGCGCAGCCGAGGATATTCGCAACCTTGACGACCTTGTCAAAAATGCCGCTCTCCATGAGCTTCAGAACAGCTTCGCCGCCGCTCTTATAGCCGACGTTCAGCATCCAGTAGCCGACACCATAGAAGATGGCCATGAACAGAACGGTGTAGGCGATCGGAGCCCAGACAGCGCCCTGCGTTGCGAGGTTGATGAAAATAACGGACAGAACGGGAAGCAGAACGACCTGAGACAGAGTGTCGCCGATACCGGCGCACGGGCCCATCAGGCCGGACTTGAGGGCGACGAACGCCTCGTCGGGGATGTCGGCGCCGGAGCGCTTCTGCTCCTCCATGGAGGCGCAGATGCCGAGGATCATGCCGCCGAAGTCATGGTCGGTGTTGAAGAACATGGACTGACGCTTCATAGCGGCGATCATGGCCTCATCATCGCCCTTGTAGATCTTGCGCAGCAGCGGGATCATAGCGGTGCAGAAGCCGAGGCCCTGCATTCTCTCGTAGTTGTAGCAGGACTCGCAGAACCAGTGCCACATGAACCAGGAATGACGCAGGTCCTTCTTGGTGAAATACTGATAGGAAAGATCGTTGTTCTGCTGGATGCTCTTGAAGCCGGCAAAATCGCTCTCCGTGAAGCCGACCATCAGGACAGCCACGATGAGGAAGATGAATGCCACAGCGATGGTGTTCAGGCCGAGGAAGCTCGTGGCAAGGAAGCCGAGGAACAGGAACCAGCGGGCATTGCCCTTAAAGATGGACAGCAGCATCATGCCGACGCCGACTGCCGGAAGCATGCCGCCCATGACGCTCAGTGCATCGAGGACGCGGCCGCTCAGTGCATTCGTCACGCTGTCGAGGGCATTGGAGCCGAAGTACAGGATGACAAAGACGATGATGAAACGGATAATGGACTTGACAATGTACGGAATCCAGGTGTTTGCCCAGATAACGAGCTTGGACTTGCCCTGCTCGATCCACTTGTCAGCCAGAGGAATGAGCATGCACTGGCCGGTCATGGTCAGAACTTCGATCACAGCGCCGACAAGGCCCATAGGAACGGCCAGTGCCAGAGCGGTGTTCGTATCGAGGCCGCCGATCAGAGCGAATGTAGTACCCATGATACCGGCCATGCCGGAGTCAGCAGGCAGAGAGCCGCCGGCGGAGACGAGGCCGAGGTAGATGACGTTGATGGTCGCGCCGATGATCGTGCCCTGAACCGGGTTGCCGAGGATCAGGCCGACGACAAGACCGCCAACGAGCGGACGGTTGATCGTTGCCCACTGGCCCATGGAACCAAACGGCCAGCTGATATTCGAGAAGCAATAGAACAACGAGATCAGGCAAATTTGCAGGATACTGATATTCACAAGTTCTCTCTCCTTATTTCTATTTTGGGCTTCACCGCAAAAGCGGTGCCGCCTTTGGGTTCTGAGCTCCGGGAGCGGAGTTCAGGCGTGGGACCTGCCGTTTACTTCAACAGCTTCTTGACGTCTTCCTTCGCATCGGACGGGACCATCTGGCAGTAGACGTATACGCCGGCGTCCACAAGATCACGGAATGCCTGGATCTCGTCCGCGCTGGCGGAAATGCTCTTGTTGAAGTGCTTTCTGCCGGGCGCGCCGCCCATATTGCCGAGGATGATCTCCTTGATCTCGATGCCGCTTCGGACCATGGCCAGCAGAGGCTGCGGAGTCTTCGAAAGAACAAGGACCTTTTCTCCGGCGGGAGAATCTTCCTTCAGATAGGCGGCGGCATCTGCCTCATTCATGACCTGCAGCTCCACATCCTTGGGTGCAGCCGCAAACAGGATCCGCTTCAGGAACGCGTTTGAGGCGGAACCGGCATCGATGATGAGAATGACATTCGCGTTGCAGAGCTTCAGCCACGAGGTCATGACCTGACCGTGGATCAGGCGCTCGTCAACACGAGTCAAAACGACATTGCGCATGCTTTATACCTCCTTCCTTACATGATGAATGCTGGGATATGCTTCAGAGCAGCGAAGCTGCCCATAAAGACGCAAAGGGATCAGCGGCAGGCCTTGACGCTCTGCATGAGCTTGGCTGCCAGAGCCTCGTCGATGGGCTCCTCCGCCTTGCCGTGCGGCTTCATGGCCGAGCCGACGATGGCGGCCTCGACGAGAGACAGCTGGTCGGCTGCATTCTGCGCATTGACGCCGCTGCCCGCGATGAGCGGGAGCTTCGTGACTTCGCGCACGCGGCGGATGGTCTCGAGCGGAGAGGCGGAGCCGGTGTGCGCGCCCGTGATGATGAGGGCATCCGCGCCGCATTCCGTCGCCATCAGGGCGCTCTCCTCAATGGAGATGGCGCTGCTGAGCATGAACGTGTGCTTCGTCTGGATATCGCACAGGAGAGCGATGTTCTCCGCGCCGAGCAGCTTGCGGTAGCGCTGCAGCTCTCTGGCGCAGGGCTTGACGATGCCGTCGGACGTCACGACCGTGTCGACGAACACCGGCACACGGATGAACGTCGCGCCGACAGCCACAGCGATGGCCAGACTCGCCATCGGATCACAGAACGCCGCATCAATGCCGACCGGGATGGTCGCCTCGCGCGCCACGACCGTGGCCACGGCGGTCAGGGCAGCCATCTGCTCCGGCTCGAGCTTCGTTCCGGCGGGATGGTCGCAGAAATTCTCGACAATCACGGCGTCAACGCCTGCATTCTGCATGGCATGCAGATCGGCAAGGGCGCGGTCGATGACCTTCGTCATATCCCCGCAGTAATCCATCGTGCCGGGCAGTGCCAGCGTGTGGATCATGCCGATGATGCTTTTCTTTTCCAATAAATCCAGTTTAGCCATTGGAAAAACCTCGTTTCTTAACTCTTATCGGATGTAACGGTCGCCGATCAGGGAATCCAGGATCCGGCAGGCCGTCGCACAATAGCGTGCGCAGTTATCATAGGCATCATCCGGAGCGACGGCATCGGGATCAGCCTTGTCGTAACCGCCGAGCAGCTGGCGGCAGAGCAACGAGCCGTTCTCCTCCAGAAAACGCTTTTGGAATTCGTGGACCTTCTCGATCAGCAGCTTATCCGCTTCCTCCGCATTCGGCCGATCAAAGCCGAACACGATGCTGAGCGCCATGGCAGCGCCGGTCACTGCGCCGCACGAGTCGCCGTGGAAGCAGCCGCCGCCGAGGCCTGCGCTCAGGCGGAGCGCCTCATCGCGGTCCATGCCGAGGCGGAATGCCGCATACGGGAACACACACTGCGAGCAGTGGAAGCCGTCCTCCATCAGCGCGTCTGCACGCGCCTCTGTCATCGTTTTTTCCATAGCTCCTCCCGCTCAGTCAAAGTTGTATGCGGTCACGATGGGCTTGCGGCCCTCGGACTTATCATGGAAATACTCATAGAGGCTGATACCGAGGAACGAGCCGCTGATGTTCGTCAGGTTGTGGTAGCCATGGCCGCGCAGGCAGCAGAGCGCGTAATAGCTCCGCTGGCTCGAGCGGCAGTGCAGGTACACGGGAACATCCTTCGGGATTTCCTCCATCCGCGCGCGCAGCTGCGTCAGCGGGATGTTATGGGAGCCGACGAGATGGCCCTCGGCGTACTCGCCCTCCTCGCGGACATCGACAATATACGCGCCGGACTCCACAAGGGAGCGCACCTCGGACACATGGACCTGACGGAGCTGGCCCTCGAGCACATTGATGGCAACGAGCGCCGCCTGATTGACGGGGTCCTTCGCCGTGCTGTAGACCGGAGAATAGCACAGCGTCATGTCCTTGAGGTCATAGACGGTCGCATGCATGCGGATCATCGCCGCGATGACATTCATGCGGCCGACGACGTCGCCCTCCCCGATCGCCTGCGCGCCGAGGATCAGGCCCGTCGGGCGCTCAAAGATGAGCTTCAGGGACATATAGTGCCAATCCGGCATGATACCGACCTTATCGCCCGGGAAGATCAGCACGCTGTCCGCGTGGAGGCCGGAGCGGGCGGCAAGTGCCTCGCTGATGCCGACAGCCGCGGCGTTCTGCCCGAACACCCGCAGGCACAGCGCGCCCGCAAAGCCGTGGTTCGGACTCGTGATGCCGCAGATGTGGTCCGCAGCGGCGCGCGCCTCGAACTGCGCAGGGCCGGCCAGCGCAAGCTTGCGCCAGACATGGGTCTGCGGGTCATAGACCTCGATCGCATCGCCGACCGCGTAGATATCCGGGTCGTTCGTCTGATAATTTTCGTTCACATGGATCGCACCGGTCTTACCGATCTCGAGCCCGGCCGCAGCCGCGAGCTTCGTCTCGGGGAAGACGCCGATGGCCAGAACGACCGCGTCGGCAGAATAGGTCTCCTGCGCGCCGTTCCGCTCGACCGTCACGCCCTGCTCCGTGATCGCCTGCACGTTCGTGTGCAGCAGGAGCTTAACGCCGTGGTCATCCAGCTCCTTGTGCAGGATCTGGACCATATCCTCGTCAAACGGCTGCAGGATCTGACCGGACAGCTCCGCCAGCGTGACGTCCTTCCCGGCCAGCTGCAGATTTTCCGCAGCCTCGATACCGATAAAGCCGCCGCCGACCACGAAGACATGCTTCGTCTCGGGCTTATCCAGAAATGTCTTGAGCGCGACGATGTCGCGGACATTGCGGATGGTGAACACATTCTCACGGTCCGCGCCCTTCAGGGCAGGCGGAACGATGGGGTTTGCGCCCGGCGACAGGACGAGCTTGTCATAGGGCTGCTCATACGTCTCGCCGGTCTCCGTGCTGCGCACGGTGACGGTCTTCTTCTCGCGGTCGATGGACACGACCTCGGAATGCACACGCACATCGATGTCATGCTTCTTCCGGAAGGCCGCCGGGGTCATCATGATGAGGTCCTCGCTGTCCTCCACCGTGCCGCTCAGATAATACGGAAGGCCGCAGTTGGAAAACGACACGTCGCTGCCCTTTTCAAACACCACGACGTCCGCATTTTCGTTCAGGCGCTTGACGCGCGCCGCAGCCGATGCGCCGCCGGCCACACCGCCGACGACAACGACCCGGAGCTTTTCATTCTGTGCTGCCATTGGATCTCCCTCCGATCAGCCCAGCGTCATGCCGCCGTCAACAAGGAAGTTCGAGCCGTTGGCATAGGAAGCTTCCTCGGAGCAGATAAAGGCCGCGACGTTCGCGATCTCCTCCGGCGTGCCCGGACGGCCCATCGGCCCAAGCGTAACATTCTCGTCGGCGTTGTCGAAGCCGACGTTCTTATAGCTGTCCAGAATGGTCGCCATCATGTTCGTCTTGACCCAGCCCGGCGAGATCGCATTGATGCGCACACCGTTGCCGCCGTTCTCGCTGGCGGCGTTCTTCGTCAGATGGATGATGGCCGCCTTGCTCGCGCCGTAGGCGCTTTCAAACGGATAGCCGACGACCCCGGACACGGAACCGAAGTTCAGGATCGCGCCGTGCTTCTGCGCCTGCATGACGGGCAGAACGGTATGCATCATCAGGAAGGTACCGAACAGATTGACGCTGAGCACCTTCTTTGCATCGGAGAAGGAGTAATCCTCCACGCGGGCGCTCGGGCCGGGGATCCCGGCGGCGTTGACCAGAACGTCGATCCGGCCGAAGTGCTTTACGATCGCGTCGACCGTCGCCTTGACGGATTCTTCATTGGAAACATCGACCGCCGCGCAGAAGGCGCTGTCACTGCCGAGGCCGAGCTTGTCGGCCAGAGCCTGTACGCGGTCTACCGTAATATCCAGCAGCGCGACCTTCGCGCCGAGGTCTGTAAATTTCTTTGCCATCGCAGAGCCGATGCCGCCGCTTGCGCCGGTCAGCACGACCACCTGATCCTGATAGTTCATTGTGGCACTTCCCTTTCACACTGAAGTCTTGGGACTTTCAGAGGCGGCCTGTGCCGCCCGATTCTGACTTTCCCCTACGCCCTATTTTATATGCAATTTCCGTGCCACTACAGGTAGTAATTCGCGGGCTTTTTTCGGTCCGGTTCAATTTTTCTGTCGGAATGTTCAAAAATCAGCTGATTTTTCAGCATTTTTCCGTCAAAAAACCGGAAAAACATTTTTCTTACGGATGCAGAAGTTTTTCTGCGGCCTGACGGCACTCGTCCATCGTCAGCCCGCTCAGGAGCTTGCGGACGGCCGGAACGCGGCGCGGGCTCATGGAAAGCTCATTCACGCCCATACCGACAAAGGCCGGGGCCAGCTTCGGGTCGCCAGCCGCCTCGCCGCACATACCGCAGGGAATGTGCCGCTCTGCAGCGGCCTGCGCCGTCATGGCGATGAGCCGCAGCACGGCCGGATGCTCCGGCGCATAGAGGTGTGCCACAGCGGCGTTGCCGCGCTCGACCGCAAGCGTATACTGCGTCAGGTCGTTCGTGCCGATGGAGAAGAAGTCAACTTCCTTTGCGAACTCCTCTGCCAGAACGGCGGCTGCCGGGATCTCCACCATCATGCCGACCTTCACAGGGCCGGTCGGAACACCCTCCGCCTGCAGCGTCTGCTCCTGCTCACGCAGCAGGGCCTTTGCCTCGCGGAGCTGATCCATGGAGCCAATCATCGGGAACATGACGCGCACGTCGCCATAGGCAGCCGCGCGGAGAATGGCGCGCAGCTGCGGCCGGAAGATCTCCGGATGGCTGAGCGTCATGCGGATGGCGCGGAAGCCGAGGAAGGGATTGTCCTCCTGCGGCAGCTCGAGCGTCGGCAGCTTCTTGTCGCCGCCGACATCCAGCGTGCGGATGATGAGCGGCTTGCCCGCCATTGTCTGCGCCGCCGTGCGATAGGCCTCAAACTGCTCGTCCTCCGTAGGAAGAGCGTCGCGGTCCATAAACAGGAACTCGCTGCGGAACAGGCCGACGCCGTCCGCACCGTATTTCATGGCCTGCTGCGCCTCCTGCGGCGTGCCGATGTTCGCGCAGATCTCAAGCGCCGCGCCGTCCTTCGTCTGCGAGGGGCAGGTGCGGAAGGCCTCGAGCGCCTGTGCTTCGCAGTCGGCCTGCGCCTTGCGGCTCTGATAGCACGCCGTCTCCTCATCCGTCGGGTCGACGGTCAGGGTACCGTCCGCGCCGTCGAGGATGGCCGTATGTCCGTTCAGTGCCTCTGTCTGCCAGCCGTCGATCCCGGCAGCGGCCGGGATGCCGAGCGTGCGCGCAATGATGGCGCTGTGCGCCGTCGCGCCGCCGAGCCTCGTGGCGATGCCCTTGACGTGGGCCGTATCCATGCGCACGGTGTCGGACGGCGTCAGCTCCTCCGCCAGCACGATCACATCGCCCGGCAGCACGGACAGGTCCTGCCGCCCGCAGCCGAGGCAGATGCGCAGCAGCTGCTGCTTGAGGTCCTCGGCGTCCGCGGCGCGCTCTGCCATCAGCTCGTCGCCGAGGGAGCGGAACATCTGCGCCAGCTCGTCGAACTGGTCCGTGATCGCTGCGGCGGCATTCTGCTTCTGCTCGCGGATGCGCTGGATGATCGGCTCCCGGACGGAGTATTCGTCGCCGAGGATCGTCAGGTGGGCGTCGAAGATCTCCGCCTCCTGCTCGCCCATCTTCTCCTTTGCGGTCTCATAGAGACCGCGCAGCTCCTCCTCCGCAGCCGCCAGCGTTGCTTCGAGCTTTGCGACCTCCGCCTCGGCGTCAGCCGCAGGCTGGCGCGAAATCTCCGGGAGCTTCGGCGTAAACAGATGGATCTGCGCCATGGCGAGTCCCTCCGACACGCCCTTGCCTTGCCATTTCATGATGTTCCTGCCACCTCACTGTTTCATTCGTACAAAATCGGTCTTATTCGCCCAGGCCGGAGTTCACGGCGCTCACCATATCCTGCAGCGCCTGTGCCTCATCGTTGCCATCGGCGACCAGCTCGATCTCCGTACCGCACTTCCCGCTGGGGGTGAGCACGTAAACTTTGGACTTGCCCATGTAGGTCTTGCCGTCCTTCTTGATGAGGATGTTGCAGCCCGCGTGACGGACCGCTTCCTTCACAAAGGCGTTTGCCGGGCGCGCATGCAGGCCCGACGCATTCATGACTGTAACTTTCTGACTGACCATGTTTCATATCTCCTGTTTCAATTTTCGTATTTTGACGTGCCGCAGCTCATTCGAGCGTCTGCGGCAGCGACAGCATAAAATAGAATGCCTCGGCCCGCGGGATCTCCTGACCGAACGACGCAAACGACGCCGCGATCAGGGCCTGCAGGCGCTCAAACCATGCCGCGTTCTGGCGGATGAGTTCCTCGTGCTCCGGCTCCATCGCGAGCGGATTGCCGTTGACGATGCGCTCCAGCATGGACGCCGCGTGCATGAACAGCCGCACGCGCACATCCTGCGGCAGGGCCCGCCGGTAATAGCCGGTTTCAAGCTGGTGCGTCATGGTCTCGATGCAGTCGATGGCCAGCTGCTGCTCAACATGGGGCGCGATATAGCGCAGGCTCTGCGCCAGCAGGCTGATCGTCTCGCCGCCGGAGGTCTCCTCCTGCCCGGAGAGCATCTGCTTGGTGTCCATGCCCCAATCGTCCACGATGGAGGCGATGGCCATGATGCCCTCCCGGCTGAACACGCGGTCCGCCGTGATGAACGGCACGCCGGGGATGTTCGGCTCCACCGTGCCGACCACGAGCCGCAGGGAGCTTCCGTACTGCTCGGCCAGCTTTTCCACGCTGTCGAGCGCGCTGACCGCGACGACGTGCAGGCGCGGGATATAGGCAAGCCGCTTCTGCAGGATCTCCTGAATGGTGCGGGCGCTGCCGATGCCGGTGATGCAGGTCGACAGAATGACCTTTTCCGGCGTCTGCTCTGCATATTTTTCGCGCAGGGCCGAAACATCCAGCCCGGAGGTCTGGAACAGATGGCTCATCTGCCGGAAATAGGCCTCTATGATCTGGTCGCGCAGCGCATTGAGGTCCTGCTGCGACGGATGCA
>ENA-UONS01002658-UONS01002658.1-human-gut-metagenome-genome-assembly--contig:-CS19-NODE-2658-length-13578-cov-22.072765_pt1 | contig 13578 bp, 10 predicted proteins | sample MGYA00242458_ERZ724005 | MGnify/ENA metagenome assembly ERZ724005
CGCAGCCGCCGGAGCGGTGCTTAAGCCGTAAGGCGGGAATTGTGCGGTGTTGCCTTAGGTTGGCGGGGGCACTGCATGGTTTGGCGAGAGGGGCTAAAAATTCAAAGAAAAGCGTGGGGACGCGGCACAGCCGCAGCGCAGCCCCATTTTGGCGCACAGCGTTTCCCCCGGTCCGCACAAAACAAAAGCTGCCCGAAAAGACGTTGATCCTTCCGGGCAGTATGCATCATAAATCAGCCATTCAGGGAATCAATAGCGGCCTTGGTATGGTCAATGTAAATCTGCTGCACATCAGCAATTTCGCCCAGACCGGCAATCTGGGTATCCACGCTGTCAAAGCAGCCGGCGGCCTTGAACTGGCTCAGCCAGGAATCTGCGTCATCGCCAGCCATATCGTTGTTGGCATGGTCACCGGCAACCACCATCAGGGGGCGCAGGACAACCTTGGTGTAACCGGCTTCCTTGATCTTTTCGATCACAGCCTCGCAGGCGGTGTCTTCCGGCTCGCCCTCAACAGTGCCAATGAACACATTGTCATAGCCCAGGGTCTGCATGGTCATCTGCATCTGGCTGTAGCTGATCTTTGCGGTGTGGGAAGTGCCGTGGCCCATGAACACAAAAGCAGTGCCATCGGCGGCAGCAGCGGCGGTGTCATCATAACCAGCGGCGGCAACAGCCTCGGTGGTGATGGCAGTGGCAACAGCTTCCTTATCAGCGTTGATTTCGGTAGCGTCAGCGCCAACTTCGCCCAGCAGGGGCTCAGCAATGGCAACGCTTTCGAACTTATCCGCGTACTCGTTCACAGCTTCGCACATTTCGTCGTACTCAGCGCCGTGCATCAGGTGGGTAGGCTGAACAACCAGGTTCTTAACGCCGTTGGCAACAGCGCGGTCCAGAGCCTGCTTCATGTTATCGATTTTCTCGCCATCGCGGGCCTGCACATGGTTGATGATGATCTGTGCGGTGAAAGCGCGGCGGACGGACCAATCCGGGTAAGCGGCCTGCAGGGCATCCTCGATGCCCTTGATATCTGCCACGCGGCTGCTGTTGAAGGAGGTGCCAAAGCTGACGACCAGCAGTTCGTTTTCGCCGATCTCATCCCCATTGCGGGAATCGTCCAGGTTGGCATCGCCGGTATTGCGGCCAAAGTAGTCGGGGTCAGCGTTCTCGCCTTCCACCAGCTCTTTCTGGGTATCGGTCAGGGTGTCCCATGCCTGCTTGGCAGCTTCGCACTGGGCGTCGGTGTCATCGGTGCGCTCCTGCACATAGATGGCATCGATCAGGTCTGCACATTTCTTTGCGGCCACTTCGTCTGCATCTCCCTCGTCTGCGCTTTCAGCGGGTGCTTCGGTGCTTACAGCCTCGCTTTCGGCGGGGGCACTGCTGGCAGCCATGCTGTCAGATGGCGCACCACAGCCAGCCAGCAGGGCGGCGGCCAGAGCCAGTGCGGTCAGCACGGCAGCGGGCTTTTTCAGGTTGTTGTGTTTCATGTGTTTTGCTTCCTTTCTCCTATGGCAAATCCATTTGCTGAAAAACAGGTACAGGAAACAAAACCCAGGCGCAGCAGCTTTGCAGACAAAACTGCCACAAAAAAACGAGGGTCTTTCTGTGTGCAGAACGGCAACGCAAAAAGACCCCCGGATTTTCCATGAGCTTTTCAGGTACAACCAATTCCTCGTGATCTGGAGCAATGCTCCCGTACCAACAGCGGGCAGGTTTCCTGGCTGAAAGCTCAACGCCTGCCGCCGCCTTCCCAAGCAATGCTCAGTGACCGGTGCAAATGCACCCTGGCGGCAGGCTCCCTTATCACAGTGACGAGATCGTGCGGGATTTGCACCCGCTTCCCTTTTACCCTTTCCAGAGCGCCGGAAGGCTCAGCCGCCCGGCAAACAATGAAAGGCACCTGCTGTTTTATATTCAGTTTCCGGTTTATTGTATCACATTGCATCCAAAAGCGCAAGGTGCTGTTTGTATGTTCTGCCGAATTTTTTCGGCCTTCCTAGGCGTCCTTACAGCCGCCGGTGCAAAATCTCACACAAGCGTTTCATATCCAGCGGCTTGGCGGCATGCTCGTTCATACCGGCGGTTTTGGCCGGCTGCACATCCTTGGCAAAGGCGTTGGCCGTCATGGCAACAATGGGCACCTGCGCGGCATTGGCTTTGGGCAAAGAACGGATGACCGCGGGGCGCGTTTTTGTATTTTGTCGGTTTACAACTTTAAATCGCTTGCAGTTGGCGTGGCAGTGTGGTAAGCTAATATGGATTTAATATGGTAGCGGTTATCTATGCTGCCGTGCGGGCCGCTGTCTTTTCCCGCGCGGCAGCACAAATAAAAATGGGAGAAAACAATATAAGTTTATGCAGAATCGTGAACGGCTCGGAAGCCGGCTTGGCTTCATCATGCTGTCAGCCGGCTGCGCCATTGGCTGCGGCAATGTGTGGAAATTCCCCTGGATGTGCGGCCAGAACGGCGGCGGCAGTTTTATGCTGCTGTACATTATTTGTCTGGTCGTGCTGGGTCTGCCCGCCATGACGATGGAATTTTCCGTTGGGCGTGCAGCGCAGGCCAGCCCTATCCGCATGTACCAGAAGTTGGAAAAGCCCGGCTGCAAGTGGGGCATTTTCGGCATTGCCAGCCTGATTGGCAACATTGCCCTGATGGCATTTTACACCGTGGTGACCGGGTGGATCATCTATTATTTCATCAAGTTCCTTACCGGCCAAAACGCAGATTTCGGATTTACCCAGATGATTACGAACCCCACGGTGAATGTGGTGTTTTTGCTGGTGACCGTTGTGGTAGCATTTGCCATTTTAAGCTTTAACCTGCAGGGCGGGCTGGAGCGCATTACCAAATATATGATGCTGGCCCTGTTGGTGCTGATGCTGGTGCTGGCGGTGCACAGCCTGCCCCTGCCGGGCGCGGCAGAAGGCTTGAAATTTTACCTGGTGCCGGATTTTGGAAAGATTGATGGCAGCGTTGTGGTGGGCGCCATGAACCAGGCGTTCTTTACCCTTTCCGTTGGCATGGGCGGCATGGCGATTTTTGGCAGCTACATTGAAAAAGAACACTCCCTGATGGGGGAATCCGTCCACATTATTGTGCTGGATACTTTGGTTGCGGTGCTGGCCGGCATCATCATGTTCCCCGCCTGCTTTACCTATGGGCTAGAAGTGAACGCCGGGCCCAGCCTGCTGTTTGATACCATGGCTACCGTATTCAACAACATGACCGGGGGCCGCTGGTGGGGCACGCTATTCTTTTTGTTCATGGTGTTTGCCGCACTTTCCACCGTGTTGGGCGTGTGCGAAAACATCCTTGCCATGGTGCGGGAGCTGACCGGGTTAAGCCGCCCCAAGGGCGCTTTGCTGTGTGGCGTGGGCATCTTTCTGTTGGCGCTGACCACCGCGCTGGGCTACAGTGTACTGCATTTCCAGCCGTTTGCCGCGGGCACGGCCTGGCTGGATCTGTGGGATTTCATTGTTTCCAATAACATTTTGCCGCTGGGTTCACTGGTATTGGCGCTGTTCTGCTGCAACTCTTTCGGTTGGGGGTGGGACGCTTTTGTTCAGGAGGCCAACACCGGCAAAGGCTTAAAAGTGCAGCCCTGGATGAAGCCGATCTTCCGCTTTGTGGTGCCCGCCGCCATTGCGTTCATTTATATTTACGGCATGGCAACTTTTGCATGGAATTGATCCCCCCGTTTTTTATAAAACCTTATCTTTCCCTGCAGGCAGTGTGGCGGCGTTCCGTCATTCTGCCTGCTTCTTTTTGCCCAATTTGGCGTGAATACCAAAATCTCCGTTTAACATTGCGCTTTCGCCACCCGGATGTTAAACTGTTAACAAGAGTATACCGCGATAAACACATGTAAGGAGCACCCCCATGGACAACGTGAAAATTCTGGAAGTAAAACAGAGCATTTTTGCTTCCAATGATGAACAGGCCGCCCAGCTGCGGCAGAGCCTGAAAGAGAAAAAGATCTTTCTGCTGAATTTGATGAGCGCACCGGGCAGCGGTAAAACCACCACCCTGCGCAGCACCATTGCCGCGCTGAAAGATGAGCTGCGCATCGGTGTGATGGAAGCGGACATTGATTCCGATGTGGACGCCAAAGCCATTGCCGCTGCCGGGGCAAAAGCCATCCAGCTGCACACCGGCGGCATGTGCCACCTGGATGCCGAGATGACTCGCCAGGGGCTGGAGGGCCTTGGCCCCCAGGATGTGGACCTTGTGGTGCTGGAAAACGTGGGCAACTTGGTCTGCCCGGCAGAGTTTGACACCGGTGCGGTGAAAAACGCGATGATCCTATCCGTGCCCGAAGGGGACGATAAGCCATTGAAGTACCCCCTGATGTTTCAGGTGTGCGACGTGGTTCTTATCAACAAAATTGACGTTTTGCCGTATTTTGATTTCGATATGGACAAATGCCGGGAATATATCGCCATGCGCAACCCCAACGCAAAGGTCATCCCCATCTGCGCCAAAACCGGCGAGGGCATTGCCGAATGGACCGATTGGCTGCGGGAGCAGGTGAAAGCGTGGCAGGCATAAGGGCACAGCAAACCCGGACCGCCTGCAAAGCAATGCAAACGAAGCAGAACATGCACAGAGCAATAAAAGGAGCAAGCCATGAGCGAACCGACCGCTTTCCCACTGGACGAAAGCAAGCTGCCGTTCAAGATCCCCAAGGACACAAAGCCGCGGGAAAAAATTATGAAGCTGGGGCAGATGATCACCGACCGTGTGCCCGCCAAGCTGCGCCGCCTGACGGTGGAGGATCCCGAATATTGGGGTCTGGCCAGCATTGTGACTGACGAAATGGCCGATGTTGCCCTGAAAATGAAGGTGCGCCAGCCAATGACCCTGCCGGAACTGGAAAAAGCCACCGGCAAACCCGCCAAAGAGCTGGAGCCCCTGCTGTATCAGATGAGCTGCGTTGGCCTGTTGGAATACAACTGGGAGAACCCCCGCCGCGAAAAGCAGTACATTCTGCCCATGTTTGTGCCCGGCAGCGCCGAGTTCTTTAACATGAACAAACAGCAGATTGCCGACCACCCCGAAGTGACCGCCTTTTTTGAGCGGATGACCTTTTTGCCGCTGGAACACATTACCGCCATGGTGCCCCCAGGCGGCGCAGGCATTGGCATGCACGTGATCCCGGTCGAAAAAGCCATCGAGACCGAAAACCACTCGCTGGATATCGAACACATCTCCCACTGGCTGAAAAAATACCAGGGCAAGTATGCCGCCGGCCCCTGTTCCTGCCGTATGTCCCGCGCCGCCATGGGCGAAGGCTGCGGCGATGACCCGGATGACTGGTGCATCGGCGTGGGCGATATGGCGGACTATCTGGTGGAAACCCACAAGGGCCATTATGTGACCTATGACGAAGTGATGCGGATCTTGCAGAAAGCCGAGGACAACGGCTTTGTGCACCAGATCACCAACATTGACGGCGAGAACAAGATTTTTGCCATCTGCAACTGCAATGTCAACGTCTGCAACGCCCTGCGCACCAGCCAGCTGTTCAACACCCCCAACATGAGCCGCTCGGCTTACGTTGCCAAAGTGGAACCGCAAAACTGCGTTGCCTGTGGCCGCTGCGTGGAGTTCTGCCCCGCCGGTGCCGTTAAACTGGGCCAGAAGCTGTGCACCAAAAACGGCCCGGTGCAGTACCCCAGGCAGGAACTGCCCGACACTGTAAAGTGGGGCCCCGAAAAATGGGCGGTGGACTACCGCGATAAAAACCGCATCAACTGCTATGATACCGGCACCGCCCCCTGCAAAACCGCCTGCCCCGCCCACATTGCGGTGCAGGGCTACCTGAAAATGGCCGCGCAGGGCCGCTACCGCGATGCACTGGCGCTGATCAAAAAGGAGAACCCCTTCCCCGCCGTGTGCGGGCGCATCTGCAACCGCCGGTGCGAGGATGCCTGCACCCGCGGCACTGTGGACCAGGCAGTGGCCATTGATGCCGTGAAAAAGTTTGTGGCCCAGCAGGACCTGAACGCCGCCCACCGCTATGTTCCGCCGGTGGTGCAGCCCTCTTTGCAGGGGCCGTGGCCGCAAAAAATTGCAATCATCGGCGGCGGCCCGGCCGGGCTTTCCTGCGCGTACTTCCTTGCGCTGCAGGGCTACCGCCCGACTGTATTTGAGAAAAACGAACACCCTGGCGGCATGCTGCGGTACGGCATCCCCAGCTTTAAGCTGGAAAAAGATGTGATTGATGCGGAAATTGACATCCTGCGGGAGCTGGGTGTTACCATCCGCTGCGGTGTGGAAGTTGGCAAGGACGTTACCCTTGCCCAGCTGCGCGCCCAGGGGTACAAGGCGTTCTATCTCGCCATCGGCTGCCAGGGCGGCCGCACAGCAGGGGTTCCCGGCGAGGACGCTGCGGGCATCCAGACCGCCGTTGCGCTGCTGCGCACTGTGGGCGGGGACGAAAGCCACAAAATGACCGGCAAAACCGTGGTGATCGGCGGCGGCAATGTTGCCATTGATGCCGCCCGCGTTGCCCTGCGCTGCGGGTCCAGCGATGTAACGATGGTCTGCCTGGAACCGCGGGAAAAGATGCCCGCTTCCGCTGAAGAGATCGCCGAGGCGGAGGAAGAGGGCACTGCCATCCGCTGCGGGTACGGCCCCAAGGAATTTTTGACAAAGGACGGCCATGTGTGCGGCGTGGTGCTGAAAAGATGCACCGGCCTGTACGATGCCGAGGGCCGCTTTGCCCCCACCTATGATGAAAGCGTGACGATTACCCTGCCGTGTGACAATGTTGTGCTGAGCATTGGCCAGTGCATCCAGTGGGGCAACCTGCTGGATGGCGAAGCCGTGCAGCTTGGCCGCGGCCAGGGCGCTGTGGCCGATGCCATGACTTACCAGACTGCCCAGTCGGATATCTTTGTGGGCGGCGATGTGTACACCGGCCCGCGCTTTGCTATTGATGCGATTGCCGCAGGCAAGCAGGGCGCCATCTCCATCCACCGTTTTGTGCAGCCCAACACCAGCCTGACCATTGGCCGCAACCGCCGCGATTTTTATGAGCTGGATAAAACCAATCTGGCCCTTGGCGATTATGACCGCGCACCCCGCCAGGCAGCCGGAATGGATGATGCCATCGACGCGCACCGTTCTTTCCGGGATGCCCACCTGACCCTGACCGAAGCGCAGGTAAAAGCCGAAACAGCCCGCTGCCTGGGCTGCGGTGCCAGCGTGGTGGACCCCAACAAGTGCATTGGCTGCGGCGTTTGCACCACCAAGTGTGAATTCGATGCCATCCACCTGCACCGCGACCTGCCCGAATGCAGCACCATGGTGCGGTCGGAAGATAAGTTCAAGGCCATTCTGCCTTACATGGCAAAGCGCGAAGTGAAGATCCGCTTTGGGAAAAAGGATAAGTAAATGCACGAACTTGGCATTGTGTTCCACATCATCCGCACGGTGGAGGATGTGGCCAAAGAAAACCACGTTGCCCGCATCCAGCGGGTAACACTGCAATTAGGCGAGGTTTCCGGCGTGGTGGAAAGCTACCTGCAGGACTGCTGGAAATGGGCCGCCGCCAAATCAGAGATTTTGCCCGGTGCCGCGCTGACCGTGGAGCAGATCCCCGCCATTACCCTGTGCGAAGACTGCGGCCAGCAGTACCCCACCGTGCCCCATGGCCGCACCTGCCCCCACTGCCAAAGCCCCCATACCCACCTGCTGCAGGGCAACGAGATGATGATCAAAGAAGTGGAAGCCGTGGAGCCGGAGATATCCGAAGCTTCCGGCTGAGAAAAATTCCCCGCACAGGCTGCGTTATGCGGCCTTGTGCGGGGATTTTTTTGTATCTGCGGGCGGTTTATGCTATACTTGAAACTGGTATTGTGAAAACGGAAAGGACGAACCATTCCCCATGCGGCAGATCGACTTTGAACACGGCGGCATTGCACAAAACATCTTGAAAGCAGCGCTGCCCATGTTGGTGGCGCAGGTGCTGACCCTGCTGTATAACATTGTGGACCGCATTTATATTGCGCGCATCCCGGATATCGGCACGGCGGCGCTGGGCGCGTTGGGGCTTTGCTTCCCCATTATTGTCATTATTACGGCGTTCAGCAATTTGTTCGGCAGCGGCGGCGCACCGTTGTTCGCCATCGCCCGCGGCAGCGGGGATAAGGCCCGTGCCGGGCTGATTTTGAACCTGGCCTGCACGCTGTTGTTGTGCTGCGCCGGTGTATTGATGGTCATTGGCCTGCTGTTTGCCCGGCCCATTCTGGTTTTATTCGGTGCTTCGCCGGAAGCATTGCAGTATGCGCTGCCGTACCTGATGCTGTACTTGCTGGGCACCTACCCTTCCATGCTCACAACAGGGTTGAACCCGTTCATCAATGCGCAGGGCTATGCCACAGCCGGTATGCTCAGCGTGGTGATCGGCGCAGCGGCCAACCTGGTGCTGGACCCGGTGTTTATCTTTGTGTTGGGCATGGGCATCTGCGGCGCGGCGGCTGCCCTTGCGTCAGCTGCCCGCCAACAGGCGCTGCATCGGCGATATCGTCAGCCTTGGCACAGCGGGCTTCATCATGCAGCTGACCAACAGCGTGGTGACGATCTGCTGCAACAATGTGCTGTCCGTGACCGGCGGCGATATGTACATCTCGGTCATGACGATCATTTCCAGCGTGCGCCAGATGGTGGAAACGCCGATTTATGCCATTACCGAGGGCTCTTCCCCCATTATCAGCTACAATTACGGCGCACGCCGCCCCCGCAAGGTGCTGCGCGCCGCCGTCTCCATGGCCCTGATGGCTTTGGTATACACCCTTACGATCTGGGCAGTCATTCTGTTGGCACCGCACTTCCTCATCTCCATTTTCAGCAGCGATCCCACCCTGCAGGCGGATACCATCCCCGCCATGAAGCTGTATTTTTCCACCTTTGGTTTTATGCTGCTGCAATATGTGGGCCAGACAGTGTTCAAATCGCTGAACAAGCGCCGCCACGCGGTGTTTTTCTCGCTGCTGCGCAAGGTCATCATTGTGGTGCCGCTCACCTACCTGCTGCCTTATGCTTTTGGCATGGGCACCGACGGCGTGTTTGCTGCGGAGCCGGTTTCCAACGTGATCGGCGGCAGTTTGTGCTTTATTGTAATGCTGATTACCGTTTTGCCGGAGCTGAAACGGATGGATCGGGAGGATGCGAAGACAGCAAAATAGCAGAGTTGGCCGTGCAAAGTCTTTTACAAAAGGTGCTTTGTGCAGGGGCCGGTTGGCGGGTCATTTCTTTGCAGTGTTTTTGTCGATATATCGTTTGTAACGCATGTTTGCTTTACGCTTTAGAAGTACGTACAAGCGCATATTCTTATTTTGTTTCAAACAGTTTTCCCACTTTCAAGAAATAAAGAAAAAACTCTCCCTCGGCGGCCAGATATACGGGATCAAACCGGCATGGCCAGAGGGAGAGTTTTATTTTTATCTGGTAGTGTTATCGGGGCAGCAAGCATCGTCCCCTACAAACACTTTTCACGCTTGCGGCATGATAGAATGATATTGCCTTGCTCTTTTAGCCGCTTATTCCGCCACGGTTCTATCCAGCATAGCCGTTATCCCCTCCGCCAGCTGTTCGGCGGCCTGGGTTGTTGTCAGCTCTCCGTTGCTGCAGGCAGTCAATACGGCGGCGTACAAGCCGTCCGGCACAGCGGCCAGAGCCGGGCTTTCAAATGTGGGGTCAAGTGGGAAATCCACAAAAGCCATCATGCGGTTGTTGGCTTCCACCACCAGCGGGTTCACCAGGCCTGCCGCTGTGGCAGCCGCACGGCCAGTGACGGAATCCGGCAAACCGCAGGCAGTGCCCATGATGGAAGCACCCATATCCTCGTTCAGCAAAAAGTTGACCAGAATCGCCGCTTCTTTCGGGTGCTGGCAGCTGCTGTTGATGGCAAGGGCCAGATATACTTTAGAAAATCCGCCGTTGGCCTGCCCGCCAAAGGCGATCTCATCCCCTACCAAAAAGCCGCTGGCATTTTTTAACGCACTGCGGTAGGTTTCGGCGTCGGCATCCCAGGCAAAGGTACCGGCGTACTGGCCGTTCTGCCACATGGGGGTCTGGTCCAGCGTCCCGTTTGTCTGCTGGGCGGCAAGGGTGGGCATGACATGGTTTTCTTCCAGCGCCTGCAAAAATTCCAGCCCGGTTTTGATCTCGTCTGCCGAATATTGCAGCTGGCGATCCACCACCCACGCTTTGCCAGTGGTAGATTCCAGATAACTGACCATCAGGTTCATGCGGGCGGCTGCATCCATGGCCAGGGGGTAATATTCCTCCCCCAGCACCTCGCGGAAGGTGTTGCCTGCTGTCAGCAGCTCCTCATAGGTTTTGGGCGCATCGATCCCTGCCTGTTCAAAAGTGCAGGTGTTCCAATAAAAAATGCGGCCTGTCACCGACATTGGCACAGCCAGCAAAGCGCCATCCACTGTGCAGGCATCCAGCGCACTCTGGCTGAACTGCTCCAGATCGATCACATCGCTATATTCGTTCAGGTCAACAAACTGGTCAGCATTTTGGCCCGGCCAGGTCCAGTCCACCTGCATCACATCGGCGGTTTGATCCTCGTCAGCGGTGGTGCCGTAGATGGTTTCTACAGTAATATATTGCAGTTTTGCCTCAAATGCCTGGATGGCCTGCTGGTAGGTTTCGGTGCGGGCATCGTCCCCCCACCAGCTCATGGTCAGGGTAACGGGTTCCGGCTGAGTGGATGCCTGTCCGGGGGCAGACTGCTGCGCCGCGCCGCAGGCGGCCAGCTGCAATGCCAGTGCGCCAACCAGCGCAAGGGCTGCGGCATTTGCTGTTGTTTGGTTCATCGGGTTCCCTTTCTTGCAGTTGCCTGCAATGTGGATTTGCGGTTACCCCTATTATAGCGGATTCCAGTTTTTCTGTCACGGGTTGGGCGGATAATTTTGGGGGCAATTTTGCGGCATGGGAAAGGTTGGTATAAATTGTCAAGTTTGTAACGCCCCCGCCGTGGAGAAACCTTACCGCAGTACAAATATGCAATAACCCAATCCCCATATGTAAGAGATAACGTCCTTGGCCGCCCTACGGATAGCAAAAGGGCCGCAGGCGCTTTTGCTGCCTGCGGCCCTGCCCGTGGGCGGACGGAGCGCCCCGCGGGGATACTTTTGAATATTAACAGCGGCTTACGGCCGCCAAACAGGCATTTTGCCGCTGTATATCATCACTTTACCACAGTCACATTCTCGGTGTCCTGCCAGCAGAAATCCTGATCGAACCACGGGTCCATAGAGCTGTCTTTGCGGATAACGACGTCCTCGCAGCGGATGCTTTTGCCATGTACGCAGGTAAAGCCATTCACTTTTCCGGGAATCATGCCGGGCACCTCGCTGGGGCGCAGGTCCCAATGGTCAATGGGCCATGCGGTCTGCTTGCGGATGTCCACCCGGATGTGGCGGAACGAGATATCTTCCAGGCTGTTGCCCTCGCTTCCGTGCAGGAAAATGCCGTTTTCGCCGCTGCAGTTAATGTTTTCAAAATGTACATTGCGGATATGCCCCGCCCTGTTGCCCTGTTTGCGGTCCACCGCCGTCACACAGATGGCTTCGGCTTCGCCCCACCACTGGTCAGAGAACATGCGGGTGTTGATGTGCAGGTTGGCAAAGGTCACGTTTTCAATGTTGCCGCCATCACGCAGCATCAGAGAGATGCCGCGGTTGGTGCGGGAGATAACGCAGTTGGTGACGGTAATATTGCGGAAGTCCGAAACGCTCTCGGTGCCAAACTTGATAGCGGCACTGGTGGAGGTCAGCGTACAGTTGGAAACCACAATGTTCTCACACGGGCCAAGATGTGCATTTTTCTCAGTGGTCTTGAACACGATGCAGTCATCGGCGGATTCAATATGGCAATTGTTGATGCGCACATTGCGGCAGTGGTCGGGATCAATGCCGTCGCAGTTGACCATTTTCAGGTTATTCAAAATGCGGATGCCATCGATCAGCACATCCTGGCAGCCCACCATATGCACGGTCCAGAACGCGCTGCGGGTCAGGGTGACTTCACGGATGGTCAGGTGCTGCACACCTTTCATCAGCAGCATGGGAATGCGCGGGTAATAGGTTCCCTCAATAAAGTTATGATCGATCTCGCCGTAAAAGTTTTCTTCGGAGCCATCGATTACGCCGCTGCCGCTGATGCAGACATCCTCGGCATCCTTAGCCATAATGAAATAATTCTTCGGCTCACCGTCATATTCGCAGTTTTCGTAAGAGGGCACTTTGAGCGATGTATCGCGGTAATGGTCGCGGTAGGCAGCTTCCACTTCCAAGAAGTCCTCTTTGTTTTCGCTGGCTTTCAGGCGGGAGCCGTGCTCCAGGTGCAGCTCCACATGGCTGTGCAGCAAAATGGAACCGCATTTGTAAATATGGCCGCCCGGCACCAGCACTCGGCCGCCGCCGGCTGCCACGCAGGCATCAATGGCTTTCTGGATGGCAGGGCCATCGTTTGTGGTGCCATCACCCACAGCACCATATTGCAAAATATCATAAATCATGATTGGCCTCCTTGGGGAGTATTCAGGGTGTACCAACAGAGCCGAAAGCCCGAATAATCTTCACAAGCAATCGTCATTTTGTTTTTAGATACACCTTAGAAGTCGTTTTTTATCAGCAGGAGGCACCAAATAAAAGCGGTGCGCAATGCTGATAAAACAGCTTCTTAAATTTCGCAGAGCTTACCCGGCTCTGCAACGCGCACCTTGCCATCAGCCACAAACCAGATGGGCTGTGCCGACGGGTTATACAGCCGCTTGCCGTCTGCACTTTCGCGCGTGCTGCGCAGCGCGGTCAGGTAATCTGCAATCTGGCCATTGGTGGCATACCAGATATCCTGTGCGCCGTGCAGCTTTTCTGCCAGCTGCTCCATCAGGGGCCAGGTGTTTTCGCGCTCAAATTCAAAGCTGTGGCCCCAGATATAAAACAGCGGCATTTTTTCATATCCCGGAACATGCAAAAACTTTTCTGCGCGTTCCAGCAGCTTATCATTGTGGTGGCAGGTGGGTTTCCAGCGCAGCAGCTCCTGCGGCAGGGCAAAACTTCCGGTGCTTTCCACCGTGCGGCTGTACTGGATGCCCATGGCGCACAGCGCTTCCACCTGTTCGGGGTAGTATTCGCCAAAGGCATAGCTCATGCCCTGCACAATACCGCCGGTCAGTTCTTCCAGCGTCAGGCGGTCCTGCCACACTTCCCGCAGCCATTCAGTCTGGTTCATCTGGCGCGGGTGGCGGTGGGTCACGCCATGGCAGGCAATTTCGTGCTCGGCGTACAGGGTAGGCAGCTCGGCCTTTTGCACATAGCCGTCCTTATCCAGGTTGCCGGAGTTCAGGTGGAAGGTTCCCTTGAAGCCCGCCTGGTTAAAAATTTCGATCAGGCGGCGGTCATATACCTGGCCGTCATCATAACTGAACGTAATGGCTTTGGCCAGCCCACCGGGATACAGGTATTCCATCGTGTTCGCTTCCTTATTATATAATGTTTAGGCAATACCGCATAATTCTAAGTGCCGATACGGCGAGCGAGGTGCGGCAG
>ENA-UONS01002663-UONS01002663.1-human-gut-metagenome-genome-assembly--contig:-CS19-NODE-2663-length-13557-cov-9.154570_pt1 | contig 13557 bp, 14 predicted proteins | sample MGYA00242458_ERZ724005 | MGnify/ENA metagenome assembly ERZ724005
TTATAACCAAAAGTTATGAAAAAGAATCAAGTGTTACTTTGTATATAAGTGCCTATATTTATTGTTATATGCATATAATATGTTATGCAAATGTACAGTTTTGATAACGAATTATTGTTTATGCCCCATTAATGTTTATTAATACATCATGCATTTGGCGGAATTTTTATTCCGGATAACTGCTCAGAATGCCGCTACCAATCAAACTTTTTTGATAGCGGCATTTTACATGGAACCTAAATCCGAAAAAATTACCTGCAAATTATGGCACGTTGCCGGGAATATATCCAAAATGTAACGACAATCACTAAAGTCGTCAGAATTTCAGACAACGGTAAGGCGAGCCAAATTCCTTTTACTCCCATTATGGCAGGTAATACCATGAAGCACGGAACCAGAAAAACAAATCCACGTAAGACTGCAAATGTTATGGCCGGCTTTACCCGTTCCATGCTCTGATAATATCCAATAATGGAGAGATTCAAAATAAAGAAGATGAACCCCGTGCCATAATAAGGGAATCCTTCTATCGCTATGCGTGCGGCAGTATTGTCAATGCGCAGGAACAGTCCGACAAGCAATTCAGGAAACAGGATAAAGGCGGCAGTAGAAATGACTCCGCAAACTAATGCCGCAAACACGGAAACGCGTAAGGCGGAACGAACTCTTTCCGTGCTTCCTGTGCCGAAATTGTAACTGATAATAGGCTGGGCAGATTGGGCAATAGCGTTACCTATCATGAAGACGAACGGGAGATAATAACAGCTTACTCCGAAAGCACCTACTCCGTCATCTCCCAAATGGCGCATGAATACATGGTTACCGATGAACAGCAATATCGCCATTGTCAATTCGCCTAACAAGGCGGATGAGCCTATCTTGCACTGCATTCCTATATCATGGAAGAAGAACAAAATCCTTTTTCTACCCAGACGGAGAGAATGCAAACGAGTGTCACGGGCATAGAACAACAAGTAACCCATCGCCACTGCTGCCCCGGCCAAACAACTCAGGGAGGTAGCAAATGCCGCCCCCATCACTCCCCAGCCCAGCGGGAAGATGAACAGCCAGTCAAGAACGACATTCACCACTGCGGCTATGATACTGCACCACATGGCAAGTTTCGGAGCACCATCCAGCCGCATGGCAAACAAGGCAACGGCAATCCACAACTCGAACAGCAGAGACGGGGAAAACCAGACCAGATAATCGACAACCAGCGGCAGCAAATGCTCCGACGAGCCAAGCATACGGGCGGTTTCTTCGGGAAACGCCAGAATGAATCCCCCGACGGTCACGGATATGAGCGTCACGAAAAGCATGGCTTGAGTGATGGTCGCACGTGCCAAAACGGTTTTCCCTTTCGACAAGTAAATGGAAGCGATTACGGAACAACCTGCCCCCATCATCAGCCCGGCACCCATGAGTGACATCAGCAGAGGGACGCAGATATTTACAGCCGCAATCCCGTCGCTGCCCACGCCGTGTCCCACGAAAATCCCGTCGATGGTCGTTACCGCCGACATACTTAACATTCCCAACAGAGTGGGGAAAAACAGTTTCTTAAACAGAATGGAAACTTTCTCATTCCCAAAATCAATCACTTTTTCTTTCATACGTCTTTGTATTTTATGTTATATGGTTTACCTCCGGCAGAAAATGACGGAAGCCGGATAAGACGATGGTTTTACCCAGTCATCTTATCCGGCTTCCATAGCCCTCCGATGAGGATTATAAAATGTCCTTTGCGTTATTTCGCCGCAAAGGTGAGCCAAAGATTTGACTTATCCAAAAAAAGTTGCATTTTTGTACATTGCTATTTTTCTTACAAAGATATGACAAAAGCAGGGATTCTTACCCGGATTGCACAGCAGACCGGATTACAGAATGATGACCCGGCATCATTCGGATTTCCACTTTGGAATAGGGCTATTTTTCTTCATATTCCTCTATACGGAACCGATAGACAGTCACATTCAATAAATCATAACTTGCCCGATAAGCCACTGCACGTATTGCCATTCCGTCATTCGCTTCAAGAATATATTCATTTTTACTATTGTTCATACGATACCACATGCCATTTTGACTATAAATGAATCTTATAGAATTTGTTTCAGACTGGTAATCCCAACTGATTTTATATTTGGCAGTTTCACCTTTATGGAAAGAGAAGGTACACGTATGTTCGTCATAGTTGATATAGTCCAAATCCGTAATCTCTTCCTTATAGAAATTCAAGACTGCAACTTTACCTAAAGTATCATAGGCAAGCTGTACATAGTTTTCCGGAATACACTGATATTTAAAGGTCTCGCCCAAATGTAATTTAGGCAGTGGAGTATATTCTCCTATTTCATCATTGTCGCAAGACTGGCTTACACAAATCATAGACAAACACAACAATATAGTAAATATCTTGTTCATTTTCTTTTATTTAAAGTTATTAAAAATTTCCACTTCATTCCTCATGAACGAAGTGGAAAAATTGAATATGCAATGTGCGAAGTGGTTAAACTGTTTACCCATTCCGCTTCTTTTTACCGTTTTATCATCGGTACATGGCATTATTTGTTTTTATATGATTCAAAGTGCCCGTCCTTTGAAAACATCAGACTTGCCGGAAGGGAGTAAAACTCCGTAAAGCGTAACCCGGTTGGAGTGGAAATTGGGATTTACCGTTACAGAAGCCATGTAGCTGTTTTTGGGTAACGATATGTCCACCATTGCCGAGAGTCCTGTCCCAGAGACACTCATGGTAAGGATAACATTCCCTTTCTTGTCCGTCTTCAGCTTGATATTGGAAGCCCTTCCTTCAAGCGTTATTCCCCCGACACCGTTCGGGCCTCCACCATAGAAAGGCGCTATCTGTATGACGGCCTTGTCGTCCGACAGGGAGACAAAATTCGTGTTGGAAGTGACAAAGGCCGTTTCTCCCCGTTTGAAGGACAGCCTGTTTGCTTCCAGTACAAAGTCCAATTGCTCCAAGGCTGTAAAGGCTTCCACCGACCGGATAGAGTCCTGTATCGCCTCGATACGTTTTTCCACTTCACGCTTCTGGGCGCTTTCCTGTTCCGCTTTCGTATAAATGCGCCGTTCCGTCTGCGCTCCGGCTGCCACGGCACTTGCCAGCAGCATAACCAATAAAATCAATCTTTTATCCATAGTGCAAAAATTTATTGTATGCTTACATTGTTTCCGTCATCATCCGAATTTTCGGTCTCCTCATTGTTTTCAGACGAGGTGCGGTAATACCCGCCGTCCTCCCATGTAGCCACGGTACCTCGATGCGTGTACCACTGCCACTTGAGCTTTACATACACTTTCTCATTCTTTCCCTCCGTAACCTCTTCCATATTGAAGGAAGCGGTGGCGGTCCCCATTCTTGTCCGGACGGTATCGGCAAAGGCGTTGTGCCGCAGGGTCAGGAAAATGGTATCGGCCGTACTCTTCACATCGTCGTAAACCACGTTCACCAGATGCGAGGTATTCGAGGACGGATTGTATTCCAGTCCGAGCCTCATGTTGAGATAACCTCCGCCGAACCACGCATCCTTTACCTGTACCGGCTCATCGCCCAGCTCTTCATCGTCCGTATCGGAGGCCCGAACGATGTCCTTCGCCAGGAGCTGGTAGTATTTGTTGATCCTGACGCGGTAGGTGTTTATATCCTCCCGGTCCAGAATACTACAGTTGACAAACACCCGTTCGCCGTCCGTCAGGTCATGCCCGACAGAAGACTCGTCAGGAATCAACACATTCCCCTTGTCCGTGGTGATAGTTCCTTCACCGGCAACTCCCATACTGACAGAACCCGTATAAGGGGCAGGGACACGCACATACTTCTCGTCATCCGAACAGGAGGACAGAACAAACGGTAATGATACCGCAACAAGCAGCACCATACCCGACATCAAAATACTTTTTCTACCCATAACTATTCCTATTATTAAATTAAACAACCGTCTCTTTCATTCTCTTCTTCGTCCGCAGGAACAGGCAGACCGCCAGCAAAAGGGAGAGGACGTCCGCCACGGGCTGTGCCGCCACCGCCCCGCCCAACCGGAAGAGCCGGTCGAACAGCAGCAGGCACGGAATGAAGATGATGCCTTGCCGGCTGATGGAAAGCAGGAACGAGTACCCGGCCGCACCGACAGCCTGCAAAGCATTGATATAGATAAATAACACACCCATCACCGGACCGGACAGCAACAGGGTCCGGACGAACGGGACGCCGTATTCCCTGATACTTTCCGAGTCGATGAAACAGGCGACTAACGAATCGGAGAACCATCCGCACAGCAAGGTAAGCGAGATTCCCATCCCCAGTCCGGCCAGCAGGGACAACCGCATGACTGCCTTGAAGCGGTCCCAACGCCGGGCGCCGTAGCAATAGCCCAATAGCGGCTGTATGCCCTGCCCCAGTCCGAGCTGCACGAGGACGACCATCATGATGACCTTCGAGGCGACTCCCATAGCGGCGACCACCCTGTCGCCGTAGGAGACCAGACAGACATTCAGAATGATGGTCGAGACACTCATCATGATGCAGTTCAGCGAGGCGGGAATGCCGATGGCAAATACCGGAGCCGCCGTTTCCGCTTTCAGGTTGAAGCGGGACAGGGATATGGTCAGGCCGGAACGTTTGCCTGTCAGCAGGAGAACGTAATATGCGGTGGCTACCGTATAACCGATGACCGTGGCCCATGCCGCGCCGGCAATGCCGTAATCGAGCCACAGTATGAACACAGGGTCGAGCACGATGTTCAGCACGGTACCGATCAGCACCCCGTTCATGGCCTCTTTCGACTTTCCCTCGGCCCGGACGATGTTGCTGAAAGCCGTGGAGACGATGACGAAGGGGGCGCTCCACGCCACACACGACAGGTAAGTCCGCGCATAGCCTTCCGTGTTCCCGCTCGCCCCTATCCACTGTAAGATATAGTCCATGCCCGACAGAAAGACGAGGATACAGAGAATGCCCGTGAAAACAGACATCCAGAAACAGAAGGAACCGACCGTGCGGGCGAAATCGTCTCTCCCTTCCCCGAAGGCACGGGAGATGACGGACGTGCCGCCTATGCCGTAGAGTGTCCCGATGGCCATGAAGAGCAGGAACACGGGGGTGGCCAGCGACACGGCGGCCACCTGCATCTCGTCTCCCGTCTGCCCGATAAAGAAGGTGTCGGCCACATTGTAAATCAACGTGACGAGCATACTCAGGACGGCGGGAACCGCGTTCACCAGCACCGCTTTCGCTACCGGCATGTCTTCAAAGGCCTGTTTCGTATCCATATCTTTTTATCTTTTGTTACTTGATTCCGCCACCCAGGGCATGGTAAAGGCTGATTACGCCCTGAATCTCCTCGTACTTGTCCGACACCTCCGTCAGCTGTGCCTGCAGGAGCGTCTGCTGGGCGGTCAGCACTTCCAGATAGTTCGTGTTGCCGTGCTCCATCAGCAGCTGCGTGCTGCGTACAGCCGTCTCCAGCGTCTCCACTTTCCGGCTGTCCAGTTCCAGACTTTTCCGCGCCGTCTGCCACTGCGTCAGGGCGTTGTTCACCTCCGCCCCGGCGTCCAGCAGCTTCTGCCGGAAAGCGACCAGCGCTTCCTGCTGCTGTGCCTTGGCGATCTTCAGGTTGGCCACGTTACGCCCCCGGTTGAAGAGCGGCTGTACCAGCGAGCCGACCGCATTGAGCAGCCAGTCGCCCGGATTGACGATACCCGTCCCCGAACTGTTGGTCCATCCCGCCGAGCCGCTCAGCGTAATCTGGGGATAGAATGACGAGCGGGCCTTGTTGGTGGCATAAAACGCTTCGGCCAGCTGCCATTCCGCCTGCCGCACGTCGGGACGCCTGCCAAGCAGCTGCACGGGAACCCCGACGGACAATTCTTCCGGAAATGAAAGTTCCAGCAGCCGGCCCCGCTCGATCTCTGTCGGCACAATGCCCAGCAGCGTCGAGAAGGAGTTCTCCAGTTCGTGCAACTGCCTTTCCAGAGAGAGGACGGAGGATTCGGCTTCCAGCCGGCTCGCTTCCGCCTGTGCCACGGCTGCGTCGTCCCTTTCCCCTGCACGTTTCAAGGCTTTCATGGCACGCACGTTCTCCCCCCACTTGCGTGCCGTCTCACGGGTGATGGCCAGTTTCCTGTCCAATGCGAGAAGCGAGTAGTAGGTTTCGGCTATGGTCGCCACCAGCTGTGTCTGCACGGCCTGCTCGTAGGCACGGCTTGCTTCCAGTGCCGCACGGCTTCCCTTCTTCGCGTTACGCAGCCCGCCGAATGCGTCGATTTCCCATTCGGCCGTACCCCCTAATGAATAGGTCTTCGACGGCTTTGCCCCGCCGAAGCTGCCCAGCGAGCCTTGCGGCGTCAGCGAGACGGAAGGCAGGAAAGCCAGCCGGGAGGCTTGCAGCGAGGCTTGCGCCTCTTCCGTGAGAAGCCGGGCCGTCTGAATGTCGCTGTTCTTTTCCAATCCCACCTCTATCCATTTTACCAGCAAGGAATCGGTAAAGAGTTCCCGCCATGAGAGGTCGGCCAGCGAGGAGGTGTCCTGCATGGCCTCCGGCACGTCGCGGTAAAGGCTGTCCACCGGAAGCGATTCCGGACGGTGGTAGTTCGTATATATTCCGCAGCCGCTGAACAGCAACAGGGCCGGCAGAAAGATGATTATCCGTTTATAGTCCATATTTTCTCCATTTTAATCAAAAGTAATAACAGGGGACGGAAACGAAGAAACGCTCCTTTTCTGTCCGGGGATCACGGTCCATTTCTATGGTGTTGTCCCTCACGAGCCAGCCTATCGCTGTGTTCAGTTCCCTGTCGCTAAGGCTCGTGGCGGACTTTAATTCCTCATAGCTCCAATAAGTGTGTTGCCTGGAGGTGAGCAGTTCCCAGACAATGCCGGCATTCCGGCCTATCATGTTCTTGTCCATTTCTATTTCGTTTATAAATTCTTATCCATAGTTTCAATGCTTCCGTTTGGGCATCACCCGCTCTTCTATGCTCTGGAAGACGATAAACAGCACGGGGACGACAAACAGCAGGGCGACCGTCCCGATCAGCATACCGCCGACAGTACCCACACCGAGCGAGATGTTGCCGTTGGCTCCCGCACCGGTGGCCACCACCAGCGGCAGCAGGCCGATAATCATGGTCAGCGCCGTCATCAGGATCGGACGCAGGCGGACGGCGGCAGCCGAAAGGGCCGCCTGTGCGATGCCCATGCCGTGACGGCGGCGTTCCGAGGCGTATTCGGTCAGCAGGATAGCGGTCTTGGCCAGCAGTCCGATGAGCATGATAAGCCCCGTCTGCATGTAGATGTTGTTCTCCACACCGAATATCTTGGCGAACAGGAAACTGCCCGCCAGTCCGAACGGAATGGAAAGCATGACCGCCAAAGGTATGAACAGGCTCTCGTAAAGCGAGCAGAGAATGATATAGACGAAAATGATACAGATGATGAAGATAACCATGATGGACGTGCCTGACGAAGCCTCCTCACGCGAGGTTCCGCCGAACTCGAAGCCATAGCCCGCCGGCAGGGTTTCCCTGGCCACCTCCTGCACGGCCCGTATGGCGTCTCCTGAACTATACCCCGTGGCTGCCGAGGCGTTCACCGAGATGGTGCTGAACAGATTGAAACGGCTCAGGATTTCAGGCCCGTAGGTCTTGGTCAGCGTAACGAACTGCCCGACGGGAGCCATGTCGCCGGAGGAGGCACGCACGTACATGTTGTTGAGCGACTCCGTGTCAAGCCGGTATTCGGGTCTGGCCTGCACCATGACGCGGTATATCTTGGAGAAGCGGTTGACGTTGGAGGCGTAGTTGCCGCCCACATAGCAGGACAGGACATCCAGCACGTCCGAGGGCGATATGCCCGCACGCTTGCAACGTGCGGCGTCCACTTCCACGAGGTATTGGGGGAAGCGGGTGTCGAACGTGGTCACGGCACTCTGTATTTCAGGACGGGCGTTTAAAGCCGCTATAAAATCCTTGGTATAAGAGAACAGCGTCTCGATGTCGCCACCCTTCTGGTCCTGCACGTAGATTTCAAGCCCGTTGGTCATGCCGTAACCCATAATCATGGGGGGTGCGAAGGCGAATATCTGCGCGTTCTTGATGTCGGCAGTCCGGGCCATCACCTGACCGATGACGGCATCCTTGCTGTCCGCTTTTCCTTTACGTTCGTCCCAGTCCTTGAGACGGACAATGAACGTACCTCCCGCGCTGCTCTGTCCGCCGCCCATCATGTTGTATCCGCCTACACGGGCATAGAGGTCTATCTGGGGAATGTCGTTGATGCGCTTTTCCACTTCCTCCAGAATGCTTTTGGTCTCGGCCAGCGTGCTGCCCGGAGCGGTAGTGATGGACACGAACACCGTACCGGTGTCTTCATCAGGGATCAGTCCCGTCTTGGTGGTCCGGATAAGCACGAACAGCAGTACGCAGGCTGCCGCCAGGGCTACCCCTACCATCCATTTGCGGCGGAAGAAGTATTTCACGGCCGTCTTGTATTTATTCACCATCCGGCCGAAAGCCGTGTCGAAAGCGATATGGAAACGGGACGAGAAACTCAGTTTCTTCCCTTCCTCCGCCTGCATGTGCGGTGTCATGATAAGGGCGCACAATGCCGGGCTGAGTGTCAGGGCGTTTACAGCGGAGATACCTACGGCCACGGCCATCGTAAGACCGAACTGGGTGTAGAACGTACCCGTGGTACCACCCATGAAACTGACCGGAATGAACACCGCCATGAACACCAGCGTCGTGGTGATGATGGCTGCGGTGATACCGCCCATCGCGTCCACGGTGGCCTCGTATGGGGACTTGTAGCCTTCATCGAACTTCGCCTGTACGGCTTCCACCACCACGATGGAGTCGTCCACCACCGTTCCGATAACCAGCACCAGTGCGAAAAGCGTCAGCAGGTTGATACTGAAACCCGCCACATAGAGGAAGGCGAACGTGCCGACGAGCGAGACGAAGATACCCACCAGCGGGATAAAAGTGGAACGCACGCTCTGCAGGAACACGTACACCACGATAATGACTAAGATAATCGCCTCAATGAGCGTCTTGATAACGTTCTTGATGGAGGCGTCGAGGAAGGACTTCACGCTCATCATGTTCTCCAGCACCAGACCTTCGGGCAGGTCCGCCCGTATCTCGTCCACCACCCCGTTGATTTCCTCGATAATCTCGTTGGCGTTGGAACCGGCCGTCTGCATCACCATGAACGTGGCGCCGGGATAACCGGACACGCCGCCGCTGAAATTGTAGGACGTGGTGCCCAGCTCGATGTCGGCCACATCCTTCAGGCGCAGGGTGTTTCCGCCTTCGGTAGTCCGGATAACCATTTCCCCGAATTCCTCGCCCGTTTCGTAGCGCCCCCTGTACTTCAAGGTATATTGGAACGTGTTCTCCGAGTCCTCGCCCAGCGTACCGGTGGACGCCTCGATATTCTGCTCGCCCAGCACGGTAATGATGTCCGACGGTACAAGGCCGTACTGCGCCATCACGTCGGGTTTCAGCCAGATACGCATGGCATAGTCATTGCCCATCACCATGACCTCGCCCACACCGGAGATGCGCTGGATACGCGGCACGACGTTTATCTTGAGATAGTTGGCAAGGAATTTCTCGTCATAGTCGCCGTTGGTGCAGTAAAGCGACATGAGCTGCAACTGGCTGTTCTGCCGTTTCTGCGCCGTGACTCCGATTTTGGTTACTTCACTGGGGAGCGTGCCCTGCGCCTTGGTCACACGGTTCTGCACGTTGACGGCGGCCATGTCCGGGTCGGTTCCCTGCTTGAAATAGACGTTGATGCTGCCGCTGCCGGTATTGGTGGCCGAGGAGGTCATGTACATCATGTTCTCCACGCCGTTGATCTCTTCCTCCAGCGGCACGATAACCGCTTTCTGCACGGTTGCCGCGCTGGCTCCGGTGTAGGTGGCGGACACCTGCACGGTCGGAGGAGCTATATCGGGGTATTGCTCCATCGGAAGGTTGACAAGCCCGATGATTCCCAGCATGAGTATCAGTGCCGAGATACATGCCGCCAGAATGGGACGGTCTATGAACAGTTTCGGTTTCATTCCATCTCCTCCTTTCTTACTGTGCGGCGGCATCGCCGGCATCCGCGGTTATTTGATTCACAGAAACACCGTCACGCAGCAGTCCCGCCCCTTCGGCGATAATCACGTCGCCCGTTTCCAGACCGGATTCCACGATATACTCCTTCCCGTCGTTGATGCCGAACACCGTAATCTGTGCGGATTTGGTTTTCCCGTCCACGACCTTGTAGACGAACACCTTGTCCTGCAATTCGTATGTGGCGGTCTGGGGAATGACGATGCAGCCTTTTTTCTCGTAGGGGAACCGTATATTCCCCGTGCCGCCGCTGCGCAGGATACGCTCCGGATTCGGGAAGACCGCCCGCAACGTGACAGCACCCGTCGAGGTGTCTATAATACCGCTGATGGCGTCAATACGGCCTTTTTCCGGATATTCGCTCCCGTCGCTCAACCATAGCCCGACCTGGGGCATTGTTTCCAAGGCGTTCGTCAGAGAACCGTTCTGACGCGAGAGGGAGAGTATCTGCTTCTCCGTCATGGAGAAATAGACATACATCTCCCCGTTGTCCGAGACGGAAATCAGGGGCGAGGAGATGGAAGGACTGACCAGCGCACCGATACGGTAGGAACTCATGCCGGCAGTGCCGTCCACCGGACTTTTGATTTCCGTGTAGGAAAGGTTGTTCTGCGCGTTGGTCAACTCCGCGCGGGCCTGTGCCAGGGAGGCTTTCGCAGACCGGAGCGAGTTACGTGCCGTTTGCAAGTCGAACTGGGAAACCACGTTCTCCTTGAAGAGTTCCTCCTTGCTGTCGGCCGTCATCTGCGCCGTGGCGACATTCGCCTCCGCCGTCTCCACATTGGCCATAGCAGTTTCCAAAGCTGCCTTGTACGGTATCTGGTCAATCACAAACAAGGTTTGTCCTTTTTTCACGGCAGCCCCCTCGTTGACGCGGACTTCGGTTATCAGCCCCGAAATCTGCGGGTAAATCCCCACGTCCTGTTTCCCCTGAATGGTCGCCGAGAAACTGGAGTACAGGGTCCTGTCCGAAAGGGTTACATTCAGGGTCTTGTAATCGCCGCCGTCCGGCCGGCCCTGCTGCTCTTTGCAAGAAACGGCAAGGGTCAAGATACTTGTCAGTATCAAACTGTTAAACAAATTTGTCTTCATTTTCATATTGGATTTCTACTAAAACATTATTCAGTCGCTCTCTTCCCTCGCCGGTGCAGATACCCGCCAGATAGGTAAGAATGGCGTTGGTGTAAATTTCCGCCTGCCTGTTCTCGTCACCGTCTCCGGAAGGCACCGTGAGCAAGGTTTTCTCAAAAAACTGGAAGGCAAATTCAAAATTGCTTTCCGGCTGTATCAGCCTCATTCTTTTAGCCTCCTCGAAGTGTCCGTAGCACATTTTGCACAGCGGGGTGCGGTACTCCTCCTCGAATAGCACGAGGGCATCAGGGTATTTCGGAATATCCTTCCGGAAAGCCGGATAGAACATTCTGGAGAAAGCGTATGCACCGTAATTCATGCAAACAATCGCCTCTATGGGACCGGCCGAATCGCACCGCCCCTCAATCCGCCTCCTGCTCGTTTCCAACCGGAATGTTACACACGCCTTCAAAAGGTCGCGCTTGCTTGGAAACGACTGGTAAAGCGTCCGTTTGGAGATGTGCAGGATTTCCGATATGAAATTCATGGAGGTATTCTTTATACCATATTTCAGGAAACACTCTGCGGCTGCTCCAATGATTCTTCTTCTTAACATATTGTTATTCATAATCATATATCTTTTTTGCAAAAATCGCAGTATTCCGTGGAAACTCTATTGTTCTACACAAGCCAAAATTTGTCATATTAAAACCAAATTCCTGTATTCAAAAATAATTATTTGTTATTTAGAACCTAAAATTGTCAATATGAAACCTAATCTCATAAAAGAAATAAAAATGCAGGTTCAAAGGGAGTTAGGACTTGCATTTTGTATTTATATTTGTTCCGCTATTGTTTATTTAATCTGTATATTATAAAATGGAAGCGATAAATTTCATGGATTTCGGACGGAAAAACAGGAACTGCTATACAAGTGAGGGGTTCGTGCTTTGGGAGATAACCGGCAATGAGAGCGGGATACCGGTCTTCCTGAAAGGGGACGGTACCAATATGATCGTGCATGTTCTCGTGTTGGCCGGAGAGATAAAAATGGGCAGGGAGGACAGGCTATATCTGTTGACGAAAAATTGTTTTGCCAATTTTATAGATTGCTCTTCACTGGTCATACAGGATATATCCGAAGATGCCCGGGCGTATGTGATGCTCTTTACCGCTCCGTTCATCACTTCCCTGCTGAAGAACACTCCGCCTTTCCCGCCTTCGTATGTATTGAAAGTAAAGGTGTGGCCCGTGTCCGTCATGTTTTCCGGAACCATAGAAACCCTTTTGAAAAGGGTGGAAAGCATGGTGGAGATTTTCAAGGACAATACCCATCATTTCCAGGCAGAAATGTTAAGGTGTACGCTGTGGATGTTCATGATGGACATGGCAAACGAGCATATCCGGCAGGAAATCGAGAGAGGAGAGTATGCGGAGACAGGCCGTAAGAATGTCCTGTTCAAACAGTTCATAAGACTTCTGCTCACCCATATACATGAAGAGCATTCCGTCGGTTGGTATGCCTCGCAGCTGTGTGTAACGCCCCAGTATCTGAACCGCACAGTAAAAAGCATATCACAAAAAACGGTTTATGAGCACATTTGCACTACGCTGACCGGGGCTGTCATAGAACAGCTGGAAAACACGGAACATCCCGTATCGCAGATTGCGGAGGATTTTCATTTTCCGGATTTGGCCACGATGACCAAGTTTTTCAAGAGGCAGACCGGAAAAACACCCACCAAATACAGACGGGAACACACCTTGTCATTGTGAAAGGATAGTAAAAAGGGAAAAAACGAGGCATAGAAGGGGGCATGATGTGTCGGAAAACGACTGTACGATGGTTGCACAAGATAGCAAATACCGCAACTGTATTTCGTGAACGGTTGCGGTATTTGTGTGTGTATGTCGTGCGCTATAAAAGGAAGACTTACCAAAGAGTAGCCGACAAAAGCCGGCTCTCTATGCTTTCCGCATACTCCAACGGGAACAAACTTGGATATATACATTTAATCCGTCACCTCCCAATAATAGCTTAACTCGTTCTCTTTAAGATTCTCCTTTGCGTATTGGTCGGCTTGTTCCCAAAGAGTATTGTAAAGTGCCGCCATATCCGGTCTGTTTTCATAGTATTGCCATATCTTATGGTTAAGTACCAATGTCAGTTCCGTCAAGAACTTGTAGTCCTCTTTCCACTCCTTGAAAGCCCTGTTGAAAGTGTCCAGAATAGCCGTCAACCCAAATCTGTCCGCTATTGAGAAATCTTCCCAAAAGGTTGTTTGTAACTCGTAACCGTTCTCTTGCATAAATTCTCTAAATGTCATACGCTCCAAA
>ENA-UONS01002669-UONS01002669.1-human-gut-metagenome-genome-assembly--contig:-CS19-NODE-2669-length-13518-cov-8.581668_pt1 | contig 13518 bp, 17 predicted proteins | sample MGYA00242458_ERZ724005 | MGnify/ENA metagenome assembly ERZ724005
GTTTTTGAAAAAAAGAAAAATATTTTTTCGGGGAGGTGAAGCTGTCGTGGAACCATGGGAGGATGAACTGCTGTGGGATGATGATTTTTCCGATGAGGAAGAAGATACCGAGGAGCAAATAGAGGAAGCCGACCTTGAAATGGATGAGGATAGCTTTGCCGATTGGGAGGATGCGTCGGACGGTGCGCCGGAGAACGAATCGCTGGAGGAAGCGCTTGCAGAGGAACGCACGCTGGAGCTGGAAAGCGAGCTGGAGCAGGACGAGCATCCCAGAGACTATCATGCCGAGCTGGAGGACGAGGAAGAGGAAGCCGCACCCACCAGCGAGAAGCGGCTCAAGCGGGAAATTCGGGCAGAGGCTCTGCGGCGGCTGGAGGAAGCAGCCCGGACGGAATCCGATTTTCTGACTGTGGTAGACGAGTGGAACAAGCTGGACAGAAATCGGGAACGCCGAGAGCGTGACCACGAAAACCTGCGCGGGGATGTTCCGTTGGAGTTTCAGGCTGTGCCTGATCCGAAGATTGCTCCCCTCTGGATGAATCTGCCGAGGTTCCGTCAGCTCTGTCAGGGAAATTTTCTTGACATCATCTTCTCCTGTCCCTACGAACTGCATGAGCTGACAGCAAACCGTTTTCTCTCCAAGCTCTTTTTCACCCTCAGTGATGAGCAGAAGGAGGTGTTGTATTACCTGTTCGTCAAGCAATACAGCACCGCACGGCTTGCCGCCATCCGTGGGCAGTCCGACCGAAATATCCGAAAGCTGCGGATGACCATTCAGAAAAAGCTGCAAAAGCGGATGTATGAGCATCTGAGCGAAAAGCTGGAAAACGATCATGGCCTTACCCTGCGGGAGCGCGAGTTCATGGAAGAATATGAATCGCTATTGCAAACCACGGGCAAGGATGCCGTGATCCGCCGGGAGAACAAAACAAAGCCGAGAAAAAAGAAAGCCGCCCTTGACGATGCCAAGGACGGTTGATACAATAGTAATATGGTTAATATATAGATAGATTACGAATTGAGAGGAACAGCGTCATGAACAATCTGTTTGCGCAGTCCCGTTCCCATTGGGTGCGGTATGACCGCTATGAGATCAAGACCGGCAGGGACGGAAAACGCTATATTACGCCGGAAAAGACGGCAAAGCCCGACATCTATAACCCGCTGAAGGAATCCTCCGAGATGGTGTTGGAGGCATTGAATGTGGGGATGCTGATGATGAACCGCGCCCCAGCAGACGAGGTGGAAAAGGCAATTTTGGCTTTTGTGACCCATTACGGTCTGTTGGGGCTGATGACAGCACTGCCCACCACACCGTCCTTCATGGATTATGAAGCAGTTTATCTGCCGAAGAATCACTTCATCAAGGAAGAAAGTATGGAGACAGAGGACTATCTTGCTCTGTTCTATCCCTTCGACAAATTGGATGTGGTGAAAAAAGGCGTGGAATCCAGTTGGAATGTTTCCGGGGATAATATGATGATTGCCCTGACCATGACCTTCATGGATGAGCCAATGGCAAAGAATATGAGCTTTCAGAGGGAGTATGCCGAGCCGTATGACTGGGTGGCGCAGCAGTTCAAGGATTGGGCGTTCACGCTGACCACATCCATCTTGTACTACAACGACTACGACAGCATTGACGAGGATACAAGAAATCTCTACCGCAAGGCCATGGCTGCCTTCGGCGGCATTGCGCCTACCTATCATATCGAACTGCTGGAGAAGCCGACCATCTATTGGGACTTTCACTCCCTGCTGCTGGGCATCCAGATGATGTTCAGCTTTCTGCTGGTGGATGGAGAAAAGCCCCTGCGGCTGTGCAAGCACTGCCAGAAGGTGTTCCTCGGCAGCCGGGCCAATTCCGCATTTTGCAGCGCCCGGTGCAAGAATCAGTATAATGTCTATAAGAGCAGAGGGAAGAATAAGGGAAAGGACGGTGAGAATAATGATTGACCGCTGGATCGCAGAAGCGACCGAATGCGATTTCAAGGTCGCGCTGGAGGTAAAGAAGCCGAAAAGCTGGCTCAAAAGCGTCAGTGCCTTTGCAAACGGCATCGGCGGCACGCTGTTTTTCGGGATTGATGATGACAGAAACGTGATAGGCTTGTCAGATGCGCAGACCGATGCGGAGACGATCAGCCGTCTGATCAAAGAGCGAATCACGCCCTATCCGAGTTTTGTCCTTGCTCCTGAACGAGAAAATGGTAAGGACATTCTTGTCCTGTCCGTATCGTCCGGACGGTCTACGCCGTATTACTATAAAGCGGACGGTATCATGGAAGCCTATATCCGAATGGGCAATGAAAGCGTGATCGCCCCGTCCTATGCGCTGAATCAGCTGATTCTCAAAGGGATGCACCGCACCTATGACGAACTGGTTTCCGAGTATGATTTCAAGGATTACGCTTTTTCCAAGCTACGCGAACGGTATAAGGCTTGGACGGGCAACAGCATGGAAGAAAAGCTGTTCGATTCCTTCGATATGCGGGACGAACACGGCAAGCTGACCAATGCAGGCGCTTTGCTTGCGGATGATTCTCCCATCCGACATTCCCGCCTGTTCTGCACACGCTGGAACGGCCTTGATAAAAGCGGCGGCATGGTGGATGCACTTGACAGCGCAGAATTCTCCGGCAGCCTGATCATTCTGCTCAATGAGGGTGTCAGTTTTGTTAAGCGGAATATGAAAACACGCTGGAAGAAAACCGCCGATTCTCGTGTTGAGATGCCCGACTACTGCGAGCGGAGCGTTTTTGAGGCGCTTGTCAATGCGCTGATCCATCGTGATTATCTGATTTTGGGCAGCGAAGTTCACATCGACATTTACGATGACCGCCTTGCCATTTATTCTCCCGGCGGTATGGCAGACGGCACACGGATACAGGAACGGGATCTATCCAGCATTTCCTCCACGCGCCGTAATCCCGTCCTTGCAGATATTTTCGGACGACTGGGCTATATGGAGCGGCAAGGCAGCGGCTTTAAGAAAATCACGGAAACCTACCGCGCCGCTCACAATTACCGTGACGAACTGGAGCCTAAATTCTATTCAGATGCCAGTTCTTTTCAAGTTACGCTCTATAATCTGAATTACGGAACTGCGGCAACCGCAAACAAGGTTACGATTGAGGACGAAAATGTTGCGATTGAGGTTGCGATTGACCGGCTGAACGCAAGCCAAGGTACGATTGCAAAGGCGAAAGCGGTATTTGCAAATATGGGCGTCGATGGTGTCTTTGGCCGATCCGATATAGCTGCTATCACAAAGGATTCTGTTACTGCCGCAGGGAATCTCATTACAAAACTGAAAAATGCGGATTTGATTGAGCCTGTCAGTGGCTTTGGAAAGGGCAAGTATAAGTTTATACCGCCTAAAGAATAAAGATAATGCCCGTTATCGGCCATGCTGCCAATAACGGGCATTTGTCATTCATATACAAGCTCGGTCAGAACGATTTCCTCCGCACGGCTGCGGATGTTGTTCATGCGGCACACCCATTCCATCTGGTCGGCGGCTTTGAGTGCTTCGGTCACACCTTCCCGCTTCGCCATTGCAGAAACGATGATTTCCATACGCTCATTGCAGGCTTGGTCGATCTCGGCAAGGTGCCGATGCAGCGTTCCGCTTGTGAGCAAATTTGCGTAAAGAACAGGACGATGCTCCTTCAGATAGCTGCGGCGCATACACCCATACTTGCCGATTTGGTATTCCGGTTCTTCCGGCAGCGAGAGATTGGGAATAAGATAATCTCCCTCTTGTCGGTAAGTGACACCCATTTCCTCAAATAGAGATTTCATAAGAATCAGCTCCTTTTTGTGTTGATTTTCAGCGGTTAATAGGTTTTTCTACTCCTTTCCTATAACTGCTGTTCCATTCACCACAAATGAGCCGCAGTCATATGTATTAGGTGGGAGAAACCACCCTCTACATAGTATCTCTTGATTGGCAATACTGTTGCTCTCACCGTCCAACTTATCTTCCTGCGACAAGCGTTCATACAGGGCGGTTATGCCTTCTTCCTGCGCATCCATTCCGTTGCCTTGCACATAGAATTGCAGAACATTGTCACGGATCACGCTGCGGAGTTCGCTGCTTAAAGCGTTGGGTGTCTGCACGCTCTGAAACTGGATTCCGTTCATCATTTGCAGTCACCACCTTTCGCAACAAGGGACACACCGTTTGTCATTGCATGGTGGAGAAGTCGGTACATTTGATTGTCAAGGTTCAAATCTGTATTGATATGCGCCGCACGATAGTAGTATGCGGTCATCTTGTCTGGCTGCTGTTTCATGTTTACCTCCTGTTCCGGCAGCCGGACAAACAGGTTATTTATATTATACCATCAAACCTGTTCGCCGTCAGTAGGCAAGATGTAAATTATTTGTGGCTCTTTGCCTGCTGCATATCATTTCTTATCATGCGGCGAATTTTTGTCGCGGCGTCCTCTTTTGCGCCATCCTTAACGACGGCCTTCACGATATATGTCATGTCCCCGATTTTGTACTCTCGTACAACGGGGACATTTGTTTTCTGATTGATTGCTGTGTTCATAAGAAGCAAATCCCCCTTTCATGGGATAGAAAAACTTAAATCATAATAAAGAAGCTCAAAGGACGGCTGCTGGCGCAGCTCCACGGGAATTTCACCCCTCCGACGGTCTGCCGAAGCCCTGCCCATCGCCTGCGACGCTTTTAACGCTCGGACTGTGGCTGCAAGGGAGTACCATTATTCCTTTTGCGCATCCTCGCCCGCAAGCTGCCACACTGCATTACGGTGAAAGTGTTTGTCGCTCGGCATATCCTCCCGGATACGGGTCATGGCGCACCCACCGCACGGCTCGGCGCAAAAGGGATGTATCCTTTGTGCTTTATGACGCAATCGTCGTTATCTTACGCGCGTATTTGTCAAGGAACAGTCAGTCGGACTTGCAGAAAGGGGAAAGTGCTTGTCCGGCAGTCGGGTCAATCTACCCGAAAAGTGAGGATCTTCGTTATGAGCTTGGTTTCCAGCCTCCGTCGCAGTTCTTCGTCCACACAGAGATGGGGATTGCCGTATTCGTCGTATAGCTCGCGCAGTGACAGTTTGGCAATATAACCCGCATAGTGTTTCAAAACCGCGTTGATGGCTTCCACGTCGCCGCCTGCTGCTTTCTGAATGACAGTAAAGGGCAGCAGACGTGCGTTGTTCAGATTATTGTTCATCTGCTTTTCCTCCCATCAGTTCTCTCAGCAATTTTAATGTGGCGGATCTGCGGTAAGCAACGGAGCTGCGCACCATGTTCAGTGCCTTGGCGATCTCGCTATCCGGCATATCAAGGAAATAGGACAGCAGGATAATATCGCGCTTCTGGGCAGGTAGGGCGGCTATGGCTTCTGCCAGCTCGTCATTGTCGATATGCACCCTGTAATCAAGAACGCCAAAGGATTGTTTCTCGACAAAATAGATGTCACAGGTTGAAAGCTGTTCCATGACTTCAACCGGCAAACCGGAAAAGCTGATCTCACGATTTTGCTTCCGTGCCAGCTCGTCGAGGTAATCCCGCGCTTCATTCCGCATTACCTTTTTACAGAACGCATCAAAGGTATGCTGGATGTGTTCCTCGTGCGAATGAGGTTTCATTTTCTCACCTCCCTTCGCGTCCGCAAAGGCGGGTGATACTTGTCCTCCCCTTTCGCCACTACTACGGTAGCCGATGCCCCAACTTCCAAATTGGGCGAAAGATTTTTGAAGAAATTTTTACGAGTAATCCATACGCCGCACCTCCTTATTGCTCTATGACCATCAAATCAAAAGAAGCAGAGAGAAATGGCGGGCTGCGGCAGCCGACAGAGTGCAAAAACGCAATACGACAAAAGGCACCCTCACGGATACAAAAATCCGTTTGGGTGCCTTTCAGTTTTGTTTTGGTGTGTGTAGAAAAGCGGCTTCCGTTTGGCGGAGCTTCCGCATTTTTGCTTATGAGCTTTGGAACATAATATATGAGCTGCAACTCATTCTCATAAGTGCAGCTCACCGCATCGTTTGTTATTCTAAGTTGTCGTTTTGAAGTATGCCATTTTGCCCGGTATCGATCCCTTGCGTTATGGATGCCTCCTGTCCTGGCATATATTCATATCCATTTTCTTCCACCTCCCAAAATGTGATTTATAACTCACTTAATATGATTTACATGGTTATTTATATGAGCATTAGCGCACAATAAAATATATATGAGGTGAGTTGAAATGAAGAATCCAGTTGATTCTTTTGCTGCTGCCCTCCGTGCTGCCCGAGCAAGGCAGCACCTTACACAAAGGGCACTGGCGGAGAAACTGCATATGAGCGTCCGTACCATCATTGAGATTGAACTCGGGCGCAGCAACCCACGATTTGAAACGGTTGCATTGTTGGCAGAAGAATTGAATATCAGTCTGGATGCCATCGTATTTCCCGATACGGCGACTACTACGGTATCAAAAACCGTTACAGATTTCTTTGCAGGAAAGAGTGAAGCGGAAATACAGAAGTACATTTCCCTCTGCCAGCAGGCAGATGCATTTAAGACTGACAAGTAAAAGGCGACTGTTCGGAATAATCCGGCAGCCGCCTTTTTGTACATAAAACATAAGTAGGGGCGACGGGGCGTTTTAGCCTCGCCGCCCCTGCGGTTCGTTTGAATAGAAGATACGATTGTCCCTATGTTACTTTATGCTTGGGCTGCATATTTTCATCTATCAATGTTGCGGGTACTGCCTTATAAACGTTTCATTTGCTATTTGCAGGGCTTTGTAATACTCACGATAAGACGGACTTAACCTTTGCATAGCCGGAATAAAAACCTCGTTATAACCGCTTTCATTCTGGAATTGCTTCAAACATTCTTGTAAGCGGTATGCAGGGGTTGCTTTGTATTCCTCCGATTCCATAACAGCTTGATATTGTTCAAGCATATCCTTGTTGTCATGGATATACTGCTCTGGATTCTCCATAGCAGCCGAAAGTGCTGCGGACGCATTTTGAATAATGGCAATATCGGTATTCCTTATTGCTTCATCAAGATATTCTTGCAGATCCCCAGAAACGGTGACAGTAATACCATCTAAGAAACTGATGATTGTTTCAAATGCGTCCTGCTGTTCCTCCGTTGTGATCATCTCTCCCAAAAACGGAGCAAAGTGTAAGCATACGAATTTCCCATAGCAGCCGGGAAACTTGTCAAGGATACGGGTCAGTATGGATTGCTTTTTTTGAAGTGCGTCCATCTGTGTTCGGATAACATTCCAATCTTGTCCGTCTGCAAGTTGTTTTATCAATGCCTGCTTTGCTTGTAAGTCTGCAATTTCAAGCTCTCTTTTGTTGAGAACATCATACATAGTTGACAGACCATCATTTTCTAAAACAGCTCGGATATCCGAAACGGATAAACCTAAACCTCGCAAGATCGAAATCCGTTTTAATTTTGATACATCCGTATCGGAAAAATAGCGATAACCGTTTTCTTTTACCGTCGGGTTTATCAAGCCCTGCTCACCATAATATTCAATGGCTTTTTTGGTAAGATTACATTCTTTGCATACTTCATTTATAAGCATTACAATCACCTCCACCTATATGGTAAGCTAACCCCCAAGGGAAGAGTCAATAGGTTTTTCAAAACTTTTTTCGATTTTTTTGATTTTTTCATAAACCAACAGTCTATCCTAAAAATTATACCGAGGCACATCCTTATATTCTTCAGGTACTCCATCGTCGAAGCTGCCAAGCGTTTTGATCTTTACCCTTTTTGTTTTTTCTCTTTCATCTTTCTGTTGATTTTATTAGTCTGCAGTCTGAAACCGATCAGTCTGTCGTCGGCTCAGAAAATTGAGTAGCAGTAGATGTATCCGAAGTCTGTTGCGGTGTAAATGAGAACAACTGCGCCAAACCAATGAGCAAAATATGTAATGCAATGATTCCGCCAATTATAATGGCAACTGCTTTCCATATTCTCTTTGCTCTGCGGTTTTTAATAACCAACTGTTCGTTGATGCGGGCAAGCTGCTCGGCTATGGCATCTGGCTGTGTTTCATCCTCGATTGGGGAACCGAGAAGCTGGCTGACTGACACCTCCAATATTTCTGCAAGTTTCGTCAACAATTCAGCATCCGGGACCGATAAACCTTTCTCCCATTTGGAGATCGTCTGCCGAACCACATTAAGTCTTGCAGCAAGTTCTTCTTGTGTCATACCTTTCTTCTTACGAAGTGTTTTCAAATTATCTTGAAACATAATCATTCCTCCTTTGCATTTCTGCAATTCCATTGTAGCGCAGGGGGTGCGTTGCCTCAAGCAATGCAAAATGACATTACGAAGATTGTCCCGTTTTTTCTACGGTTTTAGAAAATTGCATCGACGCATAAGGTTAATGAGACAGCAAAAGCTATTAGGTTAAATTACTCTGATTGTGTTATAGCAGTCTTTTTCATAATCACCAAATAAGCCACCAAGCACATTAAGTTAGTTGCGGCTGAGAAAAGTTTTGTTTTGCTATTCACGTCAAATGTCAGTATTGAAAATCGTTGCTGCACCATAATGATTATCTTTATCTACGATTTGCAAATCAAACTTATGCCACAACATATTGCTTTCGGTTGTTTTAACTTGAATGAGAAATGCAGACATTTCACGATCTCCCGCAAATTCCTTGACCAAATTTGTCATAATAACGGGCATCTCTCGATTGTCTATAACGACCTTGATAGTAATATCCTCTGGTGCAATGTCTCGCTCTCCTTGTTGGAATTTCGGTAAACTCATGGGTCTAAAATATGCCATCAAGCTATTTCCAGCGCCTTTGATTAAAAATACATGTAATCCGTATATCTCTAATTTATCAAAGCTCACATCCAAAGACATATCGTTTTGAAGTATAATATTTTGGCACCAGTATTCTAAATAGTTTACTCCATAGTCTTTTACCGCTGTCAAAAACGGATATTTGCCTGCTGGTATATCAAGCTTATAATAGCCGCTTTCGTTGCTCTCTGCACGAAAGAGTGTAATAAAGCTTTCTCCTTTCACTTCAATGAGAGCATTTGCGATAGGTGATTTGTTTTTGTCTGTTACGTATCCTTCGATAATCATTTTGCATACCTCTCCAAATCCCGATTAGTAATATATAAGCGAGGGTGTTACAGCCTACGCATATTAACATTTGCAATTTACAGTGTTAACCTAAAGTATACTGCTCTTTTTGGTTTCCGAAATACAGCCACCTATCATTTGAAAAATCCTGTCACAGCGTTCAGCAATAGATAGATCGTGCGTAACGATAATAAGTGCCTTTCCATTCTCTTTGCATAGTTGCATGAGAATATCCATTACTTTGGTTTTATTTGCCGAATCTAACGATCCTGTTGGCTCATCAGCAAGAATAATTGGCTGATCGCAGACGATTGCGCGGGCAATCGCTACACGCTGTCTTTCGCCGCCAGATAATCTGCCCGCTTTGCGATTTAACTTATCCGATATATCAAGTTTCTGTGCAATTTCCCAGATTCGTGTCTTATGCTCTCTGCGTTTGATTTGCTTGTTATAAAGCAAAGGGATTCTGATATTATGATATACAGTTTCGTCGTCTAATAAAGCAAAGTCCTGTACAATGTAGCCAAATGAAGCGTTCCGAAACATACTGCATCGTCTGTCGTTCATATTTAGGACTTCCTTTCCATCCACAGTGACGCTCCCGGAATCCGGCTTCAATATCAAACCGATGATATTTATAAGCGTAGACTTACCACTGCCAGAAGGTCCTACAATAGCGATTGCTTCGCCACTGGCTACTGACAGATCAACATGGTTTACTGCCCTGACCGTATAGTGGTTGGTTTCGTAGTTCTTGCAGACTTGCGTAACAGTTATTTCCGGCATTATTTATTCCCTCCTTAATCCCTGTGAAAACTCAGAAACAAAGATTTTTTGTACAATAATTGTGATGAAGAATGTAGTGCATATGGTCACTGTGAACACAATTAAAATATTCAAAGGCGATGCCAGCTTATTTAATGACATAATTAAAAGAGTACCAAAGAATGGGATTGCGTGATACCCCAGCACAAATAGATACATTCTGGCAAAGATAAACAACTGCGTCGCTCCAAACAGGTGATGGATTGCGTATTCTGAAACCCTACGTCTTAGTATCCGATAGGAATTCAGTAGCAAGGCGCTAAATAGTACGATAGAAGCCATGATGTAAAATAGAAGATAGGCTTGGTGCGTTCTGGTGCTACCTGCTGCCGTAAGTGTCAGATAGCTTTCAATTGGTTGGATCTCTGCGTATGCGGAAAAGTTTTGATACAGAAACGTTCTGACATTGATAATGTCCTGCTCCGTTGGTGTAGCGATAATTAAACGGTCTATAAATATATCTGCTGTTAATTCAGGAAAAGCTGCAAGTATATACTCATACGATGGCATAAAGAGGTAAAGCGTTTCCGTTAGATTTTCTGATGAAGGGGGAATATAGTTCAATGGATGGTAGATGTCCATATTAGTTGGAACAACATTTATGGTATATTCAAAATCGCCAATGCGGAGTGTGCTACCTGCGTCCTCGGCGCAGTCCGGCGAAACCGCAATGACTGGGGTATCAAAATTAGTCTGGATAGGAAATGCAGTTAAATAATTATAGGAACCCATATAAATAACCACCTGCTTATAGCCATACTTGCCACCAAGCATAGCAAGACTACCAACATTTTTGTTTTCGTCAAGCATCTCTGCAAAGTTCTGCTTGATAGTATTAACATTGACAGACCGCTGTGTTTGTGCAAGTCTTTCTGGATCAGAGGTTCTCAGAAAGTTTGTATCTTTTACCTGCACCATACTTACATTGTTTTTTGTAAAGCGCTGAATTGCGTCATTCTGTGAATTAACATACTGATAGCTTAGTCCAATCAGAATAAAAGCCATAATTGCCATTGCAGTCAGAAAACCATAAAAAATGACCCATCCGGCTTCCTTAATCAAATCCCTAAAAACTTGTTTTATCAGTATCATATCACTTTCTCCCCATATTGAATCGCTTGATGATTCTATAATAACCTGTCCAATTTATTATCAGAGAGAACGAAATAAATCCCACAGTTATGCCAGTAGTTAAGAGCCTTAAATCGCTATCTTGCATATATGTGAGCCCTTGATGCAGAATTACACCAAATAGAAACGCTGCGATCATGGAAATACCGACAGATGCAATGGAACAAATAAGGAAAAGATGGGTTTTGGATAGTCCGAACATATGATATATCCAAATGCGACGGACATTTTCTTTGTAAAGCGCCAGAACCATATAAGAAAAGCAAAAGATCAAGCCAATCATAGCAAATGTAACTGCCCGTGATAAAAAGCTGTCTGTCAAAAGTTTCGCTACCAATTCAGGAATACTTAACTGCTGTCTCTGATCGATAATCATATAGCCATTGCTTTCAAATAGTTCTATCAATCTGCTCATATCGTTGCTGTCAGTGAAGTACATCCCGTCACTCTGCGTAGCCATCGACAGTGGGTATAGAAAGCCGGCATTTAATATGACAGCAGGCGTATCTTCTTCTTGATAAACACCCAACACAGGAAGATCCAAAGTCTCCGGCAGAAATCGTCCGTCACTCACATAGGCTTTTGCAAAGGCAGCATCCATTGAAATAAATACCCCTTCCTCATTACGCGGGAATGAGAGTCCAAGTGATTCTAACATCCAATTTGAGCCAGCAAATATCCCGCAGCCCGCAGAAAAAGCATTTTTGTATATAATGGTTGCCTCAGTGTCTAAAGCCCATCTCTCAATTAGTGCATACATTTCTTTAGCGGATGTTGCCGAACTTGGCGTTCCAGTATCCTCTTCTGGATGAACGTATACTCGGGAGGCATCTGCAACGGTAAATGATTGAAGCCCATGCGTGGGATTGAAGTAATAATCAGAATAGATGATAGAGATGCCCAACCCTATGCTTACAAGAATTAGAATGGAACATATAACAACAATGCAGTTCTTTGTTTTCATAACTTGCCCTCCGCATCTTTTCTCTCCTTTCTTGCGCGGAAAATACTCAAGGCAAGCAGCATAGCGCAATAGAACAAAATGCCAATGGCAAGAATCAACTGAAAGTCACGCATTTCAGAATAGGAAACAGTGGAAAAACGCAACACACAAAAATGTCCCAGGACATAAGCGACAGGAATTAAAATCAGCCGTTCCATCCATATACGGACATGCTGCTTTTTTCGGAACAATAGCCATGCCGCACCAAAAAGCACGAACAGCCCTGCATTTAGAATTAACCAATAGCCCAACGAAAGTCCTGGCAGCACAACCCAGCCACCTTCTTCGGGAGCGGGCGTTCCGTAAATACAAACCGATTCCGCATCATTACCTTGCAAATTGTACTGTGTAAAGTAGATAATAATTGGATCGCTATTCACTGGCTCTATCACAGCATTTTGAACGCCATGCTTTTCAAACATTTTGTCCCATTTGGACGACCACACTTCGAGGTGATAAACCACCTGCTCTTGATCAGGATTGGTAATCCTTTGAAGTGAATAGTTTGTTATTTTTTCACTGAAAGAGATTGTTACCGCCCCGTTATCGGCATCTGTTACTGTAACTAAATCCGGAGAATAGGTGAAAAACTCCGGTGCTGTCAAAAAAGCGAAAGCTGACAGCATCAATGCAAGCAGCACTGCTATCGTACAAAGGATAGTTTTCACTTTCTTTACCAGCAGCGTTTTTTTCAGCCTTTTTAGTGGTGCGGCGTCGATGTCCGGCTCTGGTTGCACAGGTTCTTTCATCTTTTCCAGTTCCGCACGGCAGGCAGGGCAGATTTCCAAATGCTCCCGCACAAACTCTGCTGTATCATTAGAAACCATTTTTTCCGCATAGAGCGGAAGAATATCTCTGATAATATTGCACTCATTCTTCATTCTGTGAAGCCTCCATTTCCTTTTGAATCATTTTTCGTGCCCGGTGATAGGTGACGCAAGCCCAGTTTTCCGTCTTATTAAACAATTCGCCGATCTGCTTGAAGCTCATCTCTCCCAGTGTGCGCCACATGAAAACCTCTTTATATGGGTCAGGCAGTTCATGTAGCAGCTTTTTTACACATTGCGCGTCCTCGTTTCGGAGAAGCACTTCGTCAGGCGTTTCTTCTGGCATGGGATTGCACTGTTCCGCATCTGCAACCAGCTCGACATTTCGGTTCTGTTTCAAGTGGGTGTAGTAACAGTTTTTTGCGATCTGGCACAGCCACACACGAATATCGCAGTCGCCTCGAAACGTATCGATGACCCGTAGCGCACGGAAGAACGCTTCGCTGGTGATATCTTCCGCAAGCCGTTCATTTCCACCTGACAGACGCCGGACATACAGAAATACGTCACGAAAATAGTCTTTATATATCTGTTCAAAATCCGCCACCTTATCACCTCCTTTGCGACAAATATCAGCCATGAGCAAAACTCCAAAAGAGTAGTAATTGCAATGGCTCTCGGCCATG
>ENA-UONS01002685-UONS01002685.1-human-gut-metagenome-genome-assembly--contig:-CS19-NODE-2685-length-13483-cov-5.105749_pt1 | contig 13483 bp, 18 predicted proteins | sample MGYA00242458_ERZ724005 | MGnify/ENA metagenome assembly ERZ724005
CTCCCTTAAAAATTCCGTTACGATTTCTTTTCGTTCTTCGCCGGACTTATTCCAGTAAACTTGTTGCGCCATTAAGACTGCTTTTTTCGCCCATTTTTCGATTTCGGCAATCTTCTCAGCACCGATCCTAGCCCGCAGCCACGGAATCGCATACCTCATAACCAATAGCACCGCAATCATCACAATCAGTTTCAACAATTCAAATAAAATATCATTCATCCTGCAACTTCCTGTTCCTTTTCCAGCCGCTTTTCCTGCAGCTTATTCTTCTCTTGTTCTTTTGTTTCGAAGTAGGCTTTGCACAAATACCCCAAAATCACCGCAACGATCTCAGTGATCCAGGCAATAGCCAGTTCCGTACACGGCTCCCGCCCCAGATATGCTAATAGGTACGGAATTTCCGCGTTCAATACACCGACGATCAATAGCGCTTTTACAGCTTTTTTGGTGTATGTACGCCTTTCATCATGCTTCCGTTTCACAATGTTTTCCTCCGCTCATCGACGGCTCTGTATCAATTCCGCGACCTGCTCCTGCTCATCCATCTGAATCACTCTAAGCGCTCGCATGGTTGGTTCCACTACGGTGTGCATATGCCCGTCTCCACCGTTTATTTCATAATCTGCAAAAATATCCCAAAACGCACTTGCCTCCATCTCCGACCATGCTTGTCTTGGATTTGAATCCTGATTTGTATAATATCGATACGCCTGCAATAGTCTGTCCCGCAGCTCATTGCACTTTTGCCGCTTGCGTTCCGCTTCGATCTCTTCCAGCCGGCGGATAACACTTTTCTGCGACTGCTCGATGTTATCCAAACGATCAGTCAGCTTTTCCTGAATGTTCAAAGACTGTTTTCTCCATTCTGGGTACTTAGACTCCTGGTCTAAAATCTGCTGGATTTTTTCATCTTGCATCCGCTTTACATCATGTTGCTCGACGATTGCTTGCGCGACCTTACGATAAATTTTATATAAAAAAATAAAGGCAGCCACAAGCACGACCACATAGCCAATGCTGTAACTGCCAAATGCTTCAATTAGGGCATCCATTTTCTTCTCCTTTCGATTCTAAATGCCGTAAAATGGCAAAAATTTTATGTTTCTATATTAAGTAGGGATTTGGGCGGCTGCTCTCTGGAGCAGGAGAACGGGAATTTTTACATTGTAGGTGCTGATTCAGTGCGAAAAAAATTAGCTGAATCGCCAGAATATTCATCCCTTGACTGTGGCAACGTAGATTTTAAAGAGCATGAATTTGGCCAATGGCATCATGGATATCATTTTACGAAAGTATCTGAAATACCTAATTTTGGATCTATGGTTCATGGGAAGGATTTCTTCATTGAAGTGTACAATGGAGGAACGAACCAAGAAAACGTTGGTATCGGAGTCTCGTATGTAAAACATAGCAACTCCGAACTTGTAATGACATCCGTTAATGGTCTAAAAAGTCTTAATGTCAAAGTTTATTATATTAGCAATAGAGCAATACCATCGCCGTCTTCTTTTCTTAAATCGGTCGATTTCACGATTGCATCTGGGACTGCGACTAAAAATATTTTACTTTCAGATATTACAGATGCTGGCGAGATTGTTTGCGCCGGTCTCGTATCTCGTGGATGGGAAGGTTGGAACGCTCTTAATGTGACATATACAACAGAATCCGTAACAATCACTTTTAGCACTTCAAATAGTAATGGAACTGCGTTCGGATCTGAGATTGTGCGAGTGTGGTATCGCTAATATTACTTAATCATAAGTTTAAAAACATGTCCGTCTCCTGTTCCTCCGTGCCTAAAATTAACTTTCCCGTTCAAAACAGGGTTCGCGATTAGCGCGAAAGAATAGCTTCCACCCGGCTTATTACATACAATGGATGGGCCACTAACCCCGCTAAGTTCGATCGATACCACGCTACCAGCCGTAACCGCGAATAGTGCAAGATAAGAGTACGCTGCATCTTCCTCGGTCATTGTATAATAATGTAAAACGTTTGGATTGCCAGCCGCAACAATATACGAAATTGATATGTTGTGTTCGTAATCGAAGTCCATCTCACCCTTAAAAGGGATTACTGGATCCGCACCTCCGATCTTGAATCCCCAGTTGCCGTTTGCGTCCTGCGCAAAGGCAAGTCCGCCCAAATCCCTACTTAATACTCTCGCTGCCTCTCCGGCATCGTTGCACCGGTGCAACTTGTCCCCATAACCTCTCTTAGACCGTCTTGCGGCGGCCTTAAAAAATTCCATATAATACGCTCAAATCACGCCGCCATAAAGCGACGATGCGATGCCCTTACCTGCTCCTTTGTAACCGTGCAGTATATCCGCGTGGTCTCGATTTTAACGTGCCCCAGCAGCTCCTGTACCTGCTCGATCGGCATTCCCATGCGTAGCAGATCCGTGGCCGACGTCCGCCGAAAGCGATGTGGGTGTACCTTGCTTACCCCCGCCGCGTTCCCGACCTTTTTTAAGATGTTCCTGATACCAGATTTAGTCAGGCGCTTGTGCGGCGCTCGAGTCCCCACAAACAAGGCAGGATTATCGTCCGCCCTGCTTTCCAGATACTGCTTTAGGTGCAGGTGTGCTCGCGCATTAAGGTACACTTCCCGTTCCTTATTGCCTTTCCCCAGCACCATGACATCATCTGACTCCCAGCATATGTCGTCCCGGTTTAATCTACACAATTCCGAAACGCGCACGGCACTGGAATACAAAAACTCAACTATGGCCAGATCGCGCTCCTGCTCGCAGGCACAACGTACCTTTTCCAACTCCTCCGGAGACAATGGCTTTTTTACAGCCTGCTTGTACTTGATTGGTTCCAGCCCATCCACAGGATTTCGCATAATCACTTTTTTGCGCTGCAGCCAGCGGAAAAAGCTGTTAAACACAAGACGGATATTATTCATGTATCTGTTTGACACCTTCCGAATCGACTTATATTTTTCCATATACTCGATCAGATCATCATCCTCTATATCTTCCACATTTTTTCCGACATACGACAGCATGCGGCTTAAATGCAGCTGATACTGTTCGATCGTGCCCTCAGATTTCCCGTTCTGCCGGAACGCATCTAAAAATACCCGCAGATAATTTTGACCATTCTGATCAACACGCATTAGCCCTGTCTCTTTTTTGCTGATGTCATAGCCGCATAATTGCACCCGGACAACACTTTTTAAGCGCGCAAGTTGCTCTTGGTCCAAAACAGGCGTCATCGCCTGTAGGATTGCCATTACAATTTCGTCTTTCATGGACATTCACCTCCTGCCGCCATGTTATCAGACGGCAGGGGTAAGATACATTATTCAGTTGTTTTCTTTTGCCAGTTCAGCCTCTACTTTTTTCTTCCAGAGGCTCGGCACTTCATCAATCGTCATTCCACCGTTTTTGATTCTGTTGACATAAAATTTTACCATTATTTTTTCCTCTCTTTCTCAATGTCAAAGGCTTACGCCCTGTGCTTCTGCCATTCCGGACACGACATCCCCCAGATCCTGGATCGCGCCATCCTGAATACCCTGACCAGCTTCCAGATGACGCAGTCTCATTTCAATCAGACTCTCCTGCTCTAATGTCACTGTAACAACATCCTCCTCCGGAGTTGCCCCGATTGTCTTTGTAATCTCACGAAAGATGTCATAACGCTCATGTGTCGCCTGCACATGGCCTTCTGCATCGCACTGCTGGATCAGTTCTAAGTTGTTCTGACCGGCGTCTCTAAAAGACTTTTCCAGTGTGGTAATATCGCCAGCTTTAAAGCTGATTGCAAGAGTACCAGTTCCAAATCCGATGCTGTCATAAGGCAGCTCCACTTTGTTTCCTAAGATAATTTTTTCTTTCATGTATTTTTCCTTTCTCCCGGTTTTCCGGGTAAAAAATTAAGACCCCTTTCGGAATCTTATTGACATAGTTTTTTGTCCCCCTTACTCAATTAAGTAGGGATTTGGGTGGTCTGTCTTTTGGACAAGACGCGGATGGCAACTGGGGATACAAAGCGGGAGGTGCGGATACAGTAACCCCTTTTAAAGGTGATCCGGACTTTGATTACGAACACGGAATTTCGATTCCGTATGTTGTAGCTGCTGGAAACCCGAACGTTTTACATTATTATACAATGACCGCGGAAGATGCGGCTTACTCTTATCTTGCACTATTCGCGGTTACGGCTGGTAGCGTGGTATCGATCGAACTTAGCGGGGTTAGTGGCCCATCCATTGTATGTAATAAGCCGGGTGGAAGCTATTCTTTCGCGCTAATCGCGAACCCTGTTTTGAACGGGAAAGTTAATTTTAGGCACGGAGGAACTGGTGACGGACATGTTTACAAACTTATGATTAAGTAATATTAGCGATACCAGACTCTTACAATCTCCGATCCATACGCATTTCCGCTATTGTTTGAGGTGCTAAAGGTGATTGTTACGGATTCTGTTGTATATGTCACGTTAAGAGCGTTCCATCCTTCCCACCCTCTTGATACAAGACCAGCGCAAACAATCTCTCCAGCATCAGGGATATCAGCCAATAAAATATTTTTGGTGGCAGTTCCAGATGCAATCGTGAAATCGATTGATTTAAGAAAAGAAGACGGTGCTGGTATTGCCCTGTTGTTAATATAATAAACTTTGACATAAAGACCTTTTAAACCATTAACGGATGTCATTACAAGTTCGGAGTTGCTATGTTTTACATAGGAAACACCGATACCGGCGTTTAATTGGTTCGTTCCTCCATTGTACACTTCAATGAAGAAATCTTTTCCATGAACCATAGATCCAAAATTAGGAATTTCAGATACTTTTGTAAAATGATATCCGTGATGCCATTGTCCAAATTCGTGTTCTTTAAAGTCTACTCCGCCACAGTCAAGAACCGAATACTCTGGCGTTTCACCCAATTTTTTTCGCACTGCATCAGCACCTACAATGTAAAAATCGACTCCGTCCTGCTCCAGAGAGCAGCCGCCCAAATCCCTACTTAGTCCATCAATCTCCAGCCCATGTGTCCTCACGATCCGAGCATCCGCCACAAACCCCTCAGCCTCTGTGGTGTCATTGTTCGCCACCTGATAATTTGCCGCAGACCCCTCTGGGATAGTAGGCTTATTCGTCAGATCCGAATAGCTTCCAGACCACGCCACCGGTCTCAAGTCCGCATACCACTTCGACAGCTTACCAAATATAACCGGCAATTTGTCCTTATATGTGAGGTTGCTCCGTTCCTTCTGTTCTACAAAATTTTCCGGCAGGACATTCGAGGCTTTCGCCCCGATGTCCATAATAACTTCCTCACCTTTCTGTGTTTTGTGCTTAATCTGAGTTAAAAGATTCATATCGTCCTCCTTTATCCAATCAAGAAGAACAGGGAATTCGGTGCTGCCTCCTGCGGATATTCTCTGCCAAATCCGATAGATGGCATATTGTCAATCGCTTCTTTTTGCGCCTTTGTCACAAATTGATGGTTGTCATCCTCTGTAATAACCGTCGCGGGGTGATGTTCTGGATGGGTATAGTTATTTGCCCCCTCAGCTACCCCATCCAGTTTTGCCTTATCTGCAGCACTCATCAGACCATTCGTGGCTTTTGTGGCAGGACTATAGGTAGTGTCTTTATCCTCTACCCACTTTGCCTGCCCGTCTGCAGACCATCCCAACACCTGTCCCGATGCACCGCCCGCCGGGATATGCTTATTTCCGGACGTGTCGGGATGCGTATAGTTGTTTGCCCCTGCCGCAATACCGTCCAGCTTTGCTTTATCCGATTTGCTCATACGGCCATCTAAGTCTTTTGTTGCCAGCGGGATGCTGTTGGCTGAGATCGCCACCCACTTATTCCCGGTATAGCGGTAGGTCACATCATCATCCTTGACGTTTACCGTCCACCCATCCTCCGGGTTCGGATAGGTTTTGGCAATATCCGCAAAGGTTTTTACCGCTTCTTTCCAGTCAAGCTTTGTTTCCAGCGCTGAAAGCTTGTTGTCCACTTCATTTTTGGTGTACTTGTCTGACCAGCCCTGCTTGTCCACATCACTGACAAAACGGTGCTCTGCATCCTGCACAATCATCGTTGCTGCATGAGTCTTGGGATGGGAGTAATTATTTGCCCCCTCAGCAATACCATCCAGTTTTTCCTTATCTGCAGCACTCATCAGGCCGTTCGTGCCTGTTGTGGCAGGATTGTATGTAGTGTCCTTATCCTCTACCCACTTTGCCTGACCGTCTGCAGACCAACCAAGCACCTGCCCAGATACTCCGCCCGCCGGGATATGCTTGTTACCCGGCGTGTTCGGATGGGTATATCCGGCACCCTTGGTCAGCTCATCCCAGCCCGAACCATTATATACATAAGATGTCTTCGTTTCTTCAACGTAAACCCGCAAACCTGGCGTTACCGCATTGAGGGTTACCAGCTCATCCCTCTCTGCGATGGTTTTTACCTGACCGCGCGCATCCAGCAAAGCTGCTGCCTGCAGCTTAAACCCGCTCGCTACTGTTATACCTTTTTTATCCTTAAATCCCATGGTTAAATCCTCCTTAAAACGTGGTTAATCAATAGTTAAAGCTCATCTTAAATGCCGCTACTGTAGACGGGTCGTTAAGATATGCGTAGTAATCCACGCCATCTACCTGCACCGTCGTCTGCACAAAGGTACCTGTCACGTCAAAGCTATTTGCGTCCAGAATCTTTGCTACCGCGCCGTAACTCTTGGGATAAGCGATCAGCATCCGCTGATTGTTGCAGTTATATACAAAGGACTTGTTACCCTTGCCCTGCACGACCTTAGTAGCTGCCTTGATCACACTCTCTGTTGCTGTCACACCTGCTGCCACCGCACCCCAGTAATACGGGGATACAAAACTAAAGGATCCTGTCTTTGCCGTTACCACCTTATCCTCATTGTCGGTTACCTTAACAGTAAGCTGCTTGGCTGCCGTCACAGTTAAAGCCTTCGTGAGCGTCATCGTATTGACACCCGCCTTGATCCCAGAGGTAAGTACCCCCAGGGATGTATCAACATCAAATACCTCTACCTTTTTTACCCCTGCAGACCCCATTGTGATGTTCACATCCACCGCCGTCACGGACTGCGATTTCCCGATTTCAAAAACGCCTCCGTTCACCGGCTTTGCGCTGGCAGATACCGTCGGTGCAACATAAGCATGGAGCATCTTATCTAAAAGCTCCGCAGCACTGATCCCCGATGTTGGAGGTACATATCCCTTCGGGATACCTCCAACCGCCACGGTACTCGCCGTCTTGTTTTTATAAACAACCTCATCTTTGTTTGCCTTATTTCCTACTGCCGCCTGTAAGGCATCTGCCACTTCCTTGTGACTTTCGATGTAGGCTGCAATCTCCTGCAAAGTATCAAAATTTTCCGGCGCACTGCCTACTACTGCCTGAATCCGCTCATTAACCAGATCCATGACTGTCTTATCTTCGCCTTCCCTGTCACTCGCAAGGATGGCATCCACAACTGTTTTGGGGAAGTATCTCTCCCACTTCGGTGCTTCTCCCTTTTGTGCCGTGTTGCGCGACATTGTTACTCTTTCGTTTGCCATTTCTTAGTCCTCCTTAACATTTATATCTTCCCGAAAAAGGTCGTGTCCTCCTCCGGGGTACTACCTACAGTCATCTTACCTTCTACTATTCCCCAGTTATCCCCATCTGTCGGGGGCTGGTCTGAAATTACCAGATTCGTAGGGGCTGCCACCACAAAGTCCTCAGCTGGAACCAGAGGCTCCCCACCTATGTCCATGATAAGCAGCACGTCACCTGCTCCCACAAAAATATGCCCGGAATGCCGCATATGCTCTTCCAACTTCTGCTCCAGATAGTCCTTCCGCACAAAATCGCTTACACTCACATCAAAGGTGATTTTGTCCGTGGAGCTGACCCGGACTGCAATATTATGCAGATACTGTACTTCTCTTTCTTCGATAGGCGGAATCCATTCGCCTTCTGCATCCTGTCCCACAAAGATCAAGACGTCCCGGTTTGAAACCGAATCATGCGCATATACGCCGGACTGCTGCAAAAGATACCCTTCATGCAACTCCAAATTCGTCAGCATACAGTGGATGATTGCCTCATTCACATCCTGCTCCACGGATTCGATCTGCAGACGCTGTTTTACATCTAGCAGGGCTTCCAGCTTTTCAGGCGCGGCCGACACGCCGCTCCCCACTTCTACCCTGACCAAGTGCATTCGGATCATCTGGGCATTGACACGGGCAAGGTATCTTTCCCCCGCTGCCGTTAATACATATTTCATACCATACTCACCTCCTCCTGCCGCACCGAAATGAATGTCCCATAGCCTCCTGCATAAAGCATTGAAAACAGACCACTGATGTCCACCTCCGACTCCGACATGTGAATGATCCGCCCATACCCTGCCCCATACAAGTCAAGCCGGGCATTCCGGATCAGGCGCTCAATAAATTTATAATTCAGATGGGCGGGACGGGCATCATGCACCGCCCTGCGGGCAATCCCCAAAAAGTCCGACAACTTATCCTCCTGCACATACACCGTAAATGCATATTCCGCCGGATGCTCCTCGATCCAGACGTTTTCTGCACCCACCGTCTGGCGTACCAGATTTTCGAGCATTTTTACCGTGGCGGGCATCCGCATATTGAGCTTTGCCAGTACCTGGGCGCGGCGCTGCTCCTGCGTAAGCTCTGGGTTCTCAGCAATCCCAAAATCCTGTTCCCACTGGTTCAGACTGTACGTTGCCGTTTTGATATAAAACTGGGCTAAAAGCTCTGTTAGGATCCCCTCCAGCCTGTCCAATTCCGGCTGCTCTGCCCCAAACAGTTCTGCCATCTCCCGCATCTGGGCGACAAAGGGCGGCACACTTTTTTTAAGCATCTGCAACCTCCTTTACGCTGATCCGCACGGGCAGCGCTACCGGAAACTGTCTTGCTGTCAGGATCAGGCTCTTTTCCTGCCCGTTAATTCTGGCATTTTCCACATCCACCACCCCCGGACAGTCAAAAACCAACGCCACAATCCCCAGATAAGACACCACTGTGGATAAAAATGCCGTATCCTCACAGTATCTGTCCAGCAGCTCCTGCAGACGTGCTGTTACCATGGATTCCGTGTATCCACTCTTTACCAGCACCGCCGCCTCTACCTGCAGCTCCACCGCCTCCGCGCTTGTTACCAGTACATCCGCCCCGATCGGCCGCTGGGACTCTATATATTCCGCCACATCAGTGACCAGGCTTTCCGGCGCCGGTTCGTTGTCATTTGCAATCAGCACCACATCTACCGTCCCGTTCCCCCGCACAAGGTCAAATACCTTTACCTTATGTACGCCGGGGATTTCCTTTGCCCACTGGATATAGTGGGCAATGTTGCCGCTGATCGCTGGGGTACGGATATGCTCCAGCGCCCTCTGCCGCAGGACGTTATCGCTTTCCCGATCATATCCCCCCTCTGCATCCTCCGGATTTGTGATCTTCCTGATGTGGATGCTGTCCGCCTCTGTAATGCTTCCAGCAGCCACGTTTCCCTGCTCCCCTGCCGTCATGCAGACCGCCCGGACCTGTACCGCGCCTGCACCTTCGATCACAAAATCATCCAGCAAAAAAGCGATCTCCCCGGCATACCCTGTCACACCACTGTAATTCCCGGGATCCCCGGTCACTTCCACGACCGCCTCTGCCTTCGTTGCCTCCCGGCGGGTAATTCCATAATCACTGCAGGCGCTGTCCAGATTCTTCCCAACCGCCGTAGCAACAAATGCCTGCGGCAGGATGTCCTCGATGTCCTCCGCATAAACCCTTGCCAGTTCATTTGCAACCGCCTGCAGGTTATCTGCCGTCCATGTGCCTTCCCGCCTGTCCGCTTCCGTTGTTATCCGGCTTTTCATACGGTTTAAGATCGCTATAAAGCTGTTTTCACTCATTGTAAACCTCCGTCTCATGGGTAAAACGCCCATAAACTGTCGTGACGTCAAACGCTACCGTCATCTCCGATCCCCTGTGTTCAAAGCGGAATCCTGACAATTCCTGAATATACGGATTTACCATCAGGGTTTCTGTGATGTAGCGTTTTACCTCACTGTCAAGGATGTCCCTATTGTTTGAATATCCTATAACAGCCTCCAGCTCGCTTCCATAAGCATGGGTATAGGCAGGCCACACAAAGCGGCGCGTCAGCAATGCCTTGTAAATCCAGACTCGGACAGCCTCATCCTTTTCGACCAGATAGGTTTTCCCTCCCTTACGTTTCAGGCAGTTATTTTCATAGTCGTATGCCAGTTCCCGGAACACCGGCAGCTCCTGCGCAGCACGCTCCTCCAGTTCCGGCACGTCCTGTGTAAACGGGAAAATACTCATAACGCCGCCACCTTCCCACAGATCAGAAACTGATTTCCGACCCGCTGTACCAGTACATAATCCCCAGGCTGTACCCGGATACCTTCATACAGTTCTTTCAAAAACCCCTTCAGGGCAGGGGATACATATTCCTCCTGCTCCAAAATTGCCGCCAGCTCCTCATCCTTGTTGGAACTTGTTACCTGATTGCAGTAGATATGCTCTGCGATCGGCACGCCATCAACCGAAATACTGACCGGATCCACTCCTGTTACGATTCCAACCGTCATGGCGGGCTCATTCATTGCCCGCCCCTGCCGTTTCATGACCTCCACAAAACGTGCGTAGGGATGTCCTTGCGCCATTTTATGCCAGCGTCGTCTGATAGTCAGACCCTGTCCATGCATGCTCATCCGATATGATCGTAAAGCGCCCGCGGATCTTGGAATTTACCTTTTCCACCACGATCGCCCGTCCGGTCTGGTAGGCGGGATTGCCGCGCACAACCACCTTTCCGGAATCCTCGATCCCTTTCAGCAATTTACGCGCCTCCCCCGCCACATCCTTTTCATCCCCGGTCTGTTTATAAGCCTCACGGATGATGCCATACCCTGTGAGACCGTTGGAAACCTCCCCGATGGGCTGGTCAGACGCCCCAAGGATCACGACCTGGTTTACCAGATTTTCGATGCTGCTCTTATACTGGGCATCCATGACCGCATCATCCCCGGTCACTGTCCCAGCAAGCTGCTCGCCATATTTCTCCACGCACACCGTCTGCCCCTGCATGTACAAATGGGCATCCTTACCCTCATAAGCCGTCTGGATGACCTGCGCGATAGACTTTTCCCCTGTGCTGATCACTTCTACCTCGCCACCCGGGTCATACAGCGTCCCGCATGCTACACCGGCTTCTGCGCAGACTGCCGCCGTTACCGCCGCCGGGCTGCCCTTATATACGCCAAATGCCTTCCCGCGCAGATACCAGGCATAGTCATAAGCCATTGACTGCATTTTGATGTCATTCTCTGTACGCTCCTCCGTGAGTACGATCCCGTCAAACAGGATGATGCCATCCTCCAGGATCAGCCTGTCCCCTTTCCTGACGGATATGTTGTGGACGTTCGGATCCTGCGGCGCATACAGGTAACTGATCGTAACCTTGCGCGCCAGCTGGTTTTCGTCCCCTGACCAACTGATGCTTTCGATATATTTTGATACATTGCTCCCGTTTATGCTCACATTCAATCCGGTATCACCAGCCTTTCCCCGCCAGTCAGGTCATCTTCTGTCATGCCATTGGCTGCCGCGATCTCCTTCCAGCGGCTGCCGTCCCCATAATACCGGCACGCAAGGTTCCAGAGGGAGTCCCCCGCCTTTGCTATGACCGTCTTCGGGATACTCGCTTTTGTGTTACGTTCGCAGATCCCTGTTTCCGTGTAACGCTTAACCCAGCTTGCTACCGGCTGCGTGTTCAGGTCACGGTTCTCCACAAAGCTCCACGACACATAAATGTCCGTCTGACCTTCCTTGTATGTTTCAGTCGCGGAAGATACCGTAAACTGGGCATTGACGTCCGACCCCGATATGATGATGCGGATCGGACGCTTCCCGTTTTTCGCTTTCTTTACGGAGGATATGATCTGTTCCGGGTCAACCCCTTTATAAAACGGGCTGCTGCTGTCCGGTAAAAAGGTGGACAACGATATTTTTATCAGTCCACGGTTACCCGGCACATTAAACTCACCCACATTCAGTAGGTCGATCGTTTTATCTTTGCTGTCCTGTGTCACGCTGATCTCCTTGGGGTTGACGGGCAGTTCCCACCGCCCGTCATCCGTTTCCAGCATCACGCTCCTTGTCTTTCCCATCACTGGTTATCCTCCGCTTCCTCGATTTTCCGGATGATCTCCTCTGCCACCCGTTCAATATCCTGTTCGCTTCTGACCTCCATATGCTCCACGTTCACGTTAATGTTCCGGCTGCCGCCCTGAACCTGCTGCGTCACAGGGTTTGACAATATCTTACTGCCTCCAGGCAGGTTTACCAATTCCGGCCCGTGCTCGCCTACAGTGGTCCATCCGCCGGAAAAATATGACGTTCCTGTGGCATTCGTCGCCGGGGTTTCCTTGGACTTTCCGCCGCCAAATATGCCTCGCACCTTACTCACAGCACCGCTGACAGCCTTGACCGCCCCGCCGAATGCATCTGCAAGCCCCTGCACGATCGGGCCAACCACTGCCCATACCTGCTCGATCACGCCCTGGATATATGGAAATGCCCATCCGATCGCATCCGCAACCAGACCGACGCCCTCTACCACAAGCCCGAGGATCGGTTCTGCCACTGTCCAGATCGCCGAGATCTGCCCCGATATGATCGGCGCGACTGCCTCGAACACCTGCTGCAGGATCCCCGCCTTACTCCCGATGACGCCAAATATCTCAGCAATCTTGGAGCCAACCCCAGATACAACTTCTGATACGATTGGCATAACAGCAGCCACCACGCTGCCGATCCCCGCAAATGCTGCCGCAAGGGGCGGAATTACCGATGTGGCAACCTCCGAAATGGCAAGCACCACCGGTTCCAATGTCGGCAGGACTGCCATAAAAGAGTCCCTCAGGGATGCGATCGCTGGCTGTGCTGCCGCAAAAGCTCCCGAAAACATGCTGCCGATCCTGCCGACCACAGGGGCACAGGCAGATACCGCATTCGATATACCGCTCGCCATCACGCCAAACATGGGTCCTGCACGCTCGATCACGCCGCCCAGCGTCTCCGTGATTGCCGGCATGCGGTCGATCAGCCCCTGCATCGCATCCTGCACATACGGCAGTGCCTTCTCGCCAAGGCTGGTCAGCATCACACTTCCGGCGTTCTTTAGCTTCGACGCCATCGCGGACACCGAATTTGTCTGGATATTAAATGCCCGGTCCGTCGCCCCGGCCGCTTCTCCCATTGCTGCCGTTTTTTCTGCAAAGGCGTCTGCCTGCGCCCCCGTCAGCGCCAGCACCGCATTTTTGGATTCAATGCTGGAAAACAGGTTTGCAAAGGCAACCTCGTCCCCTTTGACGGATTCTTTCAGCTTCGTCAGGATCCCGCCCAGCCCTTCGCTTTCCAGCGCTGCTGCCCCGGATG